>OIWU01001237.1_pt1 | contig 26290 bp, 19 predicted proteins | sample 1587711 | NCBI WGS metagenome assembly OIWU01 (sample SAMEA3888909, study PRJEB22519) | human gut metagenome | biome: human gut; feature: human-associated habitat; material: faeces | place: Denmark | collected 2010 | reverse complement strand
GATTTTGCTAGACAGAACCGCCCTTATAGGATGTAGACAGAAAATTCTTTAGACGCGGACGTTAATTCTTGCATTATGAAAAGCTATTTTTTTTTCGGGGAAGGGTAGGAGAGGCAAGGCTCTTGTTTCGGCATAAGGAATATATCTGTTTGCGGCCTTTTTTGTTGGCGGTCAATTCCCGGAGTTTGCGTTGTGTGGCGTTTATTTAGTTGTTTTATGGTGGGAAAATCTTTTAAGTTGCCGCTTGGGCGGAGATGATTTTTTCCAGTTTTTTTACGATTTCCGGGATTCGGGATTTTTTTATGCCGCTATAATTTACGACGAATGTATTGCGGACGTCTGGCGTTGTGTTGTTGTAGTAAAAGTCGTTCAGGAGCGGCAGGTTTATTTTTTCTTTTGTCAGACGTGAAACTAAATCATCCTGCGAAAATCTGCTTTCAATTGTCAAAAGAAAATGCAGACCGGCTTCCTGTTCTTGAATTTTGCAGAATTTTGCTATTTTGCTTGTTTCAATTGATGAAATTAGCAAATTCCGCAGATTTCTGTAAAAATTTTTCATGCGTATTATGTGTTTTCCGTAGCTTCCGTCTTCTATAAATTTTGCAAGCGTAAACTGTTCAAATGAGCTGACAGGGCAAGAGTAAAATCCTATTTTTTGTTCAAATTCTGGAAGCAGTTTTTCCGGCAAAACCATGTAACTGATTCGGAATGATGGCGCTAAGGTTTTTGAAAACGTATTTATGTATATTACTTTTCCATTTTTATCTGCGCTTTGGAGCGTTGGAAGTGGTTTTCCGCTGAATCTGAATTCGCTGTCATAATCATCTTCTATTATATAGCGATTTTCGGAGCGTTGCGCCCAGCTTAAAAGTTCCTGCCGGCGGCGGATTGGCATTACGATTCCTGTTGGAAAGTGATGGCTTGGCGAAACATGAACAATATTGATATTTGATTTTTCAAGTTCGTTTATATCGATTCCCTGTGAATCAATTTTTACAGGAACTGCTTTTGCTCCGTTAAGCTGGCAGACATGTAAAACTTTGTGGTAGCCGGGATTTTCCACGGCAAAAAGATTTTGCCTTCCTAAAAATTGAACAATCATAGAATAAAGATTTTCTGTTCCGGCGCCGATGACAATCTGCTCCGGATTTACGTGCATGTTGCGAAATTCTTTTAGATATTTTGAAACAGCCTGGCGGAGTTCAAGAATGCCTTTTACTCCTACCCTTGAAAGAAGTTTTTCGTCTCCGGAGTTTAAAATTTGCCGCATTTTGTGCGACCATAAATTGAATGGAAATTTTTCGTAGCTTGTTGAATTGCTTCTGAAATCCGCGAACCATTCGGTTGTTTCTGTCTTTTGCGTAACTTTTCTTGCGGAATCTTCGGAATTCTTGTTTTTAATGTATGTTGAATTCTCTGAAGCGCCGTCGAATGGTTTTAAATCGGTTACAAAAAATCCTCTTTTTTCAATTGAATAAATATATCCTTCGCTGATTAATTGAGCATAAGCGTTTTGAACTGTTATCACGCTTATTCCAAGGTTTTCGGCAAGCGTGCGCTTTGACGGAAGTTTTTCGTTGGATTTTAAAGAGCCGCATACAATCTGATTTTTAAGGGAATTATACAAATATTCGCAAAGTCCGCAGTTTCCGCGGTTTTCAAAAGAAATTGTAATCATTCGTCCTCCCATAAAAAGTCAATGTTGGCGGCGAGCTACGGATGGCGAAAATCATGTCTCCACAATTTCGGCAATTTCCTCGCTGATTTCTTTTCCGTAGTAAAGCCATGCGTACATTGCCGCTGCTCCTACCAGTTTTCGGCCGTATTCGCGGGTTTCCTCATAAGGAATTGTCTCAAGGAATAAATCGTCTGGAAGTTTTTTTATGTTGTTGAACCCGATTTTAGAGTTGTTCATCCAGCGCCGAACTCTTGTTATTCCTGCGTTGTATGCAAAGAATGCAGAAAGCCATCGGTTTTCAAGTCGTCCGGAAAGATTGTTCAGGTACCATGTTCCGAATTCAAGGTTATCGTCTGGATTTTTCAGGTCATATTCATTGTATTTAAGTCGATGCGCTATGTCGTTTCCGGTAAATGACATAAGCTGGGTGAGCCCGACCGCGCCAGCCGAACTTTCAATCTGGTGGTCAAAAAAACTTTCGCTTCTTACGAGCGCATACATGATTTCTTCTGGAACATTGTATTTTTTGCATTTTTCGCTGATTATTTTGCTGTAATTTCGCGGATAAAGCAATTTCAGGTCTTCTTTTGAAACAGGTCTGTCTGCTGAATTGATGACTTTTGCGGCGATTCTTAAAGCCTGCGGATAATATTCGTTCTTGTTGTGTCCGCAGTTTTCAAGGAATTTTGCAATTTTTAGTCCGGTTTCATAACTTATGCGGCATCCTTTTTTGTTCAGATTCAGCCATTCAGGATAAATTTTTTCAGGAAAGCCAAACGAAATGTAGCCAAGCAAAAGGTTGTCCGCTTCAATATCAACTGGAATTTCAGAATTATTTTTTGTTGTGCAGATGATTTCTTCCGCATTCTCTCCGCCAAGTCCAAGCTTTGAAATTGCAAGTGTCTTATAATAAACATCGTTTCCGCTGAGCAGCGCTCTTGTGAAAGCCGCGTCGTCTTCGCTTTTGTGCGTGTCGTCTATTGCTGGAATCGCAAGTTTTTCCTGCACAAGCCGTCCAAAGATATATGCGAATTTTGCAGTCATTGTATCGGAAGCAAAACCGTCGATTGCTTTGTACAGTCCGCTGAATTCGTTCCAGCGTCCTTCAGAAAGCATAAGCGGACTCAGCATATCAAAAATGTCATCAAAATATTCAGGATTGTGCCAGGTTGAACAATATTCTTTTATCATTTTTATTCCCTGGCCTGTCGATTTTTTTAAATTCAAGCTAAGAAGATACCAGAGCGCATTGTCGTAAAGTTCATCTGTCTTTGCGCATTTCATGGCGGATTTATATCGGTTTGTGGAATAGGTTAGGTAATCGATTTTTTCGTAAAGACGACCCGCATAAAAGTTTGAATAAAATTCTGCGTCTGTTCCGGAAAGTTTTTCTGTTAATTCGTCAAAAAATCTGGCGTTCTGAAGATAAGCGTCGCTTCCGTAAAGGCAAATTTTTCCCGCATCAGAAATTATCTGCGGTGTCAAAGGCAGTTCTTGTTTTATAGCGTTAAATTTCTCGAACGCAATCTTATAGTTCCGCTTAAAAACTTCCGAACGCAAATCAATTATTTTTGCCTGCTCCGGATTTTTCAGAAAATTTTCATTTTTTGAGATTTCGCAGAAAAATTTGTAATGTTCTGAGCTGACCGGGCGCAACGTAAACCATTCAAAAACTTCATTGAACAGGCGCGGATTATTGTTTTTAAGCATTGCTGAAAATCTCAGGTAAATCAGCGGATTCAGGCTGGTTTTGTAATCTAGGCTGTTTGTAATAACCGTTAGCTTTGTGAATTCTTCCGCCGCAAAAAATTGTTCTGCGGCAATCAGCAGCGCTTCCTCATCATTGTATTTTTTTATAAGGTTGTCGCACGCTTCAAGCCGTTCGCGCACGTTCCCGATTTCTGTAAGTTTTTCTGCGCTCAGCCTTGCGATATATGATGAGCTTTTTTTTGCGGATGCTGAAAAAAGACGTTTTGCTTCAAAATTATTTCCTTCGTTATGTTTTTTTAACCCTAGATAATAATATCTGTCCTTTGCAGGAATATTGTCTGATGTTGAATTTAAAGTCTGTCCGCAGCCAGAAAAAACTGCGGAAAATGCGAAAAGCAGTATAAATGCGTAAAATTTTGAATTCTTCATTTTTAAATTAAAAAGTTCCGTAAAAAAAATAAGGGCTGCCTGATAAAAACAATCGTTTCAAATGCTATCCATGAAATAAATTCATAAGGTAATTCAGCATAACTATAGTTATCAGACAGTCCCTATTCTATCATAATTGAAGTGTTCTTCTCAAATTATTTTGCAGGAATTGTAATTGTTGTTCCTGAAATTATGTAGTCAGGATTTTTTATGTTGTTGTAACGGGCGATTTTTTTGTAATTCCAAGGATTTTTGTAGTATGAATCTGCAATATCCCAAAGCGTGTCGCCCCATTTGATTTTATATGTTATGTCAGCCGGTTTATTTTCCGGTTCTTTTGGCGGTTCCGGAATAACTTGTTCAGGCTCAGGAGCAACTACAATTTCTTCCTCTTTTGATTCGATTATGCCTGGCTCCGGTTCTTCTTGAATTTCTGTTGTTTCTTCCGGCTGCTGAATTTCCGCTGCTTCTGATTCTTGTTTGTCGTGCTTGTTAAGCAGATTATATTTTGAAGGAACTACAAAAAGAATCAGGAGCGTTGCCAGAATACAAATTATTGCGCAGACTATGCAGATGATTACAGGCGTTTTTGTTTTTTTCTTTATTTCTTCGGATTCTGTTTCGTAATTTGATTCGGAAGAATTGCCCGCGGCTGTTTCCTTGTCGTAAAGTCCGTCAAAATTTATTCCGCTGGATGGAGTGTTGTTGTTTACCAATGTTGAATCAGCTTCTTCTGCTTTTGATTTGTCTTCGTCATCAGTGGTAATTGAGTCAAAAAAGGCGTCGTCATCCAGAACGGATTTTTCGTCATTTTCCGGCTCGGAATTTGAATTATCGTCAAAATCAGGAAGGTCAAAGTCATCGAATTCTGAAGGCTCTGAGGTTTTTGTGTCAGCTTTGTTTCCGGCGTTTTCTGCTTCGTGTTCAGGTTCAGCCGCGGTTACAGTTGACTCTTCGGCCGTTGGTTCTGATTTCATCGGTTCAGGTTCTGCCGGTTCTTCTGCTTCTGCCGCTTCAGACGCAGTTTCTGGACTGCCGGCTTCTTCAAAATCAGGAAGTTCAAAATTTTCCGTAGAATCTTCTGCGGTTGCATCGCTGCTTTCTGGTTCTGGTTCAATTTTATCCGCTTCGATAGTCGCGTCATCTTCTGGTTCTGTGTGTTCCGGTTCTTTAAATTCCGGCTCAGAACCTGCGGTTTCTTCTGATTTTTCAGTTTTTCCTTCTTCCTGTTTTTTCAGCAGGCTCGCGGCTCCCAGTAGACCAAGCGCCGCCCCGGCTCCCGCAGCTGCCGCCCCTGCTGTATCTGTTTTATCTTCTGAATTTTTGTCCTCTGCCTGTGTTTCAGGTTCTGAATTTTCTTCTTCTGCGACCGGAATTGAAATTTCTTCATCAGAAGGCGCATTTTCTTCAAAATCAGGAAGGTCGAATCCTTCGTCTGAAAATGCTTCCGTCGTGTCATCGTTGTATTCGGCAAGCGGCTCTTCCAATGGATTTTCGTCCGGCAAGGTTTCTTCCGAAATCGGATTTTCTATAATTGGCTCATCGTTGTTTTCTTCAAAATCTGGAAGTTCAAAGTCTTCTTCGGCAGATTCTTCAGGAATGTTTTCTTCATCTTCCGGCAAATCTTCAAGAGCGTCTTCTTCCGCCGTATTTTTATCTTCAAGTTTTACATCGTAGTTTGTCGGCTCAAGCCGTTCTTCCAGCGTCCTTGAAACAAGAGTTACGTTTGCGTTTGAAGTTCCTCCGGTTTCCGGGTCAATCATTTCCGCATGAAGTTTATTATTTTCGTCAAGCCCGATGTTGAGTTTGATGTCGGCAGTTCCGTTTGGATGCGCCACAAGGTTGTCAATCTGAAGGCTGTCGACATATTCGGCGTCTTTCATTGTTCCTGTTTTTGAACGGTATACATCGACAATTACGCGAGTTTGATTGTCATTCACAGTTGTAAGTACTAAAGTTTTTTCTACAGGCTTTCCTTCTTCCATTATCGGGTAAAATGTGCCGTCTGCTAATTTGATTCCAATCTGTTTCATTTTATACCTCGCTCTTCGACTTTTTGGATATTTTATTGTCGGCGAAAATAGCAAAATTTATTATATTTAATTATACTTGTAAAAGAGGAAATTGGCAAAAAGATGGACAAAAATTCTCGGCAGTCGCGTGCTTTGCACCGTCGTTTTAAAACTTTAAAGACTCTTATTTTTAGCCGTATTCTTATTGTTGTGCTGCTTCTTCTTGTTCAGATTGGAATTTTCATGCTGCCGGTTTTTATTTATATGCCGTACGTGCAGAATTTTTTTCTGGTCAGCAGTGTTATAAGCCTTTTATTTTGTTTTTATCTGGTTAACAGTCCGGGGCGGAATGAATTTAAAATTGCCTGGCTTATACCTGTCCTGATTTTGCCTTTCTTTGGAATTGCCTTGTTTTTTCTGTTTAAAAAAAATCTTCCGGGAACAAATTATTCAAAACGGCTTAAAAAGATAAAAAATTACTCGCGGCCGTTTCTTTCTGATGTCAATACTGAAAAAAAAGCGATGGAAATTTATCCGAAAGTACGGGATATTTCAAATTATTTAAAAAACAGCGCAGGCTTTTCAACTTTTACAAATACTGAGACAAAATATTTTTCTTGCGGAGAAAATTTCTTCCCGGTAATGCTGGAAGATTTAAAAAAAGCGGAAAAATTCATCTTTGTTGAATATTTCGTAATTGAAGAAAGTTTTATGTGGAGCAGGATTCTTGAAATTCTTGTGGAAAAGGCAAGCGCCGGCGTTGAAGTTTTTATTCTTTACGACAGTCTGGGTTCTGTAACTTTGGCGACCCGCCGCTACGAAAATTTTTTGAAAAAGCAGGGCTTGAACGCAAAAATATTTTCTCCGTTCATTCCTGTTTACGATACCGCGCTGAATAACCGCGACCACCGTAAGCTTATTGATATTGACGGAAAAGTAGCCTACACCGGCGGACTTAATATTTCTGATGAATACATAAATCTGAACCACAAGCGTTTTGCTTACTGGAAAGATGCCGCGATTAGGATTGAAGGTCCTGCCGTAAAAACGTTTACTGTTACATTTCTGCAGCTTTGGTATCTTCAGAATAAAAAAACAGAGCTGAATTTTTCAGATTTCGACCGCTTTGTGAATGTTCCGAAAAATCTTAAGGATACGGGTGGAATTGTAATTCCTTACGGAAACGATGCTTATTCGGATTCAGACATTGCGGAAGATGTCTACAATTACATTCTTTCAAAATCCAACGATTATGTTCATATAATGACGCCGTATTTTATAATCGACAATACGCTGATGAATTCTATGATTTTTGCGGCGCGCCGTGGTGTTGAAGTAAGCATAATTGTTCCGGAAAAGTACGACCATTTTCTGACGTTTTGTGTCGGGCGGAAATTTATAAGGCAGCTGATTAGCAACGGTGTCCAGGTTTTTACGTACAAAAGGGGATTTATCCATTCAAAGATTTTTGTTTCTGATGATAAAAGGGCTACGGTTGGCTCGATAAATTTGGATTACAGAAGTCTTTTTCATCATTTTGAATGTGGCGTTTATCTTTACCAGAGCGAAACAGTTTCAGAAATTGAAATAGATTTTCAGGAAACCTTAAAATATTGCAGGGAGCTTACTCTTTCCGAGTATAAAAAAATCCCGCTATCCGTAAGAATAACGGGATGGATTTTTAAGGTTTTTGCACCTTTGCTTTAGTCTTTTTCTGTTTATTTTGCATCGAGCATCGGCATTGCCGCTGAACCGTAGTTGTATGCGAATTCAATCATTTCAGTCATTTCGTTTACAGTTGTTCCGAATTTCTTTGCGACATTGTAAGTTGTAATCCGAGCTATGTTTCCGTTTGCGTCATATTTTACAAGCTGTCGGGTTGTTGTCTGGTTGTCCGCGCCGTAAGTTGTGACTTCTGATAAAGTTCCATTGGCCGCATATCGGAAAACACATTTTGAAGTAAGTTTTCCATGCAAGTCGTAATACGAAACTGTATCTTTCGCGCCTTTTTCCGTGTAAGAAATCTGGCTTTCCTGCGCAAGGCTTCCATCGCTGAAATAAATGTCCTGAACAGAAATTCTGCCTTTGTCGTCGTACTTGTAGGTTGTCTTGTTTATAAGCGCGCCGTCTGAATTGTAGACAGTTTCATCTGAAAGCTTTGAATTTTCGTAAAGATAAATGGTTTTTGTTTTTAAGGAACCGTCTTTTCCGAAGTCTGAAACGTCAGATTTTTTTCCGTTTTTATAAGTTACTGCCGATTTCCACAACAAAATTCCATCTGAGTCAGAACAGTTTTGTTCTTTCAGGTTTCCTTTTTCGTCATAAACATTTGTGATTTTGTTTATTATTGCATCTCTTGCCGTAAGTTCTGCGGATTCAAGGATTTTTCCGTTCGCATCAAGAATGTATGTGAATTTTGTGCTTGGCGTGCGGAAATATTCTCCAAATTTTGAAACTATTGAAAAATCAGTTCTTGTTACGCTTTTTGCTCCGTCTTTAATTTGTGCTTCTGATGCAATGTCGTAGGCAAACAGCAAAGAGCCTGCTAAAGCAACGCACAAAGAGGAAATAATTTTTTTCATAAGGCCTCCAAATGCTTACATTATAAACTGTTGGTTGTGAATTTGTCAAAATTCTATTGAATATGGTAGAATGGCAGGAATGAATTTTTATGAATTGAAAGCGTTTGTTGTTTTGAGCAAACAGCTGCATTTTGCAAAAACTGCGGAAGAAATCAACATAAGTCCGTCTGCCTTGAGCCGGATTATTACTCGCCTTGAAGAAGAGTCTGGAACAGATTTGATTGACCGTTCAAACAGAAAAGTCGAGCTTACTCCAAACGGAAAGCTTTTTGCGGAATTCGCGCACGAAACTCTGGAAAAGCAGGCCGACCTTTTTGCCGCTTTTAACGGTGATAAAAATAAAATAACCGGAACGCTCCACGTTTATGCGTCCGTTACAGCCTGCTATGTAATTTTGCCGCTCTTTATTAAAAAACTTTCAGAAAATTATCCGGGAATTCAGCTTGTTCTGGAAACCGGTGATCCAGCCGGCGCAATTCCTGCCGTAAGGGAAGGCCGGGCGAATCTTGCGGTTGCCGCGATTCCTGAAGACGGACTTTCATATATGGAAACAATCAGTGTCTGCCGTTCTCCGTTGATTTTTGCCGCCAGCAATGAATTTGATTTTAAGCCGGGAAACGGTTCTCCGCAGGATTTTATTTCTTCCGTTCCTCTTATTCTTCCAAAAACAGGGCTTGCCCGCCGCCGTTTTGATGAATGGACAAAAAGCCGGAATGTAAAACCTGTTGTTGCCGCGGAAACGGAAGGGAATGAGGCGATTCTTGCGCTCGCCCAGCTTGGCGTTGGAATGGGACTTGTGCCGGAAATAGTTCTTCAGAACGGACGCTATGCGGAAAGTTTTACAAGCCATTCTGCCGGAAATATTCTTGGCTACTACGATATTGGTTTTATCCGCAGAAGTGAAATTTATGGAACGCAGAGCAGCCGCAGAATTCAGCAGGCTGTAAGCGATATTTTGCATTCAACGGACTGGAAAAATCTTTATTAAAAAAGGAATTTTATGAATCGGGAACAATATCTTGCGCTGGAAGAATTCAGGCGGAATTTTAAATTAAAAATTGAAGAATGGAACAAGGCTGCTCCTAACCTTATGGAACTTCAGAAAAATGCGGCGGATGCGGCAAAAACTCCTGCATATCCTTTTGAAACTCCGATTGTTTATAACCGTGCGCTTGATGAAATTTCCGAAGATGATGAGATAAAGCTCTTTGTGATTGGCGACAATCCCGGAAAGGACGAGCAGCTTTTAAAAAACAACAAATATCTTGTAGGCCAGGCAGGAAAGCTTGGCGAAGGTTTTTTCAGGAAAAACCCGGAGCTTGGAATTGATTTCAGGAAAAATGTTGTTATTTTAAACAAGACTCCTGTTCATTCTGCAAAAACCGCGCAGTTGAAGCATATTTCAAAAAATGGCGGACAAAAAACAGCGGACTTAATAGAAGAAACTGAACTCTGGATGGCGGAGGAAACTGCAAGGCTTGCAAAAAAATTAAATTCAGAAATATGGCTGGTTGGGTACAGCGAATTAAAGGAAAGGGGAATTTTTACAAAATACCGCGACCAGCTGAAAAAATATGCAGACTGGGAAAAAATTTTTGTGTTCCAGCATTTTTCCATGAACAGATTTTCTATTGATTTAAAAGAATTTATGCAGGCGCACAAAGAGCTTTCCCTAAAAGAAGCGCTTTTTCAACTTGGAACTTTGCACAAAAACGAAATCTTCTGTTAATTTTTCTGTTGTGGTTTTGTTGCGGAATCAACAAATTGAACAAGCGGGAAGAATCAACGCGCTTGTTCCGGTTGCCAGTTCAATTTTTTTCAATTTATAAAAACGCAACGCTCAAATTACCGATTTTTACTCAAGAATTGTGATTTCTACGCGGCGGTTCATCGCTTTCCCTTCTGGTGTCGCATTGTCCGCAATCGGTTTGTGCGCTCCGCTTCCTTTTGTTATGAACCGAGAAGCCTGGATTCCCTTTTTAGAAAGCGCTTCTGCGACTGCATGCGCGCGTTCCGCGGAAAGTTTCATTTCGCCCTTTTCGTAGCCGGTGCTTGCCGTATGTCCTTCCACCAGAAACTGGCTGTTTCCAGCTTCTTTTAGAACGCTTGCAATCTGGTCAAGGCGTTTTTCTTCTCCAGGAAGAAGTTCTGCGCTGTCTGGTTTAAACTGAAGGTTTTGTATTGTAAGCCTGATTCCTGCAGGAGTGTTTTCGACTTTTATATTTGAGTTTTTTTCCTGTGGTTTCTTTGAAAAATCTTTGGAAGTCGTGCTTTTGCCCGCTTTTTTCGTTTTGTCTGGATTTTTGTCTGTAACAGCGACAAGAGGACGCGTTTCGTTTACAGGCTTTGAAAGCGCTTCTGTTTCTTCTTTTGAAACAAGGGAGGCGCGTTTTAAAGATTCAATGATTTTTGTTCTGTCAACTGCCGGCGGATATTCAGTGAACAATGAAATCGTTCCTTTGAAGCTTACAGAATTTCCATCCTTATAAATAAAATTTTCGTTCACGGAATCGCGCACAACAATTGCGTATCCGGTTTTCTTGCTTACATACATTGTCGCGTCGTGGCTTCCATTCGCGCTTTTTAAATTCTGGTCGCCGCCAAAATCAAAATAAGAAATTCCGTAGCGGGTTGCCCATTTTGCGCTGAAGACAAAAACTTCTTCTCCGCGGACTGTTTCATCTCCTGTGTAAGTGTATAAAACATCCATTGGAATTTTTGTAAAAATTCCTTTGTTCACTGGATCGACGGAACGCATTGCTCGTGCAGTCCAGCTGTCGCCTTTTTTTATTTTTGTCCGTGGAAATGCCGGAAAACTTCTGAACGTTGGATAACCGTGGTCTTCAATCATTACAAGGTTGCCGTCTGGAGTAATTTTGAATGTGGATGGAACTGAATCGTGTATCGCCTGCGCTACAGAAACATTTTTGTGCACAGTGCCTTCGTCAACGTAAAAACTTCCGTCGTACATATTTCCGTCGTTTACAATGAATGAACGGACTTCTCGGCTTACAAGACCTGTGTATTTTCCGTTGTCGTAGCGGCGCAAATCTGTGCGTTCCACAAGGCTGTAATTTCTTCCGCCGTTATACGTTACCTGAACCGGAACATCCTGCTGCCCGAACGCAGCGAAAACGCAAAATAACAAAATCACCTGCAATAAAAACTTCTTCATTCTTCATCCTTTGTAAAAAATCAGCATAATTTCTGGTTTGTGCAAAAAGATAAAACCGCAGGCAGATTCACAATTTGTAAGATTTAGAGCGGCTGAACCGATTAAAGTGCGGCTCACCCAAATAAATACAAGCGAAGCGCGAGCCAAATCCATCTGGGCAAATTGGAAATATGCCGAGAGCGTTCTTTCATAATTTGCAAAAAACTCGAAACTAATTCTAATTATATCATTTTTTTTGCATTTTTAGAATTTTTTGTTTTATCAGGTATTTTTGACAAGATTTTCTAAAAAATGTCATTTTTGTTGCCGATAATAAAATTATGAAAATTTCTAATAAACCGAATTTTGCAGCCGGAACAATCTTGCTTTTGATTGCCGCTTTTTTTTCAATTTCATTGGCTCTTATTCCTCTTGATTTTGGCAATTTTGGTCCGGCTCAAGATAATCTGCTATATATAACTGCCTATTCTTTGGGCGATATGCTTTTTTCCGTTTATGGTTTTTCCAGCATTTTGATTCCTGTTTTTCTTCTTGTCGCCGGGCTTTCGTGTTTTGCCTCAAAATGGACTTCCAGAAAATCGATGCGGCTTTTAACTGCGGTTGTTCCGTTTTTTACTTCCGTTTTTGTTGAAAAACTTTGCCGATATTTTGCAAAAGATTATACTGACGATTTTTCTTCAATCAAAATAGTCCTTGCTGTGATTATAGGCATAATGCTTGTTGTTATGGAAATAATTATTGCCGGGCTTGTCGCCGAGCGCATAAATGATATGATTTTCCACCGCGAAAAATTTCTTGCGGAAAAAGAACAGAAGCTTAAGGAAAAAAACTTTGCAAGAAAACAGGAAGTCAATAAAGAAGAAACTTTTGAAACGCCTCTTGCGGAATCATCGTCTGAATTCAAGGAAGATATTGCAAAAAATGATGTGATTCCTGTTGAAACTCAGGAAAATTTCCAGCCTTGGACTCAGGATGAAACTGAACATCAGGGCGAAACGGATTCAGAGCCGAAAACTGAAAAGACTGAGGGGTCTGAACCGACTGTTGAAGCAGATCCTGCCGTTCAGGCGGACGATCCTTTTGCAAATATTTTTGATGAAGAAGAAAATCATGGCGCAAATTCAATGATTACACAGGAAGAATTTGCCGCTCTGAACGGTCTTGCTGATGAGGCGGAAGATTCCGGAAATGAAATTGAATCGGAAGAAGAGTCTGTTGAATCTAAGCGGCCGGATTCTGACGCGGAAGATTCTTTTGAGCCTGCTGATGATTTGGAATGGCCGGACGCGGATGAAATTAAAGCGCAGGCCGGAGCTGTTGAAATTCCTGTTGAAGTTGAAGACGATGAGCTTGAGTCTTCGTTGAACGATTTTGAAAAGTGTAACGGTGAAGTTGAGGCGGAAGGTCAGGGCTCGCCGGAAAATTCATACGAGTCTGAAGAGTCGTTCGAAAAAGATCAGGATTTTGAGCCTTATGGCAAACCAGACGTTGAATCTGAAACTGATGATTCCCTGGAAGAACCGTTCAATGATTTGCCTGATGAGTCTCAGGAAGATGAACAAACGCATGAAACTCTTTCTCCGGATTTTTTTGATATTGATATGAACGCAGAAGAAGAGCCTGAAATTTCAGACGAAGATGACAAGCGCCTTTCCGAAGAAAAAGCTGAAGATGAAATCCCCGAAAAAAAATCTGAGCAGGCGGAAGATGACGAAAATTCTACGATTTCTTTCAGTTCTGATGTTTTTGCCGATATGGAAAACGATGCCCGGAAGCAACTGGAAGACGGCGGAAACGGTTCGTTTTTTGATGAAAATTCAGTAAATTCCGCGGAAGACAAAGATTCTTCTGAAAATTTTAGCGGGGATATTCCTGGTTTTGAAGAAGAGCGTGAAAGTTATGAAGAGCCGGCAGAGCCTGAAGAACCGACTGTTGAAGGTCGCGTGATTGAAACGGCTCCTGTTCCAGAACGAAAAACCGTTGTTACAGAGCCTGCGCCTGTAAGCCATGTTGCGCGTCCAAAAAAGCCGTATATTGTTCCTACCGACCTGCTTGAACAGTATGAAGATGACCAGTATTGGCTGATTGACAATGAAACAAAGGAAAGCGCCGTAAAATTAAAGAAAACGCTGTCTGATTTTGGAATCAGCGCGGATGTGATTGGAATTAAAAAAGGTCCGGTTGTAACGATGTTTGAAATTGCGCCTGCTCCAGGCGTAAAACTCAGTAAAATTGTCGCTTTGCAGGATAACATTGCGCTTAGCCTTGCTGCTTCCAGCGTGCGAATCGTTGCCCCGATTCCTGGAAAGGCGGCGGTGGGCATTGAAGTTCCTAATAAAAAACGTTCGATTGTAAGTTTCCGCGAAATGATTGAGCAGGATTTGCCGGAATTCCAGAAAATGGCTATTCCGGTTATTTTAGGAAAGGACATTCTTGGAAAGTCCCAGATTATAGATGTCGCAAAAACACCGCATCTTTTGATTGCCGGTGCGACTGGCGCTGGAAAATCTGTTTGCGTAAACTCAATAATTCTTTCAATTTTGTACAAGCGTTCGCCTCAGCAGGTAAAAATGATTCTTGTTGACCCTAAGGTTGTTGAGCTTAAACTTTACAACGACATTCCTCATCTTCTGACGCCTGTTATTACAGAACCAAAAAAAGCGCTTCAAGTCTTGCAGTGGTGTCTTTGCGAAATGGAACGCCGCTATGCGCTGCTTGACCAGATGGGCGTGCGCGATATTTCAAGTTACAACAAGCGTATAGAAGAGCGGAAAATTGCCACCGAAAAATTGCCTTACATCGTTATTATTATTGACGAGTTTGCAGACTTGATGGCGACAAGCGGAAAAGAACTTGAAACGAATGTCGCGCGCCTTGCGGCCATGTCCCGCGCTGTTGGAATTCACCTTGTCCTGGCGACACAGAGGCCTTCTGTAAACGTAATCACCGGCCTGATTAAAGCGAATATTCCAAGCCGAATTGCTTTCATGGTTGCAAGCCGTACAGATTCCAACATCATTATTGACGCAGTTGGAGCAGAAAAACTTTTGGGAAAAGGTGATATGCTTTATGCCTCTGCGGTAAGTCCGTATCCGGTGCGAATCCAGGGAACTTTTGAAAGCGATTCTGATGTTGAGCACGTTGTTGACTACGTAAAGACTTTGGGCGAGCCGGATTATATTGATGATGAAATTTTTGTTGATGATGACGAGGATGATGACGGACAGCAGAATTTCTACGGCGACGACGCAGATCCTCTTTACGAGCAGGCTCTTGATATTGTGCTTCAGTCTGGAAAAGCCAGCGCAAGCTATATTCAGCGCCGCCTGAAAGTTGGCTACAACCGCGCCGCGCGCCTTGTTGAAGAAATGGAAGCCCGCGGAATTGTAGGTCCGGCAAACGGCTCAAAACCGCGTGAAATAATCCACGTTCCAAGCTAGGAACTTGCAATTATCAGATGTCGAGTTTTTTATTAAAACCATAAATTGAATTGGCGGAAAAAATAAAGCGGCAATCGAGCCGTTCTGAGCGCTGCAAGCGTTTTTGAAAAAAAACTTATTTTATTCCCCCTTTGCAAAAAAAAACTTGCAAAGTGGATTTTTTTTAGGCCGGCGGAATACATAAAAAAGCATTTTTTTGAATGTCTTGATTAAATTTTCATTAAAAATCTCCGATAAGAAAGTATGGCTCAGAATAAAAATAATAAACCGAACAGCGGACTTTATGTTGCTGTATTTTTTGTATTTGTAATTTTGATAGTTATTATGTTCTTTGTAAAAAAGGACAATATTCTTTCTAACCTTAAGAAAACCAATTTTTTTGAAAGGGTTGGCGTTGCTACGCCTGAATTTGTGGAAAAACATCCTGTTGAGCAGGAAAAAACTTTACCTGATGATATTGAAATAGATTTAATGGACGATGCCGCTTCTGAAAAATCAATAAACCGGCAAGAAAATCCGGCTTCTGCAGAAAAAAGCGCAAAAACTGATTCTGCGGCTGAATCATCTGCTCTTCCGGAAAAACAGCCGGAAATCGCATCAGAAAAAAAAGAAGAAAATAAGCCTGCGGTTTCCGCTGAAAAAACTGAACCTTCGTCTAAAAATAGCACTGTTCCGGCTGCTCCTAAACCGGCTTCCACAACGCGGACTGCAACTTTGTATTTTGTTTCAATCGGTGCGGACGGTTCTGTAAGCCGTCAGGCTGTAAAACGCCAGCTTGCAAAAAGCGATTCTCCGCTTACGGATGCAATAAAAGCTTTGCTCGCAGGACCTGTTCCAGGCGAAAAAAACGCCATGAGCCTTATTCCTTCTGGTTCAAGGTTGATTGGCGCAAGCGTAAAAGACTGTGTTGCAACTCTTAATTTTAATGAAAGTTTTGAGTTCAATTCTTATGGAGTTGAAGGAAGCATCGGACAGCTTATGCAGATTGTGTATACAGCGACTGAATTCAGCACTGTAAAAAGCGTTCAGTTTTTAATTGAAGGTGAAAAGAAAGAATATCTGGGTTCTGAAGGACAATGGATTGGAACTCCATTGTCGCGCAGTTCGTTCTAGTAGGTTGAATATCGAGTTTTTTTATAAAAAGAATAAAAGCGCAGGCAGATTTGCAATTTGTGAAGATTTTTGGCGATTGAATTAATTAAAGTGCGGAGCACCCGAATTAATACAAGCGTAGCGCGAGCCAAATCCATCTGAGCAAATTGGAAATATGCCGAAAGCGTTCTTTCGTAATTTGTAAAAAAAACTCGAAATTAAGCCTAGTATTTTTCTAGCGTTGCTTTTCGTGTGAAAAAGATTCGATTATCTCGTTAAAATATCTGGAATTCTTTTTATAGACATCATTAAAAACTGAAAGCGAAAAGTATGAAATCAGGCTGTCTGCCGGGCTTTTTTCAAATTTCTTGAATGCCGTTGTAACGTTTCCGGTCTGAAAATTGTAATAATCTGCTTTGAAAATTCCATCCTTAAATTCCATCGATGCAAAATCAATGTAATTTTCGCCGGAACTTACAAGAAATTTTCTTTTAAGGAAATTCAAATTCGTTTCATGAACGGAAGTTTCTACAAGAATTGCAAAATTATCCAGAGTGAACATATTTTCCGCCAGTCTTTTCCAGTCCGCGCGGACTCTGCATGAGTTGCCGGTTGTTTCATTTTTTACTGAAAGAATTTCTGCCTTTCTGTTGATTTTTGCCTTGTGCGTCTTTGCCTTGAATGTTTTCGGAAATCCCTTGAAATTTTCAAAGTTTTTGTCGTCGCTGGAAGTTATTCGCCCGAATGTTGCCGCTGTAAACACGTTTTTTGCGTCGTCTTCGTTGTAGATTGACTCTATATTGAACAGAGGAATTATTGTATTCCAGTTTATCTGGGTAGAACCGCCAAACTGTGCAAAATCTTCGGATGACGTGATTCTTCCTGAAAATTCCAGCTCGTCCTGCGTGCCGGAAAGAACGTTGTTTTCCACAAGTTTTATTCGGCGCGCGCTGAATTCATAAATCAAATCGTGAAGATAATTTACAATTTTAAGGTCTTCTTCCGTTAAAAACTGAATATCCAGAATTTTTTCGCCGGTAAGCTCAATGTGGTCTGCGTCAGAATTTATCGTAAAGAAGATTTGAACCTCTTTTTCCGGCAGCTGCCGCTTTTTTTCGGCAGGAGCGTAATAGCGCGCTGAGTACGTTTTAGGGTCATAAGTCAGGAATCCGATGTAGCTTTCGCGTTCAAATGTCCTGTCCAAATAATAAACGTACTCGCCGGAAGTATCTGGAACTACAGCCTTGAATCCTGGAAGGGCAAGGCTGCTTGAAAGAAAAACTGTAAATGCTGCGAAAAAGACTAAAATTTTCTTCATAATTATTTTTTAGCTGTTCAAGGCAGAAAGTTCTGCTTTGACAATATTTTTGATTTCTTCGGCGGCATTTTCAGCAGGAACAAGTCTTGCTTCTGATTCTTTTCGAAGTTTTATTTCTACATTCGGAAGGTTCTTTTCTCCTACAACAACGCGCACCGGAATTCCTATAAGGTCAAAATCCTTGAATTTTACGCCAGGACGTTCGTTTCGGTCGTCAAGAAGAACTTCTATGCCTGCTTCATTCAGCTCACCGTAAAGTTTATCTGCGGCTTCTTTCATCGCACCGTCGTATTTTACAGGAACGATTACAACGTGGAATGGAGCGACTGTCATTGGCCAGATAATTCCGTTCTCGTCGTGATACGCTTCGACTATGCTTGCAAGCGTTCTGTCAACGCCGATTCCGTAGCAGCCCATTGTAGGCGTTACAGGCTTTGCGTTCTGGTCGAGGAAAGAAACGTTCATGGATTTTGTGTATTTATATCCAAGCTTAAATATGTGTCCAAGTTCGTTTCCTTTTTTCATGTAGAAAGTTCCGCCGCATTCCGGGCATTTGTCGCCAGGCTTGCAGGTCCGAACATCTGCCGTCATGAACGGTTTGTAGTCGCGGCCCGGCTCAATGTGCTTTTTGTGGAATCCTTTTTCACCTGCGCCACCGATGCAGTCGTGCATTGAAAGGGTGGAATCATCCGCAAGAACAGGAATTTTGATTCCTATCGGGCCTACAAATCCATGCGGCGCGCCTGAATATTTTAATACATCTTCATCGCTTGCAAGTTCCGCTCCGCTTGCTTTTAATGCTGATGCAAGTTTTGCTTCGTTTACGTCAAGGTCTCCGCGGATAAGAACGCACCAGAAAGTTTCAGGGTAATATGTCTGTCCGCCTTCTGTCGCTGTTTTTGCGTTTTTGTACTCTTCGTTTTCAGAAAGGTCTATTCCGCAGTTGTATACTTTATAAATCAATGCCTTAAGGAATGTCGTTGATTTTGCATTAAAGAATTTTTCCATGTCTTCAATTGAAAAGACATTCGGGGTTGCAACTTTTTCAGCCGGAAGGTCTGTCGCTTTTTGTGGCTCACCGTTTGAATCCAAGGCAGTTTCTTTCTGGCAGGAAGCTTTTTCAACGTTCGCAGCATAGCTGCAGTCCGGGCATAGAAGGAGCGTGTCGTCGCCAACTTCGCTTTCCACCATGAATTCTTCTGAGCCTGAGCCGCCCATTGCCCCTGTGTCCGCTTTTACAGAAATTGTTTTAAGCCCCAGCCGCTTGAAAATTCTGTGGTATGCGGCTGCTGTGCTGTTGTATGATTCATCCAGCGACGCATCGTTTTCATCAAATGAATATGCGTCCATCATGATAAATTCACGGCCGCGCATTACACCGTATCTTGGTCGGATTTCATCGCGGTATTTTGTATTAATCTGGTAAACCATGAACGGAAGCTGCTTGTAAGAAGAAAGTCCGTCCCGCATAAGCGCGGTGAATGCTTCTTCCGCCGTTGGGGAAACGACCATGTCCTGTCCGCCGCGGTTCTGGGCTTTGAGCATTTCGTCATGCATTTTGTCCCAACGGCCGGATTCTTTCCATAAATCTCCGGGCTGAATTACCGTAGGTTTCATTTCCAGCCAGCCGGTTTTGTCCAGCTCCTGGCGGATTATTTCCTGTACTTTTTTTAATGAACGGAAACCTAACGGCATATAGGCGTAAAGTCCGTTTCCAAGTTTTCTGAGCATTCCGCTTCTCATCATAAGTTTGTGGCTGGCGATAACCGCATCATTCGGAGCTTCGCGCAATGTTGAAATAATAAATTTTGAAACTTTCATTATTTTTTCCTTAAAATATATTTTTATTTAAATAAAGTGGTTGATACCGTGGTGTTCAATAAGTTTAGTCTTTACAGCAATGATATAAGTGCCGAACATTGCGGTTAAAGCATCGAATGCGGCTGCAAACGAGCATATTATCGGTGCGGCCGGTTTTAGCAGAAGAAATCCTGTTTCAAAACCTTTGCTGTAGAGCGTGCACAGGACTGTTAAAGAAATAAACGCGCCGCCAGAAGGAAATCCGCCTAAAAGGAATGAAATTCCGAACGAAGTAAACAGAATCCACAGGATGTCTGTAAACGGAATCGGAAGCGAGGAGTACGAGCGCCATATCATTATAAAGCCGACTGTTGTTACAAGGGCTGAGCCGCCGCGGGCAAAAATTGTAAAAATCGGGTGAACTGCGCCGTTTATCCTTCTGCGGATGCCAAGGCTTTCTTTTCCGTGGCGCATATTTATAAGAAGCGTAAAATTTGAATCGCCGCTGAAAAAAGAAGCAATCAGGGAACAGAGCGATGCGTAAAGAATTCTGTACGGATGCGGGTCGTGGCAAAGGTATCGTATGATTAAAGGATAAATTACACCGGCCACAAGAATAAGGTCGACCAGAAACATTATAATCATCGGAGTAAAAACACCGCTCAGAATTATAGCCCTGAACTGGATTGTCCAGTAGCAAAGGATTGCAATCATTCCGTAGGCAAGAAATTCTGTGAAGATGATGCCGATGTTGTACATCAGTTTGGAAAGTGAGTCCGCAAGAGTTGTCGCCGGTTTAAAAAGAACCGGGTCGGAGGTAGAGGCGCAGCCTATAAGAAGAGCGAAAAAATATGCGGCAAAAATAAAAGTTCCGTTTCCAAGGGTTTCAAAAGCCGAGTAGGGGAATAAAATTCTAAGCAACTTTTCAACATTCAGGGAAGTCGCTTCTGTCACATTTTCAACTGTAATCGGAATGCGCGGAAGTTTTACGACAAGAATTGAGATAAGACCGACTGTTGTAAGGATTAAAGATGAAATTGCAATTACAGAGGCAGTCCAGACACTTGTTTTTACGAGCAGCTTGTTTTCGCGCAGACGGTTGTAGGCGGTTATTCCCGTAAAAAATATTACAGGGATAACCATGTAGCGTCCAAAGCGTATTACTATTTCCATAAGAAAATTTATTGTGGCTGCAACGGAAGGATTGCCCGAAGGCAAAATAAATGCGCAGATAATTCCAAAAATTGCGGCAAAAAGATATTTAATCCAGAGTTTCATAGTGAAAAAAATTATATCATAACGGCGTATTTCGTAAAAGTATGTGATTGTGTTATAATTCAACTATGGGAAAGAATATTTTTATTGCAGGAAAAGAGCTTCCGGGGGTCGCCGGATTTGCAGAGGGCTTTGTCTTAAAGGAAAATAACGTTGTGCTCGCGCTTTCAGCGGAGCCGGAAGATTCGGGGATGTCTGCTGACAGCGGCGTTTCCGGCGTTAAAAAGATTGAGTGGCGGCGAGGTTCCGGGGTTGCGGCAAGGTCTGCTGTGATTCAGGCTGAGTCAGAAATCGGTTTTATTGATGATTTTATTCTTTATTACGATTCTGCGTTCTATTCATCTGTTTTTGATGAGTTTTCTACAGAATATTGTGCAAAAGCGTGCGATTCCCTTGTTTCCTCGTTCCAGTTTCTTGCGCTGGAAATAATGGCGCGTGTAAAGCAGCATAAGTCCAGGTCAAGGATTGTTTTTGCGTTGAAAGCTCAGCCGTCTGTAAAGGATGTTGTTCTTTCCCCGAATTTAAAGTCGCTTGTTCAGAATCCGTCGAATGCGTTTGTTGCGGCGGGCGAGGCGGCTTTTGCTACTTTTGCGGAAAATGTTGCCGCCGCTTCTGCGGAAGATGAGAATTTGTCCGTGCTTCTTGTTGCTGGCGATGACCAGAATGAGGTTATGCGCAATGATTCGTTATTTTCATCCTGGCTGAACGGTTATATTTCTGCCTGCGACGAGCTGAAAAACAAGCCTTCCGCAAAAAATTCGGCAAGCTGGGTAAAAGCCGGTTCAAAAAATCCTGGCGGATTCTCTTTATTTAAATGATTTGTTATAAATGATTTTTAAAGGTTTCCAATTTTGATTTTTTTTTGTATCATATTCTGAAGCATAAAAACTTTTTTATAAGGTGAATAAAAAAATACAGGGAAGTTTATGGCGGACAAAAAATATTCGGTTGATTCAGCAAAAATAGCGCTTGCGCTTCGTTCTGGATTGCCACTTACGATTACAACCTACACTTTGCCTCATGATATGGAAGTCTATATGCAGGAAATTCTTACGGAATTTCTTCACCAGCTGGGGCAGGACCACATGATAAGTTATCTTGTTTACTGTCAGCAGGAACTTGTTACAAATGCTAAAAAAGCTAATACAAAGCGTGTTTATTTTCAGGAAAAAAATCTTGATATAACAAATCCGGAAGACTACGAAAAGGGAATGGCAACTTTTAAGGAAGATACCCTTAACAATGTGAATTATTATCTTGAAAAGCAAAAGCGCGACGGTTTCTATATAAAACTTATCCTTCAGTTCAGGAACAACAAGATAAAGCTTGAAGTTCGGAATAATGCCACACTTGTCCTTGATGAATACAAGCGCATACACGATAAGATTTGCCGCGTCCAGCAGTACACTTCAGTTGAGGAGGCTCTTTCAAAAGTCATAGATGATTCTGAGGGAGCCGGGCTTGGCCTTATAATTATGATTCTTATGCTGCAGAAAATCGGGCTTGCGGAAGACAGTTTTCATACAATTTGCGAAAACGGCGAGACAATCACAAGAATCATTCTTCCTTTGAACCAGAAAACGGAATACGAGTTTAATGCTATTTCAGAGGAATTTAAAAATGCGATAGAAGCTATTCCGCAGTTTCCGGAAAATATCGCAAGGCTCAGCAGGCTTTTGGGCGATCCTAAAGCCCAGATGTCAGAAATCGCGATGCAGATTTCAAATGATGTCGCGCTTACAGCCGAGCTTTTGAAGCAGGTTAATTCCGCTGCGTTTGCGCTTTCTGTTCCGTGCAAGAATATTTCGGATGCGGTAAAACTTCTTGGAATCCGCGGTATAAAAAATATGCTGTTTACAATAGGCTCGCTAAAAACATTTGCATCTGTAAGCGGAAATAACGAAAAGCTATGGAATCACGCCTATCAGGTTGCGTTCTATTCATATAATCTTGCGATGAATTTTTGCGCAAAAGACCACGCGGTTGTGGAAGATTCTTATGTCTGCGGACTTTTGCACGACATGGGAAAAATTATTTTTGAAAGCGCTCATCCGGATTACCTTGAAAGCGTAAAAAGCATCTGCAATGCCAAAGGAATTTCTTCAGAACTGTTTGAAAAAATTGTTTCGGGTGTAAATCACGGAGAAATCGGCGCAAGAATCGCAGAAAAATGGAATTTTTCGGAAAGCCTTGTTGAAGTAATCCGCTATCACCATTCGCCGGAAAATGCCAGGGAAAGGGACAGGCTTCTTGTTTCGCTTGTGAACCTTGCCGATTCAATCAGTCATTATCAGGAATTTGAGCTTGAATATTATCAGTTTGATCCGGATGTTCTTGCGCTTTTTAATATTACCTCGGAAACCGCTCTTGCCCGGATTTCAGAAAAATTCAAGGAAGCGTTTTCTCTGGTTCAGTTCTAAAGTTTGTTCGGAACTGGGGAAATTTTCTTTATGGCGCGGAGATTTGTGTTCTGTACGCTTGCAACGGGCTTTTTTGCGTAAAAATTCGTTTATCTTTTGCCGCTCTTCATTTTTTCAAGGCTTTCGCACCATTTTTGCATAAGAATTCCGAATGCGACGCCCACGTTCAGGGACGCCTTAAGTCCAATCATCGGAATTGTTACGGTTCCGTAGGATGCGCGTTTTAAAGCCTGGGGACTTACTCCAAGCTCTTCTGAGCCGATTATGCAGATTCCTTTTTCTGGAAAATTAAATTCCTCAATAGGTGTTCCGCCTGTTTCAAGTGCAAAAACAGGAATGTTTTCCGGCAGTTCTTCCAGTGTTTTCCGTTCGTAGCCTATAGTTTCAATGCAGCCCATTCCGCTTCTGACCGCTCTTGGCTGTGTTGGATCTACGCAGTTTGAAGAAATGTAGACTTTTTCTGCTCCCATTCCTTCCGCGGTCCTGAAAATTGAGCCTATGTTGAATGGAGAGCGGATGTCTTCCGCGTAAACTGCCACTCCCGGATAAAAATTTCTTGAGCGCACAATTCCGTTTTCGTCAAAAGGCGCTGCGTGCGGAGCGATTATTAAATCCCACTCGGCGGGAAATGTTCCGATTATCTTAAGAAGATGGTTTCTTGCCGCGTTGCAGATTCTTCGTTCATCAAAAGGCTTTTTTGCAAGCAGAGATTTTAGTTCTTCCGCCGCTTCTTCAGGAAGTTTTGGGTCTTCCAGAAGAATTTCAGTTATTTTTTTTGTGTACTCAGCCCGCGGCATTGAAGAAAAGTTGTATTCCATTCCTTTTTCGGGAATTCCTGCAATATCGCGTTCCAGCGCGCCGAATGTAAGCGCAAGTTTTCGTCTTTTTTGACCGCCGGAAAGTTGAAATAGTTTGTTCGGGTCAATCATCAGTAAGCCTGTTTCATAAGTTCAAAAAGTTCATCTGTCGTCATGCTTCGCGGAAGCATTGTCATAATGTCCAGCTGTCCGGCGTCCTCTGCGCAGGTGGCAAGCTGTTCCATTGTAAGGTTAAGCTCTTTCAGCCTTACCGGAAGGTTTGCCTTTGCGATTTTTTGGCGTATGTTTTCTGTAAAGCTTTGAACCGCCTCGTCGCGGGAAAGTTTTTCGTCCGCTGTTCCGTAGAGCCTCGCGATTTTTTCTATTTTATCCGCCTTGAATTTTGCGACTTCTTCTATCACGTACGGAAAAAGAATTGTGGCGGCCAGCGAGCGGTTGATTTTGTACCTTGCGTTTATAGCTAAAGCCAGAAGGCTTGCGATTCCTGGCGAGCTGGTTGAAACGGAAAGGGATGCCATGCAGCCGCCCTGCGCAAGAAGGATCTCCTGCGGAGTTGTTATGTCCAGGGATTTCTTTTCGTCCATGCCGTAGCTTAAAAGCTCAAAAGATTTTTCGCAGAACATATCGCTGAAGAACGACGCCTTTTGTGAAAAGTATGCTTCGCAGGCAAGGCAAAGCGTTTCAAGGGAAAGGGAAGTGTTCTGGTTTTCCGTAAGTGTAAGCGAAAGATTTGGATCCCACAGCATTAGGCTGCATGCATTGTCCTTAATCTTCAGTTGCCTTACCTGCCGGCTTCTTGAGTCGGTCACCGGAATTGAATTTGTAAAAGCGTATGGAGCCCGGCATGTGCCTGGAATACAAATCAGCGGAATTGAATCTGCTGTTGTGCCAGGGTTGTCGATATAATCGTAGATGCTGCGGTTTTCGTTGTACAGGGCGGCTACGGCACAGCCGGCATTAATCGCTTTTTCTCCGCCGGCGGCAATGATTCCGTGGATATGGCTTTGCTTTGCAAGAATTACCGCGTTTTCAATATCTTTTGTTGTCGCGCCGTCATTAAAATTGTCGTAAATAAAAAAATCAATTTTTCTGTCTGTCAATGGCTGGGTTATTTTTTCCGCAAGATTAAAGTCCTTTAGGATTGGATCCATGATAATTATAAATTTTGAACCCAGGTTTTTTGCGTATTGACCGAGTCTTGTCAGAGTGTATGAGCCAAGGATAATGTCCGGTGAAATTTTAAAAATTAAATCTGCCATAGCGTTAACTAGTATAAACTAAAAAAGACGGAAATGCCATTCCGTCTTTTTGTATCAAGCAAAAAAAATTAGAAAATTAAATTTGGGCTGGTTAAAGACCAAAACTTTCCATGATTTTATCTGCAGCCGAAGCAATTACTGCGTCATTTAAATAATTTGGATTCTGGAGCTTTGCTTTGACTTCTGCAACACGATCAGCTCTTACATCTGGAGTTTCTGAAGAAACTTGTTTCAGATAGTACGCATCTGCCATTTGTTTTGCTTCTTTAGAGATAGATACAGAGTCTGCCCCAAAACTGGCTTTTTCAGTGTTGTTTGTGCGGTTTGTCTTCTGCACATTGTTGAGAGGATTAATTCCTCCGATTCCGTTTATCATCATATCCGTCCTGCCCCTCTACCTTATTTATCGGTAGATTCATCAGAAAGTTGAACTTTTTTTATACCAGAAATGAAAACTGCAAATTCTCCTTTTATTGAAGCCCGGGAAGTAAAATCATCTCGCAATTCTGCGGCAGTTCCTTCAACAATTTCTTCATGCAGTTTTGTCAATTCTCGGCCAACCACTACGCGGCGGTTATTATCAATATCGGCAATATCCGTCAGTAACTTTACAATTCTGAACGGACTTTCGTATAAAACTATTGCATCTTCCGTGGAAAGAAGTTCCTTTAGGCGGCTGCGTCTTTTTCCTGGTTTTGGTGAAAGAAACCCTTCAAAAATAAGGGTTTTTCCTCCTGCTCCTGCGACGCTTGCCAGAGTGGCGAATGCTGAAGGTCCAGGAATAGGAACAACGGAATGACCCGCCTTTCTTACCAGTCCTGCAAGGATTGCGCCCGGATCGCTTATTCCGGGTGTTCCGGCATCGCTTGCAAATGCAATGTTTTTTCCTTCGTCCATAAGCTGGATGATTTTTTGCGCGGCGATTTTTTCGTTCTGCGCGCGGCACGAAATCAGCGGCTTACGAATTTCAAGGTGTGTTAAAAGCTGCAAGGTATGGCGGGTATCTTCTGCGGCTACCACATCAACATTTTTTAATGTTTCAACTGCCCTGTAAGTAATATCACCGAGATTTCCTATGGGCGTTCCAACTATATACAGCGTAGACACTCTTTAACTATAAATCGAAACGTTATTTTTTTCAATAAAATAAAGCAAAAACAGGTTTGATAAAAGCCTGAAAATCTTATATAGTCAATAAATATAAATTGCGGAAGCTTTTTTTTCACAATTAGGTTGAATATCGAGTTTTTTTTGCAAAAAGAATAAAAGCGCAGGCAGATTT
>OIWU01001228.1_pt1 | contig 26573 bp, 20 predicted proteins | sample 1587711 | NCBI WGS metagenome assembly OIWU01 (sample SAMEA3888909, study PRJEB22519) | human gut metagenome | biome: human gut; feature: human-associated habitat; material: faeces | place: Denmark | collected 2010 | reverse complement strand
TCTCATCTTTGATATACTGATAGATCTGTTCGTACAAGGGTCTCCCCCCCTGTACGTTTAACGGTACGATCAATTCCATAAATCTTTATTTCGGAAGCTTGAAGGAGCTCTTTAAGGAAACGATACGGTTATATACCGGCTGTCCTTCCTTGCTGTCCTTGCAGTCTACGCAGTAGTAACCGTTTCTCATGAACTGGAAGCTGTCGTATGCCTTTGCTTCCATGAGTTTTGGCTCTACATAGGCAGTTGTGATTGTCTTGGAGTTCGGATTTAAGTTCAGGGTTCCGTCAGCGTTCAGCTTGCCTTTCTCCTCATCGACGATATTCTCGTAGAGACGGCACTCTACCTTTCCGGCTGTCGGAGCGGATACCCAGTGGATCGTTCCTTTTACCTTTCTGCCGGTAAAGCCGGAACCACTCTTTGTCTCCGGATCGTATGTGCAGTGGATCTCTGTCACATTTCCGTTCTCGTCCTTCTCGAAGCCTGTGCATGTCACGAAATATGCGCCCATGAGACGGACTTCGTTGCCCGGGAAAAGGCGGAAATACTTCTTCGGCGGATTCTCCATGAAGTCCTCACGCTCGATATAGAGTTCTCTGGAGAACGGAACCTCACGCTCGCCCATCTCTGGATTCTCAAGGTTATTCGGGATGCTCAACATCTCTGTCTGTCCTTCCGGATAGTTGTCAATGATCAGCTTTACCGGATCAAGGACAGCCATCATTCTCGGACGTTTTAACTTCAGATCCTCACGGATACAGTACTCCAGCATCGCGTAGTCTACGGAGCTGTTTGCCTTGGAAACGCCCACGAGTTCTACGAACATTCTCAGAGCTTCCGGTGTGTATCCTCTTCTTCTGAGGGCTGCGATCGTTACAAGACGCGGGTCATCCCAGCCGTCTACGATTCCATCCTCAACGAGCTTCTTAATATAACGCTTACCCGTTACCACGTTTGTCAGGTACATCTTCGCAAACTCGATCTGGCGCGGCGGGTTCTCGAACTCGCACTCTCTTACGACCCAGTCGTAGAGCGGTCTGTGATCCTCGAACTCAAGAGTACAGATAGAGTGTGTGATGTGCTCAACCGCGTCCTCGATCGGATGAGCGAAGTCGTACATCGGATAGATGCACCACTTGTCACCGGTATTGTGGTGTGTCATGTGAGCGACACGGTAGATGACCGGATCACGCATGTTGATATTCGGCGATGCCATATCGATCTTTGCGCGGAGAACCTTCTCTCCGTCCTTGTACATGCCGTTCTTCATGTTCTCAAATAACTGGAGGTTTTCCTCGACAGAACGGTCACGGTACGGGCTGTTCTTACCAGGTGTTGTGAAGTCACCACGGTATTCCTTGATCTGATCAGCAGAGAGATCACAGACGAAAGCTTTTCCCTTTTTAATTAACTTTACAGCGCACTCGTACATCGTATCGAAGTAGTCGGAAGCAAAGAACAGTCTGTCCTCAAAGTCAGCTCCGAGCCACTTTACATCCTCCGTGATGGAGTGCACGAACTCCGTCTTCTCCTTCGTCGGGTTCGTATCATCAAAACGAAGATTGAACTTTCCGCCGTACTCTTTTGCGAGACCGGAGTTCAAGATGATCGATTTTGCATGTCCGATATGAAGGTAGCCGTTTGGCTCCGGTGGAAACCGGGTCTGGACATGGTCATATACTCCTTCCGCAAGATCTTTATCGATTTCCTGCTCGATAAAGTTTTTGGAAACTACTTCTTTTGTTTCCTCAGCCGGTGTCATATTCTCAGCCATATCAATTCCTCCATTTCGTTTTTTCAATAACATGCCCGTACATCTTTCTTCTATTATTTTAACTCCTGCCATTTTCCAGCAGGACCAGATATCGAACTGTTATATATAATATTTAATACTATCACACTTTTCCGAAGAATTAAAGGGGAAATTTCACATGTTTTTCTCATGTTTCCATCAAATTGATTCCTGCATCTGCATTCCGGTCGGTTCTTTCAGTTTTCTTGAAAATTATAGGCAAAAAACACTGAAAATCCTTTGACGAATTCCGTTTCTGGGATTATACTGTGAATATAGTATGCTAAAAATTTCACAAAACATATAGAACCCGGAGGAAATGATATGGATAAGAATTCTTTCGATCTGATCACATTTGGCGAGATTATGCTGCGTCTCTCCCCGCCGCGTCATGCCCGCATCGTCGATGGCGATATTTTTGAAAAACGTGCCGGCGGAGCAGAACTCAACGTTGCTTCCGGCGTTGCCCTTTTGGGACTTCGTACCGGTATCGTTTCCAAGCTTCCGCAGAATGAGCTCGGAACTTTTATCAAGAACAGGATCCGTTTTGTCGGAGTATCCGATGACTATCTGGTCTACGATGATACGCCGGACGCAAGACTCGGTCTCTACTACTACGAGATGGGCGCCGCTCCGAGAAAGCCTACGATCGTGTATGACCGCCACCAGGCTTCCGTCACAAGGATCAAGATGAGCGAAATCCCGGAGGACATCTACCACTCCGCGAGAATGTTCCACACAAGCGGAATCTCTCTGGCTCTCTGCCAGAACATGCAGAATGTCGCTGTGGAGCTGATCCGAAGGTTCAAATCTGCCGGAGCTACGATCTCCTTCGACGTAAACTACCGTGCGAACTTATGGGGTGAGGAGGAAGCGAGAAAAACCATCGAGGAGATCCTTCCGTTAGTCGATGTTCTCTTCGTATCTGAGGAGACAAGCCGCCGCATGTTCAAGAAGACCGGTGACCTGAAGGATATCATGAAGAGCTATGCCACTGATTACGGCGTAAAGATCGTTGCCACCACCCAGCGCACGGTCATCAGTCCAAGAAAACACAACTTCACCTCCATCGTCTACGATGCCCGCTCCGATAAATTTTACACGGAAGCGCCGTACAACGATATCGATGTGATCGACCGCATCGGTTCCGGTGATGCCTATGTCGCCGGTGTTCTCTTCGGTCTCTTAAAATATGGAGATCCGGAAAAGGCCATGCAGTTCGGAAACGCCACATCCAGCGTCAAGAACACCGTTCCGGGCGACCTCCCGTCCTCTGACTTCAAGGAAATCGACCGGATCATCCATGAGCATCATTCCACAGAACCTGTCAGTGAGATGAACCGGTAATTACAAATTTGCTCCGTATGAGAGAAAAGGTCTGAGTTTCAGCAGAAATCAGACCTTTTTCTTTTTCATCCAAATTTTTCTTTTTAAATCGATCTGATATACCGTTCTGATGCCGCTGAAAAATTGTTGCCAATAGTTTGTTTCGAGTACGCGACAACCGAAAAATGCCGTGAGAAGATTGCTTTTACCTCTCACGGCATTTTTATTATACTCTTTTACAGATCCAGATCGATAAACTCGAAGTCATCGTCATCCTCGTTCCTCTTCTCAGCCGGTGCCGCTTTCGGCGCTGCCTTCGCGGCCTCCTTCGCGAGGTTCTTTGACAGATCTTTTTCCATATCCGCCACATTCTTTCTCACCGGTCTCTCCGGAGTGTCTGTTCTCTCTGGAACATTCTCTGTCCTCACAGCTTCCCGTCTCTTCGCTGCCGGCCGGCATGTCTCGGCTGCCTCCGGTCTTCTTCGCGGGATCTGGATTTCTTCCTCTTCCTCATCGAAAAGTTCTTCCCGGCGGGCAACCGGTCTGGACGCAGTTCTTCTCTCCGGCGCTTTCGCGGACTTTCCAGTCTTCTGAGCCTTTTTCGGCTCAGACTTTCTGTTTTTCCGTCCACCCTCGTAGTCACCGTAATCGTCATCATATCCGTCACGGTCCGGATTCTTCGGTGCCTTCGGCTTTCTGAGTAAGAGAACGATAATGATGATCACTAAGAGAATACTGAGTGCAAAAAGTCCGATCACGAACATTCCGCGGATCTCGTAATCCTTAAGCAGACTGTTGTAATCCTCAGCAACCTTTAAGTACTTGCTTCGGGCATCCGCTGCGTCCGGATCCTGGAAATAACGCTGAAGTGTCATCTCTTTCTGATCGTATCGGTAGAAACCTTCCTCACCATTCTCGTTGCGTCCGTAAACGACACAGTACTCTGGTGCAGAATCTCCGCTGTCTTTCCAGATCCAGCCGTGGACTGTGTGATCTCCAATATCGATGGTGCACTCAGCAAAACCGTCCGGGAGCGCTGTTCCCTCCGGGATGCACTCAGGCGGAAGCACTACGACTGTCTTCTCTGCCATCTTCACGACTACATAAGCGGATAAAGCACCGGTCTCGCTGTTGTATACAAAGAAGTCCCCGTTGCCGGAATCATCTGTCATGTAAAGCAAGGTCATTCCAGAGTCATCTGTAGCTGCCTTTACAGTTCTGCCCTCATACTCGATCTCCGTCGCTGTAAATCCAGACGGAAGTTCAGAATCATCAAAGGTATCCGCAACAGTCCAGTTGCCGTCCTCACCGACGACTCCTGCGTTCGTCTCTGCGGAATCCGAGTCTGTCTCACCGGCGGAAGCTGCCGCGTCGTCAGACTTTGTGACAACAATGGTGTAGGTCTTTGTTGTCTCCCCATCCTCCGCTGTTACGGTACAGGTGATGGTATTCTCTCCGTCCTGGAGGTCATCATTTCCGCTGACAGTCACCTTTGCGCCGCCGTCCTTTGCCGGTGCGCTGACCGTGATGGATGTCACATCGCTTGGAACCGCAGCGGTATACTCGGTCGTATCCGCGGAGAACGCCGGTTTTAAAGTACCCGGTGAGATCGTGAGGGACGCTAAGGACGCGTCCCTGGAAGAAGTATCCGCCGCGTTGATCTTTACGGAAGAGCTTCCAATATGGTTGAGAGTCACTGCCTTGGAGTCGGCATCGTAAACTTCCTGGGATTTCACCGTGATGGAGGAAGTTCCAGCCTTCAAGGCATTAAATTTTAATGTAAAGCTGAACGTCTTCTGGTCCGCAGCCTCCGCAGAGCCGATGACACGGACAGATCCTGCTCCGCCATTGGAGTTCGTACCGCTGACAAATTCAAGGGCATCCGCATCATACTGAAGCATCACATCGGAAGAACCGAGCGCTGCGTCCGCGACGATCTTCATCGTGACGGATATCTGGTCTCCCACCGAAACGGTCGGGTCGGAAAACGAAAGTTTTCCGCTGGCCGCAAATGAAACCACCACGCCAGCCGGCAACAGCATGACCATCAGTGCGAACGCCAACAGCCCCGCCGCCAGTTTTTTCATGTATTTGTTCATATTTCTTTATCTCCTATTCCAGCTTTTTCCAGGCTGATCATTGTCTTGTTTCCATAATTTCCGCCTGTACTTCCAAGCATAGTCTTTCCTGAAATGGATCTTTTTATGACCCGATATTCCCATATCAGTTGCCGGTCACAAGCTTTCCGCTGCCGGTCGCGCCCTCCGGATAAGAGCCGCTCGTTCCTGTCGATGACGTCACGAGCTTTCCAGATCCGGATGCGCCTTCTGGATAAGAACTCTGTGATCCGGAATTTGTGCTTCCAGGGCCAGTGGTGCCGAAACTGCTCCCGCTATTGGATATTCCGGTCGATCCGCCAGGGCCTACCGTAGATCCGGTCGTCGTAAAGCCCGAGGACGAAGAACCTGTGGAACTTCCCGTCGACGGGGAAACTACGGTGGTGCTGCCGTTTCCGTTTCCTTTCGCAATGGAAACCTGGTATGTGCGGACATCACCGTTCTCCGCCTTCACCTGAATCTTCACGATCGTCGTTCCGCTTCCGAGACTGATCGATCCTGCTCCGCTGACTGCTGCCTTGGAGTCGATAGCCGTAGCACGGATATTTACAGAGGAAACTGAAGAGTCTACAACGAGATCATACTTCTCCGTATCTTTATTGAAGGTTGGTGTCAGGGAATATCCGTCGATGGTGATCCCTGACAGCTTGTTGTTCGGGCTTCCCGTCACGGTCGGCTTCGCGCAGGCAGTTTCCGGCATGTTGTTGAATACCGGGATCTTGAACACGAGCGCCTGTTTCTTCATCTCATCCGTATAGGCCCTCGCGAGCTTCGCGCCCTCCCCGGCCGCTCCTTCCACGTTTGTCATATACTGATGCTTGTAGGGGCTGCTGCCCTGCACATTAAATTTCTTTAAATAGAAGGTATCCTGTCCATTTTTCAGGAAATTCTCACTGTAGTAGGTCGCGCCGCCGATGATGGACTTTTCGATAGAATTCCACGGTCTTCCGTAGCTTCCCGACTGGGACGCGTACCAAAGACCTCTCGTGACGGCTGACATGGAGCCGGAAGCGAAAGCGCCGATATTAAAGAAATTATAGTAGCCTTCATAGCCGGAGGTCTTTCCTGAAATACTTCCGGATTTACCTATCCCCTGCTCCTGAAGGATCATAGCGCCAAGGACATACGGGTTGACGCCAGTCTGGGCCGCCGCCTTCATAATAATATCCACATAAGTCTGTCCCGTCGGTACCGGTGAAGTGTTTGACGCGCCGGTATTGTCATCGGTGATGGCAGACGCGTCCATTCCCGGACCATACTCTACCTCCGGGAGTGCCGTTGTATACATCTTTCTCTGGCTGATCGTGGAGCTCACCGTAGAACCCGGCCCCTCAAGGCTCACACCCTGATTTTCGCTGCCAGAGCTTATGTTGCCGCTTCCATAAGGACTTCCGCCGGACGTTCCAGAACTCATTCCCGGTCCGTAGTTTTCCCCCTGCTGCAGGGAGCCGGAAACTTCAGTATTCGTTTTACTGTTTATGACTGCCGCTGTACCGGACCCCGAAGTCTCCTGGATACTCTGGGCTGCCGTCGTCTCCTCCGGCGTCTTTTCCAGGAATGTTCCCGTGATCAGGCTCGTAAGTCCCGCTCTCGTCTGGGTATTGCTGTCGAAGGCGTGATGCAGAAACTGGAATACATAGGTATCGTTTAGGAAATTTCTCGGATCCATATAGTAGGCGACAATGTCCTTGGATGCCGCCACCCAGGAAGAACCGTCGAATCCGGTCCAGGTGCTTGTATTCCAGTCGTAAGCGCCGTAGTCTGTGGATTTCCAGGATGAAATGCTCGCCTTCGATACCAGATTCGTTCCGACTGCTCCTTCCGCCTCCATCACATCGCTCCAGTTAAGCCCCGTCTTCTGGGCCTGGAAGACCCAGGTCGGATGTTCCGTGTGAAGGGTCCGCAGAGACGTCTTGTAGCTTTCCGGGAATCCCTGGCTGTTTAAATAGCTCTCAAAGTTCGCGTCATAGCTGTAGGATACCGGGAATTTGATATAGTCTGAACGGACATAGCCTCCCTGTGTCCCTGAACTGGAGGAAAACTGGATCTTATACCAGATCTTCCCGTCGGATCCCGTTGTCTCGGAAACCACTGTCACAGCAGCTCCGTAGGCAAGTTTTTTTACGATAGATCCCGTCGTCCCCGGTGTACTCCGCACATTCAGAGTCGTGGCATTTACTGTCGCCGAGCCTGTCGCCGCGTATACGGAAGACAGCCCGGATATCATCGTTCCGGTGTGAGCCGCACAATCTCCCAAAAGGACCGCCCCCAGCATCAGCGCCAGAAATCTTTTTTGTCTCTTTGTCATGTTTTTCTTCTCTCCCACTGCCGGTTTCGTGAAATTTTGCATAAAATCGACATCATATCCATTATAATGATAAAGGCACTTTTCTGTCAACCGCGCAGGAGAAACTTCACACAAATTCCAAATATTGCCGCATTTTCTTAATAAAAACTTAATTTTGAAAATGCCTATAATCCCTTAAAATAAGGCATTCTCTAATTTTTTTGTGACAAGTGTGTGACAAACCAGTAAATTTTAATTGGTATGTTACAATACCAAAGTAGTAGCTATATATGATATAATCTGATTCTTTCAACTGTGTGCTAATCAAAATATTTCACACATTTTTTGTCAAGAGCGGTCACAATATGCAAATATTTACGTTTATATTGAAGTCCTAAGTATTTCGATCCATATACCTTAGGTCATTGAAGGGACAGTGACTGAAACACTGTCCCCTCCCCCTATTATATCATAAGCGCACCTCTTGAATCCGTTTTTAATCTGATTTCTCCCTCTAACATTGCTCCGTCTGGTCCAAATGCAAAGATTTCCGTTCCGATCGGCATCACACAGGACTTCACCATCGCTCCATCTTTTCCGAGATAATACCATTTTTCGTTATCAAATTTCCAATCGTTAGAAACCATATATCCGGATGCATTAAAGTAATACCATCTCTTCTCGCCAGTCCATGTAAGCTCCTTCCAGCATCCAGCCGGATAGCTTCCATCTCTATTCTGATACCACCATCCATAGGAATCCTGCCGCCATCCTTCTGAAGTAATAACAGGCGTCAAAAATAACGCCCGTTCTGCTTCTCTCCTGCGTGTCAGTCCTGCTAACACCTTACCTCCGCCCTTATTGTACTGGAGCATCTTTGCTGCGATCGTCGCACGGCTTCTCGTTCCGGACGCTGTGAGCTGGTCGATACTTCCGACGTTATAGCAAAATGACGTCATTGCATCATACTCATTCTGATTCCATCCATAAGCAGCATACTTGTCTACTTTCTTCTCATATGCCGCCATATCGTTCTCAAGCATCTGATCGGCTTCTGCCTGGGTGATTTTCTGTCCGGCCTTCACGTCGCCGGTATGTCCCCATCCGATAGTCCACACTCCTGCGGGGCATTTATAGGCCGTCAGACGGCAACCTTCAAAACTCTTGATTAAGTTAAGCCCATTTTCACTTATTTTCATTACATACCCTCTATTTCTTCTGAGACTGGGTTCCAAAATAAAAGCCGACGATCATAATAAACACAGAAAGATACTGATCCCCAGGAATCTCTCCTGCGCATGTCAGTGCAATAAAGCCACCTGTTAATACGAGTGTCATGATACTTTTGACATCAATCAGTTTTGCAAGCTTTTCTTTCATCCTGTACCTCCTCATTTTACATATTGTGACATCATATTGATCAGACCGATTGCAATAGCTCCGGCTCCAGCTCCAACCAAGGTATCAACCATCTTGTGTTTCACTCTTCCCCATGTTTCTCCAGGCTCTGCCTCAAGCTTTGTGATCCGCTCTCCCTGGTTCTTTTGCTCTTCAATCATGGATTTCATAGAAATTGCAAGTTCCTGTACGGAAAGTGCCAAGCTGTTCAGCGTCTTCCCCTGCTCCTCCTGACTATCCATGCGATGCTTTAATGATTTGATCTCGTGTTCATGTCCTTCCAGCATTACTGCAACATTTTCATCTGTCACTCCGGCACCTCCCTCTTTCCTCCCATTATAGAAAATGCTGTGGTAGAATCTCTCCCACCACAGCATATCGCTATTTTTTTTTCGTGCTCTTGATCCAGTCCTTGAAATCATCGTCTGAGTACAGCTGCTTTCCATTGATCCTGACTTTATACAGGGTTGTCCGGATCTTCTGCCGCTCCGCCTGACTTCCGCCCACATAGGCCTCTTTATAAGTTGCCGTGAGTCTGGATTTCAAACTGCTGGTCACACTCTTCTCATCAAACTTCGTTCCCTCCTTCTTTGCCTCTTCCTGCTTTTCCTCTACGATCTTCTTGTAAACGCGAGTATAATCGTTTCCATTCTGGATCGCGTTGATCACGTCATTCATGTTATAAGTGCTTCCACTCTGGAGGTGTGCTTTCTCATCCTGCGCATTTCCGACGCCGACGATTGCCTTCTGAATATACTCGCTATCGTATCCAGATTTCTCAAGATCTCCAACAAGTCGTTCATAGGTTGCATAGTCTCCGGACAGCCGGGCTCCTGCTGCCTGCTGAACCCGTTCATCTTCCTTCAGGATCTTAACGTACTTATTTTTTATACGCTCATCGATCTTATCGATCTGCGTATCCTTCAGATCCTGGATGATCTGATCCCCCAGCTTATCATTCCCGTCCGCATACTGCTTCATTGCCAAAGCAACATAGTTCGCAATATTGCCTTCATTTTTGATATCACGATAAAAACGATTTTTGGAGTAATTGAGGTCTGGGGACCCGATGGACTGAATGATCGTATTGGTTAGTGCTTTTAAATCTTTCAGAGCGTTTCCTACTGGCATACCAGTCAACGTACTGATTGGCTTCGCAGTGTCGATCAGAAGCGCCGGATAGGTAAGATCTGACTCACCACTCAACTTGCTTTTCCATTTCGACACAGCATAGTATAATTCCTGAAATGCCGACAGGTCTGTTCTCTCTACAGAATATCCACTAAAGATGCTTTCGATATCCTTCACCACCGGCAGGATCCCGACTGGATCCAGATTATCGGAAAGGTTTTCTACCAGAGCCGCCTCGTACTTCTCCAAGAATTTCTTGTCCTCCCCGTCGTTTCTCATCGCGTCAACCACGGCTGCCGCAAGAGATGTTGCTGCGGCGTTGGCTACATACACTGCCAGAACACGTCCCAGCTTTGCCGTCGTTTCCTTTGTCGGCTTCACAGCAACATCACCAATTGCACGATACAGCATGTTGTAGGTCTTTGTCGGCTCCGACATAAACGAGGTGTACATCTGCTTCAGGCCGTCTTTCGATTTCATGAGTTTGCTGCGGTGTAAAACAGAGTCCACTACCTGGGTCTTATCAATCAACTCCGAGAACCGTTTTCCGCACTGATTATAGTATTCTTCACTTCCCTTCTTCAGTTCCGGGTGCAGGTCTTGGGTTTCTTCCTGGCATGCCACCCACAGACGTTTCCAGGCAATCTCATCGCCTTTTCCGGCTAACCACATGGATTTTTCAACCAGCTTTTCTTTCGGCCCTTCTGGTCCCATCAGAATGCTCTTCATGGATCGTCCCGTGTTGATATCAAAATATCCCCAGTCTTTCCACTGTGCGATTGGTGCGTACTGTTTGCACAGTTCCCACTCTGCATCACTTACATGTAGCTTCAGTCCCTGCACCAGATACTTCGGATTGATCTCTGCGGCCGCACGCACGTATGCCGTCGGCTGCTGGATGGCCGTTCTGAGATTAGCGCCCACCGCCGCTGACTTCATGTTCTTTGTCAGCCCTGCGACAAAGTTCTTCTCACTGGACGAAGTTCCATTCAAGTCGATCATGAGGCTTTTGATGTAATTCAAGCCGTCTTTACCAAACGTCCGCTCAATGGACTCTTTCACGCTTCCTATGCCCATCTCTTTATAGTTGAGAACTTTCTGCAAATCTGCCAGCGGGCGAACAAATGCGTGGTAGCTGCTCATCTGATCCGCCTGTCTGGTATATACGTCAAAGATATCCTCAATGATGATTGGATTGTTGGCATGAGGGACCGTGTGCTTTGTGGATCCCATGTTCCGCAGTGTTGTCAGTGTTGATCCGAGTTCTGATTCCCTTGTGGCAATGTAGTTCTTATCAGATACGATCGGGAAATAGTTTTTCGCATTGAACTTCTTGTATCCGTACATGTCCATAGAGACTTCGTTTCCCCACTGGCTGGTTACGGTGGTAAAGAACTTCACTACAGCGTCCGCGATTTCCTTTTGCTGAGGGGTCAGTGTATCGGTGATCTTCTGCACGTCCAAGGCACTGACCGATACCGGCTCCGTGGATTTATTCACCACATAGCCATGACTCTTCTTGTCATACTCAACCGTGGGAGCGCTCTTGATTCCTCCAAGTTTGTTATAGATATGCTCCTTTGCGGCCGCACGCTTATTCAGCTCATAGAGGCTCATGATCTGTGCAGTCGTAAGGTTGATCGTTCCTCCCTGTACTTCGAAGGTATGTTTTTCCGCATTCTTTCCAGTCCATGTCTGAAGTTCTTTTGAGTCGATTCCCTTCTCCTCAAGGATGTTTGTCATGTAATTTTGCGCTGTCTTAGTATCTCTCACCTTTCTGTCAAATCCATCCCTCTGTTCCCGGTATACCGTCTCCATTGCCGTACCCATACGACCAAACATGGTTCCCGCATCCAGCATATCAAACCGGAACATGCTATCTATGGATCCTCGTGCGCCCGTGTATATCGTTTTTGTGGCTCTCTCCTTATTCTCCCTCAAAAAGTCTTTTGCGATCTGATCCACGCGCTCATAGGAGTTATTCGCGAACACCTTGTTTGCGTCCTGAATACTGTGTTTCATCGATGCAACTACATCCCTCAGTGTTCTCAGAGATTTCAGATCGAGATTTTCCAACTTATCAAAATCCTTAACCTGGTCTTTCAGCGTTGCCATTTTCTCCGCAAGGTCTGGATCGACATCCATATACAGGCTCTCACCATCGTCTGTGCTTACTCCCTCTTTGGCAATCTGATCAAACTGCTTTGTCAGATCCCACCATTTATTGGTTCTCGCCGTGGGTTCCCCTTCTGAATTTGCGCGGTTTGAGCTGTAGTCAATACCGGAAAGGAATTCCGCTAAAGGCTTTCTCAGGGATTCCGGGACATGCTTCTGATCTGTTGGTGTCGTCAGCCATTTCGCCATCTCATCCACATCTTTCCGGATCTTTTCCCGGTGTTTCCTGGATTCTGCGGCATCCCTGCGCCTCTGATACTTCTCTTTTCCGGCCAGCATGTCGAAATCAACCTTATCCTCAAGAGCCTTCCTCTCGGCCCGCAGTTCTTCCTGCTGCCTCCAGTTCTCTTTCTTCATTACCCGTATCTGCTGCTGTTCCTCCTTTGTCGATCCCTCGCCGTATGAGCGGTACTGCTCCGCAAGGTCATGGATCTGACGGTTGATCTCTGACCGCCTTGTTTTCGCATTCTTCTCTACTTCTGTGATGTCGGAGTCATATTCTCCTTGCAAGCGTGCTTTGTAAGCTTCTGTCTTTGCGCGGTATTCCTGCTGCGCACGATAGACCTGTGCCTGCATCTTGTCCGCCATTGTCGGTGGCAGAGAGCGTACATTAACGGCCGCCTCTTTAATTTCCTGCGCAACGATCGTTGTCATCTCATCCATGTTGGCGTGATACGGGTTTTTGATCTGCGGAGAGAAGTCATCGTATACCTGTGCGATCTTTAAGATCTGATCTGCCGGATTGATGATATCGGAAGGGAAAAGGTGCGGGTAAAGATTGGAAAGCTCTTCATACGCCGTATCCACGTCGATTCCCTCATTTCCCAGACGCAACCGTCCGAAGTATTTCTTTCTGAAGACATCATAGCCACCTTCCGAGTCGAGTTCTGTCCGATAACTTTCTGGAACTACCATCTTGGTACTCCGGATCCTCTTTAAGACATTTTTATACTCATCTCCAATTTCATCTTTTAAGCTGGCATTCTGTACAATGCTCCTCGCAATCGCCTGAGCCGCCCGGTTGATCTCTCCCATGCTCTGGCCATAGCCTCCCTCTTCATAGCTGTGCATGTAGTTATACAGACTGGAGAGGTTCTTAATCAGGGTATCCTTCGAGTATTTCGAATTATAATCCCGAAGCAGCTTATTTGCCGTCCGCTTAATGTCCTCCATGCGGGGAACATAATCCTTTGTGAGAGTGAGCTGTTTTTTCAATGCCTCATTCGCTTCCCTCAGCTCCTGGTTCTCCTTCAGGATCTGATCTGCCTCCCGGTCCGTTTCAACATTCTGATCCACGTCTTCCAACTGCAGACGTCGGAGTAGATTTTCTTTTATTCCATTGACACTTCTAAGTTTTTCGAATATACTTGAGATAGGTGGATAGTCGTAGCCGCTATGTGAGTCGTTTTGCCGGCCGTAGTTGAACGGGACGCTATCCGCCTTTTCTACGTCCACTTCATGTAAATACATCCGGTTATCCTCATCAATTCTTACGATACATACCTCATAATACTGTCCTGCGTTTTCCCCGTTCTCTATTGTAATTTTTCCGCCAATAGCAACAGCATCATAACCTCTATTTTTCCAGTTCGTTGAATACCGCAAAACTTTACCTTTTTCGAGGACATCTTTTACTGATGCAAATGCCGCGGCTTTCTTTGGACTAAATCCATGTCCCAGGTCATTTCGCACTGATCGTCCATTCAGTTCAATATCTCCAACCACATCATTATAAACCTTCCCACCATATGAACGATATAAATCCATGATCTGAGAGCGTACTTCTCTTGCAGTTCCCTGATATTCATCGCCTGAAATTTTTGATACGCTTCCCATCCTCCGGACATCATTATAGTTCTGCTCAATATTTTTCTCTGTCAGTAGCTCCGGCCTTTCGATCCGATATTTTTTCATATCATCATTTATGATATTCTGACCGGATTTATATTTTTTTGAAGCCTCTTCAATCCCATGTGCCCACATGTCACGGATATTTTCAAAATCCTGCAGATTTTCGTGGAGATATTTCGCGGATTTTGAAATTCCTTCTCCACTGATGAGAGCCTTGATTGAGTCAATCATGTCGGAAATAAAGTCCACGATCTTCTGTGCCAGGGATCTGTTTTCTGATGTTACCTGCTTAATTAAATTCTCATCATTTAACATCATACCGGTTCCATCAGAGACAATTTCGTCCCAGATCTGATCTCTGGAAAGATTTTGTCCTGCTGCTGCGTACCGTGCCTCATAGTTCCGCACCAGTTCATCCGCTGTCACTCCATCACGATCCATAAGGACGTTGGCCGCCATCTGCTTGTAAGCTCCATACTCGGTCGGAGCATAGTCTTGAATGAAATGGGTCAGTTCGTGAGAAGCGGTCTGGAGGATGTTTTTGGAGTTGATGTTAAGCCTTACAACGCCGCTCTTCGCCTCATAGCTTCCGGATGCCGTACTGCTATCCACTAATTCGAATCTTAGTCCGGTTTTCTTGCCGAGGGACTGTGCCAGGGCCTTTTGTGCGGCAGATGCCTGTCCGGTAAGATCTTCGGCGCTTCCGGTCCTCGCCTCGCCCTGACGGTATTCCGGCTGGGTCTGTATTGCAAGGTTTCGGTCCTGCGCACCGGCTTTATATGCGGCGGCTGCCTGCTCCGGGGTCATCATGGACGCGAGCATGGATTTCTCCGCAGTATCCATATCAGCGTTGTACCGACCAGCATCGTAATATCTTCCATATGCTGTCTGGTAGTCATCGATAGAGAGGTTTCCGTCGTAATTTTCCACGAAAGCTTTTCTTCCGTTTTCTCCGAGTCCCTTTGCGTAGTCATTCAGCGTGTCATAGTCTACATTTTCTGTGGATCTTTCAGTTCGTACATTTTCCATCGTCTCCGGTACGGTCTGGCGAGTCTCTTCCGATTCAATCCGGGATTCCGGCTGTTGCACCGGTGCAACTTTCTGATTTTCCTGTTCTCCCGCGGCAACTTCATCTGCGAAATCTTTAGCAATGATTTCCTGAATCTGCTCATCTGTCAGATTCGGGTTATACGGATATGCATTCCGGGTTTCCTGCTTTTGAGTCTTCTGCGCAATATCCGTCTGATCCTGAATATTTTCATTATTCTGAGCCGCAGAAGCTGTCTCTTCCCGAGCGGGTGTTGTGTCTTCGGAAAAGTCCTTCACGCCAGGGATTAGATCATAATAATCTCTCATAAATGCGCCCTGCTGCATCGCTGTTGGTTCTCCTCCGCGTGCTTGAAGAGCTGCATAACTTCTCGCAAGGCTTTCCAGATTCTGTGCTCTCTTTGCATCTTCTTCCGTTTTGTAGCTTGCCGGATCTGTATCAATGCTGTCGGCAATCTCCTGATAGTTATCTAAGGCGTTGGAACGGCCGTAGCGCTGCTGATTGATTCCACTCACCAGCATTCCGCCCCCACCCATGAGTCCACCGGATACCGCGCCCCCAAGACCCGCAAGCCCGATCCGCTCAGCGAGGGCTCCTGCCGCCCCCAGTGTTGAGCTATTTTCCTTGTCCTGTACCCACTGGGACTTATCTCCCATGATCAGGCGATCTGTCAGTGCGTTGGTCGCCTCAGTCGCCATTTCTTCAGATGCTTCTGTTCCCATCTGCTTTGCGATATTTTTGGCGACATCCTTCCAGGAATATACTGGAACAGACTGCATGCTTTTTAAATTTCCCAGGCTGAACTTTTCAAAGAGTCCTTCCGCAATTCCCTGCGCAGTACCCTGTGCAAGAGCTTTCTTTGCGCTGACATCCTGAGATAAAGCATCCTCTTCTGCTCCTGTCGCCGCGGACAAGCCTGCGATTCCCAGTCCGGCATATCCAAATGGGAGTCTCGCCAAAGACTGTGCCATAGAAAGTCCTGTATCCACTGCAAAATCCGTTGCGGAGCTGTCGGCAATATTTTCCCGGGCTGCTTCCTTTAAGCCCTCTCTGGTGGCATTCTCGAGCCCGGACATGCGATGTCCCACATTATTCCGGTCAATTTCCTTTCCCTGCACTGTATCAGCAACGTCCTGTAAATATCCAACGCCACTCGTTACTGATCCAATGACATTACCGAGGATACCCGTCAGTGGATCAGTCTTTCCGACTTTCTTACCTGTCTCCTCAATATCTTTTGCGTTCCGCTGCTTTAAGGAATCGTTGATCTGTTTCAGATAATTATCGCCGGATTCCAGTCCATATTTTCCTACGAGATAGTAATAGTTGTTCTTCTCGTCATCCGTCATGTAGCTGAGATTGTAGTTTTTCCGATACTTTGCAAGCTTCAGCTCATCTCCGTATCCTTTTAACATCGTCGGGATGTCATCCTTCGTCGGATCAAGCACATACGGAGTGCTCAGCACACTTTTCTTCTGTTTTCCGGCTTCCACCGCAGATTCCCAGTCCGGCGGCGTATACTGTCCCCTAAACTGATTCTGGCTGCGGAGGGAATTTGCAAACCCTTCCGCAGCCTCCTGCATTGCTGTACGGCGGAATCCAGACGAGTTTGTCCGCCCGAGTCCCGTTGTCATTCCGTATTTCTTCGCATAGTCTTCTCTGGTAACACCTCCATCAGAAATGCTCTTCTGTGTCTGTGCGGTTCCAGTCTGGCCAAGCGTTGTTGCCCCATATTTCTTTCTATATTCTTCCCTTGTTGCCATAAGCCCTCCTTACCGGCGTTTGAAATACAGATCATTGATGTTGTTGATCTTCAGATTTTTCTGGACCTCTTCCGCGATTGCCGCATTCTTGTCGATTCCGGCATCCTGAATGATTGCTTCCGCATCATCTACACCAAAATTACCTTTTTCCATCTCCTGCATAACTTTTTCCAGTGCGTCATAATCGCTGATTTTACCCTCTGCAAGCTTGGAAGAGAGGTTTGCAGAGAATGGTGTATATCCTTTCGTGCTTGTATAGCCCGCCGTTTTCTTTGTACTTTTCTTTGAGGATCCAGAACTTCCTCTGCCGGACGAGGCTGCAGCTTTTGACTTCTGATATTCAAACTGTTCCCTCTGGAGTGCCATTTCTGCTTCCCATCTCGCCTGTTCCTGCGCTGCCTGGTCCTGCTGAAACTGAAACTGTTTTGCCCACTGTTCCGCGGCGACATCGGCCTGACTGCTATCCCAGTCTTTTCCATACTCCGAGTCATACCGATTTGCAAGGTAGGATAAATCACTGTAATAATCACTGACTCCATCCCGGTACTGCCCGTAATCAAAATTTCGTTCCGTATCGTATCGGCCGGACAGATACGATAAATTTTTCCAGTAATCGTCGACGCCGTCCCGGTACCGACTGTAATCTGTGTTATCCAGTCCTGTAACCACGTTCATTTGGTTGTATCGATCCGCCTGCTCATTCAGGTACTGCTGATATGCCTTGTCTCTGAAGTCCAGGGCTTTATCATTCAGCTGTGATAAATACTCGTCATATGCCTGCTGCCCCGCAGCCGTGGCGTATGTGGACCCATACCCTCCGGTGAGTGCGGCAGCATTCCCCATAGTATCCCGCATGGCTTTGTCACCTTGCTTTGTATAGCTCTCTCTGTACATCTGATACAAGTCATCATTTGCAAGATCGTCCGCTGTGTAGCTAAACTTCGGATTGTTCAGAATGGAATCCAGAATGGAGCTGATCTGATCCTCGTACCGGCTCTGGAACTCTCCCGGCTTATCCGCTTCTGCCTCCTTCAGGCGGTCATAGTAATCCGTGACTCTGTCGGATTCCTTATAAGGATTCGGCTTGCTGCTCTCCTGCGTCTGGAGTCTTTTATAATAGCTTTCCGTACCCGGAGATACTTTCATGCTTCCCCGCGCAACGGAAGAGCCAGAGGCGGAAGCAGATCCAGAAACCGGACTCTGGGATCCAGATGCACCTGTTCCTGAGAGAACATTCTGAGGTGGTGTTTCCGCTGCCTTTCCCACCCCGGACGCGCCCTCCGGAGATGCCTGTGATCCTTTCTGTAACTGTGTCAAAAGGTTCATATTCTGCGCCGCTGTACCGGAATAATTCGTGATTCCAGCCTGTGCTGCTAACTGCTTTCGTGCCGCGTAAGAGCTGTCCTGTCCCTGTGATTTTAAATAATCAACAATACTCGTGATCGCCATCTTCCTTCTCCTCTCCGGAGCTATCCTTTAAGGCTCCTTTTGTTTCTTTTCCACTCTCAAGGATCATTTTTATTCCTACAAGGTTGCTCATACTCTGTAATCCCGTCACTGTCACATGATCCAGTAGTTTAAGCGCCGCGTCGATCTGCTTTTTTTCATAAATAATATTAGCTGACATATGCCTCTCCTTTCATTTCATCAATCTGCTGCTGAAGGTTCTTCACTGACGATATCAGCAGTGGAATAAAATTTTTATATTCAATTCGGTATTTCCCACTCCGGGTTTCCAGACCTACCAATGGGTAATAGATTTCCAGCTGATCCTGCAATGCGTCAACTTCTTGTGCGATCATACCAGCCGACCACTGCCCATCCTTTTTATACTGGAAAGTAACCGGTCTTGTACCAAGAAGAAACTTCAGTGCTTCATCCTGATCAATATCATAGATGTTTTCTTTTGCCGACTGATCTGACAGATCATCTACTCTTTCCCATAGCGTCTGCACCGTTTCTGTAACACCGTCTCCACCCCACCATGACTTACCAAGGTAAATATCGTAAAAATATGACGATTTATTTGCTCCATCGCCGTCAAAGTAGTCCGCACTAATGCAATATGCTCCAGTAATCTGACCGTTGTAAAAGGTCATCGCTCCTCGGCTGCTCAATCCGTTCATTTCCAATTGAGGATAATATTTCCCGTCTCCAGAGTTTTTCTTCATCGTTAGTTTGAAATTACCATCATTAGAAGCGAATATATTTGACGCATTGGCCGACACATAGAAGTCTCCAAGCTGGACACTTCCATCCGTATCAACTTCAAAGATCCCGTCACCAATATTGATGGATCCTCCGATGATCGTTGCACCCCGGATCGTGCCAGAAAACGTGGCATTCCCCGCAGCGTCTACCGTAAAGTTTTTGGCTGTAATCAGGAAATGTCCCGTTGTCAGTTTGATCATCTTTTCATCTATCAGCAACTCGGAGTTTAACTGATTTGTGACATCGCCCTTGCTGACCTTCATCTGGATCTGACCATCCATGATCTTAAAGGTCGTCTCAGTCTTGGTCTCCAGATTTCCCAAGCTGATATTTAAGCCATTTACATCAAATACAAGCTGAGCGATCTTCTGATCTCTCTCGATATATTTCTGTAGCGCATCCGCAGAGTAATTATCTTCTGGGTCCAGATTGGAGAACATGTACCGCAACAGCTCATTATTTTGAAATAGATATGATTTAATTTCCTGCAAAGTCCCCGTGGGCCCGTTATTTTCCTTATAAATTGCCATTTCCTACCTCCCGGATCCCACGGTATATGTCTTTCCAAATCCATATAACTTGCCAGGTCCCACGCCAACAAGCTTATACCGATAGTGATTGCAGCGCCTTGGGCGAACGGATATGCGGAAGGTCTGTTTTGTCAGTGCCGTGAATGTCTTGAGTCTGGTCCACAATGGCTCCTGATCATACTTCAAGTACACCTCGATATATGAACCTCTCTCCAGATCAAGAAGGAATTGTAACGAGTGCAGCCTCTTCTTATCCAGTGATCCATCTAATAAATCTCCGCTCTCTAACATCCACTGGATCTTGCTTTCTTTCTGATCGCTACAAACGGGCCGTATCTGTCCGTCTGCATCCAGAAAATAAAGCTCATTTGCCCCTGCAGTCGGCATCTTAAGGACCGTTCCGTCCTCCTTGTGCCACAGACTCTTCTCAGCGTCATACACATACAGGCTGGAGCCGCCCAAGCGTTCAAGAGACACATAGTATTTCCCTCTGCATACGCCTCCTGCTGCCCCTGTGTATCCATTTTGAATGTTCTGGGAAATGAGATATGGCATTCCGCCGTCATACCCGCAGATGCCGTCACAGGACGCATACATCAGGGTTGCGTTTACAATTGCAAGAGATCTCGAACATCCCTTTTTTACCCCTCGCGCCGGGTACGAGTTGATCTGTATGTTGCTGGGCTTACTGCCGTAAACCTTATGGATCATGCTCTCTTTAAAGAAAAGGACATATCCCAGATGTGTAGCGGCTCCTGTGAAATCCCCATCAGATCCTATCGTTGCCGCATACGCATCCGTAGATATGCCTTCGAAGCAATTCCAGTTACACGGATCCCCCAGTTTGCAGGCATATACCTCATGGTTTTTACTGCTGCATCCCCACACTCTGTTATCCAGCTCTGTCATGAAATCCATGTCGGGAGCCTTTCGTTTGATCGTCAGTCCGGAATCCTGCGTGAATTCTTTTTCGACATCCCCGATCACAACGATGTAATCCGTGTCTCTGCTCTGGATCACCGCACTTTTATTCATTCCGGAATTTGTGCATCCGGAGATCTCCACGCCATCCCCCTGTGCAAATTCAGTTCCAATACCAGAACACTTGATTTTTATAAAAGTAGAGGCGGAGACCGTCGGCCCGATCGTCGCCTGAGCTGACTGGGTCCAGGATTTCTCTACACTCTTCCATTCTCCCGTTGATGTGTTGTAGATACGCTTATCCGGCCACACGAGCACGTACGCCCCCATGCTGACCATCTGCTTTTCTGAGTCTTCCACGGTTCCAACGAGGTTGCCCTTATAGTAAAAATCCGTTCCATCCACCCAGATCAGCCCGTTGTTATAATGTGTCCCGTTCGGCTTTTGTAACTTCGCTATAACTTCCCCGCGGGCTGGACGCGGACCAATTGCGGGATACAGATCCGACGACATGTTTTTCATCTCCGCAAACTCATTCTCGTTGATCACTTCATTTTCATTGATTCCGCCGAAGGTTCCTATCGTTTTCTTCTGTGTCGCAACATTATTTATCAGCGCTAACCCCGCCACTATCCTCACCTCTTTTCTCCAGATTTCTGCCCCAGATATCAATAGTTGGAGCTTTCTTTGGCATATGCGTCCTCCTGTACCATGCCGCATACTGCGCATAAGAGGCCTGATGGATTGCCACAGCATTGTTATAGTTTGTTGTTTCATCGTCATAGAGCTCTATCTTTGCCCGGATGTAATGCAGGTAAATATCTGCAAACCGATCCGGAAGCAAGGTCTCTTTTTCCTGATCCGTCTCGTAGTCATATCCTTCAAACTCAATGTCGTTGCCCTCAGCCCGGTTCAGGACTTCATCCACAATCGTTCCCTCGCACTCTGAAAGCCATTTTGTTTTCATTGATGCGCTGTACTCGTTCGGTCTCAGCTCGTCAATGGCCGCGATGATTTCTGCCACTTTCATCCAATCACTCCTCTCTACTTGCCTGTATTTTCTCATTTTCACTGGGCTATATCTCCCGTAACAAAAAAGAGGAACCGGTCTCCCGATTCCTCTCCGTCTTTCATTGTTTACTTTGCCATACATCAATTTAATTTTAAGGGTCCTCCTTCAAGGCATGGTTTCTTCAAATCAATGCCTTCAATAGCAGCACGCACTTCCAAAATATGAAGGTATTCTCCCATAATACTCTGCTGCTGAGATAAAACATCTCCTGGACAATCATGCTTCGGACCCTCGATTTTCTTTACTTCTTCATATCGAGATGCCTCCGCAGTTTTCCATGCAGCCTCAATTTTTGTATTAAAATCTTTCAGCTTTTCGTACCGGATTTTAGTCTGCCAGTATTCAGCCTTAAAGCGTTCTTTGTAGTCCTGACTTTTCATCATATCTACTGTATTCATAAGGTTCATCATCTCTGTTTCTCCTAATAGTTCTCGCCTGTGATCAGTTTATACTCTCCCGCCGTGATCCAGCGGCCGACAGCGACCCGTACACGTTTCTTGTTCCACATTTTATGATCGTAGTAATACTTTACTTTCTCGTAGTTCTCACTCATGCCTGTTCCTCCATCATAAGCAGATAGTCGATATCCGCCCGGTTCTGCTCTACTTTATTCTCGATCCGCTCCTTACACATTTCAAATGTAATGATAGTTCCGCGGACCTCTTCTGCCTCGGCCGGCGTATCGTCTTCCTTGGAAACTTCCGGATACTTCACTTCGATGAGGGCGTTAGTATCTCGCGTAACCATGCTTCCCATCTGTGTGTATCCTGTCAGCTTCTGTGTGAATGACTCGCCGATCACTGTCATCGTGGCCGCATTCTCCGCAGTGAACTTTTCATAAATGCTGTCCAGAGAATCTTCCGTCACTACCTTGATCTGTACCTTCTCACCTAACTCTGCCACGCCGTTGATGGCAAGTGTATACTCGGTTCCATCTAAAAGTCTAAGTTTTTCCATGGTCTTCTCCTTTCTGTTATCCTCATTATACTGATCTCGACGCTGGTATTCTCCCCAGACCGAAGACCATCTCGGTGAAGTTACCAGAATGGTCCTCGTTTTGTTGACGTCAACAAAATCATCACCATGTCCCCGGCCTCAGGAAAATGGTATACTAAAATAACAATTTGAGTAAGTGTCTTTCTCCGCGTGACACGCTCAAGGAATCTGCTGACAATTGCAGAAGGAATGGATGTTGGCGAGTAAATGGCAATTATCAATCTGTTAATGGGGTCAATGATGGTATTCTCCTTGCTTTCGATGCGACTGGCAATGAAAATGTCATTTACCAGCAGTTGTTCAACAATGTAGGACCCGCCCTGTACGTTCGAAGATACTGGTTTAATGGTTGGAGCGATTGGGTTAATATTGCCACAAAGTCGGATTTGTCAGATAGAGCAAAAAAGCTTTCCGCCAATTTTATTCCTGGAAACACTGTGTTAGATTTCTCTGAATGGAGCACTATAACCTTATTGAGCATTGTCACATATAAAGATGAAGCAACCGCCCTCTATCTGATTCGAAAAGAATCATCAAATAAAATATATTGTATTCCAGTTAAATCTTCGACACAGGTATCCGTTACTCATAATGGCGAAAATAAGCTTATATTAACTAACTCTGCTACATATGGCGGCACATATACTGTATTATTTTTGTCATGATTTAAAGAGTGATCACTGCCAATTTGACCATGCGCTTGATTCATATTTTCGAGTGACCACACCTCCGCCGTTACCGATAATAAGCACCTGCATATGCGTCTTCGTGAGATCTCCAAGATAACTTAATGGAGATGCCCAAACGTTCAAAATTATAGAGAATTTCTTCTTTGCGGCATCTGGGATATTTGTTACATTTGAGTCATACCCGTTTACCATCGCGACAAAAGCCGTGAGAGTATTTGGGTTGGTGCAAAGTTCTCCGAACAAATCCGACTTTGTAACGCCAACATTCCATGCTCCCCATGTGCCTTTTGTACAATATCGAGTTGCTAAAACGGCAGCATTTTCACAGGACGTAATCCTTTGCATGGCATATGGACCTGAATTATCAACAATGGTACTATCAATAAAACACCATTGTCCACCGAAAGTTGAGTTGTAGTTGGAATTTACCCAAGTAACTCCATAGAAATCTGCAATCTGATCAATTTGTGAATGATTACCGTTAGAGGTATCACCAATCTTCACAAATAATTTCTTACTCAAATTGTTATTAACATCTTGCAACAAACTATACACCAGCGCTGACGTCGGAACATTCGTTGTACTGTTTATGTTCGTGCTGCTCATAGCTGATTTCAGAAGATAATCAGCAAGCTTTGTGGTCAATGTATCATTCGTGACGAGCTTATTTACAATCCGGTCCGCGATTGCATCAAAGAGCTTCTGAGCCGTTGTCTTTGCTCCTTTTGCTACATCAAGTCCCTGCGTGTCCGTAATTGCTGCATCTGCAATATTTCCAGACTCACCTTGCGGCCCGGTCTGCCCGGTTGCTCCTCGCTCTCCGGTATCTCCCTTATCTCCCTTATCTCCCTTTGCATATCCGATAACTACATTTTTTAATGCCATACTGTACCTCCTTTACTTGCCATCGTCATACTGCCACAGGATCGCGCCGTCAGCTTCCCGATACTGTATCGGCGGGGCTGCATACAGAGCATCATCATACACACAATGGATCGCGCAGTTGTCCTCCTGATCCGTGTAGATCTGAAGAAGGCTTGATCCTGGGATACTCACCCCTGAGTCACCCTTCTCTCCTTTGTCACCCTTCGGTCCTTGAGTGCCTGTGTATTCTCCTGCATCCAGCCGTTTGATAAAATCATCTCTGGCAGCTCTCGCCTCTTCTGCTGCAGCTTCTGCGCTTCCCTTCTCGATATTCGCCATACGACAATATTCTTTTGCATTGTCACTGTTCTCGCCTACACGCGTACCGGTTTCACCAACGGCATAGCTCTTTGCCACAGTTGCATAGTTCTTCGCCCGTTCAATATTCTCGCCGAAAGTGTTGATCACCTCGTCAGTCTTCCGTGTCCTCTCCTCATCGGCCGCGACGCGTGCCTGTTCCGCCTGTTCCCGCTCCCGCTCTGCTTTTGTACGTCCCTGCTCAGCAGAATCTAAAGAGTCAAGCTTCTGGTCGATATGCCTTTCTAACTCCTCAATCTCCGACAGTCCGCCTGCGGATGGCTGAGAAGTCGTCCCTTCCACGTACACTGGAGCCTTAAACGACGCCCATTTTAAGGATCCATTGTCATCGTGAGCCCGCAGATTGATAAAGCAGGTTCCGGGCTGTGCGGTCATCGTTGCCGATATAGTCCATGTCAGGAGGATCTCATTTTCCCGTATCTCCTTTTCCAGGAACGCAGAGTCCGGAGATCCGTCCGGCAACTCCGCATTTAGCCGGAAAGACAGGTCTGCCAGATCCACACCGTCAATGGTGACTCTCTGCAGGCAAAAGGTCCTGCACGCTGCGTTGGTATCTCCCACCGCGGCGATGTATTGCTCTCTATTGGCAAACAGCAGCTCTTTATGTTTGATCAGTATCATGTGCTTCTCCTTTTACCAAAAAAGGCCGCTTACTCGGCGGCCCTTTGTACTACTTGTATTTTTCAGCTTTCTGCTGGAAATCGCTCTCCATTTCTTCCGTCATCAGTGCTGTCTGCTGATCCTGCTCTCGAGAATGATCCAGAATTTCTTTCACTGCTCTCGGTACTTTGACGCGGACCCCTCTTTTGATCACGTATACCTTGCCATTTAAGGCTACTACTACGTCATCTTTGTACCGGTCGCTGTCCTTGAAAATCTCAATTCCAACCATATCAGTTGCACCGGTGCAACTCTCTGTGTTTTCTACAATCTCCGAAGCCTCTACTGTTTCTTTCTTTGCTGCCATATGTACCTCCTAATTTTCTACTCCATCAGAAAAGCTGGATCCCGTCTCGACACGCACCATAAACTGCTCCACAAGACGGACTGCTGTCTTGGTTGCCTTCCAGCCTGCCGTTCCACGCTGGTTTAACGGGTCCTCTGTTCCGCCGGATCCGAGCTGCTTCACGATGGTCTCCAGACCGCCGCCTTCGATGTTTGTGGTTCCATATGCATTTGCACCTAAAACCAGTGTTGCATATACATCCTGATTCGATGCTCCTGCTTTCGCAAAGATCTTCGCCTCAGTCGTTTCCACGAAGCGGACATTGGCAATCTTTCCAATTTCGCCCTGGAACATTTTGTCAGATGTTGTGTACTTGTTCCATTCTTTCCAGTCCGGGTCGTCCTGAATGTCGTATGCAATATCCGGATGGATAATCGCTACATATCCGCCATCAATCTTCGGTGCGTTCTGCTTCTTAAGAAATCTGGCAGCAAGGCGGACCGCCTTAACGGTAAGTTTGTGTTCTGCCGTCAGCGTTGCACGGCTTGTAACCTGTCCCTCTGCGTACTGCACGCTTGTTCCGCCCATCAAAATCTCACGGGTTACGGTATCAAGTGTGGCTCCGGCCTGTGCTCCTAAGAGATCCAGTGCCTGCACAAGGTTATTATCGATAGCAGTGAGTAACAGCATATCCGTTAACGGTACGAAATCACCATACTGCTTTACAGTTGCGGTAACAGTGGATACCGTTAATGCCTTTCCTGCCGGGGTAACGCCCTCTGTCAGCGGAGTTGTTGCCTTCGGAAGCGGCGAGTACTTTCTAAACTCAATGGTCTTACCACCATTTTTCGGAATATTGTGTTTCTGTCCAAACTGATCGTACACTAATGCCGGTTTTGCATTCTCGATCAGGTACTTGGAGTAAAAGGTCTTCATCTCCGCGGTCATGCCGGCAGATGTTGTTGTGTTTAACGGTGTGTCAAACAGTCTTAAATTCATCATGATTTCCATGCTCATATCTCCTATACGTGACTGAGATCGATGGTCTCTCCAGCCAGGGAGCGGCGGGCAAGTTCTT
>OIWU01001216.1_pt1 | contig 26770 bp, 19 predicted proteins | sample 1587711 | NCBI WGS metagenome assembly OIWU01 (sample SAMEA3888909, study PRJEB22519) | human gut metagenome | biome: human gut; feature: human-associated habitat; material: faeces | place: Denmark | collected 2010 | reverse complement strand
GCTTTGCTGAAGAACTCCGAAACTCCGCCTGACCATCTTGCACTTGGAATGAAAACTCACAGGAGCACGGGAGAAATTTACAATGCAGAAGCCCCCGCTCCACATCACATCGCTGGGCGGGGGCTTCAGAACTCTATTATATAAACTTTACTGTGCCTGGGCGGCCGGCTTTTCAGCAAAACCGGCGCGCAGCTTCTCGGTGAGGGGCTTCATCCCGCGTCCCGAAAAGATCTGGTCTTTAGTAGCGTTGAGGGCGAGGGGCAGGACATCAGTAACGTGTTCCACGTAGATGATGTTCATGCCCTTGACCACCTCGGCAGGCACTTCCTTGATGTCCCGCTCATTGTCCTTGGGGACGATGACGGTGTAGACACCGGCGCGTTTGGCGCCGAGCAGCTTTTCACGGAGGCCTCCGATGGGCAACACGCGGCCGCGCAGGGAGATTTCGCCGGTCATGGCGATATCGTTGCGCACCGGGATCCCCAGGAGGGCACTGGTGATGGCCGTGGCGATGGTGATGCCGGCTGAGGGGCCGTCCTTCGGGGTGGCGCCGTCCGGTACGTGCACGTGGATGTCGATCTTCTTATGGAAGTCGTCAGCCAGGCCGAGCAGTTCGGAGTGGGCGCGCACGTAGCTGAGTGCCGCCTTGGCAGATTCCTGCATGACCTCGCCGAGCTTGCCCGTGGTGACCACCTGTCCGGTGCCGGGCATGATGGAAGTTTCCACGAGGAGGAGCTCGCCGCCGCTGCTGGTCCATGCGAGACCGTTGCAGACGCCGACGGTCGACGTGGTCTCGGGCTTGTCGTGGCGGTAGATCTGCTGCCCAAGATAGGTAGGCAGAGTCTGGCAGGTAATAATGATGCGTTTGTCGAGATGTTTGGATTCCAGGAGTTTCACGGCAACCTTGCGGCAGATCTTGGCGATGCGGCGCTCGAGGTTGCGGACACCGGCCTCCCCAGTGTAGTCGCGGATAATGGAGATGATGGCGTTATCCGTGAATTTGATATTGGAATCCTTCAGGCCGTTTTCCTTAATCTGACGGGGAATAAGGAAATTCTTGGCGATGTGATATTTCTCTGTCTCGAGATAGCTGTGCAGCTCGATGATCTCCATGCGGTCGAGCAGGGGGGCGGGGATGTCCTCCAGGGAGTTGGCCGTGGTGATGAAGAAGACCTTGCTGAGGTCGTAATCGAGATCAAGGTAGTGATCCATGAAGGCGTTATTCTGCTCGGGGTCGAGGACTTCCAGCAGGGCAGCCGCGGGATCACCGCGGTAGTCGCTGGTCATCTTGTCCACCTCGTCAAGGCAAAGCAGGGGATTATTGTACTTCACGCGCTTCAGGGACTGGATGATCTTGCCGGGAAGGGCGCCGATGTAGGTGCGGCGGTGGCCCCTGATTTCGGCCTCATCGCGCACACCGCCGAGGGAGAGGCGCAGGTAGTCGCGTCCGGTGGCCAGAGCCACGGACTTGGCGAGTGAGGTCTTGCCAACGCCTGGCGGGCCGACAAGGCAGAGGATGGGGCCGTGGAGGCCGCCGGAGAGCTTCTGCACGGCGAGGTACTCAAGGATGCGTTCCTTGGGTTTCTCGAGGCCGTAATGGTTGGCGTCGAGGATCCTGCGGGCCTTTTCGATGTCGATATCGACGTCCTTGAGGCTGTTCCAGGGCAGATCCATGATCCAGTCCACGTAGCCGCGTACGATGGTGTACTCGGCTGCCTGGGGAGTCATGATGCGCAGCTTGCGGATTTCGCTTTCGACCTTGTCCTTGACCTTCTGGGGCATGTCGCGCTTCTTGAGCTCCTCAAGAATGCGGTCAAGCTCGCGCATGGGATCCTCTTCGCGGCCCAGTTCCTTGTTAATGGCCTTGAGCTGTTCGTTGAGGTAGTAGTCGCGCTGGCTTTTTTCCATGGCCTCGCGCACGCGGGTCTTGATGCGCTGCTCGATGTCCGCCAGGGAATTCTCACCGTGGAGGCAGACGAAGACCTCCTCCATGCGCTTCGCGACATCAAGGATTTCGAGGATCTCCTGCTTGCGCGGGAAGGGCACGTTGACGCGGGCCATGACGGAGTCGCAGAGCGCGGAAGCGTCCCTGATGGATTCAAGAGGCTGGGAAGCGTCCTGGTTGAGGGCACCCCTGCCGGATTTGATATAGGTCTGAAGCTCGGAAGAGAGGAGGTTGGCGGCAGCGGTGAAGCTCTGCTGGTCGCCCATCACGTCTTCGGCCGGGGTGACCACGACAGAGGGATAGTCGCCGTCAAGGGCGTAGTCCGAGAAAGTCGCCCGGTAAAGTCCTTCCACTACGGCTTTCACATTGCCGTCGGGCAGGTGCAGAAGCTGCAGGACCTGGCAGACGCAGCCCATGGTGAAGAGTCCGTCGCTCCCGTGGATTTCTTCCTGGCTGCTGTCTTTCTGGGTGACCATGAAGATGAGCCTGGGGCCTTTGGCGGTAAAGGCGGACTCGACAGCCCGGATGGAGCTTTCGCGCCCCACGAGAAGCGGCACGATGGCGTGCGGAAAGATGACCACATCGCGGAGAGGCATGACAGGACAGGAAATGACCCGTCTGGGCTTGGATGGACTGAAAGACAGTGCGGACATGCAAACCTCATGTTAAGAGTGATTTGGAAAAGGAAAGGAACGCCCGGAAGGAAAGCCGTGAATACGTGAAAACAACAAGGGGCGCGGCACGCGCGCCGGCGGCTTTTATCCTGCTTCAGGGAGGGATTTCATTACGTCATACGCGGGTGTTTAGCAAGACGAAAACGAAACGGGAGGGCACGGCGTCCCGCCAGAAGGAAAAAACATCTCAAAGTGATACTTTAAATAACAACCAGCAGGGGCCGCATCCGGGTTATTTTTCATGGACACTAACCACGTTTTTCATTAAGTGAAGGGTATGTCAGAAGAAAACAGCACGGCCGAACTGGTAGAATTTGACGATCCCATGGTCGCCAACCAGCTGTTCGGACCCAACAATGCCCACCTGCATCTCCTTGCTTCGGCCAGCGGCGCGCACATCGCGAGCCGGGGGGCGAAGGTTCTGGTCGACACCCCGGATCTCCGCGTCCGGCAGGCGCTCTGCAATGTTTTTCTGCAGCTCTACGGGCTCTTCAAGAGTGGCGTGAATGTGACCCAGGAAGATATCGCGCGGGCCTATGAGATGGTCCGCAGTGATCCCGGTGTCGTCCTTTCGGAAGTCTACCGCGACGCGGTCTTCATTCATACCCCGAGAAAGACGGTTACGGCACGCAACGTGGCCCAGAAGGCCTATCTCGACGCGCTCCGGCGTTGTGCCATGGTATTCGCCGTGGGACCGGCCGGTACGGGCAAGACCTATCTCGCCGTGGCCATGGCCCTTTCCATGTTCGCCCAGCACCAGGTGAAGCGCATTGTCCTTACCCGTCCGGCTGTGGAGGCCGGCGAGAAGCTCGGTTTCCTGCCGGGCGATCTTACGGAAAAGGTGAACCCCTATCTGCGCCCGCTCTACGACGCCCTGAACGACATGCTGCCCGCGGCCCGCGTGGCCTCCATGATGGAGGCGGGGGCCATCGAGGTGGCCCCGCTCGCTTTTATGCGCGGCCGCACCCTCAATGACGCGTTCATCATCCTGGACGAGGCCCAGAACACCACCCAGGAACAGATGAAGATGTTTCTGACCCGCATGGGCTTCGGCTCGCGCATGGTTATCACCGGCGACGTGACGCAGATAGATCTGCCCCAGTTCCCCGGCGGCTTCAATCATGCCCAGTCAGGGCTTGTGCAGGCGCTGAAGATTCTGCGCGGCGTGCCAGGCATCGCCTTCCACCGTTTCTCGAAGGGAGACGTTGTCCGCCATCCTCTCGTCGGGGCCATAGTCCACGCTTATGATGCAGCAGCAGAAGATCACTAACGCGAGACCCTGTTTCCTGGCCATAAGCCGGGCCATCAGGGCGCATCTCGGATGCGGGCGCGGCTGCGCCGTCTTCGCGTGCGTTCTTCTGGCTGTGTCGCTTTTCTCGGGATTCAATTTCGATACGGGCCACAGACTGTATGTGGCGGGGCAGGTGGCCGAGTCCAATGTCGTCGCGGACCGGTACCTCCTCGTGGAGGACGCCCAGGCCACGGCTGCGCGGCGCAAGCAGGTCATGCTCCTGCAGCCCTCGGTCTATGATCTGAGTCTCGAGCCCTATATCGCCTTCGAGACGCGTTTAATCGACCTCATGCGCGAGCTCAACGGCGCGCCGCCGAAGAACGGGCGCGAGGATCCGAGCGTGCTCTTTTCGAGCGAGATCGGCCCTGAGCTCGCCCGCGAGATTCTGCCGGAGCTCGGCGTTCCCACGACCCAGAAATTCGTGCTCCACAAACTGCTTCCCCTCCTGCGCGAACGCATGTCCGAAGGCCTCGTGGGCGATATCCGCACGGCCCGTGTGGGCAGGAGCGGCGTCATCATCCGCAATCTGGACACGGGCCAGGAGGTTCTGCGTCCTGATGTGACCGTGCTTCCGGACGTGCAGTCCTTCCTGACGGAAATTTCGACCCTGGCCCGCGGTGAGCAGGAACTTTCCCACAACGCGCGCAGGGCCGTGAATGTGCTTCTCTCCGCTTCCCTGCCGGCCACGCTGACCCTGAACCGCGAGGCCACGCAGCGGCGCGCGAGCCAGGTCATGGATAAGGTCGAGCCCGTCTACTACCAGATACAGAAGGGCGAGCTCATCGTGCGCCGCGGCGACCGCGTGAGCCGCGAGCAGCAGATTAAGCTCCAGGCCCTGTACCAGACCACGGCCATGCCGCTCGACTGGCAGCGCTCCCTTGGTCTCCTCATCCTCTCGCTTTTCATTTCCATGGGCTTTTTCCTGTCCCCGAGCGGACGTCCGGGATCGTCCATCCGCAACAAAGATCTCTATCTCATCAGCATCGTGGTGGCCTTCACGACCTTGGCCGCCCGCGGCGTCTACGCGCTGGGCGCGCTCATCGAGAGTTCCACGCTGGCCGGTGCCTTCAGCGTCGCCTTTCCCATGGCCGGAGCCTGCGGCTTTGTGGCCATGGTTTTCGCGGCCCGCCGCTATGTGACCATGGGCCTTCTGCTCTCGCTTTTTACGGCGGTGAACCTGCATCTCGGCGTGTCTCTCGGCCTCTTTCATTTTCTCTCGGCCATGCTGACCACCTGGCTTGTGGTATCGGCCATGAGCCGTCAGGACGCCGTGTGGAACCTCATTCCGCTCATCCTCGGCGAGAGCTTCCTTCTCGTGGGCGCGACCTTCCTTGAAGGCACGGCCCTGAATGAGATGCCCATGCTGTTCACGGCTGTGTGCATCAACTCTCTTCTGACGCTCATTCTCTTCTTCTCCCTGAGTCCCGTGCTCGAGACCGTGTTCGGCTACTCCACGCGCTTCAGGCTCATGGAGTTCATCAGCCTCGAGCAGCCCCTCATGCAGGAGATCATGGTCACCATTCCGGGCACCTATCATCACTCCATCGTGGTGGCCAACATGGTCGAGGCCGGAGCCAGGGCCATAGGCGCCAACGCGCTTCTCTGCAAAGTGGCTGCCCTCTATCACGATTCGGGCAAGCTGGCCTACCCGCAGTACTACATTGAGAACCAGTTCGGCGGCCCCAACAAGCACGACAAGCTCTCGCCCTCCATGAGCGCGCTCATCATCATGAATCACGTGAAGAAGGGCATCGAGCTCTGCCAGCGCTACCGGCTGGGCCAGGAAATCACGGATATCATCGCCCAGCACCACGGCACCCGCGTGATCCGCTGCTTCTACCAGAAGGCCATTGCTCTCGGCGAGAACCCGAACGAGTCGGACTACAGTTATCCCGGACCCAAGCCCCAGACGAAGGAGGCCGCCATTCTCATGCTGGCCGACTCGGTCGAGGCTTCGAGCAGAACGTTAACTGATCCCACGCCGGCGCGCCTCAAGGCGCATGTCGATAAAATCATCAAGGGAATTTTTGCCGAGGGCCAGCTCGACGAATCCGAGCTCACCTTCAGGGATCTCCACTATCTCAGTGAGAGCTTCCAGCGTGTGCTCACCGGCATCTTCCATCAGCGCATCGCCTATCCGGAACCTGTGAAGGGGATGAAAGGCGCAGAAGCGGCGGCCCCGGAACAGCACTTTTTTCAGAAGGAACCCGCGGCGCCGTCCCCCGCGAAGGACGCGGGACAGGGCGGGGAGAAAACTTCCGTATTCCAGCGCCTTGTGGGATATCGCAGAAACATCGGCCTGAAAAAAGGGGCGCCCAGGAAGGACGCCGGGGCTGAGGCTGCGCAGGAGAAGGCCTTCATCGGCCCACTGCGCCCGGGCGAGGCGGGCGGCCACTCCGCTTCCGTGGAAGACGAGCATCTCATGGACGGCTGTCCGCTGAGCATGGACGCGGGCGCCCATGAGCCGGCGAAGCCGGAGCACGGGTCCGGGCCCGGCCTCGACATCGATATGCCGGACACCGGGGAACGGCGTTAGGGGACTCTCATTTTCAGAAGTCGGTCGTATGTTCCTTGCCGGAGAAAACGATGATGGAAAATAACGGGGGGGCCCTGCGGGCTCCCTTTAGTGTAACACTGGACGCGGACAGTCCTCTCGCCTGCGCGTTTCTTCCCTGTCCGCTCAGGGAGCTTGAGCCGCTCCTCCGGACTCTCTGGGAAGAGGCCCGGGCCGTGGAAGAGGAGGGAGGATGTCCCGGCGTGCCGGGCGCCCTTGATTTTACCGTGACCCTGGACGGTCCCATGGCCGGACTCAACAGAAGGGCCATGGGTGTGCCCGGACCGACCAATATCCTGTCCTTCCCGGGAGAGCCGCTCACCGGGCTCGCGGAACTCGTCCTTTCCTCTGAGACTCTCTGCCGGGAATGCGTGCTCTATGGTCAGGAGCCTCTCAGGCACCTGGTCCGCCTCACTGCCCACGGATTCGGGCACGTGTGCGGCTTTGACCATGGTCCGTTTATGGACGCCTTCACCGGGCGCCTCGGAGCCGCGGCGGAGGAATGGATTGGAAAGCAGGGAGGATGCCGTGTTTAACGTTATTCACAGGGGTGCGGTGTCCACCACCATGGACGCGGCGAGGGAGCCGGACGTCCATCTCGGTGTTTTCGACAGCCTTCTGGCTGAGAGCCAGACGAACGGACGCGGGCAGTACCGCAGAAACTGGGGATCGCCAGCGGGCAACCTTTACGCCTCCCTGCGTCTCCCCATGGAGCCGCCCTTTGTGGGAACCGAGGCTGCCGTGGCCTGCGGGGCCGCGGTCTGCGCGGAGCTTGAGGGATACGGGTATCCGGCAGTGATGAAGTGGCCCAACGACGTGGCGCTCATGTTCGGAGGAACGCCGCGCAAGGTCTGCGGCATCCTCCTCGAGGAGAGGGCGGGCGTGCTCCTGGCCGGAGTGGGACTCAATCTGGTTTCGCACCCCGGGGCGGAGGCCATGCGTGAGAGCACGGCGCTCATGGCCTGCAGCCTTTCCGAATGCGTGGTTCCGGGCAGGGCGGTTCCCAGCGTGGATGAGCTGTGGGGATTGCTTGTTAAATCCATATTTTCTGTCTATAGTCAAAAGACTACCCAATCCGGAAGCTGGCTTGAACTGGCCAACAGGTATCTGCTCTGGCGGGGAAACCCCGTCAGGCTGGAGGACGGAAGCCTGACGGCCACCGGCATTCTGGAAGGTGTGGGGACCCAGGGACAGATCATCCTCCGGGAGGCCGGGGGCGTGAAGGAGTACCTGGGCGGAAGCATCCGGTTCGCGGGAGAGAGAGACAGTTTTTAGAGAGGGACGAGTTCATGCCAAACAAGACGTTTAAGGAAGTACAGGAATTTCTAAAGGGCAAGATCATACTGGTTGCCAACCGCGGTATTCCGGCCCGCCGCATCTGCCGTTCCATCAGGGAGCGCTTTGACGCCATCGCAGCCATGACGGCTACCGATATTGACAAAACGGCACCTTCCGCCTCGACCGCGCAGAAACTGCTTCTTCTGGGCCCTGACCCGCGGGCCTATCTTGATATCGAGCGCATCGTGAAGCTTGCCAAGCGCAGCGGCGTGGTGGGCATCCATCCCGGCTGGGGCTTCGCTTCTGAAGACAGCCGCTTCCCGGCCCTCTGCCGGGACAACGGCATTGTCTTCATCGGCGCCTCCGAGGAGGCCATGAACCTGCTCGGCAACAAGGTCGAGTGCCGCAAGGTTGCCCGCAAGCTGGGCATCCCTGTCGTTCCCGGCTCCGAGGGAGCCGTGACAGTTGATGAGGCGCGCCAGCTCGCCGATGAGATCGGGCTGCCCATCATGCTCAAGGCCGAAGGCGGCGGCGGTGGCCGTGGCATCTTCGCCGTGCACAGCAAGTCCGAGCTCGAAGACGCCTTCTTCAAAGCCTCCACCATGGCCCAGGCGTCCTTCGGCAACCCGCGTCTCTTCGTGGAGAAGCTCCTGACTGATGTGCATCACATCGAGATCCAGGTGCTGGCCGACCATTACGGCAATGTCTTCGCCTTTGACGAACGTGACTGCACCGTGCAGCGCAACAATCAGAAGCTCATGGAAATTACGCCTTCCCCCTGGAAGGGCGTGACCCGCGAACTCCGCGAGCGCCTGAAGGAATACGCCCGCAGGCTCGTGCGCGCCGTGGGCTATCAGTCCCTGGCCACGGTTGAATTTCTCGTGACCCCGGACGGCAATCCCTACATGATCGAGGTGAACACCCGTCTGCAGGTGGAGCACGGCATCACGGAAAGCCGCTACGGCATTGATCTCGTGGAAGAGCAGATCGCCGTGGCCTTCGGCGCCGAGCTCCGCTACAACGAGAATACCTTCAAGCCCGGCTACACGGCCATGCAGGTGCGCATCAACCTGGAGAACCCGCAGGATAATTTCGCTCCCAACTCGGGCCTGATTACCCGCTACGTGTCCCCCGGCGGCCCCGGCGTGCGCCTCGACTCCAATATTTCCGCGGGCTACGACTTCCCTGCCAACTATGACTCCGCCGGCGCCCTGCTCATCGCCTATTCCCATGACTGGGAGAAGACCCTGGGCATCATGGAGCGCGCCCTCAGCGAGTATGTCATCGGCGGCGTGCACACGACCATTCCCTTCTTCCGTCAGGTCATCAAGAATCCTGACTTCCGCAACGGCGAGATCTCCACGAATTTCGTGGCCCAGCATCCCGAGCTCATGCAGTATGAGGATCTGGCAGCGGAGAGCGAGCGCCTGAGCCGCCTCGTGGCCGAAATTTCGGCCAAGGGCTACAACCCCTACGTGTCCCTCGGCGAGTACCGCACCAGGGAAACGCCGCGCCTCGGCGCCTTCAAGCCGCACCTGCCCGTCATCAGCAATGAAGAGCGCAGGCAGGAGAATCCGTATCCGCACGGCGACAGGGAAGCGCTCCTCGACTACATCCGCGACTCCGACTGGGTGCATTTCACCGACACGACGCCGCGCGACATCACCCAGTCCAACACGAGCAACCGCATGCGTCTTGCCGAGGACAGGCTCGTTGGCCCGTATCTCGACAACGCCGGCTACTTCTCCATCGAGAATGGCGGCGGCGCCCATTTCCATGTGGCCATGCTCGCCAATATGACCTATCCCTTCACGGAAGCGAAGGAATGGAACCGCTTCGCGCCCAAGACCCTGAAGCAGCTCCTCGTGCGTTCCACCAACGTGCTCGGCTACAAGCCGCAGCCGAAGAACGCCATGCAGGTGACGGGGGAGATGATCTGCGACAACTACCAGGTCGTCCGCAGCTTTGACTTCCTGAACCACGTGGAGAACATGCTGCCCTTCGCCGAAGTGGTCATGAACCGCAAGGACTGCGTGTTCGAGCCGGCTCTCTCCATGTCCTGGGCCAAGGGGTTTGACGTGGAGCACTACCTCGGCGTTACCGATCACATCGTACGCATGATGGCGAAGCTCCTCGGCGTTGATCCCCACAAGGCCGCGAGACACTTCATCCTGGGGCTGAAGGACATGGGCGGCGTCTGCCCGCCCCGCTTCATCTCAGAACTCGTGACAGCCCTGCGCAAAAAGTGGCCCGAACTCGTTCTGCACTACCACCGCCACTACACGGACGGTCTCTTCGTGCCCGCCTGCGGCGCGGCCGCCAAGGCCGGTTGCCAGATTCTGGACGTGGCGCTCGGATCTTCCGTGCGCAGCTACGGCCAGGGCGACGTGCAGTCCATGGTGGCCTACCTCGAGGGCGAGCTCGGCCTCAAGACGAAGCTCAACATGGACGCCATCCGCGAGGCCAATTTCGTCAACAAGCAGCTCATGCCGTACTACGACAGGTACTGCTCGCCGTATTTCCGCGGCATCGACTACGATGTCACCCGCCACGGCATGCCCGGCGGCGCCACCTCCTCCTCGCAGGAAGGCGCTGTGAAGCAGGGCTACATCACGATTCTGCCCTATATGCTCCGTTTCCTCGAGCAGACCCGCAGGATCGTGCGTTACCACGACGTGACGCCCGGCAGCCAGATCACCTGGAACACCGCTTTCCTCGGCGTGACCGGCGCCTACAAGCGCGGCGGCGAGGACGAGGTCAAATACCTTCTTGAAGTAATGCAGGAAGTGAACCGTACGCCTGAGAACGAGCTCTCTGACGAGATGCGCAAGGCCCGCCTCCTTATCTACAGGGACTGCAACGATGCCTTCAGGAACCTCCTTCTCGGCAAGTTCGGCCGTCTGCCGCTCGGCTTCCCGCCGGACTGGGTTTACGAGAGCGCCTTCGGTTCCAAGTGGAAGGAAGCTATCGCCCAGCGTACCGAGTGCTCGCCCCTTGAGCAGCTGCCCCCGGTCAACCTCGACGAGGTGCGCGCCGAGTGCGCCAGAATGCTTGGCCGCGAGCCTTCGGACGAAGAGTACGTCATGTACCTCAACTTCCCCGGCGACGCGCTCAAGACCATCCGCTTCGTGAAGAAGTACGGCGATCCCAACTGCCTGCCCCTGAACACCTGGTTCGAAGGCATGCAGGTCGGCGAGACCATCAACTTCGAGGACAGCCATGGCAAGCCGCACACCCTGCAGATGCTGCATATCTCGAGGCCCGATGAGACCGGCATGAGCGTGGTGCGCTACGTGCTTGACTCCGAGTTCATGAGCTGCAGCGTGAAGCTCGCCGAGCCCGCGGGCAGGGGAGCGGCCGGCGTGCCCATGGCCGATCCCAATGACCAGTACCAGGTCGGCAGCCCGAGCACCGGTGATCTGTGGGTCATGTACGTGGCCCCCGGCGACATCGTGAAGAAGGGCGAGGAAATCTTCAACGTGAGTATCATGAAGCAGGAAAAAGCCGTGCTGGCTCCCTGCGACGGTATTGTCAAGCGCGTACTCAAGACGGCCGACTTCAAGGAAAACAAGAAGATGATCCCTGTGCGCGAGGGCGAGCTCCTGGTCGAGCTCGGACCCGTTCCCAAGGTTTGTCCCAACGAGGCCTGCGCCCATCCCATCACGGACAAGGAGGCGCGGTTCTGCCCGTTCTGCGGCACTCCGCTGAACTAACAGAAGGCCAGATGATAATAATATGAAACAGCAGCCGGGATTTTTGTTCCAGTGTGGACAGAATCCCGGCTTTTCTGTTATAGAAGCATCGGGATATTTTTGGAAAATGCCCTTAAAGTGGCGTTTTTCCAAATGGGCCCGCTTTATTGGTTCCTGCACATATGTCCTGCAAAACGGAGGAAATCATGGACAAGAAACAATCCGCGAAGTCGCCTGAGGATATCAGGAAACAGCTTGTGCTGACAGGTGCGGATATCGTCCAGCTGGGTGCCAGCGGCGAAATGCTGGTCGGCGGCAAAAACTACAACACCGCCATCATCAGTCAGATTAAGGAAATCCAGGCTCCGCATTTCAGAGCCATCTCCTCGGTTGCCTTCCATCACGTTCTCGATGAGTCCAAAGTCAACAGCCGCCTCGTCCGCAGCATGGTGGATCAGGAATACGGCCGCATCGACTGGAACGACCCGGTGATCAACCAGGATCCCGATTATCTGCAGAAATTTGTGCATCAGCTCGGCAAACGCGTGGCTGACGCCCAGAAAAACAGCACCGAGACCGGTTCCACGAAGCTGCGCACGTTCATCAATAACGTGGTTGAAGGCTTCGCTACCTCTCCTGAGGGCATCGATCAGCTCCGCAAGCGTTCCGTTATGGTGCAGGCCGCTATCCTTTCCGTGCCGCTCCCTCCCGAGGTCGATCAGGCCGTGCGCAGCGCCTACCGCGCTATCTGCAAGGAAAATGAGGACGATATGACCCCCGTGGCCGTGCGTTCCTCCGCCGCAGGTGAAGACTCCCGCAAAAAGGCCTTCGCCGGCCTGCAGGACACCTTCCTGAACATGGTGGGCGAGGACCACGTGGCCGAAGCCTACAGCTGGGACTGCGCCTCCGCCTACAACCTGCGCTCCATGACCTACCGCCGCGAGGCCATTCTTGACGCCATGACCAAGGCCGAGGAACTCGGCGATGAGTCCATCGGCGAGCAGGCCAAGAAGGACTGGGCCATCGAGGGCACCTCCCTTTCCGTCTGCATCATGCAGATGGTGCGCCCCGTTGTTTCCGGTACCGCATTCGCGGCTGACACCGCCACCGGCTGCCGCGGCACGGACCGCAAGGACCTCGTTTCCATCGACGCGAGCTACGGCCTCGGTGAGGCTGTCGTGGGCGGCAAGGTCACCCCTGACAAGGCCTACGTCTTCACCCGTGACGATGGATCCCCGGTCGTCATCCGTCAGATGGGCTGCAAGGACATGAAGATCGTCTATGACGATCGCGGCGGCACCAAGGAAGTCAAGGTACCCGAACTTGAAGCCCTGCGCTGGGCTCTTTCCCTGAGCCAGGCCGAGACCGTTGCCAAGGGCGTACGCGCCATCAGCAAACAGTACGGCGGTATCATTATGGATACCGAGTTCTGCATCGACGCCCACGACAAGCTCTGGTTCGTGCAGGCCCGTCCCGAGACCCGCTGGAACAGCGAGCTCGAGCAGCATCCCCATACCATTTTCATGCGCCGCCGCGAGGTGGATCCCGAAGCGCTCGCGAGCGCCGAGACTGTCCTCGAGGGCAACGGCGCCTCCCGCGGCGCGGGACACGGCGTGGTCCGCTTCCTGCGTTCCGCCCTTGAGCTCAACAAGGTCAACAAGGGCGATGTTCTCGCTGCCGAGCGCACCGACCCCGACATGGTGCCCGGCATGCGTATCGCCACGGCCATCATGGCTGACGTGGGCGGCGACACCTCCCATGCCGCCATCACCTCCCGCGAACTCGGCATCCCGGCCGTCATCGGCATTCAGCACATCGACGCCATCAGGGCCCTCGACGGCATGGAAGTGACCGTTGACGGTTCCCGCGGCCGCGTCTACCGCGGTCTCCTTCCCCTGAAGGAAGTGGGCGGCGAGATCAACATTGACAATCTTCCCGAAACCAAGTGCCGCGTGGGTCTCATCCTCGCCGACGTGGGCCAGGCCCTCGCTCTGTCCCGTCTGCGCGTCTACCCCCGCTTCAAGGTGGGCCTGCTCCGCGCTGAATTCATGCTGGGCAACGTCGCCGTGCATCCCCAGGCCCTCGAAGCCTACGACAATGGCGAACTCGACCGCATCGTGAAGGAAAAGGTCGCCGAACTCGACGCCAACCTGACCAAGGTTATCTGCGATCAGCTTGACGGCGGCATGGTGGCCTACGACTTCAACATCCGCGAGTACGTGGGTGTGGTGTCCGGCCTCTCCAAGGAGCTCGAGCAGCTCGTCGAGGAAGACAAGGGCAGCAGCGCTGAGGAAATCCTGCTCATGCACCGCAAGATGCGCGAGCTCGACCACAAGCTCGACGCCTACCTTGAGAACGCTTCCCGCCATGTGAATGTCCTCAAGACTTCTGTCGACCTCGCCGAGCACGTGAAGTACATCATGGGCTACGACGACGAGCTCTCGAAGTGTGACTCGTGCGATCCCGAAGGCGCCAAGCGCATTTCCGAGATCCAGGCCGTCATCGACCAGCAGGTCAGTGACATCAAGGATCTTCCCCTCGTTCAGGAGCACATGAAGGCCGTGGCTGAGCTCCGCGAGAAGGTCAGCGTGCGCGCCGGCCTGAAGAAGGAAATCGACGATGTCCGCGAGCTGCCCCAGAAGATCTCCAAGATCATCAGGTCCCGCGGCTTCCGCACCGGCCGTGAGCATTACATCCAGACCTTGGCCCAGAGCCTCGCTCTCTTCGCCATGGCCTTCTACGGCAAGACCATCGTCTACCGTACCACCGACTTCAAGTCGAACGAGTACCGCAACCTTCTCGGCGGCAACCTCTTCGAAATGACCGAAGCCAACCCCATGCTCGGCTACCGCGGCGTTTCCCGTGACGTCCACGACTGGGAACTCGAGGCCTTCAAGCTGGCCCGCGGCACCTACGGCGCCACGAACCTGCACCTCATGCTGCCCTTCGTGCGTACGCTTGAGGAAGCATCCGCCATGCGCCAGTACCTCTCCCAGGTGCATAACCTTGAGAGCGGCAGGGATGGCCTCAAGATCATCCAGATGGCCGAAATCCCGTCCAACGCCATCCTGTCCAAGGAATTCCTGGATCAGTTTGACGGCTTCTCCATCGGCTCCAACGACATGACCCAGATGACGCTGGCCACGGACCGCGACAACGCGCTTCTCCGCCGCATCTACGACGAAGAGGATCCCGCTGTCGTGTGGACCATCCTGGCCTCCATCTTCACCGGCCAGAAGTACGGCAAGGAAGTCGGCTTCTGCGGCCAGGGCGTGTCCAACAGCGTGATCATGCGCGGCATCGTTGCCATCGCGGGCATCGCCTCCGCCTCCGTTGTGCCGGACACCTACGCCCAGACCGTCAAGGACATCTACGCGGTCGAGCAGGAGAACATCCCGGTCAGCAAGCTCGGCGAATGGCTCAATGAGCAGCACTTCAACCGCCTGAAGAAGCTCCTTGAGAAGAACGGCTACGAGCACATCCTGAGCAAGTACCAGCGTAACGACATTCAGGATTGGTATGACGGCGAAATTTCCCGCCGTCTGCAGCAGCTGCGCGAGCACCTTGGCACCAACAAGGAAGCCTTCTACAGGGACGAGCTCAACACGTTCCGCTCCACGTTCCACAAGCCCGTCATCTATGCGACCTGGAACTGGTCCAGAACCGTTGAGGACGCTCTGCATCACGCCGGCTTCAAGGACTTCGAAGAGCAGGCCAAGGCTCTGGAAGCCTACCGCAAGATGGACTTCTAGTCTGACTTCTGCCGGCACGCCCGGCATATGAAAGAATGAATGAGGGGGTCCCGGAACGACACGGTTCCGGGACCCCCTCTGCGTTTACGGGATCCGGGCGCCATCTTTTCAAAAAAGTACTTGCCAGAAACGGCGTTTGGGTGTAGACCTCTTTTTCGTCAACGGGATGTGGCTCAGTTTGGCTAGAGCGCAGCGTTCGGGACGCTGAGGCCGTGCGTTCAAATCGCACCATCCCGACCAGAATGAAACGGGTCCGTACTGATGAAAATCAGCGCGGACCTTTTTTTGTGCCTGTGGTCCTTCCGGGGAAGGATTCACGGAGAAGACAGGAACCCCCGGGAGGCCTGCGCCTTCCGGGGGGAATCATTACAGCCTGGAGCCGTCTGACGTACCTGAGCTCTCATCCGGCTTCTGGCCGGGCTCTGCCGTCTCCTGTCCGGATTCAGCCAGGGCCGCGGGATCAATGGCCGCGGGGAGTCTGAAATTCGGGGGCGTGAAGGGCAGGGCGTGGCGGTCGAGGATATCCTGGCGTTTTTCCCAGAAGGAGAGCGTCTCACTCAGGGTCTTGCGGATGGCGTTGTGCTCGGCGTGCCCGGGGCCATTCACGGTGATGGGCGGGAAAAAGCGGAAGAGCACGTCGCGGTTCGGGTAGATTCTCCCGAAATCCTTAATCCTGTGTCCCACGCTCCATGCGTCGGTCTTGAGGGCGAGCGGCACGAGCGGCACGCCGGCCCTGGCCGCCAGCTTGACGGCCAGGCTGTTGAATTTTGCGTCGTCGAAGTGCTCGCAGCGGGTTCCCTGGGGGAAGACGACCACGGACATGCCTTTTTTGAGGCGGTCGCTGCCCTCGTGCAGGACCTTCAGGAGATCCTCTCTTGGATTGCTGCGTCCCAGCACCACGGGGGATCGGCTCTTCATGACGTCGCAGAAGAGGGGCATCTCAACGAGATACTTCTTCACCACGAAGGTGACGGGGAAACGCGGCAGGAGGATGGCGGGCAGCATGTAGGTCTCGAGCGTGCTCATATGGTTGGCGCAGATGACGCACGGCCTGCCTTCAAGCTGGTCGATGTACTGCAGGCCGTCGGCGTGCACATGGATGCCCGTGCGTTCCACCTCGTCGAGGAACCAGTTACAGGAGTAGAGCCAGGCTTTGTCATCGAAGGTGCCGCGCTTAGCCTTGATGACGGTCCACAGTGTCGTTCCAAAGTAGACGCGCAGGGAGTAGGAGAGAGAGGGAAAGGCACGGGTGAAGAAACCGGGCTCGCGCGGTTTCGAATCGTACACCGGCCCCTGGAAACGGCTTGTGACCTTCTCTGGGTTGAAGAAGTGCATGTCGGATGATCCTTGGGATTACTCGTCGTCCCGAATGTTTTTGACGCGCCTCCACCATTGCGAGAGCCGTGGCTCATCGCCGTTGGCGCTGGGTTTATAGAAACGTCTGTTCACGAGCCCGTCAGGCAGGTAGTCCTGCTCCACGTACCCGCCGCGGTAGGCGGGTATTTGTAGCCGCGGCCGTAGCCCCATTCCTTCTGGAGGGGCGTGACGGCAGTCCGTAAATGCAGGGGGACGGACAGGGGGCCCTGACTTCTCACCTCGCGGCGCGCGTTGAGATAGGCCGCGTAGGAGGAATTGCTCTTGCGGGCGAGAGCGAGATAAATTGTCGTTTCAGCGAGAGGCATATAGGCTTCGGGCATGCCCACGAAGTCCACGGCTCTCTGGCAGGAGACAGCCATGGTCAGGGCCGCAGGATCCGCGAGCCCGATGTCCTCGGAAGCCGAGAGAATGAGCCTGCGGCAGATGAAGCGGGGATCCTCGCCGTTTTCGAGGAGGCAGGCCAGGTAGTAGAGGGCCGCGTCCGGATCGCTTCCGCGTATGGACTTGATGAGGGCTGACGTGAGGTCGTAATGGCTGCCGCCGTTCGCCTCCTGGCTTCTCAGGATGTCCGGAAGCATTTCCTTCACGGATTCCGGATCGTCCCTGCAGGGGAGCCCCGCCACGTATTCCACGAGGTTCAGGAGGGCGCGGGCGTCACCGCGGGAAAGTTCAGCCAGCATTTTCAGCACGTCGCCGCTGATGTTCGCCTTCATTTCCTCCGCGCCCCGCTTCGCGAGGGTGAGGAGCTCGTCCTGTCCCAGGGGGCGCATGCGCAGGACGGTGAGCCTCGATAAAAGCTGGCGGGTAACGGCGAAGGATGGGTTTTCCGTAGTGGTGGCCAGGAGAGTGAGGCTGCCGTTTTCCACGAGAGGAAGGAAAAAATCCTGCTGGGCCTTCGAGAAGCGGTGCAGTTCGTCAGCCACGAGGACAGAAACGCCGCTTACGAGGCGGCGCAGCTGGGAGAGGCCTCCCTCGGGCGCGGAGATGCGCCTGAAGGGGCGTCCCGTTCCCTTTGCCAGAATGAGAGCGATGGTGGACTTGCCGCAGCCCGGAGGGCCGCAGAAGAGCAGGCTCGGCAGATGCTCCGCCGTGAGGAGCGCGCGGAGGCGCTTTTCGAGGTGGGACTGGCCGAGGAAGAGATCGAGGGCCGCCGGACGCATGCGTTCCGGAAGGGGAGGCACGACTCCGCCGCCTCCTTTCTCCTGTACGCCCGTATTTTCTGCCATTTCCGGCCTCCGCCCGCGCTGAAGAATCTGTTACTTTCCCGGACAGTCAGGCCTGCCCTGCTGTTGGGAGGCCCACCAGTGAAGCCCGAGGCAGAGTGTGGCCGCTGTTTCGCAGCGCAGGATGCGCTGGCCGAAGCTCACGGGCCTGTAGGCCGCTTCGTTCAGAAGGGCGATCTCGCGTTCGGAGAAACCGCCCTCGGGGCCTATGACGTAAATTGTGGTGCCGGGAAGGCCGATCGCGTCGATTCCGAGCATGGGCACGCCGGTCTGCACTTCCCAGGGCAGAATGTGGTGCTCAAAAGCGCCGGCTTCGCGGATGACGCCTGAAATTCCTTCGGGGAAGGAGCGCACGGCGGGAAGCCACGGATTGCCGGACTGCTTCACGCCGGCGATCATTCTGGCCTGCCAGGACTCACGCTCCTTTTCGGGGAGTTTTCCCTGGCTGTGATCCCCCTGCCAGAGCCAGACTTCCTTCGCGCCGAGTTCCACGGCCTTTTCCATGAAGAAGCCGCGCCGCACGGCGTGACTCAGAGCCAGGGCGATGACGGCCCTGGAGGCTGGCTCGGGCGTGAAAGTGGTCTGCTCGGCCCTGACGGCCGCCTGCCTCCTGTCCGCGCTTTCGATGACGCAGTCAGCGGTGTGTCCGGCGCCGTCGAGCACGCGGATTCTGTCCCCGGCCCTGAGGCGGAGCACCTGAAAGAGGTGCTTGTGCTCCGGGCCCGTGATGGTCATGGTTTCGCCGAAGGCGGCGGGCTCCACATAGAAAGAACGTATTTCACTCATGCTGCGGGACTTCCTTCTTTATCCGGATCGGGCGCGTCAGATGACTGCTTCGCCTTCCCGGCTGTTTTCTTCGGCTGCTTCGCCTCCGTTTCCTCAGCCGTCTTCTTTCTGAACTTCAGGGCCTGGCGCAGTTCGTCCGAGGCCTGGACCAGGGAGCCGTATGTCTTGCGTATGGCCTGGCCGCTCTTGCTCAGGCGCGTGCCTTCCGGCTGGCGGATGTAGGTGCGCACGAGATAGCGGTCCGAGAGAATATGGTCGAGGGAGAAGAGGGCCTTTTCCACGAGCTCGGGGAAGAAGTTAACAATCTCGAACTTCAGGTTGCTCGCGAGATCAAGGGCGATGGCGAGCGTGCGCTTCCAGGAGATGCGTTCCCCGTGGTAGCGGCGGTTCCTGAGATCCTCGAGCACGCGCACACGCCGTGCCTGCTGGATGTAGCTCAGCCTCGCGCAGACCTCGCGGTGCAGATCTCGCAGACCCGCGAAGTCCTCGTCGTGAGCGGGGGAATAGAGGTAGCCGGTGAGAACGTTGCTCACCTTGTCGTAAAATTCGTCGGAATAGTCGATGACGCGCCGCTGGTTCTTGGTGAGCCATGAATAGATGACCTTGAGGCGCTTCTCGTGGGTGTCCGTGGACTCGATGATTTCGTTACGCTTGTAGACCACGCGTCCCGTGTACTCGCCGCGCACCATGTCGTTGAGGCGCAGGTACATATTGGTGGCGTCCCTGATGATGTTGAGTCCCTTCAGTACCCGGCCCGTGATGGGGTGGATGATCTCCTGGGAGAGGACGGAGAGGGCGCGGTCCTGACGCACATTGGCGGGGTTGTAGCGGTGCTGGGTGTAGTGCACGCGCAGGATGACCACGCGGCGCTCGCTGTCGAGGAAGAAGCCCTCCCTGCCTATGGCGTCGAGCGCCTCCTCCTGATCCGCGTCCACGGAGACAAGGGCCGTCTTCTCGATGCTGGGATAGGAGGAATGCGAAGATCCGTCTGAAATGTAGGTGGTGATGGTTCTGTCCGTCTGGCCGAGCACGCGCAGGATGAAGGGTTCGCCGTGCTTGTAGAGGGAGCGGGCGAACATGGCGGCCGAGGTGCGGCGCTCGCTGACGATGGGAAAGCCGTAGAGCTCCATGAGGAACTGGTACACGAACATGCGGTTCTTCGCGTACATCTCGCTGTCGCCGTGGCGGAACTTGCCGATGTGCAGGCCGAAGCGCTTGAGCACGGAGTCGATATTGTTGACGAAGGAGGCGAAGATGCCGGAGAGGAAAAACGTTCCGTCAGGCCCGAGGCTGATGACATGGGCCCGGTCCAGGTTGGTGAGGTACGGCATGAGGGCCGGATAGTTCTCCATGAGCGAAAGATTCGTTTTGGAGAACTGCATGCGGAAAACGTCCTGATGCACGCGGGGAAGGCGCGCCAGGAAAGTCTGCATGTTCTGCCCCATGGCCGCCTTCCCGTCGTCCGTTCCGCCCGGGGGAAGGAGCCTGTCGTACTGGAAACGCTCGTCAAAATACTTGAGCGGCCTGTGGAACACCACCATGGAGAAGCCGGGCAGGTTCTTGTACTCGTACATGGGGTTGTCGAACGTGGGCAGAAGCTCTCTCGGCTCAACCAGGGGATAGGAAGGGTTGTCCGCGTAGGGCTTGGCCAGGCACATACGGATATGCACGGAGTCAAGGAAGCGCAGCATGTCGGGCAGGGTGCGCAGGCCGGTGCCGAGGGCGGGTGTGTATTCGTCCTTCCAGGCCGTCTCCCCGCGGGTAAGTACATCCTGCCATTTGATCATCGCTGTTTTCCTGGTGAAAAATTTCCCATGCCGGGCGTCACTGTGCCCATCGTATGGTATTGGTGTAAGAGTTAAGTTTTTTTGACGAGATTTCAAGGCCCTTGCGCAAAAAATTCTGGGAGCGGACTGGCGGCGGAACAGGGAGAACAGGAGGCTCCGCCATTTTTTCCGTCAGGAAGGAAAAACGGTTCCGTATGAAAACTTGTACCGCGCGGAGGACCTTCTGCCGCGCTTTTGCCATTGCAGGGAAGGGGGGTGTCAGATATACTGGAGAACAAGCCGGAAATCCGGCCCTCCCCATTCCAGCAACACGCGGCACCGGGCGGGCCCGCCGCTGCCGCAGAACGGCTGCGCGGTCCGAAAGTCCCCGTTCCGGGAGCGGCGCCTACTATACAGGCCTGTAACGCCATGCCATCAGATACCTCTTCCCTCGAGCAGCAGATGCTCGGACTCGTCGCCGGCATTTTCGATGCCAATACGGTTGTTCTTTTTGTTCCCGACGCCAGGGGCTCGGAGGAGCCCGAGACGTCCCGTCTCGCCGCCTACTGCAGCGCCGGCGACAACGTCATCCCCGATGTGCGCATTGCGCCCGGCCAGGGACTGGTGGGATGGATCCTGCGCAGCCGCAAGCCGCTTCTCGTGCCCGAGTTCGACGGCGAGCACAGCAACCTTGACTACTACCGCGAAGGCGGCGAGGCCGTTGTGCGCTCCTTTATCGGCTGCCCCCTGCCCACGGGCGGGGCCCTGTGCGCCGATACGTCGAGGAACCATCCCTTCACGGAAAAGGATCACCATATCCTGCAGATGTGCGCCGACATGATCGACAGCATACGCCGCAGAAAGGGCGCCGAAGCCATAGTGAGCGAGATCCCGGGCTATTATCTGCAGCTTGGCATCATCGAGGATCTGCGTTTCCGCTTCAGGCAGTGGCAGGTCTACATCAAGAATTTTCTTCTGGCCGTGGCCGAGGCCACGGGCTTTGACTACTGTTCCTTCGCCTCCGTCAACGTGCCCGGCGAGTCCTACTGTATCGAATCCGAGAACAGGCCGCGCCTCGTTCAGGGCAACGAACCCTTCTTCCAGTCCATGGCCAATGGCCTGGCAGGCTGGGTCTTCCGGAACGGGCAGCCCGTGGTGCAGACCGGCGAGGACGGCCGCGTGCCGACCCTCTTCGGCAACAGCGAAAACCTTCCCGAGTTCTCGGCTGTCATCTGCATGCCCGTCATGGTGAACAAGAGCACGCGCGGCGTCATCTGCCTCGGCCATTCCCAGCCGCACGCCGTGGACGAGACCATGCGTACCTTCCTCAGACAGGCTGTCGGGCATCTCTCGCTCTATCTCGAAAACCTCTATCTCAGGGTGCGCATGCGCGAGCTCATGACGAAGGCGCAGGTTTACAGGGACGGTCCGCGTCTGCACGATCCTGACGCGTCCCCATATCAGCCTCCGCATACCGAACAGGAAGACTAGGAGGTCTCCGATATGTTCTGGAGCAAACTTCTCCGCTTTTTCTCCGAGGACATCGCCATGGACCTCGGAACGGCCAATACGCTGCTCTACACCCGTGACGGAGGCATTATCGTCAACGAGCCGTCCGTGGTGGCCATTGACACGAGAAACAACGAAGTTCTCGCCGTCGGCAGCGAGGCAAAGCGCGCCCGCGGCCGCACGCCGAAGCGCATTAAAACGATCCGGCCTATGAAGAGCGGCGTCATCGCCGACTTCGATACCACGAGCCGCATGATCGTTTATTTCGTGAACAAGGCCATAGGCCGCTCGCATCTCGTCAAGCCATCGCTCGTCATCAGCGTGCCCACAGGGATCACCGGTGTCGAGAAGAAGGCCGTCATCGATGCCGCGGCCACTGCCGGTGCCGGACGCGTCTCCCTCATTGAGGAGCCCATGGCAGCGGCTATCGGCGCGGATCTGCCCGTCACCGAACCCGTGGGCACCCTCATCGCCGATATCGGCGGCGGGACCAGCGAGGTGGCCGTCATCACCATGTCAGCCATCACCGTGTCCCAGTCCATCCGCATCGCGGGCGACGCCATGAACGAGATCCTGCTGCGCATGCTGCGTGACAAGTACCGCCTTGACGTGGGCGAGAACACGGCCGAGCATCTTAAAATTCTTCTCGGCTCCACGCAGCCCGTCCCGGATCTGCCGGACTACGCCGAAATCTCCGGCCGCGACCTCGTGAGCGGCGTGCCCATGACAAAAAAAGTGACCAGCGAGGACGTGCGTCTCGCCCTGAAGGAGCCCGTGGAGGAAATCGCTTCCGCCGTCATGCGCGTGCTCGAGAAGACGCCGCCGGAACTGGCAGCCGATATCTACACTTCGGGCTTCTGCCTCGCGGGCGGCAGCTCCCTCCTGCGGGGCCTGCCGGAACTCCTCTCTGACCGCACGGGCCTGCATGTCTTCGTGACAGAGGATCCCCTGACCGCGGTGCTCCGCGGCACGGCAAAGGCCATGCAGGACAGGAAGAATTACAAAGGCGTCTTTCTGAGCTAGGACGCCGTCCATGCATTTCACACGGGAGGCGCTCTCATGCGTCTCCCCTTTTTTACGCCCCATGACGGGGGCTGGGAGACAGATATGCCGCTTTTGGAGAAAGAGGTTCTGGGCGCGCTGGCGGCTCTCGAAGAGAGCGCCTGCCTTCTGCGGGGCCAGTGGTACGCGGAGCGCCATTTCAGACACAAGGGCCGCATTGATCTCGTGACCACCATGGACGTGAAGATTCAGCAGACCCTGGGCGCGGCCCTCGGCAGGGTGACGCCAGGCGTGCCTCTGGTGGCCGAGGAGGGAAACGACGGAGAGCCGGTCTTCCCGGAAAGGTGCTGGATCATCGACCCCATAGACGGCACCACCAATTTCGTGCACGGCATTCCGCTTGTGGGCATTACGGCAGCCTTCTGGGAGCACGACGGCCCCGTCTTCGGCATGACCGCCTGCCCCATGCTGAACGAGACTTGGTGGGCGGTGAAGGGTCAGGGCGCCTTTTTGAACGGCCGGCCCGTCTCCGTATCAGCGGCGGAGAAGCTCGAGGACGCCGTGGTGGCCACAGGCTTCCCCTACGACATCAGAGAGACCTGTGACGCCGTCGTGGCCCGCATGGCCGGTGTCCTGCCCATAGCCCAGGGTATGCGGCGCATGGGCGCCGCGTCCCTCGATCTCACCTACGTGGCCTGCGGCCGGCAGGACGCGTATTATGAGTCCGAGCTTCACCCCTGGGACTACATGGCCGGCTGGCTCATCGTTGAGGAGGCCGGCGGCACGGTCACCAACGACAGGGGCACCCCGTTCCGTCCCGGGCAGTGCATCGTGGCAAGCAATGGCCGCTTCCACCAGGAACTCCTGGACGCCATGCATGCCGGCGACGCGGGGGCCGCGAAATAGTTTTCAGCCGCGCCCTGCGCGCGGGGCTCTGGTGCGCGGGGAGGGCAGCCGTAAGGCTCCTTCCGTGAGCGCCCGGGCCAGATCCGGGGCGACGCCCTGAATGAGGTTTTCCTGAAAAGGACCGCTTCCCGCCTGCGCCCGCGTCCCCGCCGTGTTTCCGGCCACGCCCGCAGCGGCGAGGAGCCATTCCGGGGAGACGAAAGCCGTCCTTCCGGGGATTATGTCCTGCGCCACGCTCTTTGGCACGGACGCGAGGAAACAGACGATCCTGTTTCCGCCCGCGCTGCCCGGCTGGCAGACCCCCTGGAAGGACACGTCAAAGGCTTCGTCCAGAAGTTCGGGAGCGGCGGCGCCAAGGACCTCCATGGAGGGGATGCCCGGCCTTCCCGGCACGGCAAGGGTAAAACCTGCCAGTCCGCTGTCATCGAGGCGCACCAGGGCGCGGCGGTGCCAGTCCACGGCCAGGAGGCAGAGCATGGTGATGGAGAGGCCCTGTTTCAGGGCTTCCTCCTCGGGCGCCACCATGAGGAGGCGCCCCCTGCTGTCCAGGACTTCCACTGATGTTGTAAACTCTTCAGGAACTGGGGAGGGAGACCATGAGAAGGGATTCATTGTATGTCCTTTGCCGGCTTACACCGGAAGACGCGGCCGAGCTGAGCGCTCTCGAGGAGAAGTGCTTTCCGAGCTTCTGGACCGCGGAACAGTACGCGAAGGCGCTCGGGAAAGGGTCGCCGTACCTTTCGCTCGGCTGCCGCATGGACGGCCGTCTCGCGGGCTACATCACCGTGAGCGAGGTGGCCGGAGAACTCGAGATCATCAATGTGGGCGTGGAGCCTGAGATGAGGGGCAGGGGCATCGCCACCCGTCTTCTTCAGGCGATCTTGCACCAGGCCAGGGAAAAGTCTATATTTTTCTACTATCTGGAAGTCAGGCCCAGCAACGCCCCGGCCCTGTCCCTGTACACGCGCGCCGGTTTCCGCAGATCCGGAGTGCGGCGCCGCTACTACGCCGACGGGGAGGACGCGCTGGCCATGACCATGGAAGCCGGACATAACCTGAACCAGCCTCAATGAGCGGGGGAAAAATCGTATGAAGAAGATTATCGCTGCAAACTGGAAAATGAATGAGACCCGTGCGCAGGGCGAAGCCCTGGCCCGCAGCGTGGCCGAGGGTATCGCCAGTCTTCCTGATGACCGTAAAGTCGTCATCTTCCCGCCTGCCACGGCGCTCGACATCGTGACCGGCGCCTCCATGGGCCGCTTTGAGACGGGTATTCAGAATTTCTACCCCGCGGAAAACGGCGCCTTCACCGGTGAGATTTCCCCGGCCATGGTGCATGACTGCGGCGGCCAGTGGGCCCTGTGCGGCCATTCCGAGCGCAGACACATATTCAACGAGCCCGATGAACTCATCTCCCGCAAGGTCAACTTCGCCCTGGCCCATGACCTCAAGGTCATGCTCTGCGTGGGCGAGACCCTCGAGGAGCGCGAGTCCGGCCACCTCAACGCCGTCCTCATGCGCCAGCTCACCAGCGCCCTGTCCGGCCAGTCCTCAGAGACCGCCGTTTCCTCCATCGCCATCGCCTACGAGCCCGTGTGGGCCATCGGCACCGGCAAGACCGCAGGACCCGCCGAGATTAAGGAAGCCCATGAGCTTAGACATCCCGGATGCGCACCATGTTCGCCTCGGCCTGCACCGAACTGCCCATTCTGTACGGCGGATCCGTGAAGCCTTCCAACGCCCGCGAGATCCTGGGACTTGACAATGTGGACGGTGTTCTGGTAGGTGGTGCTTCTTTGGAAGCCAAAAGCTTCCTCGCTATCATCAATTCCTGAGACCAGGTTAAGCTGGAGGCTTTTCGGTGGAGTCCATCATTCTTGCCCTGCATATAGTCGTCTGTGTTCTTCTCGTCATTCTTATTCTCCTTCAGTCCGGCAAGGAAGGAATGGGCGTCATCTTTGGCGGCGGCAACACATCCGTCTTCGGCAGCTCCGGCGCGGGCAGCCTTCTCGCGAAAATGACCGCCTTCATGGCCGTCATCTTCGTGCTGACCTCGCTGAGCTACACCTACGTGACGAGCCGTCATGAGACCAAGGATTCCGCCGTCCTCAACGTTCGTATCGAGGATCAGGCTCCCGCAGCCCCGGCGGCTCCCGCTGCTCCTTCTGCCCCTGCCGCTCCCGCGGCTCCGGCTGAACCGGCCCCTGCCGGCAAGTAGCCAGCCTCCCTTTTCCTTCAGACTTTATGAAGCCGCAGCCAGCCCCTGCGGCTTTTTTTCGGAGTTCTGACATGACTGATGAAAGCTTTTCCAACAATCCCTTCAGGGGGCTTAAGGGCCGGAAGGATTTCCCGGCCAAAAGTACGGCCGGCCGCGAGACCGAGACCCTCATGCGCAGGGCCAGAAAGGCCAGAAAGCCCGTGTCCCAGGAAGAGGCCAGGGACACGGAACTTTTTCTGCGCGCCATGGACGGCGTGGAGCCTGAAAAGGAAAGCGGCCACGCCGTGAAGGGCAGATCCCACGGGGAGCCGCGCACTCGCGAAAGTTTCGCCTTCTCCGACCAGGTGGATCTGAAGAACGTCGTTCCCCTCGCTGACAAAAAGGAGAAGAAGGGCAGGCGCAGGCATCAGAAGCCCGCGGAAGAGACGAAGGCCGAAGCGGCTCCGGAAGAAGAGCAGACCATGGCCGAGGCCCTGGGTGACGATTCTGACGATCCCGCCTTCTTCAAGGCCATGAACGGCGTGAAGCCCCTCGATGGCACGGGACGGGAGATCCTTCCCCCCACCGCGCCCGGAGGCAATCCGCCTGAAGCGGGAGGCAACCCGCTCCAGGATTTCATCGACGGCAAGCTTGAGTTTGCCCTGTCCTTTTCGGACGAGTACAGCGAAGGCTTCGTGATGGGCCTCGACAGCATGATCATGAATAAGCTCCGCCAGGGCGCCTACAGCCCCGAGGCCAGCGTGGATCTGCACGGCCTCAATGTGCAGCAGGCCTTCGAAACCCTGCGCGGCTTTTTC
>OIWU01001201.1_pt1 | contig 26971 bp, 20 predicted proteins | sample 1587711 | NCBI WGS metagenome assembly OIWU01 (sample SAMEA3888909, study PRJEB22519) | human gut metagenome | biome: human gut; feature: human-associated habitat; material: faeces | place: Denmark | collected 2010 | reverse complement strand
ACGCGCGGCGAGGCCGCGCAGGCGCTGCTCTGGCACGGGCTCACGGCCAACGAGGCCGACGCCGCCGAGCAGTTGCGCGCCATGGGCGTGGACGACCCCACGGGCGCGGATGCGGTCATGCTCGCGCAGTTCGTGCGGGCGTGCGCGGGCGACACGGACGCGGCGCGCTTCGTGCGCGACACGGCGGGCGAGCGTCCTGGCACGGAGGTCAATATCCGGGCGCTGGCCGAGCAGCCTGCAGCCGATCTGGACCTCGCGGCGCTGTCGGATGCCGAGCTCGCCGAGCTCGCCGAGGCGAAACAGGCGGCTGCACTGCCGGAACGTTGCACCGACGTTGCACCTGCTGCCGAGACGATGCCCGCAAAGCCTTGATGCAGCAGTGTTTTCTGCACCGTGGGGTGGTAGTCTCCGGAGCTAATGCCCCGCGTTGCTATCGCGTTCGCGCGGGTATATGCACAGCCGCATGAGCGGGCGGCGGGCGCGGGCATAATGCGCGGCGGGCGCGGGCGTTGAACGCTGGCGCTGCGCGCGGGGGGTACGCCCCTACGTGCGTGTGCGTATTGCGCCCGACCCATGCGCGTGCGTCACGCAGCGCCCCCGGGGGTGCGCCCCCGGGCGGGGGTGGGGGGTCGCCTCGAAGGAGGGGTCCCCACGCGCGAAAATTTGAGGGTAAAAAAGCGTTTTACAAGAACTACCAATTCGTCAAAACGGAGGTGTGCGGCGCGACGATGAGTGACTTCGACATAATTCAGGCGGAACGCGCGGCACGTGAATTGGCTCGCAGACGTTACCGGAGCTATCTGCCGTATGTACATGGGCAGACGTGGGTAAAGACGCGAATGAGCGAATTTCTGGCGGACCGGGTGCAGAGCTTCATCGAAGCGAAGACCGGGAACGCCTACGATATTCTGGTGATCGAAACGCCTCCGCAGCACGGCAAGTCGCTGACGATTACGGAGTCGCTGCCGAGTTGGTATCTTGGGAAGTACCCGACCCGGCAAGTCATCTTGGCGAGCTACAACGACGATTTTGCTGAGCGCTTCTGCCGGAAGAACAAGACGAAAATTCGCCAATTCGGCGATAAGCTGTTTCAGATTCGGATCGGAGAGATCGACCGCGCAACGGAGATTGAGCTCGACAACCACAAGGGCCGCTTGATTAGCCGCGGCATCCGATCCGGCATTACCGGCAACCCGGGCGATCTGATTATCATTGACGACCCGATCAAGTCCCGCGAGGAGGCCGATTCGGATACGTGGCGCGACAAGGTGTGGGCGGAGTGGCAGAACTCCATTAAGTCCCGTTTGTCGGCCGGTGCGAAGGTCGTTGTGATCATGACGCCCTGGCACGAGGACGATTTGGCGGCGCGTATTTTGGCGACTGAGCCAAACGCGACACTGCTCAGGCTACCGGTAGAGGCAGAGGAAAACGACCCGCTCGGGCGAGAGCCGGGAGCGCCGCTGTGCCCGGAGCTGGGCAAGAACGCGACGTGGCTGGCGGATTTCAAGGCGAGTTATCTGGCCGACCCGAAGGGCGGCGTGCGTGCGTGGACGGCGCTGTATCAATGCAAGCCCAGAGTAGAGGGCGGCAACCTGATCCAGCGGTCGTGGTGGCAGTATTTCGACCCGAAGGACATCACGTACTTCGGCACGGAGCTCATCAGCGTGGACGCGACGTTCAAAGGCCTCGACACGAGCGACTTTGTGGCGATCACGGTGTGGGGCAAGCTCGGCGCGAACTACTATTTGCGCTACTGCCTGAACCGAAAGATGTCATTCACGGACACGCTTCAGGCGATTCGTCTGGTGCAGGGGCTGTACCCCGCGGCACGGCGTGTGCTGATCGAGGACAAGGCGAACGGTTCGGCGATCATTGATGTGCTGCAACGCGAGATGTTCTGCATTCCGGTGAACCCGAAGGGCGGCAAGAAGGCGCGTGTGAATGCGGTGAGTCCGGCGATCGAGGCCGGGCATGTGTTTCTTCCAATGGGGGCTCCGTGGCTGGATGAGTATATCGACCAGTGGAGCGCTTTCCCGGCAGGTGCGCACGACGATATGGTGGACAGTACGACGCAGGCATTGAGCTACATGGTGTATTCCTCCGGTGAGGCGATTCCGGCGCGGCTGCCGGAAGAGGCGGAGGAGCAGCGGCGCGACGAGGAGTCCTTTTTGGATTCAGAAGCGCTGTATGACGTGTACGGCGGCTACGAGTCGTGGTAACAGCAAGAGAATAAAAAAGCACCGACCCGGCGATTTGCTGGATCGGTGCTTTTGTTTGGCCATGTGGCCGAAAGGAGTATGTCTTTTGGTTTATATCATCTACGGTGCGGTTGGCGTTTTGCTCGGCCTGGCGATCTGTGCCGGGTGCGTATATCTCGGTTGGCGGGGGCACGCGAAGTTCGTGGAGCACACCCGCACGGCAGAGGCGAAGGAGCTCGGTGAACAGGAACGCGCGCGGCTGATTGAACAGCAGCAGGCGTTCCGATCCATGATGGATTACAGTACAGACGTCGCGTATGGCCTTGAGCCGGTAACGCCCGCCACGCAGGAGGAGTGATCGGCATGAGTGGTAAGGACAGCATTACACAGGCCTGGAGGTACTACGAGAACGGGCGGACATACAACAACAGTCTGACCCCAAGCCAGTACGCGACGGTGAATACGAACATTGAATTCTTCATCGGAAATCAGTGGCGTAACCTGCCAAAAACGCGTGCTATGGCGTGCCTGCCGAAGCCGGTGTTCAACATCATCAAGCGCATTACGAGCCTGTTCGTGGCGTCTCTGACGGCCAGCGGTGTAGCGATCGTTTACGACCCGCTTCAGTATTACGACGGGACGAATTTGAGCGACCCGTCAACCGACGCTTCGGAGTACGCAACGGCGGAGGTTCGCAACTTGCTGGACAAGTTCAAGATGGAATACCGCATCCGCGAGGCGCTGTTTGACGGCGCGCAGACGGGCGATTATTGCGCACATTTCTACTGGGATCCGGACGCTGTGCCGTATGGCGGCGCGTTTGGCCCATATCGTGGCGAGATTCAGATGGAGCTGGTGGACGGTATCAACGTCATGTTCGGCAATCCCAACACGCCGAGTGTGGAAAAGCAGCCCTACATTCTGATTGTCGGCCGCGACACGGTGGCGTCCCTGCGAGAGGAGAAACGCCGCTATGACAAGCGCAACCCGCAGAAAAAGCAGGGCGCGGAGGCCAGCATTCAGGGTGATACGGAGTATTTCGAGCAGGCCGGTGTCGGCGGCAAGCATGAGCTGATTCAGTCTGACGACGGCCACGACAAGTGCCTGTTCCTTTATATGTACACCAAAAAGACGCACGAGGAAGACGTAGTTGACCCCAAGACCGGCGAGCCGATGAAGGAGACTGTTCGAGACGCAAACGGGGATCCGGTTCCGGAGCGCGACGCGAAGGGCTTCCTGATCGTGGATGCGAACGGTCAGCCGGTATATAAGACCCGCACGATGCGGCGCTACGTTACGACCGTGCACGTTACGAAGGCGACGCGCAACTGCGTGATCTACGAGGATGTGGACACGGGGCTCTCCCGGTATCCGATCGCGTGGGGCAACTGGGAGCGGCAGAAAAACCAGTATCACGGCCGCGCGCTTGTGACCGGCATTATCCCAAACCAGATTTTCATCAACACCATGTTTGCGATGGTGATGCGCCATTTGCAGCTCATGGGATTCCCAAAGACCGTCTACAACCAGGATCTGATCGGCCAGTGGGACAACGAGATTGGGCAGGCAATCGGCGTGCGTGGGATGCAGCCGGGCCAGAACATCGGCCAGATTGCGACCACCCTGCAACCGGCCGACATGTCCAATCAGATCATTTATGCGATCGACAAGGCGATGGCGTACACCAAGGAGTGCCTGGGCGCGACGGACGTGCAGATGGGCGCTGTGAAGCCGGACAACACCTCCGCGCTGATGGTGCTCCAGTCCAATTCGGAGGTTCCGCTGGAGAACACGCGCGCCGGTATGTACGAGTGGATTTCGGACATCGGCGCGATCCTGCTGGATATGATGGGCACGTACTATGGCAAACGACCGCTGGTGCGAGACAAAGATTTTGACGAGCCGGTGATGGGCGCGGACGGTACGCCGATGATCGACCAGACGACCGGGCAGATGATTACGCAGAAGGTGACGCGCCGCGTTGCGGAGGAATTTGACTTCTCACAGTTCAAGCACCTGTGGTTCAACATTCGCGCGAGTGTTGGCGCGACGACCTACTTCTCGGAGATCGCGATGGTGCAGACGCTGGATAACCTGCGTCGAGACGGTACGCTGGATGTGATCGCGTATCTGGAGCGTATACCGGATAAGCTGATTCCGAAAAAGCAGGAGCTGATTCAGGAGCTGAAGCGGCGAGCACTTGCCGCGCAGCAGGCGCCGGGCGCAGTCGCCGCATCGGAGGCAGCTCCGGTGACGATGGGCAGCGGGGCGGCAGATGCGCCGGGCGGCCCGTCGATGGGCGGTGCGCTGGACGCCGAGAAGACGATTCAGAACCTGCCGCAGAACATCCAGCAACGTTTCAGCGCGCTGCCGCAGAAGGCGCAGACCGCGCTGCTCAAGGTTCAGGGAGCGGAATAATCCGCCCCTGGGCCTTTTTTCTTGCTCACAAGCCGCGATGGCGGTTTGAGATAAATTCTTTCTCACCATGAAAGGAGACACACATGGATACCAACAACGAAGCGACGAGCACCTATCTGGACGAGGACACTCCGATTCTGCCGGACGGCTGGGTAGACGGGGACGACCTTTTCACGGATTCCGATGACGCGGCCGAAGTCGACACGGCGGCAGAACCGGGAGCCACAGATACGGGCGTTGCAGAGAACGCTGCGGATACGGACAGGCTCCCCACCACGGAGTCGGGAGAGGATGCAGCGCAGGACGCCGAGACAGACACCGAGCCGACCGATACCACGGAGTCGGGTGCGAGTCAGGCGGAGGAGACGATGCTCCGGTTTAAGGCCCTTGTGGATCACGAGGACATTGACGTGGAGCTGAAAGAATCCGAGCTACCGACAATCTACCAGAAAGCCCGCGTTACGGACAGAGTTCAGCAGCGGCTGGCGGAAATGACGCCCACGGTCGAAATGGCCGCGCGCCTGGCCCGCCAGATGGGGTATGACTCTCCGCAGGACATGCTGAACGCCGCCGCGCAGAACTACCACGACTCCGAGATCGAGAAGCTGACGTCCGAGGGTGTGCATCCCGAGGTCGCCCGTGACATCGTGGAGCGCCGGATGCAGGACGCTGCGGTTCCGGTGCAGCGCGCGGAGAGCAGCGAGCCCGTCGCACAGGCGGAGACCGCGGCTCAGCGGGACTATCAGGCGGAGGTCGAGGAGCTCTTGCAGGCGAGGCCGCAGCTCCGGGGGCAAGCGCTTCCGGATGCAGTGTCCAGAGCCGCGGTGGAGGGCGATAAGCGCCTGCTGCTGGCGTATCTGGACTATGAGGCGCAGCAGGCACAAGCCGAAAACGAACGACTCCGCAAGGAGAATGAAATCTACAAACAGAACGCAGCTACGGCTGCGCGTTCACCGGTACGGGGCGTTTCTGGCGGAGGGGCAACAGACCTGAAGCCGAGCGACCCGTTTTTGGATGGCTTCAATTCCTCTGACTGGTGACGCGCAAATGCCGCGGCTGTGGAATCATGAAAGGATGAATGATTATGGCAGGCGGCAAGAATCTCGCCTCTAAGTATAGCACCTCCGTCGACGAGCGCTTCTCGCGCGAGTCCCAGGCTATGCTGGCACTGAATAACGACTACGAGTTCACCGGTGTGGACACCGTGAAGGTGTACTCCATCCCGGTTGTCCCGATGACCGACTACAAGCGTACCGGCGCCAACCGATACGGCACCCCGAATGACCTGACCCGCAACGTGCAGTCGCTCCAGGTTAAGCGTGACCGCGCGTTCAGCTTCATCATCGACAAGGGCGACAAGCTCCAGTCCGAGATGGTTTCTGACGCGGGTAAGGCGCTGGCACGTCAGCTCCGTGAGGTCTGCGTGCCGGAGTTCGACACCTACGTGTTTGCTACTCTGGCCGCTTCCGCGACCGCGCACGGCAACTACGCCACCACGGCGATCACGAAGACCAATGCTTATGAGCAGTTCCTCAACGGCATGGAGGCGCTCGGCAACGCCAACGTCCCGGATCAGGGCCGCGTGTGCTTCTGCTCCTACCGCTTTGCGAACCTGATTAAGCAGGACAGCGCTTTTATGCGCTACGGCGACGCCACCCAGGACATGCTCGTCAAGGGCGTCATCGGTGAGGTCGACGGCTGCAAGATCGTGAAGGTTCCGTCGAGCAGACTGCCCGCGGGCTGCGCGTTTATCATCACGCACCAGGTTGCCGCGACGGCGCCGAAGCAGCTCGAGGACTATAAGATCCACGACAACCCTCCCGGAATCTCCGGTTGGCTCTGCGAAGGCCGCATGATTTATGACTGCTTTGTCCTCAACGAGAAGGCCAAGGCCGTCTACTATCACGGCTCCCAGGCTGTGCTGAAGATCCTGAACGTGGGTACGGCCGCAACGGATACCGGCAAGACCACCATCCTGGTTGAGCCGGGCACGATGGAGGGCAGCAAGCGTTACTACATGACCGCAGCGAAGGCCTCTGCGCTGACGGCGGTTACTTACGGTACCGCAATCACGACCTCTGGTTGGACGGCCATGTCCGCGGCCACCGGCGTGGAGATCACTCCGACCTCCGGCCATACGGTCGTGCGTGTGGTTGAGGTTGACGCCGAAAGTAAGCCGATTGCTGTCGGTGACGCCATCATCAACCTCGGCTGAGACTGAGGAGGAGCCCTTTTCGGAGGGCTCCTTTTGTGTGCCGGGCCCCAGTGGGCGCAGAAGAGATGGGGGCTTTTCCTCCTTGCCTTTGTCCTGCGCGGCGGTGGAACTCCGCCGCCCGGTTAAGTTTTATTGGAAACGGGGAATGTGCTTATGACTTACGGCGAAATCCGAGATCGTGCGCTGAAGCTGGTCAACCAGTATTCGCTGGCCGGGGAGCAGATCGCGGAGAGCTACAACAACCAGGCGGACTATGTGATGCGCGTCCCCGAGCTTGTGGATGACGCCCAGATGATAATCGCCTCCGGGCCGCGGCCCATTCGGGAATCAAAGGTGCTGGAGCGCAGCCAGGCAAAGGACTACGGCGAATTGCTGGAGTACCGACTGCCGGGTGACCTCATGCAGATCGCACCCGGCGGTCTTTTGGTGCTGGACGGCGAACGATTTTATTACGAGAGCGGGTACGTGCAGCCGGACGACAAGCGAATCTTGCTGCCGCGAAGCATTACAGGCACGATCCGACTGGAGTATTACCGCCGCCCCCGGCAGATTACGCCGGATCAGGAGGATGCGGACGAACTGGACAACAGCCCCTTGACGCACAACGCGATCCCTTACTACGTCGCGGCGCACTTGGTGATGCAGGATGACGCCTTTGCGTATTCCGCGCTGTATAACGAGTGGCAGAACCAGCTCAACGGGATGTACCAGCGCCCGCAGCCGCATCGTGGGCTGGTTCAGAACGCCTATGGGGACTTTTACAATGTGTGATCGAGCGCGTGGTAGACAGAGTTAGAGAGGGGGCGCATTTTTATCGCACGCAGCTACTATGTGAATTTCAGCGCCTTGCCGGATCCGAAGAAGGAATACACGCAGCGCTTTGAGAACTTGGCGGGTGGATTGAACCTTCGTGATTTGGATTATCTGCTGAAGCCGAACGAGAGTCCGGAGATGAAAAACCTGAACTGGCATGACGGCGTGCTCGCCTGCCGGGATGGTCAGACGCTTTTGTCGAAGTCTCATGGGCAGGTGTATGCCTGCGCGGAAGAGCCGTTTCACGGGAAGCTGATCTGCCATTGCGGGTCGTCACTTTATGCGGTTACGCCGGAAACGAAGTCATGGCTTCCGCTTCTTGCGGGGGTCGGGCAAACGCGCGGAACCTTTTTCCGGTACAACGAGTTTTTGATGTACAAGAATCGCGGCGGCTACTATAAGATCGCGTATCGGGAATCCAGCGATGGCCTTTTCGCGGCGTCGATTTATTCGGACGAAAGCCGATCCGAGGCCTTTGTCCCCGTGATTCAGCTAAATACGGACCCGAAGACCGGTGCGGGCGACTTGTATCAGCCGGAGAACCGATTGTCTGCCTACAAGAAGGTGTGCTTTAACGCCGCTGCGGGCGTGACCGAGTATCATCTCCCGGTACAGGCGATCGACGAGGTGCGTTCCGTTACGGTGTCGGGTGTACTGCAAGCCCCCGAGACGTATACAGTAAACGCCGGGGCCGGGACAATTACCTTCGCCGAAGCGCCGACGGTATCGAACCCGCCGGAGAACAACACCGTGGAGATCCTTTACCGCAAGGAGAATCCGGACGCTTACAATAGCATCATGGACTGCGCATACGCGGCTGTTTTTGGTGGCAACCGAGATCTTTGTGTTGTGCTGGGCGGCTGTCCGGCGCAGCCGAACGCTTATTTCTGGTCCGGCAACACGCAGCTTGCGATGGATCCGACCTACTTCCCGATGAGCCATTACAATCTCGCGGGGGATGCGAGTGACGCAATTACGGGTTTTGGCAAGCAGCAGAATATGCTGATTATTCTTCAGGAGCATGCGGTCGGCCGGGCGACCTACGGTACGGAGAAGATCAACGAGCGTGAGCAGATCACGATGAACTATACGCGCATCAATAGCCGCATCGGCTGCGATCTTCCGTGGACGATTCAGTTGGTGGAGAACAACCTGGTGTTTTGTAATCGCCGGGATGGGGTGCATTTGATCCGCGACAGCTCGGCCGCCTACGAGAACAACATCGTCTGCATCAGCCGGAAAGTGAACGGCGATACATATCGCCACGGGCTGACGTGGGCACTGCGGCAGGCGGACGCCGATCTGGTTTGTTCGGCGGATACCGACCGGAAATATCTTGTGGTGTATCAGGGAGAGGCCTATGAGTGGGATTACACGTTGAGTGAGTACCAGAACCCGACGTGGTTTTACCACACGAATTTGAAGGCCGTTTGCTTTGCGCACCTGAATGAGCAGCTCTGGGAGTTCAGCACAAGTGCGCTGTACAGTTTTGAGCGCTCGTTTATGGACGAGGGGGAAGCAATCGAAAAGGTGTACCGATTCCCAACGCAGCACTTTGGCTCTTATGACCGCTTGAAAACCGTGAAGAGTGTGGTGTTCTCTACGAGGGCGGACGCAAATACGCGCACGCGCATTACTTGGGGGTGTGACTACGGCACCCGGGAGGACTCGAGTCCAATCATCGCCGACGCCTATCGGCTGGTGCCGCGTGACCTGAGCCGCCGCGCGCTGGGCGGTGGCCTGTACGCGCGGGTGGCGCGCCGCAAGCCGGGGTACCACAATATCCACCACTTTACAATGACTCTTTCTAATGACGACGTCGGTAAGGATCTTTCGATCGTATCGGCGCAAATTTTTTATGTATTTTGCGGGAGGACACGCTGATGGAAATTCCAAAACTGAAATTCACGAAGCTGTGGACGAATCACGATGACTTCCCCACGGTGGAGACACGGGAGGAGGTCGTCCGCAGTGATATGCAGTTGCTGTTCAACGAGATCCGGGACTACATCAACGCGACTCTGTCCGGGGTGGTGTCTACGCTCGGCGATACTCTGACGGCGCTGCAAGGCAAAGCCGGGGCGGGTCGAATCGGCTTTACGAAGACGGCAGCGATCGACCGGGAAAATGTGCAGGATGCGATTGAGTGTGTTCAGGCGCAGCTCGTAGATGTGTCCCAAGGCGGCATCGCTGATGGGGCCGTAACGTCGGAAAAGGTTGCAGCGGGCGCGATCGGTACAGCGGCAATCGCGGATGCGGCCGTTACCTATGACAAAATCAAGGACAAAGCGGTCGGTAGCGCAAAGCTGGCGGATAATGGGGTGTCTGCGAAAAAGATTGCATCGAACGCCGTGCAGGAACGCCATATCTTCGACGGATCGGTGACGCAGAGTAAGCTCGCCGCGGAGAGCGTTTCGTCGGCGAAGCTCGCGCCCAATGCCGTGACAAACGAGAAGGTCGGGGATAAAGCGCTTGTTGAGTCGCTTCCGGTTACGGCATCGTCTGGTGTCGCAGAAAGCGCAGTGACGGTGCAGAGCTGCAAATTCGTATACGCGAAGGCGCTGGGCGTGGTGCTGTTTCAGGTGGAGCTGCGTGGTCTGTCGTCGGCCGAAATTACGGACGGCGTATCACTGACGCTTTCCGGACTGAGTAAACCACCGCTTGCCATGGTGAGCTGTGCGGCGCGCGTGCAGTACGTGTCGACGCAGGGGTATGCCGAGTATACGACGGCTCCGGCGATGTTGGTACCGGACGGTTACCTGACGATCCGTTTCCCGTCTGGCGTGGTGGCAAACGCGAATGACAGTATCATGCTTTCCGGCTGGTACTTCTGCTGAGGAGTGATGATATGGCAGTCGTAATCAAACAGGGTGACGCTTACGGCATTCCGCTGGAGATCCAGCTCAACGGTGAAACACTGAGCGATGCGGATGTAGAAAAGGTGGAAGTGTTCGTCGGCGACGGCATCCGAAAACTGTACCCCGGCCAAATCACATATAGCCCAGAAATCTCGTGCTTTGTTGTCCCCGTAACGCAGGAAGAAACATTCACGCTCCCCGAAAACGAGAGAATTCGCGTAGACGTGCGTGTGCAGTTTCCGGGCGGCATGGTGCTCGGCGTGATCGACGAGCTGAAAGCGAAGGTCGCGGACGCCATCAGCGAAGAGGTGCTGTAAATGCCCGCGGTCGTACCGGCGAACGGCCGGTTCTCGCTTACGGTTCGCCTCGGCGGCGCCCTGCTGCAAGGACCGCCGGGGCCGCCCGGTATCGGTGTGCCCCCGGGCGGAACGACCGGGCAAACGCTGACAAAGCTGTCCGACAGCGACTATGACACTGGCTGGCGCACACCGACCGGTGGCGGCGGAAGCGGCGGAGGCACGGTGCAGAGCGTCAACCGGGTGCTGCCGGATGGAGCCGGAAATGTGCAGCTGACGCCGGAAAACGTCGGCGCGGTGGATGAGGACGAAGAGCTGACGATCCTAGAGGTCGTGGACATGTGGAATAACGCATAGGGGGAGAACTATGGCAACAAAATACGCAGGGCAGAACGCCCTGAACAAGCTGATGCAGCTGGTGAAAACGGCGCTCAACAACAAGGCTGATAAGACAAACGCGACGACGAGCGCGGCTGGCCTGATGTCTGCGGCAGATAAGGTCAAACTGGACGGCGTGGAGGCGGGCGCAAACAAGACCACCGTGGATGCAGCACTGGATGCAACATCTAAAAACCCCGTGCAGAATAAGGCCGTCAAGGCGGCGCTGGATAGCAAGCTGTCAACACTGGGCGGCGAAATTTCGGGCAATCTGGATGTTGGACTTACAGTCGGAGCTGGCGGGTCTGTTTCTACTGGCGTGACGAGCTCCGATAGCGGCATCCACTTTGAGAAAGCGGCTTCTGACGCTGGGCGCATTTCGCATGGCATGGCTGACGTCGACGATACGGTTCCGCTCGCCCGGCTGAAAGTGGCTGCCCCGACCGAAGATGACGACGCGGCAACCAAGAAGTACGTCGATGGCCGGGCGGTGCGATACGACGCGGCGCAGTCTCTCACTTTCGAGCAGAAAAACCGAGCACGGCTGAATATCGGCGCTCTATCTAGCGAATTGCCTGTCACTACCGGGCCTGTGTCAATGTGCCCAGCAAACGTTACGGATAGCTACGACGCAGTCCACGTTACGACCACAAAACACAGCGGTGATGATTTTACTCTCACCATTGACTGTGGCCCGGAAAATGCGCTTGTGCGTGTGAATGGAATCAGAACGCCGACTGACGCAGACACCAATGCGGCTGCGTCCGTCGAATACGTTAAGTCTAAGGTTGCAAGTGGCGGCGTTACCGTGGACACGGCGATGTCGAGCACATCGACGAACCCTGTGCAGAACAAGGTCGTGAAAAGCTACGTGGACACGAAGGTATCCGGATTGCAGACGGCAGATCAGGTGCAAGCCGCCATCAGCAGCGCGATCACAGGTGTGTACACGCCGAAGGGGTCGATCGCTTTCGCGTCCCTGCCGACGGCTGCGGCCGGAAACAAGGGCTGGGTGTACAACGTCAGCGATGCCTTCACGACGACGGCAGCGTTCGTCGAGGGCGCGGGGCACAGCTACGGTGCGGGCACAAACGTCGTTTGTGTGGACGCTGGCAGCGGAAGCTACAAGTGGGACGTGCTTGCGGGCACGATCGACCTTACGGAGCTGACTGCGGACGAGGTGCAGACGCTCTGGAATTCCATCTGACGGGGGGCTGACTTATGCAGACAAGCGGAAGCGCAGCGATCAAAAAGCTGATCCAGCTCGTCAAGGCGGCGCTGTCCGGCAAGATGGACAAATCCGGCGGGACTTTTACGGGCAATGTCTCCGGCAAATACTTTACCGGCACGTGGCTGCAAACGACAGAAGCAACCGATCTAGGCCGCGCACCCGGTAAAATTGCTGTGCTGGATGACAGCGGCTGGGTGTACTACCGGACACCAGCGGAGCTCAAATCCGACATTGCAGCGAGTGCGTCCGGCGTGGACTACATCGAATCGCAGGGCACGACCGGCAGCTGGACGTGGCGCAAGTGGGCATCCGGGATCGCCGAGATGTGGGCGGTATTTGGCGCCGACACGCTGGCGATGACGGCGCAGACCTGGGGCGACCTGTATACTGCGTCGTGGATGGGGGTGGCAATCAACAAGTCCGCCCGGCAGTATCCCTTTGCGTTTGTGGATCAGCCGGCCGTCACAGCAACTCCGATTGCCGATGGCGCAAACTTTTGGTGTGCAACCAACACCGAAAACGACACGGGCACGTCGCTGACACACGCGCCGGCGTATCAGTGCGTGAGAGCATCCGACGCGACGTTACGGAATCCTAGGATCAGTTATTACGTCGTCGGCAAGTATAAGTAGGAGCGATGTTGAAAATGAATCATGAACTGACAGCAAAATGGCATGAGCTGGACAAAGTGCAGGTTGGCCTGAAAGACGTCGTTGTTTTGCGCCCTGACCTTCGCGTAGCGGACGGCTACATCCAGTACAGCACGGACAGCGGCAGCACGTGGCAAAATCTCATTGCCTTGGCGGAGCTCAAGGGTGCGGACGGCAGCAAGGGAGACCCAGGCATTGCGGGGCAGGACGGCCACAGCCCGGTAGTAACGGTTACCAAATCCGGCAAGACAACGACAATCAGCGTGGACGGGGCGGACATTGCCACGGTCGAGGACGGCGTGGATGGAAAACCTGGGGCCGCTGGTTCGGACGGCATCACGCCGCACATCGGCGACAATGGCAACTGGTATCTCGGCACGACAGACACCGGAAAGCCATCTCGCGGAGAAAAGGGTGACACCGGCGAAAAAGGAGAAAAGGGCGACACTGGAGCCACAGGACCACAAGGTCTAAAAGGTGATACAGGCCCGCAAGGGCCAAAGGGTGATGCGTTCACCTATGCTGACTTCACCGATAACCAGCTCTTGGCACTTAAAGGGCCTAAAGGTGACAAAGGTGACACCGGGCCAAAAGGCGACACGGGCCCTCAAGGGCCAAAAGGCGAAACGGGTGCTACAGGTCCACAGGGTGAGAGAGGCCCGCAGGGCGAACAAGGCATTCAAGGGCCTGCAGGTCCGCAAGGTCCTGCCGGTAACGATGGTTATACCCCCGTCAAGGGTGTTGACTACTTCGATGGTGCAAAAGGTGACAAGGGCGACAAAGGTGACAAGGGCGACAAGGGCGACACGGGTGCGCAAGGGCCTAAAGGTGATACTGGTGATACAGGTACTGTCGGACCGGCTGGCACAAATGCAACGATTACCGGAGCGACAGCTACCGTAGATGCAAACACCGGTACACCGTCCGTTACTGTGACAATGGGCGGAACGGCGAGCGCGAGAACCTTTGCGTTTGCCTTTAAAAGCCTTAAAGGTGCGAAGGGTGACACAGGCTCAACCGGTCCGAAGGGTGATACCGGACCGGCCGGACAAAGCGCCTACGCTGCCGCACAGGACGGAGGGTATACTGGCACGGAAGCCAATTTTTACGCTGACCTTGCCGCAATGCGTGGGCTTGCAGCTGAGTTGGCAGCAATTTAAGGGGGAATTCGCGTGAGCATACAGACAGATCTGACCCGCATTACAAACGCAAAATCGGCCATCAAGGCGGCCATCGAGGGCAAAGGAGTAACCGTGCCCGATGGCACCCTGCTGGACGGCATGGCAGCGCTGATTGAGAGCATTGAGGCGGGTGGTAGTGCTAAAATCTACAAAGAAAAAGTGACATTTAACCAAAACACAAAAAGATATACCATTGAACATAATCTAGGGGTTATACCTAATTTTTGCATTTTCTATGTATTAGACGAATTTGAATATCTTGGAATGGAAGAAACTGCTTCAATGTTTTGCGGAATACTAGACGGAAGTATGATTTATACTGCGGTCGGTACATCAAATACAGGAACTTCTACTACTAAAGCCCTTGCACATGTTAGTTCATTAAGCTACACAAATAAAACTTATGAGCACCTGGAACGAATAGAGGGCATGTCACTTGTCGTTCCATATACCATTAGTGGATCTTCTATTGTAATACAGGGTTCAACACATAGAATGCCGGCTGGAACATATTTCATTATGTGCGGAATTATATGATATTGGAGTGTTGATATGAGGTATTTTGTAAAGTCAGATGACAATGGGATATTTAAAGCAGTCGGCATAGGTAACGGTGGTGTAGAAATAACAAAAGAAGAATATGACACATTGCTTACAGAAATCCGTGAAAAATCAGTACTTGCTGACCAGCTTTACAACAGCGAAATCACCATTGATGCTGTCCCGGCAGACTGGCAGGATGAGATTCAGCGCCGCGTTGATGAGCGCATCGCCGCAGAAGGCTCGGCGGAGGAGCAGGACATTTCCGCAGAGGAAGCTCTGGAGATCCTTTTAGGGGGTGCAACATGACAAGAGCAAAAGCAAAACAACTTAGACAGCTCATTGAATCCCTTGCAATCGATTTGGACGATGAAACCGCCCTGACCGGCGTGGAGCTGTTCCCGGCATGGGCAGTCGGCAAAGCATATGCCATTGGCGATAGGGTGCAGTACTCCGGCGCACTGTACAAGTGCGTGCAGGCGCACACCAGTCAGGCGGACTGGACGCCGGACGCGACACCGGCACTGTGGGTTGCTGTCAGCTTGGACGCATGGCCGGAGTGGGTGCAGCCGTCTGGCGCACACGATGCGTATCACCGGGGCGACAAAGTCAGCTACAACGGCAAGCACTACATTTGCACGGCCGACGCAAACGTCTACGCGCCGGGCGTGTACGGATGGGGGGAAGTGAGCGAATGAACTTTGTGCAATGCAACGCGGCCAATTACCGCGCCGGGCGCACGCAGCCGGTTCGGTACATTGTGATGCACTACACGGCCAACGACGGCGACACGGCGGAAAACAACTGCGATTACTACCACCGCGTGGGCGGCTTGCAGGCCAGTGCGCACTATTTCGTGGACGAGTATGGCGTGATGCAGTCCGTGCACGAGGACGACACGGCGTGGCACTGCGGTGCGCGGGCGTACTGGCACCCCGAGTGTCGCAATGCCAACAGCATAGGCATCGAGATGTGCAGCCGCAAGCGCGCCGACGGCAGCTACTACATCAAGCCGGAGACCGTGGCCAACGCCGCGGCGCTGGCGCGGGAGATCATGCAGCGCTATGGCATCGACACCGACCACGTGCTGCGGCACTACGACGTGACGGGCAAGCGCTGCCCCATGCCGTGGGTGGATGACCCGGAGCAGTGGACGGCGTTTAAGGATATGCTGACGCCGAAAAACACTACTACAGTCGAGGAGGATGACGATATGGCAACCAGATACAACAGCGTCAACGAACTGCCCGAGTGGGCACAGGAAGAAACGCAGCGCCTTGTGGATCGCGGCGCGCTGCTGGGCGATGAACACGGCAACCTTGACGTGACGATGGACATGCTGCGCACGATGATCGTGTGCCAGCGGATGGTTGACGGAAACAAGTGATGGAGGGGTAGTACATATGAAAATTAACTGGAAAGTACGTATTCGCAACAAGAACTTCTGGCTGGCGCTGATCCCGGCGCTGCTTCTGCTGGTGCAGGTGGTGGCCGCCCCGTTCGGATACAAGTGGGATTTCGGCGTGCTGAATCAGCAGCTCGCGGCGATCATCAACGCAGTGTTCGCGCTGCTGTCCATCCTCGGCGTTGTGAACGACCCGACCACCGCCGGTACTGCGGATAGTGCTCGGGCAATGACTTATACCGAGCCCAGACAGGACGATACCCGCCGATGAGTCTCTCAGTAGTAATTGCGCTGGGTGGCGTGATGCTCAGCATTATTGGCGCTACTTGGCGGCTGTGCGTGATCGTGACGCAGGCGACGGATGCGGTGAAGGCCTTGACGGAGCGCATACAGCACATGGACAATGACAACCTGCGAGATCATGCGGAGATGCGCAGGCAGCTCAACGGCCACGAGAGCCGCATTTCGAAACTCGAGCGACGAACATAAGGGAGTGATTGCGCGATATGGCACAGACGAATACGCCCGTCAGCGCGGAAGATCAGAAGAAAATCGACGCTTTCGGCGAGCAGTGGAAGGCGGCACAGGCAGCCGGAGACAAAGCAGGAATGGACGCAGCACACACGGGCGCGGAGAATATCCGCGCCCAGTATGGTTATTCCGGGGGCGGCGACGGGAGTGGGCGGCACCCGCTTGAAATGACGATTCCTATCGCCGGAGCGGGCGCTACGCAGGCGGGTATGGACTCGCAGACGACGCAGGAGCGTTCCGGGAAGATCTATCAGGTTCAGGCCAACGGCCGCGCACCGCAGGGGCTGGGCGTAGGCGATCAGGTCGTGACGGAAGGCGGCACATATTCCATCCTGTCCGTGAACCCGGACGGCACGTACAAAACCAAACTCGTAAATGCCGATCAGACCACGCAAAATTACACCGGAAGCTACAACTCCACGACGGCCCCGACTGGCCGCTACTACCGAGTTGGCGCGGATGGAAAATCCCCGTCGGGTCTGAAGGCGGGCGACCAGGTTGTTACCGGTGGTGGTACCTATATCATTGAGGGGTTTAATGAGGATGGCAGTTACCGCGGTACGCTCGTCAACAAAGCGCAGACCTCGCAGACCTACCGCGGGGAATATGCGACACCGGGCGTGAATCTGAACAACCCGACCGATGATCTGAAGGCGATTCTCGATCAGTGGTTTGAAACGTCGAAGAACCAGAGCAATCAGCAGGTCGATTATGCGACAGAGAAGGGCACGACCGAGCTGAACCGTGCGCTGGAGGACGCTGCGCCCCAGTTTCAGACACAGCGAAATCAGCTTGCGGCGAACGAAGCCCGAGCGCTGGATAACTCGGCTCTGTACGCGGAGGCGCGCGGCGACCGAGGCGGTATCGGCCAGGCGCAGTACAACGAGATCCAGTCGGCGGCTTTGAAGAACCGGCAGGCAATCAACGCCGCTCAGACGAAGCTCGCAACGGATACCGCTCGCCAGATCGCTGACCTGCGTGCGCAGGGTGAGTTCGAGAAGGCGGATAACCTCCTGAAGCTGACCCAGCAGAAGCTCAGTCAGCTCATGTCGCTGGAGCAGTGGGGCGCTCAGTACGCCATGAGTCAGGAGCAGATGCGCCAGTCGCTGGAACAGTGGCAGAAGGAGTACGACCTGAACAAGGCGAACGTGACCGGTTTCTTTACGGACGGCACCCCAACCCGCGCGGCGGCCGAGTCTGCGCGTGAGGCTTCTGCCGGTATCGCTTCAGCATTGTTGCAGGCGGGTATCATGCCGAACGATGAGCAGCTCAAGGCCCTCGGCATGACCTCCGATCAGGCGCAGAGCTATATGACGGCGTTGAAGTTGCAGGCGGCGGCAAAGGCGGCCTCTCGCAACCGGAACCCGAGTCCGAGCGACCCGACGCCCAGCGACGACGATCCGTATTCGGCGAAGGACTACACCGTGGATTCTACCGGAAACGCCAGTGTGATTCCGGTACGCAGCTTGAGCTGGAATCAGGAGGAGGGTACGTTTGTTTGGAATGGTAAAACCTACTCGAAGGTGTCGGATCTGGTGAACGCTTGGAACAACGCGGCACTGAGCGATGCGGATGAGGCGGTGCTGCGGCGTAAGTTTGAGTCACAGACCGGTGTTGATCTGAGCGAATACGGGTATTAAAGGAGTTTGGCATGGCCGATACGAAGAGAAAAAACAGATTCGGCAGTGGCAATGGCGGCGACATCTCTGCCGCCATCCGCCAGAACACCGAGGCACAAAGCCGAGCAGCGCTGCAGAACGGTACACTGCCGGTGTGGAAGGGCGCGTCGCCGAGTAAGAGCGGCACAAGCACGACCGCCGGAAAAGGCAATACCCTACCCGGCGCGACCGCTTTTCAGCCGAAGGAAAAGGATGAACGCAGTTTCTGGGAAAAGCTTCTGGGTTATCTCGGCGACGCCGGTTACAGCGCGGACACGACGCTTCCGACCGCCCCGGCAAATCAGGCGATCATGGACGACTACCGCGCGAGCGGTTTCTCTGAGAGCAAGACGGCGGAAGCAAGCGGCAACATCGCAAAGGCGGCCTACGCGGGCGCGAAGGGCGCGTACTATAACGCGATCGGGACCTTGGGAAATAAACGCGCAGGTACGCAGATCATGGGCGTGACCGTGGCAGACGATGCCGTGCCGCAAGCCGACAAGGACAAGGCGGAGGCCGCCCGGCAGAGATATCAGGAAAACGTATACGCTAAGGCCGACAAAGCGGCAGCGGACTCGGCAGAGGCGGCAGAAAAGGCAAAAGCGGATCTTGGCGGCGGGCGCGCGGCGGGATTGCTCGTGGACACGGCGGTCGGAGGAATTCAACTGGGGGCCGACATGGCGCTCAATGCGTTGCTTCCCGGGGCGGGTCTTGCAAACATGGGGCTGCGGGCCTACGGCGGCGCAACGCGCGAGGCGCGTCTCGACGGAGCCAGCGACGGCGAACAGGTTGTATACGGCGCCGCCGCTGCGGCGGTCGCTGTCATGACCGAAAAAATGTTCGATGTCGGCAAGCTTTTTGGCGGCGGCGCGGCGGATGATGTTGCGGAAAAGCTGATCGGAAAGCTGGTGAAAACGGATGCCGGGCGCAGTGTTTTGCGCGCGCTGACCGCCGCAGTCGGTGAGGGCGCGGAGGAAGCCGTAGAGGATATTCTGAACCCCGCGATTCGAGCAATCTACGACGGGGGCAAAGCCGCAAAGGAAAGCTATACAACCGCCGAGGGCGCGAAAGAGATGCTCGCGCAGGCGGGTTACGATGCACTGCTCGGCGCACTGCTGTCGACGATCGGTACGACGGCGGGTGTCATGAAAGGCGTAGACGCGCAGAAAAATGCCGCGCTCCGTGCGGCATACCCGACCTCCAATGCCCCTTCAAAGGCAGGTGCTCTTGGCACGATCCGCAATGCCGTGGCTGGGCAGGCCGCGATTGACCAGAACATCAACTACGGTTTGGTGGAATCCGGGCTCAATTACGCTGAGGGGTCTAAGACTCGAGCGCTTGCGGAGAGTATGGCTACAAAGCTGGACGCCGCTGCGGACATGACGAAGTCGGGCGTGACGGCGAAGGACTACGGCAAGCTGTATCGGCTGATGCAGTCTGAACAGAGCGCTCGGCCGGACACGAGCCGCAAAACAACGGCACGTGTTGTAAACGAAGAGGGCAAGGTCGTTACAAAGATGGGCCCTGTCGCCGAAGCCTTTCGAACGCAGGGAGAGACGGCGGCCGTGGCCGTGGAGAAGGCGCAGATCTTTGAACGTCTGTTGTCCGGCGAGCAGGTCAGCAACAAACAGCTTGAAAGCCTCGGTCTGCGAGACTCGAGCACTCAGGCGGTACTGACGCAGCTCACAGGCGTGGAAGTGCCGAAGGGCGCGACAAACAGCCAACTCCGTCAGGTGTTCCGCGCGGCGGCCGAGACTGCCGTAGACGCGAAAAATGCGGAGCAGGAGCTTGCACGCTCGGTCGAGTATGCTCAGTCGGCTGTGGAGAACGCGCAGGCGGAGAACACGGCGCGCGCGGATGCGGCGGCCGCAGCACTCATGCAGGCGGCGCAGACGAGTGTTGCGCAGGAGGCAAAAGCGACGGAGACCTCGGCGGAGGGCGATACACCGGCCGCTGCGGCTGAGGCCGATCGCGGCATCATGGTTCGAGACGGACAGTATATCAGCCGCGAGGACTTTTTGGAGTACGCCGAAAACTATCTCAAGGAGCGAGGTCTGCCAGCTACTCCGGAGCAGGTTGAAGCCCTGTACGACCGCATGAAGCAGTACAACGCCGACAACGGCCCGCTGGTTGCGAGCGAGGAGGCGAAGGCGGAGAACGCTTTTTCCGTGGGCGATACCGCAGACGCAACACCGGTTCTAGAGCCCGGCAGCGCTACGAAAGAGCAGCAGTGGACGGCGCGCTTGGTGGCGGACTCCTTGCAGCATCTCGGCGTGAAAGCGGTCGTATTCGACGGAGCAAAGCTCGGCAGCGCGAACGCCATGATCGCCGACGGTACGATTTATCTCAATGAGCACAAGCTCGGCAGTCAGCGCATGATCACGTGGGCGATCGGTCATGAGCTGGTACATCCGGGGGCGAATTCGGATGCGAACCTCGTCAACACGATCATCGGGGCGTTCGACAAGCTGTCGATGAGCGGCGCGCTGACCGAAACGATGCAGTCGCAGGTGGACAATCTGGACGCGATCATCGCGGAAAAGACGGACGTTTACAAGCGATACCTCGTGCAGGAACGCGGCATGAGCCCGCAGCAGGCGGGTAAGATCGTGACGGAAGACTACGTGCGCGAGGAGATCGCGGCGGACTGGATGGGCGAGGTGTTCGCCAGCCAGAATACGCTGGAACGTCTGGCCGGTATTGAGCCGGGGCTCGTGACGAAGGCACTGCGCGCGCTGGCGAATATCCGCGCGCATGGTGAGACGGCTCTGCTCAAGGGCGGCAAGGATAATTCCACCGCTGCCCGACGTTTGGACGGACTGGAGCAGAGGCTGAAATCCGCGCTGGAACGGGCGGAAATGACCTCGCGTGCGCCCGCGCGGCCGGAGGCGGAAAGCATTGACACAGCAGGAAAAACTGCGTATAATGAGAATGTAGAAGGCGAATCGCAGACGGCGGAAAAAACGCAGAGCACCCCCACCGAGAAGTCCAAAGCCAGCCCGGAGCTGCAATCGGCGATCGACCGGTTGACCGCCGGGGAAGACGTGAGCCGGGAGGAGATCGACCGTATTCCGGAGGTAGCCGCAGTTCGTGCGCTGCCGAAGATGAATACTGCCGACATCCAGACGCCGGAGCGCCAGAAGCTCCGGTCGGAGGTGCTGGAACAGCTTTACCAGCGCGGCAGCTATTCCAGCGAAACGCACGACTACACAGGCGAGATCGCGCAGGAGCGGCGTGCCGACATCGTCATCGGTGCACCCGCGGCGGGTAAATCTTCCGTGCTGGTGGATCCGCTTTCCGAGCAGCACAAGTCCCGCGTGATCGACAGCGATGATGCGAAGAAGCTGCTGCCGGAATACGACGAGGGCAAGGGCGCCGGTAACGTTCATCGTGAGAGCTCGATGATTCGCAATGACCTACTCGTGCGGGCAGTTGAAAACGGAGATAACCTCGTTTGGCCGACCGTCGGGGACAAGCTGGATAAGCTGCTGCGCGACATCCAGAATTTCCGCGACAACGGCTACTCGGTGTATCTGCACTTGAATGAACTGTCGGCGAGTAAGGCGACTGGTCGCGCGCTGGGGCGCTACCTCTCGGAGGGGCGGTTTGTCGACCCGGAGGTCGTGCTGAAGGTTGGCGACAAGCCGACGCAGAACTATAATTACATTCGCCAGCAGGAGGGATTGATTGATGGATATTCGCACTACTCGAATGATGTCCCAAGAGGAGAAAAGCCAATCCTCTACGAAGCAGGAGACACAGGGCGACCTCTGGCGGGAGATCGCGGAAGAGGGGTACGACCGGACGTACACGCCGGAAGAACTGAGCCGGGCGTTCGGGAAACCGTTCGAAGAACTGGTGAAGGGCAAGGATCTGCCCGCGACGGCGAAGCAGCAGAAGCAGGAGACGCAGGGCGACCTCTGGAAGGAGATCGCGGAAGAGGGGTACGACAGCCTGGACGGAGCCTGGGAGACGCTCGCGCAGAGACGGAAGGCCCGCGAGACGGAAAGCGCTACAGCATCGACAGCCACGATTATCGAGGACGGGAAGACGCTGGACGAACTGATCGCACCGAACGACGCGATTGGGCAGTACCTGCTCCGAACGATGCGGGCAGACGGAGCGACGGATCAGGAGATCTGGCAGTTCATGGTCGAGAACTAACCGAAGCCGTTCGCCGTCGCGCGACAGAACGCGACGTACCGAATCTTGATTTGCGGGAGACAACGGACTATCAGACTTACTCCGAAGCACTGGACGCGGCGCGCACGGCGAACCGCAACGGTGCAATGGTCGACCCGCAGAGCACGGAAGAGCTGACCGAACACGGCGCGCGGACGTTCCTGAACGCAGACAACACAGCGGGCGTCGCGGTCGAACAGGACGGCAACATCGTCGGCGTGTTCAAGAATCCGAGTAACCAGACACGAAAGGCTGCTTGGGATCTTTTGCTCAACGCGATTGCGGCGGGTGGCGACCATCTGGACTGCTATGTGCTCCAGCCAGAAGTCAGTCCGCAAAACCTCGGTCGCATCTACTCGCAGCTCGGTTTTGAGCCGGTGGCGTACCTGCGGTTCAACCGGGAGTACGCCGATCCGAACTGGGACTACGACTCGTTTGGCGAACCGGACGTAGTCATGTGGGTGCACAACGGCGACCCGGTCGGTACCGTCGTTGAGCATATCGGTGACTACCACTACTACACGCCGGAAGAAATCCGCGAGACGTGCAAAGAGTTTACCGACTATGACGAGGCCAAAGCATACCAGAAAGAACAGCTCGGAAAGAGAAAGACCGCACAGGCATCTGAGGACGCCGGTGCGGTTTCTGTTTCGGGTGATCTTCGGTATTCGGTTGGCGACTTTTCCGAGCAGGTCGATAAGGTTCTGAACGGCGAGTGGGATCGCTACAACGCACTGTACGTTGGGGAAACCTCTCCGCTGATGGAGAAGCTCGGCTTGAAACAGCTTCCGGTGCTGATGACGTCGAAGCATTTGAACGACATTGTCGCCGAAAAGAGCAGCAGCGACCGACGCAAACACGGGCTTACCGTAGACCAGGTGAAGTCGCTGGGCGGCATCCTGTCGGATCCCGCGATGGTGCTGGACTCGGCGCAGCGCAATGACGCCGTCGTGTTCGTGTCCGATCAGACCGACGCGGATGGGCTGCCGATCGTCGCGGCGATCCGGCCGAATGGCAGCGGCGTCTATGAGATGACCCGCCAGCCCGCGAACTTCCTGCTGAGCATGTACGGCCGCGAGAATTTTGACAAATTCATCGAGTCCGCTGCACGGGATGGGCGCATTCTCTACGTCAACAAAATAAAGAGCCAGTCGCTGCTTGGTGATGCGGGCGTACAATTCGCCACGGGCCTCAGCAGCGCTGACTCTGATGGCATTATACATCAGAGTAGCAACGCTGTCAATACGGAAACGCAGAAGCCGCCGACGAAGACTGGCGGCGAGCGTTACTCGGTGGACTCCGACACGCAGGCCGATCTGGATCATCTTTTCGACAGCGACGATTTTCAGTCCTTCTTCAACGACTTCTTTGCGGGCTACGGCGCCGCAGGCACCGGAGCAACAGCCAATCCGGCGCAGCGGGTGTCTCGCGTGCGGTCGAACACCCTGGAGCAGTCGCGCCGCGAATCGGCTGCGCGGATGCTCGGTGAGGAACGAGGAAAGGCAATCGACCGCATCCTGACCATGGACGAGAAGCATCTGGACGAGATGAGCCCCGAGAAGTACACCTACGACGTGGAGACCGAAAAGCAGAGCATGGCACGCGCAAAGGAGCGACTGGCGCAGGACTACGACGGGACGAAAGCCGAGCTGGAGGGCGGCACATGGCGCTCCGGCGAAGACCTGGACGCCGCGATGGGCGTGCTCGCGTCGGAGCTTGCGGAGGCTCGCCGCACCGGCAACTACGACGAGGCCGTGGAATGGGCGCACCTGATCCAAGAGCAGGGCACCGGCGCCGGTCAGTTCATTCATGCGTTCGCAAAGTATACCCGCAGCCCCGAGGGCGTGCTCGTCCGCGCGGCCGAGATCTTGGACAGAGCCGGTGTCGACCCGGTGAGGCGGGATGAGCTCCTCGACCGAATTGCCGACTTCACAAAGACCCTCGGCGCGATCGAGACGGGCGACAAAAACGGTTTGATCCAGCTTATCCTCGATCAGGCCGAGCAGCGCAACACTAAGGTCAGCAAGCGGACGCTGAAAAATCTCGGGCTGATGGACTTTGAGTACCTGTATGACGCGGCGCTCAATCAGATGGATCAGATCGCGCAGGACTATCTCAAACCGTCAATCGGTAAGCGGATCAGCACCTTCCAGACGATCGCGCACTTGCTCAACCTGCGCACCGGAAACCGCAACGTGGCGTCGAACCAAGTGTTCGATGTCATAGGCGGCACGATTCGAAACGATGTCGCGATGCTCCCGGATGCGATCCTCGGGACGATTTCCGGGCGGCGCGTAGTCGGGTTTCAGAAAAGCTGGGCGTCGAAAGCAAAGCGTAGCGGAGCGCGGGAAGGCTTGCGCCGGTCGTGGATTGAGGCTTCGCTGGACATCGCGCCGGACGCCGCGAACAGCCGCGACAAATATGGCACGTCCCGTAGAACGTGGAAGATGACCGGAAATCGGGGCGCTCAGGTTATGTCCACGGTCGAAAAGGCAATGGGCTTTGAGCTGAACGTCACGGACGAATTCCACAAAGGGAGCGTTGTCGGAGAGACGCTCGAAAGCCTCGCCCGCGCAGTCGAGCGCGGGGATATCACGCAGGCCGAAGCGGAAGCGTGGGCGCGCGAGGAAGCGCTGTATCGTTCGTTCCAGGATGATACCTTCGTGGGCAGCATGCTGGGCAACATTAAAAACCTTTTCAACACGATCGGTGTCGGCAAAAGCGGGAAGAAGATGGGCAAACTCGATATCAAGGAATTCGGCCTCGGCGACCTCGTGCAGAAATACACGCAGGTCCCCGGCGCGCTGATTACCCGGGCGATTGAATTCAGCCCCATCGGATATCTGAAAGCCATCTACAACACCGCACAGTTCGTCAAGGCATTCAAATCCGAGAAGGTAAAAGCGCAGGCTGCCGAAACGGCCGCCGCGCGCGCAGAAGCGAATCCGGATCGCGCTCGACAGGTGCGTCAGGCATTTCGTGCAAAAACGGAGGCCGAACAGGCGCGTGTCGAAACAAACCGGCTTCAGCGGAAGGCCGCACTGGCGTTCGGGCAGGCAACGACCGGCACTGGAATCATCGCCGCCTTTGCGATGCTTGCTGCGAAGGGATTGCTCAAACGTGCGGACGATGAAGACGACGCGGATGCGAAGGCGCTGAAGGCGTCGGAAGGAATCTCCGGTACGCAGCTCAACCTGAGTGCTCTCGCCCGATGGATCGAAGGCGAGAGCCCGGACTGGAAAACTGGGGACGACCTCATATCCGTTGAATTCCTTGAGCCGCTGAACTCGCTCATGACCATCGGCGCGCTGGTCGCGAAGGACAATGTCGATGCATCCTTCTGGGAGAAGGTCGGAAACTACGGGGGCGATTCGATGGAAGCGCTGTACCAGTCGATTCTGGAGATCCCGACGATGCAGACCATTCAGACCGTGCAGTCGACCGTGCAGTACCACGATGAGGACGGAGCGTTGCCGCTGTGGGCGGAAATTCCGTTCGAGGTCGCGCGGGGGAGCGTCACGGGGTTCATCCCCTCACCCCTACGGCAAGCCGCACAGGCGAGCGATGAAGTGTATCGTGAGACGTATGGCGACAAGAACCTCTGGAACCAGACGAAATCGTCGGTGCAGAACTCGATGCCGGGCGCAAGAAACCAGCTCGACCCGAAGCTGGATAATTTCGGTCAGGCGAAGAAGCTGGAGAGCACGGCACGCAATGTGCTCAACGCCTTTGTGAATCCCGGCTCGCTGCGCACCTACCGGCAGTCGACCGTGTCCAAGGAGCTTGATCGCGTCTACGCGGAGACGGACGATGCGAACATCTACCCCGACCGGAACGCGCCGTACACGACGAGCTACACGAAAGACGGAAAGAAGAAGGACTTTGAACTGACCGCGGATGAGCGCCAGGCCTACCAGCGGTCGCGCGGGCAGACAACGTACCGGCTTATGCAGGACGTGATGAATGACCCCGTGTACAAGCACCTCTCGGCGGAAGATCGCGGAGAGGTGTTGACCCAGGTCAAGGGTTACTCGAACTACGTGGCGAAGAAGGAATTTCTTTCCGCGCACGGGGAGAGCTACTCGGACGATAAGTACGAGAAGTACAGCGCCGCCTTGCAGACCGGCATGACCCTGTCGCAATATCTCACTGCGAAGGACGCAGTGGACGAGGCGGAGGGCGTGATTGACCCGAAGACCGGAAAGACAAAGAGCGGGACGAAGATGGCCGACGCCATCGAGATCATCGACGGCTTTGATCTGACACCGGAGCAGAAGGATTTCATGCTGCGCAGCAAGTATCCGACTACCAAGAAACGAGTGCGCTGGCACTAAATGCGCAAACACCCGGTACGGCGATGAATGAACCGAACCAGTAAAAACGGACAATAGACAAAACACCCCCTATGTAGGAAAAT
>OIWU01001198.1_pt1 | contig 27023 bp, 22 predicted proteins | sample 1587711 | NCBI WGS metagenome assembly OIWU01 (sample SAMEA3888909, study PRJEB22519) | human gut metagenome | biome: human gut; feature: human-associated habitat; material: faeces | place: Denmark | collected 2010 | reverse complement strand
GCGATGTGCGCTGTACCGTATCTGTTTATCGGCGGCTGGCAGATGGCGCTGTTGTGGTGGATATCCGGCATACCCTATGACGTGATACACTGCGTGTCAAACACTGTCCTCACCTTTGTGCTGCTCCCGCCGCTGCGTGATCTGCTTGAGCGCAGACATAATATGAAGAATGACTGAATACAGGGCGCGGCTCTCCGCATAGGAGAACCGCGCCCGGTTCTTTATAACGATATACTTCTTGTTAATATGTTGAAAAATTTCAGGATGAATTTGTTAAAAAGGCAGAAAGAAAAAGCACATGTTGACAAAAAGCTGTTAAGTTCATATAATATTCATACATTTTGGGGACGGTGCGAGCCGTTTCCACAATAAATAGGAGGATAAAATGAAAAAAGTATTTGCACTGATCCTTGCTCTCTGCATGGTATTTGCACTCTGCGCCTGCGGCCAGACCGCCGCTCCCGCAGCGACCGAGGCTCCCGCAGCTGACACTGCAGCCGACGCCGCTCCCGCCGAGGACACCGGCTGGGCTCCCGACGGCCCTGTTACCATGATCGTCGCATACAAGGCCGGCAACGGCACCGACGTTACTGCCCGTGTTCTTGCTCAGTACGCTGAGAAGTACATTGGCCAGACTGTCGTTATCGAGAACGTTGACGGCGGCTCCGGATCCCTCGGCTGGTCCCAGCTCGCGGCGGCCAATCCCGACGGCATGACCATCGGCTTCATGAACCTGCCGAACTTCAACTCTTCCATCGTTAAGGGTCTCGGCACTTACACCACTGCCGACTTCAAGGCTATCTGCAACCACGTCACCGAGACTTCTCTGGTTCTCGTCCGCGCTGACGACGACCGCTTCGCCACCATTGAAGACCTCGTCGCCTACGCCAAGGAGAACAGCACCGTCGCTTCCACCAACGGCGCACAGGCTTCCAACCACATCGGCGCACAGGCTTTCGCCAATTCCGCCGAGTTCAAGTACACCGACCTTCCCCAGGGCAACACCGCTGACGAGCTGCTGAGCCTTCTCGGCGGCGAGGCTGACTGGTGCGTTGCAAAGGTCGCCGACATTGCCGGCCGTACCGATGTTAAGCCCCTCGCGGCATTCTCCACCGAGCGCGTTCCTGAGTTCCCCGATGTCCCCACTCTCGGTGAGTGCGGCTACTATGACAAGTGGCTCGGCTCCTCCCGCTGCATCGTTGCTCCCACCGGCGTGAGCGATGAGGTCGTTGCCTTCTACGAGGCCGCCTTCAAGGCCACTATGGAAGACGCGGATTACCTCGCAGCCGCTTCCGAGTTCGCAACCGATTATAAGGATGCTGCAACTACCGCCGCTCTGATCGAGGAGCAGCAGGCATTCACCGAAGGCCTTGCTACCGGCTTCTGGTACGAATGATCAGATACGTTATACTGAACTGATGATTGATCCTGAACGGGGCAGGCATGCCTGCCCCGTTTTTCTTTAAGGAGGAGTACCCCTTGAAAATGAAGAAAACGGACATAGGAGTCGTCGGCTTCATGTATGCCGTCTGCGCGTTCTTCTATGTCTACAGCTACCAGCTTACCGCCGAGAGCAAGAAGTACCCCATGTTCACCATTGTCCTGCTCTTCGGTCTGACCACGCTCTATCTCGTGCAGATGATAATCGCGGCGCGGAAGTTCGGCGTCGAGAGCGGTGTGGGCGAGGTGTTCGAGGGCTTCAAGCCCGCGCAGTTCTTTGTCGCCCTCGCGCTCACCATTGTCTATTTCCTTATGATGAAGTATCTCGGCTTCTTTACCGCTACCGTGATCTTCATGTTCGCGTCCCTGCTTTATCTGAAAGTTCCGGTGCTGGCCTCCGTTATATCGGTCGTGTCGGTCAACCTGCTCATATATCTGGCGTTTGTTCAGTTCCTCGGCGTTCGTCTGCCTAAGGGACTGCTGTTCTAAGGGAGGGATAGACTATGCTTCAGACTTTACAGCAGATGGGTCAGGGCTTTGTCAGCGCCCTCACCTGGATAAATCTTTTGGCCATGGTCGGCGGCGTGTCTCTCGGCATCGTCATCGGCTGCCTGCCCGGCCTCTCGGCCGCGATGGGCGTTGCGCTGATGCTGCCGCTCACCTTCACCATGCCCGCCGATACCGGACTTATCGTCCTCGGCGCTATCTACTGCGGTGCGATCTTCGGCGGCTCCATCTCCGCCATTCTGATCCACACGCCGGGCACCCCCGCCTCTGCCGCCACCGCCATTGAGGGCTACCAGCTCACCTTGCAGGGGAAGGCGGGCAAGGCGCTGGCCGTGGCCTGCTTCTCCTCCTTCTGCGGCGGCCTGCTCTCCTGCATCTCTTTGTACTTTTTCGCTCCGCTGCTGGCGCAGCTGGCCATGAAATTCGGCTCTCCGGAATATTTCTGGCTTTCAATCTTCGGCCTGACCATCATTGCGGGCGTGGCGTCCAAGTCCCTGCTGAAGGGCCTGATCTCCGGTGCGCTGGGCCTGCTGCTGTCCACCATCGGCATGGACCCCATGGAGGGCGCTCAGCGGTTCATGTTCGGACAGGCCTCTTTGTATGAGGGCATCAACACCACCTGCGCCCTGATCGGTCTGTTCTCCATGTCTCAGGTGCTGATTCTGGCGGAGAAGAAGATCAAGCAGCGGGCAAAGGCAGCCAAGTTCAGCGACAAGATCACCCTGAGCGGTAAGGAGATCAAGCGGATCACCCCCACCATCCTCCGTTCCTGGATCATCGGCAACCTGATCGGCATTCTTCCCGGCGCGGGCGCATCCATCGCCTGCTTCCTGGGCTATAATACCTCACGGCAGTTCTCCCATCATAAAGAGGAGTTCGGAAAAGGCTCCATCGAGGGCGTGGCAGGCTCCGAGGCAGCCAACAACGCCGTGACCGGCGGTTCCCTGATCCCCATGCTGACGCTGGGCATCCCCGGCGAGTCCGTGACCGCCGTGCTCATGGGCGGACTGATCATTCAGGGCCTCCAGCCGGGACCGGAGCTGTTTACCCGCTATGCGCCCATGACCTACACCTTCTTCGCGGGCTTTGTGCTGGTCCAGTTCTTTATGCTGGGCATCGGCCTTCTGGGCTGCCGGGGCTTCGCGCAGATCTCCCGCCTTTCCGACGCCATTCTGATCCCCAGCGTGGCTGTCCTGTGCGTGGTGGGCTCCTTCGCCATCCATAAGAACTTTTTCGATGTGGTCATTATGATGATCTTCGGCGTGCTGGGCTATCTGGTCCGCAAGTTCGATCTGAACCCGGCGGCCATTGTGCTGGCCCTGATTCTGGGCCCCATCGGTGAAAACGGTCTGCGCCGCTCCCTGCGGCTGTCCGGCGGCAGCCCGGCCATCCTGTTCTCCACACCTCTCTGCTGGGTGCTGATCGCCCTGTGCGTGTTTGGCGTCTGCTCTCCTATTTTCATGAACCGCATGGAGAAAAAGGCTGTAGAGAATGCCGGCGGCGACATTCCCAATGAAACGGGGGACGATCCCGTTCGCACCTCCGACTGACGGACTTTCCGAAAAAACACAGGACACGGCAGCGCACCGTGTCCTGTGTTTTATTCGCCAAGCGTATTGACGCCTACCAGACGTATTCTCGGGCATATGCGAAAAAAACAGACCTGCGGCACATTCTAAAGTGCCTGACAGGCTGTAAACATAGCCCGGCAATCATCAAACCCCAGACGCTCCGCCAGTTCGGCGCAGCGCAAGTCGTTGTCATTGATGGAAACCTTCTGCTCCGTTGGAAAATAGGGAAGGCGCGGTGTCACCTCGTCCACAATGTTTCCGTAGGAGGCTCCCGCCAGAGCCGCCGCGTTGTGGAGCTTTTTCCGTGCGGGGGGACAGCCTTTCGCGGCGTAGCGCGTGTAGCCCAGTACCGCTGCGATGGCCTCTGTCAGCATCCCGGCGGTAAATTCGGTGCACCGGGGATCCAGATAGGCTCTGGCGGCGTGGGAGAGAATCTCCAAGGCGCAGGTGCGAACTTGATCTGCCGTCAGGGTTGCGGTGAAGTCAGCGTCCGTCACGGAGATTTCCGGCAGCAGATGGATGCTTTTCAGGGAGCAGTTCTGTCCGCTATCGTTTTCCAGCATGGCAAAGGGGGAGTTCTGGGCGCCGCTGGAAAAATTGGTGGCGACCAGCACCAGCTTTGCTTTGGTACACGCCGGGATGCGCTTTGAATCTGCGGCTGCGGCGGCCAGATCCAGTTCCGGTTCCTGATACAGCGCCAGCAGTGCCTTGGCGGCGCTCATGGCATTGTTGCCGCCCACGCCCACGATAACGTCCGGCTGGAATTCGCTCAACTTAGGCAGTGCGCTGCGGAGGTCCCCAAAGGATACCCGCTTTCCGATGGTGAAAAACTCCGCCACCCGGATCTCCTGCTTTCTGAGCCGGTCTGCCACCGGCGCGGCGATCCCGGCACGGTACAGTTCCGGATCTGTCACTAGCAGAGCACGCTGACAGCGGTAGATGTCACCCAACTCCCGCAGGGCCACCGGCATACAGCCGGGTTTGAAATAAACTTTCTTGGGAAGATTCAGTGCCTGTAACATCACTCACCTCATTTTCTTGCGTTTCCGGGGCCGATGCCGAAACACCGGCCCCTTGCGTGAGCTGATTGTTCGTATCTGGAGATCGGAGATTCAGGTACTTCGCTTAGTTGAAGCCGCCGGTCTTTTCCACGCCCAGATCGGCGCAGAGACCCATGGGATATGCGGCGTGGGTGTCGGTGGGCAGCGTGACGGGGACCTCCCAGATGTCGCCGTACTTTTCAGCATACTTCTTCTCGCCGTAGAATGCCTTCAGGTAGCAGCCCTTCAGCTCGGCGATGGTGGGATAGACGGGGTTGCAGCCGGTGCAGGCGTCGTGGAACGCCCACTCGGACATCTGATCCACGGCGGCGAGGAACTCGGTCTCCCACTCCTCGGCGGTCTTTTCGGGATGCGCCTCCAGCAGCCAGTCCAGAATGGTCTCGGGGATGTCGATGTCCTTCTTCAGCTGCTCACAGGCCTTGATCCAATTCTCAAAGGTCTGCTCATCGGTTTTGCCCTTCACGCCGATCAGCTCGCCCAGCTCCACGTAGCGCTCGAAGGCCTGCGGATACTTGTACTGGGAGAAGGTGCCCATCTTGTAGGGATGACGCTGGGCATTGAAGCGGCAGACGAAGGGGAACAGCAGGGCGTTGGCGGTGCCGTGAGGGATGTGGAACCAGCCGCCCAGTTTATGAGACAGGGAGTGGTTGATGCCAAGGAAGGCATTGGCGAAGGCGATACCGGCCAGAGCGGAGGCGTTGGCCATCTTCTCGCGGGCCACGGGGTCGGGCTTGGCGTCCCGGAAGGCGGAATAGTAGGCTCTGGGCAGATAGTCGAAGACCATCTTGGTGGCATCGCGGCACATGCCGTTGGTGTACTCGGTGGCGAAGGTGGAGACATAGGCCTCTACCGCGTGGGTCAGCACATCGTAGCCGGAGGCCTGCGTGGCTCTGGGGGGCAGCTTCATCATGTTGTCCGCGTCCACGATGGCCATTTCAGGCATCATCTCATAGCCGATCAGCGGCCACTTCATGCCGGTATTGGCATCGGAAATAATGGTGAAGGGCGTACACTCAGAGCCGGTACCTGCTGTGGTGGGGATACAGACCAGCTTGGCCTTCTTGCCCATCTGGGGGAAGAAACGGATCCTCTTGCGGATATCTAGGAAGGTGGTGGCCATGTCCAGGAAGCCCTCCTCGGGATGCTCGTACATGATCCACATGATCTTGGCGGTGTCGATGGCGGAGCCGCCGCCTACGGCGATGATAACGTCAGGCTCGAACTCGTGCATCTTGGGCAGGCCCTTCATGGCGTCCTGAATCTGGGGATCCACACGGATGTCGAAGAACTCGGCGGTCTCAATGCCCATGTCACGCAGCTGGTTGATGATGGCGTCGCAGGCGCCCAGCTGATACAGCGTGGAGTCGGTGATGATAAAGGCCCGCTTGAAGTTATAGACCTCCTTCATCTCCCGCAGGGCCACGGGGGTGCAGCCTGTCTTGTAGTAGACCTTCTTGGGGAGCTGGAGCCACAGCATATTCTCCTTGCGGAGAGTGACGGTCTTGATATCCAGAAGCTGCTCATAGTGGGTGTTGCCCATGAAGGCGGAGTGGCCCACGGAGCCGGGGCCCAGCGTCAGGGAGGGAGCCAGACCGAAGTTGTACAGGTCGCCGATGCCGCCGAAGGAGGTGGGCTGGTTGATGAGGATGCGTCCGGCCTTCATCCGCAGACCGAACCTGGTGATCTTTTCCTCCTCGGTGGGGTCGATGTACAGTGCCGCGGAGTGGCCGGCGCCGCCCTCCAGCACTAGCTTGTAGCAAATATCGAAGGCCTCGTCCAGCGTCTCAGCCTTGTACATGCCCAGCAGGGTGGTCAGCTTCTCGTTGGCCCAGGGGCAGTCGTGAGAGGTGTCGTCCGTTTCGTGGATCAGGACCTTGGTATCATAGGGCACCTCGATACCGGCCATCTCCGCCAGACGGCAGGCTGTCTGGCCGACGGCATCAGGCTTGACGCCGTGGGTCTTGGCGTTGAAGAACACATCGGCCACCTTGGCAGCCTCTTCGTCATTGAGGAAATAACAGCGGGCCTCCTTCAGCAGACGCTTGACCTCGTCATATACGCTGGCCAGAACGGTGATATGCTGCTCGGAGGCGCAGATCATGCCGTTATCGAAGGTCTTGGAGTGAATGATGGATTCCACAGCCATCCGCAGGTCAGCAGTCTCATCGATGACCACGTTGCAGTTGCCGGGGCCCACGCCGATAGCGGGGGTGCCGGAGGAATAGGCCGCCTTCACCATGCCGGAGCCGCCGGTTGCTATAATGAGATCCACGCTCTTCATCAGTACATCGGAGATCTCCAGAGAGGGGACGGAGATCCAGCTGATGACATGCTCAGGCAGACCCGCCTCAATGGCGGCATCCCGCATGATCTTCGCTGCGGCGATGGAGCAGTTTACCGCATGGGGGTGAGGGGAGAGGATGATGGCGTTCCGGGTCTTCAGCGCCAGCATGATCTTGTAGATCGTGGTGGAAGTGGGGTTCGTGGTGGGGGTAATGGCGGCGATCACACCCTTGGGGGATGCGATCTTCTTTACACCGAAGGCTCTGTCCTCCGAAATGATGCCGCAGGTCTTTTTATTGCGCATGTAGTTCCAGATGTGCTCAGAGGCATACTGATTCTTGGTGACCTTATCCACAACGATGCCGTAGCCGGTCTCCTCGCAGGCCATCTTGGCCAGAGGAATTCTCATCTTGGACACAGCCATGGCTGTCTTTTCGCAGATGGCATCCACCTGCTCCTGTGTGAAGTTACTGTACGCTTCCTGAGATGCGCGGATCAGGGGAAGGGCTTCCTGCAGGGTCTCAACAGAGTTGATGGTCAGTGGGGTAGACATAGACGTTCCTCCTTCTTTTTTGACCACTGGGATGATTTCAGTTCCTCGTGTTCTGCTGTACCGGCAAGTGTCATCAAGATCAAATAAGATCTTAAGTCAATGTCTCCGCGTCCAGAGCGTTGGCTTATCTTCAAGGTGTTCCTTTTTCCGATGAAAGTCAAGGGTTTGCATGGAGAAAATTTAAGACCTTTTTCGTTGCTTTTCGAAGGATTTTCTACTGTTTTCTCATTATCCTGTCACCAGAGTAAAGATTTCGTTAAAAATGAACCGAAAATGTTGCCGTCATTTTGTACATATCTTTTTTTGCATGTTCTTTTGCAATTAGTGATAAATTTTGTTAAAATTCAAGCAATATCTGCTGTTTCGATTGTTAAATATATTGCAATATACTAACATACCAAAAAACACAAAACCAACCGGTTTTGTATCTTTTCTACAAATGCTTTCGCTGCGGCCGCAAAACTACAATAAATAACTAAGCAAGCAGGCGCGGGTAGCATTGCTGTCCGCGCCTGCTTGCTTATTCAGTAACAAGATAATGGCATTACTTTAGCCGTGGGGGAGGGTCAATCCTGAAAGAAGATCCTGTCGAACCGGTCCATGACGTCCTCCATCGTATCGCTGATCTCCTGCTCATTGACCGGAAGGCGGGAATCCAGCACAGTCTGAATGGAGTCAGGCGTGTTTCCAAGGTCATCACGGATGCTGTGGAGATGGTGCTCTGTCAGGATCGTCTGCCCTTCTTTGGAGAGGATGTAGTCATAGAGGAGCCGGCCGTTTCGCTCGTTGGGACAGCCAGCTACCAGTCCCATGGGACTGTAGATCGGCACCGTATCCCTCTCCGGAAGGCGGAAGGAGATAGGCTCCCCGGCTTCTTCCATGTTGCTGACGATATAGTCCATGCAGATCCCCACGGCGTACGTCCCGTGCGCGACCTGCAGATGGGTGGCGGTGGAGTTGCTCTCAAGCATGCAGCCGTTTTCCCGCAGACGCTCAAAATACGCCGTTCCGTAGGCAGGGGAATTCATCAGCGCGCCGACGAAGTATTTGATGCTGCCGGAGCTGCCCGGGTCCGTCATCACGATCTGCCCGTTCCATCTGGGATCCAGCAGATCGTCCCAGGTCCGGGGCGCGTCCTCCTCGGAGACCAGATCCGTGTTGTAGGCGATGACCGCCGACATCAGCCGTCCGCCGATGTAGTAATGGTGCTCATCCATGAAGGCCTCGTTGATATTGATGGCCTGCGGCGAGATATAGGGGGAGAGATACCGGTTTTCCTTCAGCTTTCTGTAATCCGACGGAGCGCCGGTCCAGACCAGATCGGCGGCGATCTCCCCGGACTGCATTTCCGTGGCCAGCTTGGTCAGGACCTTGTTGGTCCCTGCGAAGAAGTAGTTCATGGTGATCTGGGGGTACTTTGCCTCAAAGCCCTCCTTGATAGCCTGAATTTCCTCCTCCTGCATGGAACAGTACAGCGTAACAGTTCCGGAGTACCCGGCCATGGACGGCGGGGCCTCAGCCGGCCGTGGGCTGTCGGCGCATCCGGCGGTACAGCACACTAATATCAGGCAGGCTGCGATCCTTCTGATGATCCTGTATGCGTTCATGCCGATGTACCTCCGTCAAACAGATGTCAATGTGACTATCTTACCTGATTTCACAACGGAAGTAAAGTTGCGGCATCGTTGTTTTTTTGCTATACTGAACTTCAATACCGAGAAAGGGCGTGAGTGCTTGCGTACAACGATCAATATGTCTCCAGTCTACAATCTGCTTCGCCATCACGCAAAAACCTTTCTCACCGCCTTTGCCTGCATTCTGATCGCTGTCGCGTGCATTCTGGGTCTGGTCTACTCCGCGTTTCAGTCTGTGGTGCTGGACTCCGTGGCCCTGCAGCACCGGGATTTCGTGGGGCAGCTGGATTCCATTTCGGGGATCCTCTCCGCCACTGTCCGAAATTACGGGATGCAGGTATTCTACGCCCCGTCCGTCCTGACGCTGCGGGGAGACAAGACGTTAGACAAAATGGGGCAGGTCTACGCGCTGCGGGAGTTGGATTCCTATGTCAGCAGCAATGATTTTGTAGACTCCATTCAGGTCTATAACCGGGATACCGGATCCATTTACTCCACAGATTCCAACGTGATCAGCGCCCCCATTGACGAATACGCGGATCAGGACGCGGCGGAACTGTTTCGCACTCTGACCCCCGATCTCCGGATGCGGCCCATCCGCCGCACCGCCTTTTCGGACGATCCCGTCCGGGTCCGCTCCTACTTCTCCTTTTTGTTTTTTGAGACAACCTCCGAAGATGAGCCCACCGGCGGCGCACTGATGCTGAATGTGGACTATGACCGGTATCTGAACACGCTCCTGTCCTTTAACGGGCAGGGGGACTGCATGCTGCTGGATGAGACGGGAGCACTTCTCACCGCCGGCCGGGAGGAGCTTCAGCCCTTGATCCCGCTGTTTTTCGGCGAGATCAGCAGGGAGGGGCAGGCGGACAGCGGGTATATCCTGAAGCGGATCAACGGCGAGCAGACCGTCTGCCTGTATTGCCGACTGGACACCTCCCGCTGGCACTATCTGAAGATCACGCCGCTGAAGGCATGTGTTCCCAAGCTGCTGGAGCTGAAAAACGCCCTGATCGTCTGCATTGTGATCGGCTTTGCACTGCTGGCGATCTGCAGTCTGGGGGTGCTCCTGTTCCTTTACTTCCCGGTCTATCAGGTCCGGGCAGCTCTGCGGAACATCGGGATGGAAAATAGGGGAGAGCTTGCGGGACAGGTCTCACAGCTGGCGCAGCAGTCCGAAGCGCACCGCAAGGCCAGCGCATTGCAATCCCTTCTGGAGGGGCAGGACCCCGGCCTGCTGCCGGAGCTGCCTGCGCCCTATACGCTGGTGCTGATGGAAACGGGACATGCGCTGCCCGCGCTGAAGCAGACCTACACGGATGTGTCCGTGCTGACCTATCATCAGGACGGCTGCGAGGTGGTCCTGTTCTTTGGAGAAGAGCGGGAGACCGTTCTTGCAATCTGCCGGGAATGGGCCGACCAGTCCAGCATCTACTGCTTCTGCGGCTCTGAGAGGAGCACGTTCCCACAGGTGGCGGCGTGCTATCAGGTGCTGTGTGAAATGCGCCGCCAGAAATTCTGGGCAGCGGACCGGCACTGCTGGCTGGAGGAAGACTTTACACCCCGCCGTCCCCACAGCAGCTTTACGGAGCAAATGAGTGCGGAACTGGCTTCCGCCCTGCGGGGGAGCGATCTGGAGCAGATCCAGAGACTGTGGCAGCAGATTCAGGACAGTATCCGGGAGGACCGGTTTCAGGACCAGCTTTTTGTCCTCCAACGGATCGTTTCACTGATGGAAAAACAGCTGCCTGCGTTAAAACCGCTGGTTTCCGACAATTTCTGGGCGACGCTGAAGGATATCCAGACGTTGGACGCCATATTTTCTGATGCTTTCCGGAAAATCGTCCAGAACAATCGAGAACTGCATAGACAGCACATTGGTCAGCTGGCGTCTCAAGTGGTTCGCCAGATCGAACAGTCGTATGCGGATTCGGATCTCTCACCCACCCGGATCGCTGACTCGCTGGGGATGAGCAGCGCGTATCTGGGGCGGATCTTCCGGGAGAGTACGCAGACCTCCATCAGTCAATACCTGAACCAGACCCGGATCCGCCGTGCGGAGGAACTGCTGAGGGAGACCGAGCAGCCGGTGGAGACCGTTGCGGGACTGGTCGGGTTTTCCAATCCCAAGTATTTTTATGTGGTATTCAAAAATATCACGGGGCAGACGCCGCTGCAATTCAGAAAGGCGGTCCATTCTGCCTCCGAAAAAAACTGATCCGCGGAGCTGCCAGCCAGCAAACGAGGGAAAAAGATACGGGCCGGTCAGAAGTATTTCTGGCCGGCCCTGTTTGCTATGGAGAGGGGGAGGAGGGATAGCGAACCATTCCTTTTTCGCCGCAGGGCAGCGGAGGCCACGCAATGAGGTGCGGTTCAAACTGTAAAGTGCTATACCATGTCATTACCTATGTTTGGACGATTATAGGTGTTGATAGGCAGTGGAATTATGGCATATTTGGTTAAGCCCGAAAAATCAAATGAAATAGGTGGACAATCATTTATAAACAGTATATACTGATTATAATCGACAACCTTCGACATCAAAATAAATTGCCCCTCCGGGGCAAATCTTTTACAAAAAAGCATTCCACCACACCATCGGAGGTGCTCTCATGTCCATTTCAACTCAATTCCTCCACACCATCCAGCCGGTCTCCGAGGACCGCCCGGCAGAGGCGGTGGCAAGAGAAATTCTTGCGCTGATCCGCTCCGAATACCGCTACACGATCGCGGATCTGTGCCGTATGTTCTGTTGCGAGCGGCAGTGGATCGAAGATTTTTTCGTCCCAAACATCCGTCACATTCACGTCAATCACTTCTTCATGTCCTATATCATCCAACAGTTTGCGGACCGTCTCACTCCGGAGGAACAGTCCCACCTGATCCACGGACATTACTTTCTCTCCGATGCGGATCTGGGCCGTTTCTGGCGGGAAAATGCGTCTGCCGCCGTCAAATGCCGGACCGTAGATCTGGCCGACTATCTGGCTGACGGCTGTTCGCGCAAAGCGCTCTCCGTAGAAAAAGCGCGCCACGAGGCTGCAAAGCGAGCAAAGGAGGAAGGGCAGCGTCACGATGCAGAAATGCGCCGTCTGCTTACCCGTGAAGGATACATGCTTTACATGTATCGGACGCAGTTCTCGAGGTTTCTCTGGCAGCCGGTCCCGTTGCCGGAACTGTCTCCCCGGACTATCCGCAGTCTGGTTTCCACCACGCAGTATCAGCGACGGAACGGCCTCCCGTCAAACGGCGTTGCCAGAAAACGGCTGATGGAGCGCGGCTCCGTTCAGATCAAGCTGGGGGGCAAGACCTTATGGGTCGATGCTCCTGCTCCGGACGGTATCTGGACAGTTCCCACCGGGACATTGCCGTAATAAAGGTTTTTCCATGCATGCGCGCTCCCAAAAGGTCATTGCATCGCACCTCCGCTGGTTTCAGTCTGTGTAAAGCAGTTTACCATGTCACTTATTATTGGAAATTACAGCATATTTTGCGGCGTTTACCGCTGCTGATCCTCCTGTATCGACACCATGAATTTCATGCTGTCGCCAAATATCCGATCTGATGACGTGTAAAAGAGGGACCGTTTTGAAACAGTCCCTCTTTTGAAAAATCGCAGTGTTGCTTTCGCTGGATCACATCTTTGCCAATGCCTGATCGAAGTCGTTCAGCAGATCGTCGGTATCCTCCAGACCGGAAGAAAGCCGGATCTGGCCCATGGTGATGCCGATGGCCGCCAGCTCGTCGGGGCTGAGATCCCGGTGAGACGCTCTGGGCGGATAGGTCAGCGTGGTGCCGACGCCGGCCAGAGTGGGTACGAAGCGTACCAGCTGCAAGTTGCTGATGAGCTTGTCGATCTCCTTCTGGCCGCCCTTGAAGTTCACGCAGAGCATACCGCCGTAGCCGTTGCCCTCGAACTGCTTATCGGCCAGCGCCTTGCTGGGGGAGGACTCCAGACCGGGGTAGTAGACCTTTTCCACCTTGGGATGGCTCTCGAAGAATTTGGCCAGTGCCAGACCGTTTTCAGCCATCTTCTTTACCCGCAGGGGCAGCGTCCGCAGGCTCCGGGCCAGCAGCCAGGATTCCGTGGCGCCCAGATTCGCGCCGTAGAGGCCCAGATAGAAGCTCAGAGACTTGATGATCTCCTCGGAGCCGACCACCGCGCCGCCTACCAGGTCATCGTGACCGCCCAGATACTTGGTGGCGCTGTAAATCACCAGATCCGCGCCGTACTTGATGGGCTTGGCAATGATCGAAGTGGCAAAGGTGTTGTCGATAAACAGCTTGGCGCCGTTGGCGTGAGCCACGTCCGCCAGATGCTGGATGTCCGGTACGCTCATCAGGGGGTTGGCAATGGTCTCGCCGTATACCAGCTTGGTGTTGGGGCGGATATAGTCCGCCACATCCTGCGTGTTGAAGTCGATGAAGGTGGTCTCCACGCCCCAGCGCTTCAGCTCATACTTCAGGTAGTAGAACGCCTCGCCGTAGATGATGGGGGAGGCCACGATGTGATCGCCGGGCTTCACCGTTGCCAGAATGGAGGTCGTAATGGCCGCCATGCCGGAGGAGAATACCAGACCCTTTTCGGCCCCGTCACCGGCGGCCAGGATCTGAGAGGTGGCGTCGGCGTTGGGATTGCCCAGACGGAAGTAAGCATAGCCGGGAGCGCCCTCGTCGCAGATCTTGTCGATGGGATCAATGGAGTCGAAGATGTAGGCAGAGGACAGGTAGATGGGGAAGGTCTCCGGCACAGTCAGAGCCTTGTTCAGCTCATAGCACAGCTCGCCGTTGCCGGTATGGACATATTTGGTCGCGTCGCCTTTTTCAATGGACATAGAAATTCCTCCTTACGCGCTTTGCGCGTTCCATTCCAATACGGTATAAAGCTCAGAAACAGTTTGCTCAGGTCTCCGTGCGGCCCTTGCCCTTCCAGGCAATGAGACCCACGATGAAGCCCACGATGGCGGGAACGATCCAACCGAAGCCCAGACCATAGAGGGGGATGTGATTCAGAACGGGGTCCAGGAAGCCGAAGCCATACTCGTGGGGCAGATCCAGAACGGCGTAGATCACCGTGAAGTACACAGCGCCCTTGAACGCGCCGTCATTGGGGATCTTCTTCTCGAAGATGCCCAGAATGGTCATCACCAGCGTAATGGGATAGAAGAAGGAGAACCAGGGGGAGGTCAGGCTCACGATGGTATCCAGACCGAAGCTGGCGACGATGGTGGTGACGATGGGGACGATCATGACCAGAACCTTATAGGAGAGCTTGCCGTGGGTGGCGGTCTCATAGAAGTCTGCCACTGCGGTGATCTGGCTGATGGCGGTGGTGAGGCAGGCCAGCACCACGGACAGGCACAGGCCGTAAATCGCGATCTGGCCGCCGCTGGAGCGGATGATCGCCAGCAGGAGGTTGGCGTTGCTGATGCTGTCGGGCGTGTACTCGGTGCTGACGCAGGCGCCCATATACAGCAGGCCGCCATAGACAATAGCCAGACAGACGGCGGCGATCAGGCAGGCCCGGACATGGGCCTTGCGGAAGGCTTCACCCTCGTAGCCCTTGCGCTTGATGCTGTCAAAGAACACGCCGGCAGCCAGGAAGGACACCAGAACGTCGCCGGTGCTGTAACCGCCCAGGAAGCTGTTGACAAAGGCGTTATCCACGGAGGCGGCGCCGGGAGTACCGATGGGGCTGACAGCGCCCTTGACCACCAGAATGAACAGGATGATGGTCATAATGGGGGTCAGGATCTTGCCGACCTTATCCAGTGCGGTGCCGCGGTCCTTGGCGAACAGGAACGCGATCACGAAGTAGAGAATGACGAAAACCAGATAGGGCGCGCCGGGCCAGATGCCCTGAAGGCCCATCTCAATGCCGACGGCTGCGGTTCTGGGGATGGACACGCAGCAGCAGAGGATCATGATGGCGCCGATCATGACGGTGTAGAACTTCTTGTTCACATGGTCGGAGATTTTCTGGACGGAGCCGCACATACCCAGCACGATGATGGCCAGAATGGGCAGACCCACACCGGAGGCCAGCATACCGATCATGCCGCTGAGCCAGTTGCTGCCGCTTTGCAGGCCCAGCATCGGCGGGAAGATCAGGTTGCCCGCGCCGAAGTAGGAGGCGAAGAACGCCAGACCGACGAACAATACGTCGGTAAATTTGATTTTTTTCTCTTGCATAAAGTAAGTTCCTCCCTATTTCTCTATTTTGCACACCGAAAAACTGAGAACCGCTTGCTGTTTTCTATGATAGCCGCAAAGGTCGGATTTGTCCAATAAACCAATGTTATAAACCGCAATTACTTTTGTGTATATCGCCCCATAATCGTGTATTTTTTAAAAAAATGCCGTTTTGTGCCGCAGAAATGTTTGTTTTTATTAAAGTAAACCTTTTTGGTATGATTTTAGTTGCGCATTTTGAATTTCTTGTGCTATAATACGAGAGATCCATCGAAAAATGAGGAAAGGCGGCACTTGGTATGACACTGCTCCAGTTGAAGTATATTTCCACGGTGGCAAAATGCGGTTCCTTCAGCAAAGCCGCTCAGGTCCTGTATGTCTCCCAGCCCGGCATCAGCAAAATGGTCTGCGCGCTGGAGGAGGAGCTGGGGATCACGATTTTTGTCCGCTCTGCCGCCGGGATCACCCTGACCGCCGAGGGCCGGGAGCTTCTGAACATGGGAGAGCGGCTTTTGACGGACGCTGAGCATATTTCCCAGCACTTTTCACAGGATCTGAGCAAGACCCACGAGACCCTCAGCGTCAGCAGCCAGCATTACTGCTTCGCCATCGATGCAATGATGGCCTATCAGAATACCTATCAAAAGGAATCCTATACCTATAAATTTCTGGTAGGGCAGGGCCCGGAGGTCATCCAGCAGGTCGTGGACAAAACCACGGAGTTGGGCGTATTGTTCATCAGCAGCCGCAGCCGAAAGCACATGAACCGTGTCTTTGGCGACAACAACCTGGAATTTCACCCGCTTTTTGACAGCAAGCCCTATGTGTTTATCCATAAGTCCCATCCTCTGGCCTCCAAGGAGGTCCTGACGATCGAGGAGCTGCACCCGTATCCCTGCATCATGTATGAGCTGGACTCCGACGCGCCCTCCGTTTTGCAGGAGGAGATGCTGGTGCCGGACTTTTATCCCCAGAAGGTCACCATTGTCAACGGACTCTATCAAAGCCTGATGGTCATGCAGCAGTGTCAGGGCTATGATCTGGGTACCGGCTTCATCTCCGAAAGCAACGGGGCGCAGGGGGTGATCAAGCGTCCCATCAAGGGCTTTGACGATCCCATCACCATCGGCTGGGTCTGCCAGAAGGCCCATACGCTGTCGCAGCCCGCGGAACGCTTTATCCAGCTTCTGCAAAAATACGGACGGGACCTTCCCGAAGCCTGAACAAGAATATCCGAATGTTATTGCCAGCGATAACATTCGGATATTTCCGTTTTTATGGGTGTTTGTGCTATGCTCAATGCAACCAAGTAAGTTAGTAGGTATTCATTTGCGCAGTCACACAACCGACGGGAGGTATTTTAAATGAGCCAGTTAGTTTTGAAGCACCCTGATTTGAAGCATGAAGATCTGAAATTCAACACGGTAGAGGTCCACGCCGGCGAGCCGCGGGATATGTACGGTGCCCTGATCCCGCCCATTTATCAGACGTCCACATTCTATTTTGATTCCACGGACGATGCGGTGAAGGCCTGCGATGACTACGCCGAAAGCTTTGCATACAGCCGGATCACCAATCCCTCCGTGGATTATCTGGAACAGAAGCTGGCGGCGCTGGAGCACGGCAAGGGGGCCGTGGCCTATGCGTCCGGCATGGGCGCTGTTTCCGGCGCGATTTTCGCACTGCTGAAAAGCGGCGACCACGCCATTTTCACCAAGGCCAAGTATTCCGGCACGGAGGACGTGACCAGCGACTGGCTGCCCCGCTTCGGGATCGCCCACGATACCTTTGACGCCGCCGATCTCAGCCAGCTGGAAGGCCTGATCAAGCCCAACACCAAGCTGATCTATGTGGAGTCTCCCGCCAACCCCACCATGGTGCTGGTGGATATTGCCGCCGTGGTGGAGATCGCCCATAAGCACGGCATCAAGGTCTTTATCGACAACACCTTTGCCACGCCCTACAACACCACCCCGCTGGATCTGGGCGTGGATGCAGTCATCCACAGCCTCACCAAATACATCGGCGGCCACGGCGATCTGCTGGGCGGCGCGGTGATCTCCAACGATGAGCAGTTCCTGCGGGAGTGCCGTCTGGGTACCCTCATGCACTTTGGCTCCGTCATGGCGCCCTTCACAGCATTTCTGGTGTGCCGCGGTCTCAAGACGCTGGGCGTCCGCATGAAGCAGTACAATGAAAGCGCTCTGAAGATCGCCAAGTGGCTGGAGGCCAATCCCAAGATCGAAACGGTCCGCTATCCCTTCCTGGAATCCAATCCCCAGTACGCCATCGCCAAGAAGCAGATGAAGGGCGGAGGCGGCATGATCTCCTTTGACGTGGCCGGCGGTCTGGAGGCCGGTAAGAAGTTCATCAACAGCCTGAAGCTCTGCACGCTGGCCGTCTCTCTGGGCGATACGGAAACGTTGGTGGAGCAGGCTGCCGCCATGACCCATACCATGATCCCCAAGGAGATCCGGGAGGCCGCCGGCATTACCGACGGCATGATCCGGATGTCCGTCGGTCTGGAGGACCCGGATGACATCATCGCCGATCTGAAGCAGGCGCTGGGCGACTGACGGCACGGAAGCCCATACCGGCAGACGCAAAACCATCCAAAAAAAATACCGGAGAGGAAGCAATTTCCTCTCCGGTATTTTACTCTTCCTCCGGGGCCAGCAGCATTTTCTTAAAGGCTTTCATGGCAACGCTTTGAGGGCGGGATGTATCCTCGATCAGGTTGACGAACCGTTCTGGGATCGGCTCCGCAAGATGGATCTGGAACACCGTCCCGGCGGCAAGGGCGGGAGCGGCCATGGACTCCGGATAGAAACCGACGCCCAGATTGCTCTGCACCATCGCGAGGACCTGATCCATGGTGCCGGCTTCCATTTCCACATGAAAAGCCAGATTGTGCTTTAAGAACAGCTGTTGATAAAAGGTATATGTACTGGTCCCTCTGCTCATGCACACAAAGGGGAGATTTTCCAGATCCCGCAGACTCCGCGTTTCTGCGGTCAGATCATGAAAATCCGAACCGCAGATCAGGATCTCCCGGAAGGAGACCAGCGCGGTTTCCTGCAGGGACTTTCTCACCGGACAGGGCGTGGTGATCGCCGCGCAGTCCACCTGTCCCCGCAGCAGCCCTTCCATGGCGCGGGGGGTGGAATCGTTGGTGATCCGCAGGTGGATCCCCGGATACCGCCGGTGAAACGCGTCAAGGCGGTTCAGAAGGGTCAGATGGAGCGCGGCTTCGCTGGCGGCAATGGAAATGCTGCCGGTCCGCAGGCTGCAATCCGCCCGGACCTCACTTTCGCCAAGGCGCAGCTGCTCAAAGGCCACAGCAGCACGGCTGTAAAGCCGTTGACCTTCCGGGGTCAGGGAGACGCCGTGGTTGGTGCGGACAAACAGCTTGCAGCCCAGATCCTGCTCCAGGTTGTTCATGCAGCGGGTAATGTTGGGCTGGTTGTTGCCCAAAGCTTCGGCGGCCTTGGTAAAGCTCTTGTGTTGGGCAACATAGTAAAAAATGCGGTAATAATCGTAGGGAACAGCCACTTTTTTCGCCTCCGTGCCATATCATTCAGATATGTCCAACATATCAAATATACTTTTTACATCTTTCTGTTAGAACAGTATAATACGGGCGTTCTTAGAAGACAAGTCCTTTAACGGTCACGCCGAAAAATGGGATGCGGTCAGGCCAGACCGCATCGCCTGTATTCCGGTGTGGAAAGGAGACCGGCTATCAGCATGAAAAGCAAAAAGAAATTTATGATCCTATGGGTCCTGCTCATCGCGGTCCTGTTTGCGGGCAGTCTGTTGACGGCGCCGCCGGGAAAAGCGGAGACCATTCAGACCGCCATGCGGGACGCGGTCCTGCATGAGGAAAATCAGATCAGCCTGTTCGGCTGGAAAAACGTCAATCCGGGACTGATCTCCGCCATGACGGTATCCGCTATCCTGCTGATAGCGGCGGCGTGTATCCGCGTGTTTGTCATCCCGAAATTCAAGCTGGTGCCGGGGCGGTTCCAACTGCTGCTGGAGCAGGCCGTAAGCCTGTTTGACGGCATGGCCAAAACCAGCAGTCCTCAGCGAAACAGATTTCTGGGGGCCTACATCTTCGGCGCGGGCGCGTATATCTTCGTGGGGACGCTGTTTGAGCTGCTGGGCTTGCAGGCCGTCACCACCACGGGCCGCTCCGTGACCCTTCCCGCGCCGCTGTCGGACGTAAACGGTGCCATCGCCCTTGGCTGCTTATCCTATCTTGTGATCCTCTCCGGCGGGATCGCGGGCAACGGTCTGAAGGGCGTGGGCAGCACATTGAAGGAATTCTCGCTGCCTATTTCCATGAGCTTCCGTCTGTTCGGCGCGCTGCTCAGCGGCCTGCTGGTAACGGAGCTGGTCTATTACTATGTGCAGCTGAGCTATGTGCTGCCGGTGCTGGTGGGCGTTCTGTTCACCCTGCTTCACGCGTTGATCCAGGCCTATGTTCTGACCATGCTCACCGCGTTGTTCTACGGCGAGGTGTCGGAGCGTCCCGAACCGGCGTCCGGGCGGGCATGACCGTCCCAATCATTTATGGATCGAATCATTTTGGAGGTAATCAATATGAAACTGCTTAAGAAAAAGGTCCCCGCGCTGTTCCTGATCCTGCTGGTGGTGCTGTCCCTGACGGTCCCCGCACTGGCCGCGTCTTCCACGGATACCGCTGCCGCACCCGCTGCGGCGGAAACCGCCCAGACCCAGAGCGACGCCACGGGGTCCAAGTCCATCGCTGCGGGTATTGCCATCGGCCTTGCCGCCGCAGGCGGCGCCGTGGCCATGGGTGTTGCCGTCAGCAAGTCTGCGGAGGGGATCGCCCGTCAGCCGGAGGCGGAGGGCAAGATCCGTACCACGCTGATGCTGGGACTGGTCTTTATCGAAACCGCTATCATTTATGCGCTGCTGGTCGTCATTCTGATCATCTTCGTCCTATAAGTAAGGCAGGTGGGAAACCGTGAATATCCCGTTGAATATTGATTGGCAGCAAATTTTGCTGCACCTGCTGAATTTTGTGATTCTGGCAGGCGGGCTGTATCTGCTGCTCTATAAGCCCGTCAAGACGTTTATGGAGAAGCGGCAGCAGTACTATCAGGAGCAGGACGCGAAAGCGGCAAAGACGCTGGCAGACGCGGAGAAAACAGCGGCAGAGGTCCGTCAGCAGTTGAAAAATGCCGACGCCGACGCTGCGGCAAAGCTCGCCGCCGCCCAGAAGTCGGCGGACGCCGCCATGCAGCGGCAGCTCTCCGACGCACGGGCACAGGCGGAGCAAATTCTGGCGGACGCCCATGCCGCTGCCCAGCGGGAGCATGACAAGCTGCTGTCCGACGCGCAGAAGGAGCTGAAGGATCTGGCAGTGACAGCCACGGAAAAGCTGGTGCTGCAATCCGACGGCGATGCGTTCGATCAGTTTTTGGACGCGGCGGAGAGGGGGGAGTCCCATGCGTGAAACGGTACTGGAAGCGGTCCTGCGCAGCGCGGACGCCCCCAGTGAGGTGCAGCGGAACCGTTTTGCGGCCTTTTTGAAAAAGCAGTACGGGCAGGAGGTTCCCCTGCGTTGGGAGCAGGACCCCGCGCTGGAAAAGGGCTTTCGGATGGAAGTGGGCGCCGACCTGTATGACTGGAGTCTGGAGGGCCGTCTGCGGCAGTTCCGGGAGCGGCTGGAGCAGCTGAACCCCGCCGGGGTCTCCGTGATCCCGCTGATGCGGGAGGCCGTCCGCAACTGGCAGCCGGATGCCGCGCCGGAGGAGGTGGGCAGCGTTCTGACGGTAGGTGACGAGATCGCCACCGTCAGCGGACTGGAGCACGCGGCCTACGGCGAAATTCTGCAATTTTCCTCCGGCGTGAAGGGCATGGTGCAGGATCTGCGGCCGGACCGTGTAGGCTGCATCCTGTTCGGCGGCAGTGAGGCTATTGAATCCGGCAGCATCGTCCGCCGCACAGGTAAGACCGCCGGTATCCCGGTGGGGGACGGCTTTCTGGGCCGGGTGGTGGACGCGCTGGGTATGCCCATTGACGGGCAGGGCGACATTCCGTCGGAGGGCTATCTGCCCATTGAGTCCCCGGCCCCCGGCATCATTGACCGCCAGCCGGTAAACGCTCCTATGGAGACGGGCCTGCTCTCCATCGACTCCATGTTCCCCATTGGCCGGGGACAGCGGGAGCTGATCATCGGCGACCGGCAGACCGGCAAGACCGCCATCGCTCTGGACACCGTTCTGAACCAGAAAGGGAAGGGCGTGGTGTGCATCTATGTCGCCATCGGGCAGAAATCCAGCTCCGTCGCCCAACTGGTAGAGAATCTGAAGCACAAGGGCGCTATGGACTATACCATCGTGGTGAACGCGCCCGCCAGCGCGTCGGCGTCCTTGCAGTACATCGCTCCCTATGCCGGAACAGCACTGGGCGAGTACTTCATGCGGAAGGGCCGGGACGTTCTGATCGTCTATGACGATCTCTCCAAGCACGCCGTGGCCTACCGGACGCTGAGCCTGCTGCTGGAGCGGTCCCCCGGACGGGAGGCCTACCCCGGCGATGTGTTCTATCTGCACTCCCGTCTGCTGGAGCGTTCTGCCCACCTCTCGGAGGAATTGGGCGGCGGCAGCATGACGGCGCTGCCCATCGTGGAGACCCAGGCCGGCGACGTGTCCGCCTACATCCCCACCAATATCATTTCCATCACCGACGGCCAGATCTTTTTGGAGAGCAGTCTGTTCTTCTCCGGCCAGCGGCCCGCAGTCAACGTGGGATTGTCGGTGTCCCGTGTGGGCGGCGACGCTCAGACGAAGGCCATGAAAAAGGCGGCGGGCGCCCTGCGTCTGGATCTGGCCCAGTACCGGGAAATGGAGGTCTTTACCCAGTTTTCCAGCGATCTGGACGAGACCACCAAACGGCAGCTGATTTACGGACAGGGTCTGATGCGCCTGCTGCGCCAGCCCCAGAACCACCCCTACCAGCAGCACCAGCAGGTGATTTTGCTGGTGGCGGCGCTGGATCATGTGATGCAGACGGTGCCCCTTGCGCGGATGGACGATTTTCGCACCGGGCTCCTGACCTATATCGAGACCCAGGACCAGACCTTGTGCCGCCGGATCAACGAGAGCGGTCAGTTAAGTGATGAGGACCGGGAGACGATCCTGAAGCTGTCCAGAGAATTTCTGACGCGGTTCCAGACGGAAGCCGCGGAAAAGAGCGGTGAGTGAGATGGCCAATACCCGTGAGATCAAAAACCGGATCGAAAGCGTACAGCAGACCCGGAAGATCACCAACGCCATGTACCTCATCGCCTCCACCAAGCTGCGGAAGGCACGGAACGATCTGGCCAACACCCGGCCGTATTTTGACGCGCTGAGGGGCGAGATCAAGCGGGTCTTTCGCACGGCGGGGGATGTGGACAGTCCCTATTTCTATCCGCCGGACAATAACACACCGCTGGAGGGCACCTATGGGTGTCTGGTCATCACGGCGGATAAGGGCCTCGCGGGGGCCTACAACCAGAACGTCATCAAGGAGGCTGAAAAGCTCCTTGCCCAGCATCCGGACACCAAGCTGTATGTAGTGGGGGAGTATGGCCGCCGGTACTTTGACCAGCACAAGATCCCCATCCAGCACAGCTTTCTCTACACCGCCCAGAATCCCACGCTGGACCGGGCGCGGGAGATCAGCGCTCTGCTGTTGGACGGTTTCTTGGCGGGAACGCTGAAGGAGATCTTCGTGGTCTACACCGATATGGAGAGCAGTCTGCTCTCCGAGGCCAAGTCCACCCGACTGCTGCCCTTCCACCGGACGCAGTTCGCGCCGCCCGCCAAGGAAAAGGCCGTGCAGGAGCCCTTTGAATTCTATCCGTCCGTAGGGGCTGTGCTGAACAGCATGATCCCCAGCTATGTCTCCGGCTTCCTGTACAGCGCCCTGCTGGACAGCTTCTGCAGCGAGCAGAACGCCCGCATGACCGCTATGGACGCCGCCAACCAGAACGCAGAGGAGCTGTTGAGCGCCTTGCGGCTGCAATACAACCGCGTGCGGCAGGCGGCTATCACTCAGGAGATCACAGAAATTTCCGCAGGCGCGGCGGCACAGCGGGGAACCTTTGGAAGCGAGGGATAACAGTATGAAAATCGGAACGATCACGCAGGTATCCGGCCCTGTGGTAGATGTGGAGTTTGAAGCCGGACATCTGCCTAAGATCAAGGAAGCGCTGTCCGTGGAGCTGAACGGTCAGTCCCGCGTGATGGAGGTAGCCCAGCACATGAGCGAGCGGGTCGTCCGCTGCATCATGCTGGCGGGCAGCGAGGGTCTGGCCCGGGGCATGAAGGTAACCGCCCCCGGCAAAACCATCGAGGTCCCGGTAGGGGAACAGACGCTTGGCCGGATGTTCAACGTGCTGGGCCAGCCCATCGACGGCGGAGAGCCGCTCCCGGCGGAAACGCCCCGCAAGAGCATTTACCGGGACCCGCCCTCCTTTGAGGATCAAAGCCCCGCCGTGGAGATTCTGGAGACCGGCATCAAGGTCATCGACCTGCTGGAGCCGTATCCCAAGGGCGGCAAGATCGGTCTGTTCGGCGGCGCCGGCGTGGGTAAGACCGTGCTGATCCAGGAGCTGATCCACAACGTAGCCATGGAGCACAACGGCTATTCCATCTTCACCGGCGTAGGTGAGCGGAGCCGGGAGGGCAATGACCTCTGGCGGGAAATGCGGGAGAGCGGCGTGGCGGATAAGACGGCGCTGGTCTTTGGCCAGATGAACGAATCTCCCGGTGTCCGTATGCGGGTGGCGCTGTCCGGCCTGACCATGGCCGAGCATTTCCGGGACGTGGAGCACAAGGATGTGCTGCTGTTCATCGACAACATTTTCCGGTTTGTGCAGGCAGGCAGCGAGGTTTCCACCCTGCGGGGCCGGATGCCCTCCGCCGTGGGCTATCAGCCTACGCTGGCCAACGAAATGGGCCAGTTACAGGAGCGCATCACCTCCACCAAGGATGGCTCCGTCACCTCGGTGCAGGCGGTCTATGTGCCCGCCGACGATTTGACTGACCCCGCCACCGCCACCACCTTTGCCCATCTGGACGCCACCACGGTGCTGAGCCGGAAGATCTCCGAGCAGGGCATTTACCCCGCCGTGGACCCGCTGGAATCCTCCTCCCGGATTTTGGAGGCGGACATTGTGGGCGCGGAGCATTACCGCATCGCCCGGAGGGTGCAGGAGACGCTGCAAAAATATCAGGAATTACAGGACATCATCGCCATTCTCGGCATGGACGAGCTGAGCGATGAGGACCGGCAGACCGTGAACCGCGCCCGCCGCATCCAGCGCTTTCTGGCGCAGCCCACCCATGTAGCGGAAAAATTCACCGGCATCCCCGGTGTGTATGTCCCTTTGAAGGAGACGCTGCGTGGCTTTGCCGCCATCGTGGACGGTGAAATGGACCAGTATCCGGAGGCGGCCTTCTACAATGTGGGTACGCTGGATGATGTGGTCGCCAAAGCGAAAAAGATCGAGGAAGGTGAGGTCTGATGAGCGCGTTTCACGCACGGATCCTGGCCTCGGACACTCTGTTCTTTGACGGTGACTGCGAATTCATGGTGGTTCCCTGTACGGACGGCGCAATGGGGATCCTCTCCCACCACAGCAATATGATCGCGGCTGTGGTGCCGGGGGAGCTGCGGTTTCAGCCGGTGGGCGGCCCGCTGCGGACAGCGGCCGTTTCCGCCGGACTGGTGAAGGTCGAAGCAGGGGAGGTCATGCTTCTGGTGTCCACGGCGGAGCGGCCGGAGGACATTGACGTCAACCGGGCAAGACGGGCGGAGGACGCCGCGAAGGAGGCCCTTCTGCAAAAGAAAAGTATGCAGGAGCACCGGAACGCGGAGGCCCAGCTGGCCCGGGCCATCAGCCGTCTGCGGACCAAAGAACACTGGAACAGCAGACGCTGAGCCATGAGAACACTTGAAGAGGAGTCTTGATCGTGAACCTCCGGAATCATCACGGCCAGATGTCGGAATCCCTGCTGACCGCCTCGTTTATCATTCTCTCCGGCGGCTTGCAGGACGCCTACACCTATCTCTGCCGGGGCAAGGTATTTGCCAATGCCCAGACGGGCAACATCGTGCTGTGCAGCGCCTATCTGTTTGACGGCCAGTGGCGGCACAGCGCCCGGTATCTCATCCCGGTGCTATCATTTCTGCTGGGGATCTTCGCGGCGGAGTGCATCCACCGCCATTTCAAGTACACGGAGAAGGTGCACTGGCGGCAGATGATCATTTTAGCGGAGATCGCTTTGCTGTTTGCGGTTGGCTTTCTGCCGCAGGAGGCCAACACCTTCGCCAACGCTGTTGTGTCCTTTGTCTGTGCCATGCAGGTGCAGACCTTCCGCAAGGTCCGGGGCCACGCCTACGCCAGTACCATGTGCATCGGCAATATGCGCAGCGGCACGGAAGCCCTGTGCGTCTATTTCCACACCCATGACCGGGAGGTGCTCTGTAAGGCGCTGACCTATTTCGGCGTCATCGGCCTGTTTGCCATAGGCGCGGGACTGGGGGCGCTGTTGTCGGCGCACATGGCCGAACGGGGCATCTGGGTCTCCTGCGCACTGCTGGCCGTCAGCTTTTTCATCATGTTCATCCGGGAAGAAGAAAAGGCGTGAGCGATAGATGGGGCCGGGATCTCAATATACCGCTTCATTCTCCATAAAGCTTCATGTATGAGCAGCGCACCGCGAACATGCACAAATAGTTTTTCTTCATCATTTCCGGCTGCCCCGCAGGGGCGAGGAACTGGCACATTTCTTATTTTTCTATGCTTTTGCATAGCAAAAAGCCCGTCTATCTGGGTTTTTCCGGTAAACAAAACTGCTCCGACACTTGTGTGCCGGAGCAGTTTTTTCCACGTTGTCAAAATGACCGTACCAAATTCTGCATTGCCTGTTTTCACGGCAAAAAACTGCCCGGGTCAAATCCAAGGCGGTCTTTCGCGCGATTCGGAACGTTTCCTCCGCGAAACAGCTCCCGGAGGGCATTTGCCGGCTGCGGAGCTTTTCTCGACAGATGGGGATCTTTCAGCTTGCAAGGAAGGTTTCCGCGATAGTAGGCAGCCGGGCGCCGAAGCCCTCAGCCGCTTCCGCCGGATACCGCCACGAAACAGCATAGGAATCCGCGCCGCCCGCAGTCACAAAGAAAGAAAGGTATTCGCCCTTTTCATTTGTGCCCGTCAGCGGATCATCGGGGCTGCCGCCCATCAGATCCTCAAACTCATAGCCGCTGGACTGAGCAAAGGCATCCCGCGCCTCCGTGACCGTCATATCCCCATAGCGGGATACAGACAGCGCCACATCGCTGTTGAAGGCACTGACCCAGGTGTCTGTCGGGACGCCGTTCTCCGTGGACTGCTCCGGGCCGTCCCAGTCCGCATCGGGAATATAGAGGGAGTACCCATCTCCGACATACAGGGTGGCGGGCAGAGCTTCTTCCTCACCCTCAACGAAAAAGGTCAAATCGACCTGTTCCGCGCGGGCAGGTGTCTCCGGCTCCGGACTCACAGGCGGTTCATTGGGTTCCTGCTGCGTGGGAGACGGGTCGGAAGGGGGGACCGGCGTTTCGGGTTTCTGTCCGCAGCCGGTCAGCAGGAAAAGGGACAATAAAACGATCCAAAGCTTTTTCATTATTTCGGCATTTCCTCCTTTGAATTTAATTTTGAATTATGCGATTAAGTAGTTACTTGCTCGCTCCACAAGGTTTAACTTTTTGAAGGAAGCAC
>OIWU01001193.1_pt1 | contig 27085 bp, 17 predicted proteins | sample 1587711 | NCBI WGS metagenome assembly OIWU01 (sample SAMEA3888909, study PRJEB22519) | human gut metagenome | biome: human gut; feature: human-associated habitat; material: faeces | place: Denmark | collected 2010 | reverse complement strand
CCACCGGCGTCATCGGTCAGCCCATGGTCATCGACCCCTTTGCCCGGGGCATCCCCGCCGCCGCCGCAAAGCTGGCTGCGGACGAGCAGGGCAGCGCCGATGCCGCCACCGCCATCATGACCACCGACACCCACAAAAAGGAATACGCCATCCAGTTTGAGCTGGGCGGCAAGGTGTGCACCGTGGGTGCCATTGGCAAGGGCAGCGGCATGATCGCCCCCAATATGGCCACCATGCTGGCCTTCTACACCACCGATGCGGCGGTGTCCCCCATCCTGCTGGAAAAGGCCCTCAAGACTGTGGTGCCCGGCACCTACAACCAGATGAGCGTGGATCTGGACACCTCCACCAACGATACCCTGATCATCATGGCCTCCGGTCTGGCCGGAAACCCCGAGATCTGCGAAGAGAACGCCGACTACGATGCTTTTGTGGCGGCCCTGACCGCCATTGCTGAGCACATGTGCGCCGAGCACGCCGGTGACGGCGAGGGTGCCACCCACCTCATCACCTGTGAGGTGACCCACGCCCCCGACCTGAAAACGGCCCGTGCCGTCAGCCGCAGCGTGGTCTGCTCCAACCTGTTCAAGGCTGCTGTCTTTGGCCGCGATGCTAACTGGGGCCGCATCCTCTGCGCCATCGGCTACACCCCCGGCGATTTCTCCATCGACAAGGTCTGCGTCTGGCTGAGCAGTGCCGCCGGTGAGGTCTATGTCTGCGAGAACGCCGCCTACCACCCCTACAGCGAGGACGAGGCCGCCAAAGTTCTGGCGGAGCATGATATCCTTGTCAAGGTGGACATGGGTACCGGCGATGCCAGCGCCAAGGCATGGGGCTGTGATCTGACTTATGATTATGTGAAGATCAACGGGGATTATCGGACCTGATAAAACTCCCCCAGTCGCCTGTGGCGACAGCCCCCTCAAGGAAGGGGCCTGAAAGCCTCCCTCTTTGAGGGAGGTGGCATCGCGCAGCGATGACGGAAGGAGTTTGTCTGGTGGAAAATGAATGCCGGAGCAAGTGTGCTGGCGGCAAGGAGAGTATATGAAGAACGAAGAAATGGCCCTCCTGTTTTCGGAGGCGACCCCTTACATCCAGAAATACCATGGCAAGACCATGGTCATCAAATACGGCGGCAACGCCATGATCAACGAGACGCTGAAAAACGCGGTCATGAACGACCTCGTCACCCTGACCCTGCTGGGCGTGCGGGTGGTCCTGGTACACGGCGGCGGCCCTGCCATCAATGAGATGCTCAAAAAAGTGGGCGTCGAGAGCCACTTTGCGGGCGGCCTGCGCGTCACCGACGACGCCGCCATGGAGATCGTCCAGCAGGTGCTGGCCGGTAAGGTGAACAAAGACCTCGTGGCGAAGCTGCGGGGCCGCGGCGTCGGCCTCTGCGGCATGGACGGCCAGATGCTCCGCTGCACCGAGCTTGACCCTCAGCTGGGCCATGTGGGAGAGATCGTCCACGTGGACCCGACGCTGATCTCCAGCCTGCTGGACAGCGGCTATATCCCCGTTATTGCAACGGTGGGCATGGACGATCTGGGCCAGGCTTATAACGTCAACGCTGACACCGCCGCCGCACAGATCGCTATCGCGCTCAAGGCCGAAAAGCTCGTCTCCATGACTGATATTGCGGGCCTGCTGCGGGATAAGGAAGATGAATCCACCCTCATCCCCGAGGTGGAGGTCTCCGAGATCGAGGGCTACAAGTCCGCCGGCATCATCGCGGGCGGCATGATCCCCAAGATCGGCGGCATGGCCGATGCAATCTATCAGGGCGTCCACGAGGCTGTCATCATTGATGGCCGCGTGCCGCACTCCATCCTGCTGGAGCTGTTCTCCGACCGTGGCTCCGGTACCCGCTTCTATCGCCGCAGCCATCACGAATAAGGGTTGCGCGATGCGCCGGAGTACCCTATAATAGTTGATAAGAAAACTTTCCGATATGCCAAGGCCTCCCCTCGATAGGCAACAGCGATGACCGCCGCCAGCTGTGACGGAGAGGTTTAGCCTCGCTGCGATTCACGGCTAGGCTCTCCTTCGTACAACCTCTCAGGCGCTTCGCGCCAGCTCCCCTTGTAGGGGAGCCTTTGGCAAAGAGGGAAAGTATGTGGCTCCACCGTCAGGAGGTAGATATTATGGATTCCGAAAAAGTCATCAAGCGGGACAACGAGTATGTCCTGCATACCTACGCACGCAACCCCATCGCCATCGAGAAGGGCCACGGCCTCTATGCCGAAGGCCCCGAGGGGCAGAAGTACATCGACTTCACCAGCGGCATCGGCGTCAACAGCCTGGGCTACTGCGATATGACCTGGGCCGAGGCCGTCTCCGAGCAGGCACACAAGCTGCAGCACACCTCTAACCTCTACTATACCGCCCCCTGCGGCAAGCTGGCCAAAAAGCTCTGCAAGCGCACCGGTATGAGCAAGGTGTTCTTCGGCAACTCGGGCGCAGAGGCCAACGAGGGCGCCATCAAGGCCGCCCGCAAGTACAGCTTCGACAAATACGGTGCTGACCGCTACAACGTCATCACGCTGGTCAACAGCTTCCATGGCCGTACCATTGCTACCCTGACCGCCACCGGACAGGGCGTGTTCCACAACTACTTCGGCCCCTTCAACGAGGGCTTCCAGTACGTCAAGGCCGGCGACATCGACGCCCTGACCGAGATGGTGGACCGCCACACCTGCGCTGTCATGCTGGAACTGGTACAGGGCGAGGGCGGTGTTGTGGCGCTGGAACCCGAGTATGTGCAGGCTGTCCGCGCCCTCTGCGACGAAAAAGACCTCGTCCTCATCGTGGACGAGGTGCAGACCGGCGTGGGCCGCACCGGCACCTTCCTGTGCTGTGAGCACTACAACCTCAAGCCCGATATCGTCACGCTGGCCAAGGGCCTGGGCGGCGGCCTGCCCATCGGTGCCGTTCTGCTGAACGAAAAGACCGCCGAGGGCATGGGCCCCGGCAGCCACGGTTCCACCTTTGGCGGCAACCCGGTGGTCTGCGCCGGTGCCAATGTGGTGGTGGATCGGATGGATCAGAGCTTCCTGGCCAATGTCAGCGAGCGGGCCGTCCAGCTGCGTGCTGGTCTGGCCAAGCTGCCCATGGTCAAGAACCTTTCCGGCATTGGCCTGATGGTGGGCATCGAGTTCTTTGGCGGCATCCAGGCCGCGGACGTGCTGGCCGCCTGCCGCGAAAAGGGCCTGCTGGTGCTCACGGCCAAGAGCCGCCTGCGCCTGCTGCCCCCGCTGACCCTGACCGCCCACGATGTGGAAAAGGCTCTGGGCATCCTGAACGAGGTGCTGACCGAGATGGAGCAGAAGGCTCCAAAGGAGCAGGCATGAAACATCTGCTGAAAATGAGCGACCTCTCCCCCGCTGAGCTCCACCACATCCTTGATGTGGCGGAGGAGCTCAAGGCAGAGCAGAAGGCCGGGACGACCCCGGCGCTGCTCAAGGGCAGGAGCGTGGCGCTGATGTTCTCCAAAAACTCCACCCGCACCCGCACCAGCTTTGAGGTGGGTGTGTACCAGCTGGGCGGTCTGGGCAACTACATGAACACCGCCGAGCTGCAGTCCGGGCGCGGCGAGCCCCTCAAGGACACCGCCCGGGTGCTGGGCCGCTACTACGACTGCGTGGTCTGGCGCACCTACCGTCAGTGCGATCTGGAAGAGTTTGCCGAGCTGGCCGGTGTGCCCGTGATCAACGGCCTGACCGACTATGCCCATCCCTGCCAGGTGCTGGCCGACCTGATGACCATCCGGGAGCGCCGGGGCACGCTGGAGGGCCAGAAGCTCTGCTTTATTGGCGATGGCTGCAGCATGGCAAACAGCCTCATCGTAGGCGGCCTGCTGGCAGGGATGCGTGTGACCTGCGTCTGCCCCGAGGGCTACCGCCCTGCCGCTGACGTGCTGATGTTCGCCCACAAGTATGGCGAAAAGTTTCACCTACTCACCGACCCCGCCGAGGGTGTGAAGGATGCCGATGTGGTGGTGACCGCCGCATGGAATACGGCCCCCGGTACTCCCGAAAGTGAGCGCCGCCTGCGGGACTTCGCGGGCTTTCAGGTGACCAGCAGGCTGATGGAGGGGGCAAAGTCCGATGCCATGCTCCTCCACTGCCTGCCTGCGCACCGGGGCGAGGAGATCTCCACCGCCGTCTTTGAAGAGCACGCCGACGAGATCTTTGACGAGGCCGAGAACCGTCTCCATGTGCAGAAAGCCGTGCTGGCCATCCTGCTGGCCGGTCTGTAAAAACGAGAAAGAGCCCTGGGGCTGCAATTTTCTGCAGCCCCAGGGCTCTTATTGTTTCTCTCAGGGTTTGCGGCTCAGGCCGGGGTCCTCATCAGACACCAGAGTAGGCGGAGAAGCCGCCGTCAATGGGCAGATTCACACCAGTAATAAAGGCAGATTCATCCTCAAAGAAGAAGCACACACCATGTGCAATTTCCTCCGGCATACCAAATCTGCCGATAGGCATGTTATTACTATATGACTTATACTCCTCTGCATGCGTATATTTGATGGACTGAACCAACTCCGTTTCAATGGCACCAGGAGAAATACTGTTCACAGTGATGCCGTCCCTGACCACGTCAAAGCATGCATTTTTTGTTACACCAACAACGCCTGCCTTGGATGCTGCCAAAACAGCCATGCCGGGAGCGCCAATATTTGCTGCACCGGAAGCAATATTGACGATGCGACCGAAGCTATGCTCCCGCATAATCTTGATTTCTTCAATCATGCAGTAAATCAGGCCCTTCAAATTGATATCGATCATCATATCAATCTGATCGTCTGTGGTATCGTCAATTTGGGTGGAGGGAATCCCCGTACCGGCAACATTGCCTGCAAAGTCAAGCTTTCCGTATCTTTCTCGAATATACCCGAAAACATCAATCACATTTTGATGCTTTGTAATATCGCAGTTCTTATATTCAGCCTCGCCGCCCAGTTCTTTGCATTTGTTGATAACTTCCTGAGCCTTGGCATCATCTCTGCCGACAAAAATGACCCGTGCGCCACGCTTGACCAATTCATATACGGTAGCCTTACCGAGGCCGCTGGTTCCGCCAGAAATAAATGCAACCTTACCTTCAAACTGTTTGTTCATCTGATTTACCTCGATCCATTTAATTTGTATAGTATTCGAATTTGCAATCTTTTCTCATGAAAATCTGGTGAAACAAAATGCTTTTATATGTTATTTGCTTTCAGTTCCTCGCCGACATTCCAATTCTTTCACAATTTCCGCATGCTTTTTGCTGTCCATATCATAAAAAATCAGAAAGTTTAATGCAACAAGGAGAAGCAAGACTGCAGGGATGAAAGAAATACCCATATTCAGCGCATTGAGTACACTGGCATTCTGAGCCTGATTAGCTACATAGCCCAGGGAATCCAGCCAAACCAGCAACACAGCAGGACCTACGGCACCGCCAGCCTTCAGCATCATAGAGATAAAGGCGGAAAGAAACCCATCCACACGGATACCGTACTTATACTCGGCATAGTCAGCGTTATCGCCGTCACAGCCATACCGCAGGCCAAATGCCGCAGTACCAAGTGCTGTGGAAACAGCGTAGAAGACCCAGAACAGGACACCTTTTGCAGAAAGCCAGAACATAGGGATGGAGAGAATACCGGAGAGGCCAAATGCGGTACCCACAGCTCTGCCCTTATGCTGAATGACTTTGTACAGCCAAGGGCCGAGTAGTCCAGAACCAGCAATGCCGGTAAACAAGCCGATGATGCCGGTTATGGAATACAGGTTAAAATCACCTTCATAATAGGTGAAGTAGTAAGCCATAATTGTGTATCGGCCGTAGGTATAAAAACCGGCTACAAACTGACCGAACATACACCCCAGTGCATATTTATTCCCCAACAAGCACTTCATCTGAAGTCCTAGAGAAATTTTGCTTTTCTTTTCCATTTGCTGAGGTGGCGGTTGCACGCGTTCCTTGGACTTGACCGCACTCCAGAGGATAAACGGAAGACTGATCACAACACTGCATACCGCAGCTCCAAAATAACCCTGAGCGGTATTGCTGGTCCGGTTTGTACCAGATAACAGAAGAATTAGCGTTGCAGCAATCAGGTTGGTAAAGTTTGAACCTAGGCTAGAACACACCATTCGGGTATTTGACAGTTTAACGCGCCCTGCGTCATTTGATGTGATGACACCACCAAGGGCATTAAAAGGCATAGCATAGCATGTAGCTGCTACAGTGACCATAATGTAAACAATCCACATCCAGGCAATTTTAACACCCATAGGCCAAGTCGGCTGCACGGCAAACATCAATGCAATCATAAGACACATGACTGTTCCGCCGACGGCAATCCACGGTCTATAACGTCCGTATTTCGACTTAGTACGGTCCGCAATGGAACCAATGATTGGATCATTGATTGCATCAAAAATGCGCACTACCAACAGCAACGCCGAAACAGACGCAGCCGGGACACCGACATAATCGGTAAAAAAGATGGTCATGAAAGAGCTGACCCACATATAAGCGGAAGCATATCCAAAATCTGCAACACCATAACTGATTCGTTCGCCCAAAGACGGCATTACATTTGAGGATTTATAAGTGTATTCTTGCTGTTTGTTTTCCATAAACTCCACCTTGTTTAAAAAGGTTTCTAGGAATAGAGAACAGAATTTTCAGTGTTCTGTTTTTTCCTGTCAGCATTCATCTTACAATGAGCAGATTTCATGAAGAACCTTCTGCAAAACATCTAGCTTCGGCGGGCAGGGCTGATAGGCCAGGTTTTGTCAACTTTCAGATTTTCAATGATTTCATCAGCGTAGGACTCATTTGCGTCTAATTCCTTGAGGTTCTCCATACCGCACAGTTTGCGTAGATTGTCGTAAGACTTCACGGCCTAAGTAGCAACTTCATCATAGCCTGCTAGATGTCAAGACACTCTGCGTTTAACTGCCTCCATTCGAGATTTCCTGTAAAATTGTAGTGTACGAAAACAGTCATGTCAATGCTGTACTCAACACCATAAGGGGTATGGAACATGTTGAAAATCTGCTTAGCGATCGGGCGTCCAAAAGAGATCATACGGATGTAAAGTGCAAAACCGCCCATATGAAACAAAGTCTTTGTGTCTACGCGGCATACCGTGCCATCAAACAGATGTGAACTAAGTATGCACTTGTCCCTCAACCGGTATGATATGCCACCAGCTTAAGTACCTTTAATCAGTTTTCTCCGTTATTGACCAGGAACTGAGAAATGATCAGTACGATGATTGCAGCGATCATGGCGATCACAAAAGCAACCTTCAAACCATCCACAATACCCTTGGCAGCAATCACCATGGAGTAAACTGCAGAGCCGATGGAGGAACCCAGTGCCATGGTTACTTGGATCATCGCATTGCCATAAGTGCGCTTGTCCGCTGCAAGCTGGATCTGCGGCGCAGTGGACATCGTACAAACATGGGCGCTCTGATAGAACCCGGCGATAATCATCAGCACATAGATCACCATCAGGTCGGTACTGGGACTGAGGATGAAGATGAATGCGGCATGAACCACAACGCGAAGAATCATGCCAATTGTCAGAACACCCCTTGCACTGCCCTTATTGGCAATCATTCTGGAGTAAATGGGCCCCATGAACAGGCCGGGAATAGAGAGCAGTGTAGTGGTCAGGCCGGACTGCGTAGCGGAACCATTCAGCACATAAAGGATGTAAGAAGGAATAAAGAAGAAAATGGCAATCAGAGAGAAATTCATCAAGAAACTATTGATCGTCAGAATCAGGGTATTCCGATCCTTCAACACCGGCACAGGGATGATGCAATTGTTACCCTTCTTACGAATGGTGAGAATCAGCCCAACCAGACCAACCAGGCTTACAACCAAAAGGATATTGCTGGTGGTGCTGCCAAAGGGAATCAGAGAGGACCCCAGTGCCAGGAAGATGCTGATCGCACCCAGGAAAACACTCAGAGAAATCGTACCGCTAAGGTCAAAGGAACCCGTTTCGACAGCCAATTCCGCAGCATTTTCCTTGGAGACTTTCACGCCGGCCATGCCAAGCAATGCGCTGATCAGAGCAATGATCCAGATAATATGGCAAACAATTCTCCAACCCAGCATATCAATCATAGCGCCGGAAACAATGGGACCGATCAAAGTGCCCAGGCTATTCAGGGTAACGACAAAGCCCAGATACTTTGCTGCAGTCTTCTGGTCATAAATATCTCGGATGATAGAATAACCAATGACATAGAGGCCGGAAGAAAACACACCGTGAAGAATGCCAGCTGCCACAATAATTGCCATATGCGTCGCAATTGCACGAAGGAAGATGCAAACCGCACCGGCTAAAGCAGACCAAATAAACAGGCTTCTCTTGCGAGAAGGATCCTTTGCGCCCAAATAGGCAAACATAGGCATCAGGACAGCCGCAGACACGGATGAAAAGGATTTTGCCAAAGCATAGTATTCGGTGCCACCGATCTCTGCGGCAGCCAGTGCCAGAATCACAGAGTCAGTACCAGACTGGATCACGGACGCAAACAGCATTACGAAGACAGCAATCAGGGTCAAGCGCTTCTTATTAGCGGGCGCGCTTTCAAAACAAGTCATAACCCATCTCCTTTGTTTATGAGTGTGAATTCGCTGTGGTTCATTTACTTTTCCTAATAGACACTCTACATAGTAGAATGCCTGCTGGTTGCTTGAAACTTGCAAGGATTACTTCATATAATCAGGAATCTCGAGACCACGCTGTTTCATGTACTTGGGATACAGCTCTTCATCCACCCACTTGCGGATCTTGGGGGCGTTTTCGAAGAGTTCCTCTGCTGCAGAACGAGAGCAATTCAGGAAGCCGAAGCTACCATCGTAGAGGATGACCTTATCGGATCCAGCAATCTCTGCTGCCTTCTTGATTGCGTCAGGCAAAGTGTCTTCCAGCATGGTATACTTCCAGTTTTCGATGCCTCTGTTGTTGGGGTCCTCAATCCACATGTCCAACTGATCCTTGCCTACAAAAATGGTAGGAAGGGTCATCGGCCAGGTAACATTGATACCAACCCAGGTCTGGTTATACACAATGGCCTTCAAGCCTTCATTGGTAGGCAGAGCTCTGAGATCTAGCGCGCTGAATCGCTTGTCAATATCGTAGTGATCCTGCCAGCCTGCAGTATTGACCCCGGCGATGATACCGGCAGCAGCGGTGTAGTAGGGCCACCGGGAGCCATCACAAACAATAGAGTAATCCTTGAGGGAGATCAACAGCTGATGCATGTAAGGATACCATTTCAGATTTTCGACCATCATGCGATCATCGATGGCATACAGGTCATTATTTGCATCAATGCCGGAAACACCAGCGGGAGTCGTCCGCAAAATAGTGCCAAACACCCACTTGCTCTGAACGTAGTCAGAGTCGTAGATAGCGGTGGGGACAATATTGGAAATAGGACCATGACCAATAGCTGTACCGAAAGCATGATGATACAAGTTACGGGTCTCAAAGCGTGCCATATCCATGGTAAATGCCTTGAATACGCGGCGGTAATACATGCTGCAGTAGACCTCACGCGGGTCATCGTAGGCCGCAAAAATCATCTTGTCGGCATCGTAGCACTTCTCCAGGCCATAAACCGTACCAACTCTGGTCTTGATGGGGACTGCCTTGTCATATGCAGCTACATACTCGACATTGCCCTCAAATTCCTCCATCAGGTTGTAGTATTCGACAACTTCTTTACCTTCCATAGGGGTGCGGTACATCACGCATCTGAGGCGAACATTGTAGTTGCCAGTCCGCTCTTCCACGACTTTCTTGATGGTCTTCAGCATCTGGATGTAGGGTCTGCCGCCAAAGATGTAGAAACCGTGCTCGCAGCCGATCAGGTTGACGGTGTCATCATGATGGATCTTGGACATGTCGACATTATCAAGAGCCTTACGAGTAGCCAATTCAACCAACTTGGGATTGCTGTCATCACCTTCGTAAATGGCATCAGGCATGTTGGGAAATAAGTCGCGCACATTGACAGAGACCATGCCCGGCAGTTCATATCCACGCATAGCAGGGGTGTTGCCATACACGGAAGGCATACACTTGGGCGTTACTCTGGCAGGGTACATTTTTGCATTAGCCATTTTTCTTCTCGCTCCTTTCCTTTACCACTTTTCTGTAGGCATCTGCAGCCGCATTAAACACTTCGTCGCTGTACAGAGTGGTCTGCATTTCTCTCATTTTGAAGATCGGGTCAAAGTCTAGCGCTTCATCGGAGAAGTCCCACAGAGTTTGGGTAATAGGATGGTAGTTATCATCTTCGCGGGATTCCAGAGGACGTCCACAGGCCTCAAAAAGTCGGCTGATCTGGCCAACGCAATACATCGTACAACCAGCTCTGGTACCGCTCTTGAGAGTCAGATCTGTCATGTCGCGTGCGCCATCCAGAATAGCATTGACGATTTCCTCCGTGTTGGTAGGGCCGCACTTGCAGATAATCTGCATGGGCAACAAGTGTGCCTTCCGGCAGATAGCGAGAATTTCTTCAGCGCGCTCCATGGTATCGGGCAGGGGATACTGCAACGTTCTGCCCTCATGCAGAGGCTCCATGGTAATGGCCCCCTGATCGCAATACTCCCAGCACATACCGCAGTCATAGCAGATGCTTTCGTCTACGGTTGCTTTACCCACACAGCGGTAACAACGCTGGCTCTCTGTCTTGACCTGCTCCTCCGTGAGGCCTAAAGCAACCTCTTCGTTGTTCTTAATTCGCTCTTCCCGGGGCAGATTGTGCATTCTGCTGACTAGCGCATTGCTCCAGCCAAATTCCTCTCTGGGAGGCAATTCAATCTCCGCACCCTGATTGATGCTGGTAGGCCCCTTAAGATAGTTATTGATGTTAATTGCAGCCTGCTTACCGTCTGCAATGGCTTCAATAGCAGTGGTAGAGCCACGGCTCACATCGCCGCCGGCAAATACGCCGGGCAGGGTGGTCATGCGCTCCTCATCCAGAACCAGCTTGCCAAACTCTGTGAGCTCAACTTCGTCCTTATCGATGAAGGGAAAATCGGCGTACTGACTGACTGCCATGATAACAGTGTCTGCTTCCAGTTCAAATTCGGATCCCTCGATTGCGTGGGCACTGAGTCGGCCGCGTTCATCGGTCTCACCGATCTTCATACGGGAACACTTGATCTTCTCGACCTTGCCGTCTCCAACGATTTCGACAGGAGACACCAGCGTCTGCAGCTGGACGCCTTCTTCCAAAGCTTCAATGACCTCGCGTCGCTCTGCGGGCATATCACCCTCACGGCGTCTGTAAACAATTGTCACATTTTCGGCGCCCATACGAACAGCAGTGCGAGAAACATCGATTGCGGTGTTGCCGCCACCAACGACCACCACGTTTTTTCCGATTTTGGGGACATTCCCGCGGCTGATCTCTTTCAGGAAGTCCAGGCCGTGGTAAACACCAACCTTATCCTCGCCGATGACACCTGCGGTTTTGCAGAACTGGGTGCCGGTAGCAATGTAGACAGCGTCATAATCACGGGTCAGATCATCAAAATTGACATCCTCGCCAACCTTTGTATTCAGATGAATCTTCACACCGGCCTCCTCAATGGCCGTGATATCCCGAGCCAGAACTTCCTTAGGCAGTCGATATTCCGGAATACCAAACAGTAACACACCACCTGCAGTGTTCTCAGACTCAAACACATCAACCTCATAGCCGGTAAGTGCCAGATAATAACCGCAGCTCAGTCCGCTGGGGCCGGCACCGATGATAGCGACACGCTTGCCGTTCTTGGGCCATACAGGCTCCTTTACAAACTCGCCGTCATATGCTTTATCCGCAACAAAGCGCTTCACATCGCGGATCGCCACCGAATCATCGTAACCGCCGCGGTTACAGGCAGACTCGCAAGGATGCGTACAAACTCTGCCGCAAACAGAAGGGAAAGGATTGTCTCTGCGGATGAGCCGATATGCACCTTCGTAGTCACCCTTCCCGGCAAGGGCTATGTAGCCAGGAATATTGATGCCAGCAGGGCAGGTGTTTTGGCAGGGAGCAACATACTTACAGTCACCCGCAGGCTTTACCTTGATGGCACCTGTGGGACAACGCCGCTCACATCGTTTGCAGCCGACACACTTGGACTTGTCCACTTTTGCTACTCTGTAGATATGGGTCAATTTAATTCCTCCTTTTTTCTTTGGAACATTTGCAATACAATATAAATTACGCATTATAATGATAATGCATCATAACCCCAATTTTTTCCTTCAGTCGGGTTCTCAGAATTCTTGCCAGTTCACCTGCAAGAATCTCTTTGCTCCAACCTTCGGAAATTCCCCGTACAACCGTGTCAATACAAACAGAAACCTCGTCATTGGGGCCAGGTAGGGCAATGAATGTTGTTAACCCTAACTGTCCGACCGCTATGCGAATTCCGTCTTTGCTGTGTCGGCCATGTCCAATCTGAAACTTTGCTATGTAAGGTGTGCAAGCCTGTGGATCCAGCCGCAGAACCGCTTCTACACTGTGGTCCTTGTTTTCAGCACCGACACCGCCAGTGGTGATTGAAACGCTATATCCCTTTTCTGCGGCACGCCACAGCTTCCGGGAAAACAACTCTACATCGTCTTTCAGAATTTCACCATTGTCAACCGAAAAGCCTGCCGCGGTAAATTTCCCTATGATTAGGGGGGTGTTGGTGTCTTCAATTTCTCCTCGTTCCACTTCGGTTCCGGTTGGGAACACGATCACACGGTTGGAAATGCTTTCTTTGATTTGAGCCACCAGGCTCTGTGACATTTCCATCGCCTGGAGGCCTTCTTCAATATCCGCATCATTGCCGACAATCCAACCCAACATGCCGTTGGAACTGATGTGGGCATCTTCAGAAAGCGTAATTCCCTTCAAATCGCGCAGGCGCCGAAATATTCTTTCTTCTTTGGCAATAAACTTGGATGGATCCAGACGCTTTTGCAGAATATCCAACGCAACTGTGCCATCGCGAACATCAATGACCAACACATCTTCGACATTGATTCCGATTTCTTCTGCAACAACAGCTGCCAGTTCCGTCAGGTTTGTCTGGTTCAAGAAAATACCTTCGATTTTTAATTCGCTTTTATCCAGCAAATCGTAGTCGCTATGGGCGTACAAAGAATCTTCTACCTTCGTTACTTCCAGATGCAGATCCATCAGAGGAGCATCTACGATGCTTCGTCCGACGCCAACAATATCCGCACCGGCCTCTTTCAGCGCGTCCAGATCATCGTAGCGAACGCCTCCGCCAAAAGCGAATTCGACTTTCCGGTAATCGGAGGTTGCTTCCATCTCCTGAAGGACGGGCTTGAGGCTCTGGGTAATGCGCCTTAAATCATCAATTCTTCCGGTGTCAACATAGACGATATCCGCACCAGCCGTAATTGCCGTCCATGCTTCACGAACAATATCTCCATTTTCAAACCGCCCTCTGACCTGAATGCACTCTTTGCGGTCGTGGAACTGGGCGGCAGCAGTGAGACTTGCTTGAATTCCGCCAAACATAGCCACATAATTCTTATCAAGATAGACCATTGGCTCATCTGATATACGCACATGCGCTCCACCGGTTTCTATGGCGGTGCGCAGTTCTTTTTTTATATTGGAGGGCATTTTTTTCCAGGAACCGCAAACGATCCGCATATGATGACCAGCCTTTTGAACAAAAGCCTTTGCTGCTGTTGCGACACCGGAAAACTTAGAAATGTGACCGATGATCATATCCTCTGCAATTGCAATTTGCTTTGGCGTGCCAGAGATCTGCATGAGCAGATCTCCGGCCAGCACATCGGTTCCCTCAGAGACAGAAAAATCCACAATGATGCCTATACGTTCTGCTTCGTTCAGAGCGCTGGAGATGCCAGAGACAACACCGTCCATGTCTGTGTACAGACATGCTGTTATTTTTTTGTGTTCGATTTTTTGAAATAGTTCATCTCTCAAATCTTTCATGTTCTTCACCTGATATACGCACTTGACGCCAATTACTCCTGAACCAAATGATATGCAACCTCAAACGCCTGACACACCGGGTTATAGAAATCATCAGAATTCCGAATGGAATTGACTTCGTACACCGCAATATCCTTGCCGTAGTCATCCGGAACATGAGGCTTGCTTTGCTTCGAATCAAAAGACATCACAACACTATCAGCGGGAATAAAATCTTTTTCCCCGGAATCGTCGCAGGGTGCAAGAATCACACCTTCATCTGTAATTTCGATTACCCTGCTGTTGGTGATGATCTCAATGTTCAGATACTCTATGAAATCACTTATCGCGGTTTTGTAATCCTGGGAGATAAAATTGTAGTCTAGGATCTTAGGGAGCGCTTCCAGGACCGTGACTTTCCGACCGGCCTGCGTCAGGCACACGGCAGTTTCAAGCCCCATGATGCTGCCACCAACAACAATCACTTTTTTGCCGATGTTTGAAATGTCTTTGATGGCACTTGCTGCGGGAATTGTCTTTTCAACACCTTTGATAGGATCAGACACCGCACTGCCCGCTCCGGTTGCAAGAATGACAGTATCAAATCCCGAAGATCGGATCTCCTCGACAGAAATATTTCGATTGAGATGGACGGAAATACCCTGTTTTTCGAGTCTGCACAGCATCCATTCCTGAAGTTTGCGAATTGCACTAGTCGGATCACATGCGCCGGATGGGATCATCTCACCCCCAAGAGAGCCTCGCCTTTCAAACAATTCAACCGCATGGCCGCCTTCCGCAGCAGTAGAAGCCGCCTCCATGCCAGCAATACCACCGCCAATCACTGCTATCTTCCTGGGGGAAGACGCTTTTAGAGGATAAGTGAGCGATGTAATAAAATGATTCTTCTTGTCACTCATATACAGCCTGCTAATCAATTTTTCGCCATTGCCTGCTTCCACTTCTCCTGAAGCTCATCGATCTGCTCAGGGGTATATCCCAATTTCCCGATGATCTCATGGTTCCATGCGCCAAAACCCTTGGTAGGAATATACTCAGGAGACATCTCAGAGAAGCCAAAGGGACTGCTTACGATCCTACGGGCCTTTAGATTGGTCATTTCTTCAGGCATAGGAATATCGGTAAACCAACCAGCCTCATGATAATGCGGATCCTTGTCCACATCTTCATAACTGTATACCCGCGAACAAGGAACTCCGCCCTCCAAAAGCGCCTTCTCGATGTTATCGATCGTACCCATTTTGTCGAACCACTCGTACATAATGGGTGCCAGGATCTTCTGGTGTTCAACGCGTTTTACGTTGGTTTCAAAGCGGGGGTCGGAGATTAAATCTTCTCGGCCAATGACCCGGAAGAACTGGAATGCCAAAGCGTTATTGGACGCGGCTATAATAATCCAATTGCCATCCGGGCACTTAAAGACACCGTAAGGGCACAGAAGTGGGGAACCCTGATTGCCCTGTTTCTCCGTCTTTTTGTGGAGGATACGCAGATCGTCTAGCTTTACAGACATAGATGCCAAGACTCTGACCAGCGAGATATCCACATGCTGCCCTAGGCCGGTTCTTTCGCGGTAGTACAGTGCGGCATTGACTGCAGCGAAGCCTGCCAAACCGCCACACTGATCGCCGATTTCTGTAAAAATCTTTACAGGACCAGTTTCGTCGTCACCGTTGTAATACATAATACTGGATGCACCCTGCGCAATGAGGTCATAACCAGGCCGGTGTGTATAGGGACCGGTCTGCCCCCATGCCGAGACAGAGCAGTAAATCAGTCTGGGATTCAACTCATGCATAGTTTCATACCCCAGTCCCAATCGATCCATGACGCCGGGACGGGTGCTTTCCAGCAAGATATCGGCATCCTTGCAGAGTTCGCAGGCAATTTTGTTTCCATCCGGGTCTTTTAAATCAAGGATAACGGACTTTTTCCCGTGGTTCAGAGTACAATACTTGATGCTGATGCCGTTGACCAATGGCGGATATGCTCTGCTGTCATCACCGATGACAGGCCTTTCGATATGAATGACCTCCGCGCCGTATTCGGCAAGCCACTGTCCCACAGTCGGACCAGCAATATTGGTAGTAAATTCGACTACCTTCAGTCCCTCATACAGTTTCATAGTCATACTCCGGTCAGTTTCCCATGTCGAACGGTTCGAAGCTGTCCCATCCCTCATTCCACCAAGGCTTGGGGTTTTTGAGTTCCACGGACACTCTGGTCTTATTCATCAGGTGATAATACTGCAGATTCTCAGAGGGGAAACCGCCGCCCCAGGTACCGCAGCCAATGGTAATCGTCTTGCTGACACCATTGTTGTAGCCAGCAGTGGGCTGGTTGATGTGGAAGCGTCCCACCGGAATTCGTTTGGCAGTATACTCGATATGCTCCTGGTCGTGGCTCCAGATGCAGCTGCTATGACCTTTTCCCTCGACTTCCAGATTCTCGATTGCTCTGTCGACAGCGTCTTCGAACTTCTGATAAGTGGTATAGCGAATGATAGGGAACAGAATCTCACGGCAGAGAACGTCCCGAGTGCCCCAGGCCTGGTTCTTCACAAGCAGAATTTTTGTGTCTTCTGGAACCTCAATGCCCGCCATTACGCCAACTTCATGGGGCTGCTTACCGACAATCTTTCTGTTGATGCTGGTGCCTCCGCCGGGGAAAATCGCATCGCGCAGCTTGGCAATATCATCGTCATTGTCGACCAGGAAGCAGCCGTTCTTCTGCATGAAGCCGAGATACTTATCCAGAAGTTCTTCAGGAACATGAGCAGTCTGTTCACCGCCGCAGGGAACGCCATTGTCGACGGTTCTGTTCATAATAGCCAGTTTAACCAGGCGCTCATATTCTTCGTCTGTCATGCCGCGGTCGATGATCTCCTGGCAGTTACCCTGGCCGACGCCAAAAGCGGGCTTGCCGACAGAATAAACGGATTTCACCATTGCGGCACCGCCAGTTGCGACATTGCAGTCACACATGGACAAAGTTTGCATCGTCGCTTCAATACTTGCGTATTCACCGTCGATACACTGAACCAGGTCAGCTGGGGCACCGATTTCCTCCAGTGCCGCTCTCATAATGTCTACTGTCCTCATAGAGACCTTCACAGAAGCGGGGTGAGGCAAAATGATAATAGAGTTTCGGCACTTCAGAGCCATCATGGCATTGCCGATGATAGTAGCAATCGGATTTGTGCTGGGCATTACGGCACCAATTACACCCATGGGCTTGGGCAGATACTTGACGCCGGGTTCGCCGGGACAATCCTCGTACTCCACTGAATTTTTCCCGCGCATCTGGACCCACTGGAGCAGGGCCACATTCGTCAGCTTGGCAATCTTGCTTTCCACATTGCCCATACCGGTTTCGGCAAATGCCTCTTCACCTAAGGTTTTGCCATTGTCACACACAGCTTTGCCGATTGCTCTAACGACCTCATCGATCGGCCGCTGCTTGGTATAATCGCGTTCGAACTGTTTTTGTGCAACCTTGCTCTTTTCTACGAGCGTTTTCAGATATGCCTGTAGTTCCTCATTGGACACTTTTTCGCGAACTTCCATTATTTTTACCTCCTTGCATTTTGAAGCCGGATATACGGTTTTATCCAATTTACTTACATTTTCACTCTATCACACTGCTTCTTTTATGTGAAATGCCAGTTAATTATCAAAGTGCGTGCCTTATCATTCGCTTTCGACATAGGGTGTCTGTCGTTTACAGGTAAAAAAACTCGCCATCCAAATTGGACAGCGAGCATGAATACCTATTATTTATTTCTGCTTTTCAGAATTCTCTGCCATACAGTTCACAAAGCGTTCCGCGTTTCCGTTGGATGGATGATACACCGCGCAATAATCAGCAAAGTTAAAATCTATATCCGCGCAAGGGATCGCACGAATGCAATCCGCATAATAATCGAAATACTTGGATGAATATATTCCGTCCATTCCGATATATCTTCCAGTTGCGATTTGAAAGATTCTGACGTTTGCAGATTCGCATTGTAGGGCGTTTTCTAAAGATACTCCTTTGGCTTGAAAGCTCTCACGTATAGAATCCGAAACCCGACTTTTGGTTTTTGATATTGCAAACTGTTCTCCCACCAGATCAGAGCATGTTACACATTTCCTGTCCCATAGTTTGTGGCCTTTGGGAATCAAAATGACAGGCTGGGCCTTTGCAATTACCTCAATAACAGAATCGTTTGTTTGAGGAATATCACCCCTGCAAAGATAAGCGATATCTATTTGCCCATGTAAATAGCTGTAAATCGCATATCGGGGAGACATAGACTGGAAGTCTGGCTCAATGTTGGGATAGGTTTCTCTCAACATATGCGCAGCAAACATGAGAGGTTCCATAAAACAATAAGAACTATATCCAATACGTACCTCGCCGTAAAAGCCATCACGGTGCTTTTCCATTTTCCGCTTTAAAGCTACTTCTACATTTATGAGCTTTCTGGCATCCGAATAAAACAGCTTACCGCCTTCTGTGAGCTGCAAGCCACCGTTTGCGCGATCCAATAGTTTTACGCCCAGTTCATCTTCTAATGCGAGGATGCGCCGGCTCAGCGCCGGTTGAGAAATATACAAGTCTTCTGCAGCTCTGGTAAAGCTGTGCAGTTCGCAAACGCGCAAAAAGCAGACAATGCTTTTATAGTCCATAAAAGCCCTCCCACACAATGATTGGCAATTTAATCAGGTTTTATGCTGTTAATTTCAGGTTATTACAAAAAACTTTGCTTGGCAAGAGGTAATTTGAAAACCAGCCCCTTGTTAATACTCCACAACGTCATAAGGTGTATGCCGTATCTCTATGCAAAAAGAGAATAAAAACCCCCTCAAAGCAATCAGAAACCGGTATTTCACAACATTTCTTACGAAAGATATAATTGAAATAACCAATCACGTAATAAACGTAGCGCAACTGAGTGTCCTTTCATTACAAAAGACATTTTACTGGGAGGCGGAAAAATGTACGAAAATCATCATCCTAATACACCGGAAGTGACACAGGAAGACATGAACCAACTGTTTACCCCATTCAACATTGGCAAGGTTCAAATCAAAAATCGCTTCTGCATGGGGCCAATGGGCATTTCCGGTATTCAAGGATCCTTGCAAGATTGGAATGATGTTGTCCAAGAGTATTTTTTGGAGCGGGCCAAAGGCGGCTTTGGTCTCATTACTACTGGCGTTCTCTTTACGGATACGGAGATCGATTATTTTGACCCCAAAAGCATGAAGAGTCCCCTGCATAATCCGACTGTTTTCCGCAGAGGTGCGGAGCGGTTGGTAGAGCGTCTGGGGGCGTATGATACAAAACTGTTCTGCCAGGCATCGATGGGTGTAGGAAGAACAGCACCAGGATTTAAAACTCCCTCTTCGCTACCCATTTACAGCATCCCATCTATGACTTCTACTGCACTTACAACAGATGAAGTCAAGCGGAAAATTGAACTGATGGTCAAGACTGCTGAACTTTATAAAAAGTCAGGTGTTCACGGCATTGAGTTGCATGCTGTGCACTGGGGCTATCTGCTGGATCAGTTTGTTATGGCCATGACCAATCGGCGCACAGATGAATATGGCGGCACATTGGAAAACCGTATGCGTGTTGTCAAAGAAATCATCGAGGGAATTCATCAAACCTGTGGTGATGATTATCCGATTTCCGTTCGCCTAGGTTTGAAGAGCTACGTTAAGGCGTTCAACAAGGCTTCTCTGACGGGAGAAAACGAGGCAGGGCGCACATTGGAAGAGGGCGTCGAAATCTGCAAGATGTTGGAGTCCTATGGAGTTAAAGCGCTGAGTGTGGATGTTGGTACATATGATTCCTTTTATTATGCATGCCCTCCAGCCTATATGCCGAAGGGGCATGGATTGAAACTGTATGCTAAGGCAAAAGAAGCTGTCAATATCCCCATTTTGGCTGGTTCTCGTATGGGTGATCCCTGGATTTGTGCCAAAGCACTGAGAGACGGACAAGCGGATGCCTTTGTCCTTTCCCGCCCTTCTTTGGCTGATCCTGAGTTCCCCAAGAAGACAGAGTTGGGCATGCCCGAAAAGATTCGCCCATGTATCGGCTGTAACTTTGGTTGTATTGGCCGCGTTGAGGATCAGGGTCTTCCTCCCGCATGCGCTGTGAATCCCAGAGCAATGAGAGAATCATTCTATCCGCCCCGGAAGGCAACGACTCCTAAGGACATTATGGTTATAGGTGGAGGCGTGGCAGGCATGGAAGCAACTCGTGCGGCGATTCAAGCGGGACATACAGTCACGCTGTATGAGAAGTCTGACCACCTCGGCGGCGAACTGCTGGCGGCAGGCAATCGTCCCTTAAAAGATGAGGTCACAGATTTGAATCTGTGGTATCAGCGCGAACTTAAGGAACTGAATGCGAATATTGTTCTGAATAAGGAAATTACCCATGAGGATATTATTTCCGCGCATCCCAATGTAGTTATCTTGACTGTTGGTGCATCTTCTGTTATGCCGCGTAGCATTCCCGGAATCGATCATTCCAAGAGCGTTTCCGCTATCGATGCGTTGGAAGGGCTTAAACCTGTTGGTGAAACGGTGGTTGTTATTGGTGGCGGTGAGATTGGCTGCGAGACTGCTATGCACTTTGCATTGCAGGGCAAAAAGGTTTCGGTTGTAGAAGCCATGCCCAATCTCATGAGTCTGGAATTTGTCCCCAACCAGTGCAAGTCTATGCTTGAAGACCTGATGGAGCACTACCATGTTCCCGTCTATACTGGAAATCGGCTATTGGAGATCAATGATGCGGGAGCAGTGATTCAGTCTGTCCATGGAGAGAGTAAAACACTTGAGGCAGATACGGTCGTGATGTCCATTGGCATGCGTTCTAATCCGTCCATGAAAGAAGCTCTGATTGGCACCGGCATCGAGGTATACGAGATTGGTTCTTGCAAGAAACCTGCAAATATTTTTAAGGCTGTACATGATGCCTTTGAACTTATTTATAACATGTAAAAGAATTTTATTTTGCTGGCTAAGAAGCCCATGGGCTCTGGTGGAACTAACTTGTGGAGATGAAAATGCAAGGAATAAATATAGATGATGAAAAAAAAGGCATTTCTTCTTTTCAATTATATTCGAGTTGATTACTGTATGTGTATTGGAGGTTGCCTCCCTGCGATTTCTATAAATTCTATAAAAAAGAGAATTTCGTAAATGGCTACCCATACTACATATTCAATCTGTGTAGGAACGTAATCCCATGAACCACATGCATCTATATTACTAGGGGCTCTGACATTCCTGATTCAGTGAGAAAGCAAAATGGATAAAAAGAAGATGTATATATCTGCTGAATAGAAACAGAAAGGGATGAATAAAATCTTGTGAGCAGACTAGAAGTCAAAATGCCCGATCAGGCACAGGCCATGGTGGAGCAGTTGTACCGCAATATGGAGCGGCGGATCGCTGCCAGCCCTCCGGGGCTGTGCCCGGTGGACATGGCCCTGAACTTCCTGAATCTGTGCCAGGCCCAGACCTGCGGCAAGTGTGTACCCTGCCGCATCGGCCTCGCCCAGCTTTCCAACATGATTCGTGAAGTATTGGAAGGTGAGCCGCAGATCAGCATTCTCCGCCGCATCGAAAACACCGCCCAGGTCATCGTGGACACGGCGGACTGCGCCATCGGCATCGATGCCGCCAATCTAGTGCTGATGGGCCTGAAGGGCTTCCGGGACGACTATGAGGAGCACATTCTCCACCACCGCTGCCTGGGGACTCTGAAAAACCCGGTGCCCTGTGTGGCCCTGTGTCCCGCTGGCGTGGACATTCCCGGCTACATTTCCCTGGTGAGCGAAGGCCGCTGCGCCGACGCTGTGCGGCTCATCCGCAAGGACAACCCCTTCCCCATTGCCTGCGCCTACATCTGCGAGCATCCTTGCGAGGCCCGCTGCCGCCGGAACATGGTGGACGACGCTCTGAACATCCGCGGACTCAAGCGCTACGCCGTGGACCACGCCGGGGACGTGCCCCAGCCCAAAAAGGCGCCTGCCACCGGCAAGTCCGTCGCCATCGTGGGCGGCGGCCCCGGTGGCCTCTCCGCCGCCTACTACCTGGCCCTCATGGGCCACAAGGTCACCGTCTACGAGAAGCAGAGCAAGCTGGGTGGCATGATGCGCTACGGCATCCCCAGCTACCGTTTCCCCCGGGAGAAGCTGGACTCCGAGATCGACTCCATCCTGTCCCTGGGCATCGAGGTACATACCGGGGTCAAGGTGGGCCAGGATGTCACCTTCGACCAACTCAAGAAGGAACACGACTGCGTATATATCTCCATCGGCGCCCACACCGACAAGAAGACCGGCATCAAGGGTGAGGACAGTGCGGGCGTCATGTCCGCCGTGGAGCTGTTGCGCCGCATCGGCGACGACGAGATGCCGGACTTCACCGGCCAGAACGTGGCGGTCATCGGCGGCGGCAACGTGGCCATGGATGTGACCCGCAGCGCCATCCGGCTGGGCGCCGCCAAGGTCACCTGTGTCTACCGTCGCCGCCAGGAGGACATGACCGCCCAGCAGGAGGAAGTGGAGGGCGCCATTGCCGAAGGCGCCGAGGTCCTGACGTTGCAGGCGCCTCTGAAGATTGAGGCGGACGAAAGCGGCCATGTGACAGCCCTGTGGACTCAGCCTCAGATCATCGACGAGATCGACAAGGCGGGCCGTCCCCGGCCCAACACAGCCTCTGTGGAGCCGCTGCGCATCCCGGTGGATACCGTTATCGTCGCTATCGGCCAGGGCATTGAGTCCCGTGGCCTGGAGGAAAGCGGCATCAAGATCCAGCGGGGCGGAAATGTGGCGGCCAACACCAGCACCCAGATCCCCGATATGGAGGGCGTGTTCGCCGGCGGCGACTGCGTCACCGGCCCCGCCACCGTCATCCGGGCCATTGCCGCCGGCAAGGCGGCGGCCGCCAACATCGACGAGTATATGGGTTTCAACCACGAGATCAAGGTGGACGTCACAGTGCCCACACCCCGCTGCACGGACCTGCGGCCCCGGGGCCGCGTCAACGCCACTGAGCGGGATGCCAGTGAGCGGAAGTGCGACTTCCAATGCATCGAGTGCGGCATGACGGACGAGGAGGCCACTCAGGAATCCTCCCGCTGCCTGCGGTGCGACCACTTTGGCTATGGGATCTTCAAGGGGGGACGTGTGGAAAAATGGTAAACTTCAAGATCAACGGCCGGGAGCTGTTCGCAGCCAAGGGCACCACCATCCTGGCGGCTGCTGAAAAGGCCGGTATCCCCATCCCCCACTTGTGCTTTTTGAAAGACATCAACGAGATTGCCGCCTGCCGGATGTGCGTGGTGGAGATTGAAGGCACTGACCGGCTAGTCCCCGCCTGCAACACCGAGGTGCTGAAGGGCATGATCATCCAGACCAACTCCCCCCGAGTACGGCAGGCCCGAAAGACCAATCTGCGGCTGATCCTCAGCCAGCACAACTCCAACTGCACCGTCTGCGTCCGCAGCGGAAACTGCACACTGCAGCAGCTGTCTCATGACCTGAACATCCATTACCAGCCCTATGACGTGCAGCCGGAGCGCTCCCGGGTGAATCTGAGCGTTCCCATCGTCCGGGAGGCCAGCAAGTGCATCAAGTGTATGCGCTGCGTCCAGGTGTGCGACAAAATTCAGGGTATGCACATCTGGGATGTGGCGGGCACCGGCTCCCGCACCACGGTGGACGTCAGCTACAACCGCCTGCTGAAGAACACCGACTGCGTGTTCTGTGGTCAGTGTGTTACCCACTGCCCCACTGGCGCTCTGACGGTCCGGGATGACACCAACCAGGTGCTGCGGGCCCTGGCAGACCCCGAGATCACTACGGTGATCCAGGTGGCTCCGGCGGTTCGGGTGGCCTGGGCGGAGGAGTTCGGCCTGAACGCGCGGCTGGGGACCACTGGCCGCATGGTGGCAGCCCTGAAGCGTATCGGCTTCGACTATGTATTCGATACCAATTTCTCCGCCGACCTGACCATCATGGAGGAAGGCAGCGAGTTCGTGGAGCGGTTCACCCACCGGGGCAAGTACCGCTGGCCCATGTTTACTTCCTGCTGCCCCGGCTGGGTGAAGTTCCTCAAAACTCAGTACCCCAGCTACAAGGAAAACCTTTCTACCGCCAAGTCTCCCCAGCAGATGTTCGGTGCGGTGGCCAAAAGCTACTTTGCGGAGAAGAAGGGGATTGACCCCCACAAGCTGTTCGTAGTTTCCATCATGCCCTGCTCCGCCAAGAAGGCGGAGAGCGAGCTGCCCACCATGAAGGACGCCTGCGGCGACCGGGACGTGGACGTGGTGCTGACCACCCGGGAGATGGTGCGTCTGTTCCGCAGCGACTGCATCGTGCCCGCTGAGATGGATGAGGTGGAGTTCGACAGCCCCCTGGGCAGTGGCACCGGTGCAGCGGTGGTCTTCGGTGCTACCGGCGGCGTCATGGACGCAGCCCTGCGCAGCGCCTACTATCTGGTGACAGGCAAGAACCCTGACCCAGACGCCTTTGAGCAGGTGCGGGGCAGTAAGCCCTGGAAGGAAGCCGTCTTTGACATTCCCTGTGCTGGAAAGGTGCGGGTAGCGGTGGTCAGCGGCCTTGCCAACACCCGCAAGCTGATGGAGGCTGTGGACAACGGCGAGGTGGACTATGATTTCGTGGAAGTCATGGCCTGCCCCGGTGGCTGCGCCGGCGGCGGCGGCCAGCCCATCCACGAGGGCGTGGAGATGGCATCGTCCCGGGGCAGCCAGCTGTGGAAGCTGGACGCCAAGTCCGATATCCGCTTCTCCCACGAGAACCCGGATATTCAGGAGCTGTACCGGGCGTATCTGAAAAAGCCTCTGGCCGAGAAGGCCCATCACTTGCTACACACAGACTACCAAATTTAGCATATTAGGAAAACTGCGTTAGGCCCTGTTTTTACTTATCATTTTTAGCGCAAAAGTCGCATAAGTCTTATTGTTGCTTTCCCGTCTTTTTTCTGTAGTACTTGATAAGAAAACAAACAGGAATCCGAGAATGCAGGTAGGCAGTAAAATTGAGCAGGAATTGGAACAAATGACATTCTTATGCGGAATTAAAAACTGTGAAAGCCATGCAAAATTAGCATTTTGTTTTTGCTTTATCCCATGCTATACTTAACATATCAAGAAATTTTGACGATATTGCGCAAAACAGGAAGCATGGTGAAACTGCATGAAAATACTTGTCATTGATGGACAGGGAGGTGGACTTGGGCGTCAGCTGGTGTCTACATTAAAGGTTGCTCTCCCGGAGTCTGAGATTATTGCGGTTGGCACGAATGCATTGGCAACGAGTGCTATGCTCAAAGCCGGTGCAGAACATGCCGCCACTGGTGAAAATGCTGTTGTTGTGAATTGTCGCAAAGCGGATATTATTGTCGGCGCATCTGGCATCGCCATTGCGGATTCCATGTATGGAGAGATTACGCCAACGATGGCAGTTGCTATTGGACAAAGTTCCGCAAAGCGCGTTTTTGTTCCCGTGAATCTTTGCGACAACTATATTGTTGGCGTTCCTGCACAGTCGATGTCCAAATTGGTGGAAAGCACTGTGTTAGTGGTGCGATCCATTGTTCAGTTACATCCTTACAGACTTAGAATCCGGCAGAAGACGGATGAATCGGCAGAAGCTGTGTAAGTCTTATCGTTCCGTTATCAGATAAAAGAACTAACGAAAAAAATACCAGGAAGGTATTTGCCCTCTCGAAAGGGGCAAATACCTTCCTATTGTCTTTTTAGGAGTGCAATATGCAGTTATCAGATTTTTTCGAGCAAAATTCCTCCGGAGCGCTGGCCTTTTCCGGCGGAACGGATTCCTCCCTGCTGGTTTGGGCCGCCGCGAAATACGGAAAAGATTGGCACGCCTACTATCTTCACTCTGCCTTCCAGCCCGCCTTTGAGCTGGCGGACGCTCGGAAAATCGCATACCAGTGCCAGATTCCGCTGACCATCATCGAAGCAGACATCCTGCGCTATCCAGAAGTCACCGCCAATCCTGCGGACCGCTGTTATCACTGCAAGCGCCGGGTATTTTCCGCCATTCTCCATCAGGCTGCAACGGACGGCTACTCTCTCGTCATCGACGGCACCAACGCCTCCGACGACGCCGGAGATCGCCCCGGCATGCGGGCTCTGCGGGAGCTGTCGGTGCGGTCGCCCCTGCGGGAGTGCGGCCTGACCAAGGACGAAATACGACGGCTGTCCCGGGAGGCAGGACTTTTCACCTGGGACAAGCCCGCATACGCCTGCCTGGCCACCCGCATCCCCACCGGACAGCCCATTACCGCCCGGGACCTGGCTGTCACCGAGGCGGCGGAAACGTATCTGTTTTCCCTGGGCTTTACGGACTTCCGGGTCCGCCTGGCGGGCCGCAGCGCGAAAATTCAGCTGCCCGCCGCCCAGATGCCCCACCTGCTGGAGCACCGGCAGGAGATCCTGGACCGCCTGGGGCAGGACTACGACGCCGTATGGCTGGACCTGGAGGCAAGAGCATGAACAGCGAGATCCGCAAAATGCTGGAGGGCGTGCGCCAGGGGACCGTATCCGTGGATGACGCACTGCTGGCCCTGAAAAAGGAGCCCTTCACCGACATCGGCTATGCAAAAGTGGACCTGCACCGCGGCATCCGCCAGGGTGCGGCGGAGGTGATCTACGGCGCGGGAAAGACTCCGGCCCAGATGATCGGCATCATCGGCGTCATGCGCCGGCGGGGCCAGCGGACCATTCTCATCACCCGCCTGTCTCCGGAGGCGGCTCAGGAGATTGCCGCCGCGTATCCTCTGGACTATCACGAGGATGCCCGCTGCGGCATCATCGGCACTGTGCCGGAGCCGGACGGCATCGGCCGCATCGTTATCGCTACCGGCGGCACCAGCGATATTCCCATAGCGGAGGAGGCCGCCCTGACGGCGGAGGTCCACGGCAACGAAGTGCTGCGGCTGTACGATGTGGGGGTGGCGGGCCTGCACCGCACCCTGCACCATATGGACGATATCATGAGCGCGTCGGTGA
>OIWU01001190.1_pt1 | contig 27111 bp, 24 predicted proteins | sample 1587711 | NCBI WGS metagenome assembly OIWU01 (sample SAMEA3888909, study PRJEB22519) | human gut metagenome | biome: human gut; feature: human-associated habitat; material: faeces | place: Denmark | collected 2010 | reverse complement strand
GTCAAGCACATACCGAATACTATCACCTCAATGAACCTGATTTCAGGCACTCTTGGGGTGATTTTCACCTTGCAGGGGCATATTGAAATAGCGTTTCCGCTTATGCTGCTGGCCGCCGTCTTCGACTTCTTCGACGGATTTGCGGCAAGACTGCTCAAGGCATATTCTGAAATAGGAAAGGAGCTGGATTCGCTGGCTGACATGGTAAGCTTCGGAGTCCTCCCTTCCATAATGATGTATGAGACAATGTCCGACACATGCGAGGTAGGCACACTGTATTTCGCACGCTACATTCCATTGGTCATGGCAGCGTTCTCAGCCCTGAGACTCGCCAAGTTCAATCTGGATGAACGCCAGCACGGCAGTTTCATCGGTCTGCCGACCCCTGCAGCAGCTATGATTTGCGGCTCATTGGCCTATTTCGTGGCACTTACGCCGGATTCATGGCTGGGCGGCATCTGCGGAACATGGTATTTCATCCCGGCATTGTCCATCCTGCTTGCGGCATTGCTGATAAGCGAAATTCCGATGTTCGCAATGAAATTCGGCAAAGGTCTGGAGGCTGACTGCAAAACGAAAATCCTGAGAATCGGTTTCCTGTCCGGCGCTGTCTGCATAGTTGTTGCAGTAGCGACAGCAGGTGCAAACTGGTCACTCATCGTACTGCTGACATTCCTTTATTATATAGCGCTTAATCTGGTTACATCATTAGCAGGAAAATGCAGACAATGCAAATAACACATTGACCTGCAAACATATAGAAATAACGGAGCTGTCTGTCGAGGCAACTCCGTTTTTCTTTGTCATATTGTCAGGAAATCCTAATAATTGTCCGCTTTTATCTGGAAATAGCTCTTCGCATGCTTGCAGACCGGGCATACTTCAGGGGCCTTCTTGCCGATAACGATATGACCGCAGTTGGTGCACTCCCAAATCATATCTTCGTCACGTGAGAATACCAGTCCGCCCTTTATATTTTCCAGAAGCACACGATATCTCTCCTCGTGATGCTTCTCAATCTCTCCAACTGCTCTGAATTTTGCTGCAAGCTCTGGGAAACCTTCTTCCTCAGCAGTTTTCGCAAAGCCTTCATACATATCTGTCCACTCATAATTTTCGCCTTCTGCAGCGGCTGCCAGGTTTTCCTTTGTATCTCCGATTCCTGCTAACTCTTTGAACCACATTTTTGCATGCTCTTTCTCATTGTCTGCTGTCTTTAAAAATAATGCTGACATCTGCTCGTAGCCTTCCTTCTTTGCTACAGAAGCAAAATAGGTATACTTATTTCTTGCCTGAGATTCTCCTGCAAATGCCTCCTGTAAATTTTTCTCCGTCTGCGTTCCTGCGTATTTGTTTGCTGCCATTTCTTTTACCTCCGTTTTCTTTACTATTTTTTCAAAATCTAAAGCCGGGTGCTTACATATAGGACATATAAAATCATCCGGTAATTCTTCACCTACATATTCATATCCACAAATTTTGCAACGCCATATCGTCTGACCATCTTCCGTTTTTCCAACTTCCTCCGGCTTGGGCTTGATATTATTCTGATAATATTCGTATGTGACAGAAGGAATATCACTTAACACTTCCATATCAGTTATCTCACCGATAAACATTGTATGTGAACCCAAATCCTCTGTTTTATTAACTGTTACAGAAATGTATGCGTTGGTACCTTCTGTAATATAATAAATACCATTTGTGCCCCTGGCACACTTTTCAAATGTTTTAAACTTATTGGTATCCCTTCCTGATTGGAATCCAAAATGCTTAAATAATTCAAACTGCGCATTCTGACTCAGGACTGATACTGTGAATTTTCCAGTTCTTTGAATCATATCATGCGTGTAATTTGCCTTATTGACGCAGATACTTAACTGATTTGGTTCTGAGGCCGCCTGAATCGCTGTATTAATAATGCATCCGTTATCTTTTTCTGCTTCTTTTGCAGTCAATACAAACAGTCCATAACTCAACTTATACATTGCTTTCCTATTCATTCTGTTCCTCCTTCCTGCATTTGGGACAAATGCCTTTAAATGAAATATCATAATCAAAATATTCGATTCCATGTGTGTCATGAATTCTTTCCAGTAAATTCGGTATTTCATCCATATCCACATCTGAAACCTCACCACACTTTACACACCTGACATGGTAATGATTTTTTAATGTGAAATCGAACCGGTTCGGTCCATCCGGAACTTCAACCTTTCTTAAAGCACCTTCTTCTACCAATATATCAAGGTTTCTATATACAGTCCCTTTTCCAATTATAGGATATGCTTCTTTTATAAATTCATACACTTCATTTGCTGTAACATGCCTTTTCATCTCATACACAGCGTTTCTTACTAAATCTTTTTGAATGGTATTTCTTCTAATAATTATTCGACCTCCTTATTAGGATTTATTCTTAACAAGGATTATATATTACTTTTCAGTCGATGTCAAGAAAAATAGTAATTATTCCTATTATCAGATAAAAGATACCCACATAGAGCATCTTTTATCTAAATAATTTTGCCAGATTTCGTTCAAAAACATATTCATTATCTGATGATAGATCAGCTCTAAACGAATAGCCGAGTCTGTCAAATTTCTGAATATCCATAGGATCTTCAATATTGTTTTCTGCCATATATCGAACCATTTCACCTCGAGCCATCTTTGCATAGGTACCTTTTGTTACCAGTTTGTCTCCTGATAACTCACAAAATGTGATCGTAATATATTGATCCAGTGATGTAAGATACTTTTCTATACATTTAGAATACTCTTTTGATGCAAGATTAATGATAATCCTACTGTTATCAATCACTGAAGCGTATAATATATCTCCCCAGTACTCATACAAATTTCTGGCATCTCCTATTCCAATATTCGCCTGCATTTCCAAACGATAAGGTGTCACCCCTTCCATCGGTTTCAGCACACCATAAAATGCAGACAGTATTCTCAAACGCTCCTGTATATACTCAAACTGTCTGTCTTCAAACACAGATGGCGCCATATACTGAAATGCGATTCCCTCATATGACAATACTGCCGGAGTAAGCATATGGTAAAGATCCATATATTCCAATCTATGAAAATTCTGTTCCGCAATCTTATCATTACATTTCCAGATAGCCTTCAGTTCCTCTTTTGACTTACCCTGTAACCAGCTTAGTATCTCTGTTGTCTTATCAAGGAACTCCGGCAATCCAACCGGTGCTATACTGTCGGTATCCGTAATCATCTTTTTAGTCGGAGATAATATAATTTTCATCAATCTAATTCCTTTAGCATATTTTTCGGGTCATCTGCTGCCTTGACTTTATCATTGGCTCTGATGATAACTCCATGTTCGTCAATAAGATATGTAGTCCTTACCACACCCATAGAGACTTTTCCATAGTTTTTCTTTTCTTTCCAGGCATCATATGCTTCAATAACTTTACGCTCCGGATCTGCTAAAAGTGTAAATGCCAGTCCATATTTCTCCTCGAATCTCTTGTGAGAAGCTACGGAATCCTTGCTAACTCCAAGAATAACTGCACCTTTTTCCATAAATTGAGGATAACGTTCCGAAAAACCACATGCCTGCTTCGTACATCCCGCCGTATTATCCTTTGGATAAAAATATAAAATCACTTTCTTACCTGCATAATCACTTAATTTATGCATTTCGCCATTCTGATCCGGCAATTCAAAATCCGGTGCTTTTGTTCCTGCTTCTAACATATGTTATTCCTCCACTTCTTTATCTTCCGTCTGTTTCCTTGTTCTCTTATTGCCCGAAATTTTACTCTTGTATTCATTCTTCTCTCCTTATTATTCATATGGATACTTAAAACTTTTCTATCAGGTTATCAAGACAATCTGTTTCGTAATCCTCAATTCTACCTTCATCACATGCCTTTGCTAGAGACGGATCAATCGGAATCTTTGCCGTCATTTCGATATGGTATTCTTCAGCCCATGCGTCGATATCATTTTTTCCGAAAAGATAATGCTTATCATGACAGGTTGGACATTCATAATATGCCATGTTTTCAGAACTGTTTTACCGTCCCTGCAATCAAAGCACCTCTCCAGATTACCGGATCAGTTTCATGATCCAGTAAAAGATTCACTGACATTATTTTGATGCCGTGTCCAGACTCAACTGGAAAGATTCCATTTTCATTGGTCTTAGCTTTTTGGAACAATCCAAACATTTTAGGAACGGACGGTCCTGTAATATCCGCATCCAGAACAGCCACCGAATGCCCTTTTTCCCTTATAGATGCAGTAAGCAAGGAAGTCACCAGGGACTTTCCAACGCCTCCTTTTCCGCTGACAACACCAATGACTTTCTTTATCTGTGAACCTGTACCGGATTCTTCTATCAGTTTCTTCGGTTCCCTTCGTTCAGAACACTCACTTCCACACTCTTTACAATTATTGGAACACTCCTTTGATCCACTCATCAGCAGTCACTTCCATTACCGGCACAGCCATGCTTATCCTCACCACAATGATGCGCTCCACATATATGCTCATGATCATGATGTGTGCAATGTACATCCGGATTATACACCAGATTTCCACTGATATAATTTCTTACAGCTTCATCTGCATTTCCACTCACACCTCCAAGCAGCTGAATTCCCGCTTCTGCAAGTGCACTCTGGGCTCCACCGCCAATACCACCACATATAAGTACATTAACACATGCTTCGGTCAGAAATGAAGACAATGCACCGTGTCCCTGCCCATTGGTATCTACAATCTGTGTCTGTTTAATCTCTCCGTTTTCAACATCATAAAACTTAAACTGCTCTGTATGTCCAAAATGCTGAAAAATTTCTCCGTTTTCATATGTTACACCAATTCTCATTTGTCGCTCTCCTTTTCTTCGCAGGTTATTCTGAAAGACGGATCTGTCTGTTTTTTTACATTGCCGCTTGCAGCAAAATGTATCTGTACCATCGCAAAAACGATAATTTCCACCGGAAATATTTAACACTTTACCATAAACTATACTATCTGCAAGCTTATAGCGTGCAGATTCATATATTTCTGTAACAGTTGTCCTTGAAATCCCCATCTGCTGTGCACATTGTTCATGAGTAAATTTATTCAGATCGATCAGACGAATCGTCTCATATTCATCTACAGTCATTTCTATTGTCTCGCCTGTAGGTATTCCATTCGGTCTGAAACTGTCATAAGCAGGTTCTGCACAGATCCTTCTGCAGCGTGTCGGTCTTGCCATATTTTCACATCCATTTCCGTTATATGTCGATAATTATTATAATTCTTGTTGATGACAGATTCAAGTAACTGATAAATTTATTAGTTGCTATAAATATTTATAGTCAAGATTACTAACTGTTTAAAATCTGGCAAAATATCTTGATATGACGATAGAAGATCTGTTTGAGATACAGGATGCATAATCTCCCCCCACTCAAACATTTATCCCCGCTCGTTTTCAAGCAAAAGACGCAGGATTTCTCCTGCGCCCAAATCTCACACCCAACACTTCTCCCTGTTGCCTTAAAAAGCCTCTGGCTCTAAGTACCTGACTTGTTTCTATGCTCTCTGCGCCAATTTTCTACTGAACAACATAAAGTTATAACAACTTTTATCGAACTATTTTTTATCGCAATCTCCCATTTTATAAGGCTTTAAGGACATTTATATTGTTCGGCAAAACCATGAAGAAAATGCAGATGCTGTAAAGCGAAATTACGCTTATCACATGCTTAGAATTTATTTTTCTCAATTCTAAGCATACGATATCCGATTCCAATATGTGTCTGGATATATTGTATCCCATTTTTTTCTGGTTCCAGTTTTTTTCGTAGTGTTGCCATAAAGACCCTAAGAGAAGCGACATCGTTTTCCGAACATCGTCCCCAAATCTGCTGGGTAATATAGGTATGTGTCAATACCTTTCCTACATTGCGGGATAAAAGGCAGAGCAACTTATACTCAATGGGCGTCAAATGCAATTCTTCTTCCTTCAGATATGTGCAGCCGGCTGCATAATCTATCTTCAATTCTCCATTTTCAAAAACAGATTTTTCCATTTGTTCCCCTGTCTGCGTTATAGCAAGCCTCCTTTGAGTAACACGGATGCGAGCAAGTAATTCCTCTACGGAAAATGGTTTTGTAATATAATCGTCCGCCCCTGCATCTAATGCTTCTATTTTATCCGCATCCTCACTTCTGGCACTGATCACAATAATCGGCATATTCGACCAAGTTCGAATTTTTTTTATCACCTCTACACCTTCCAGATCAGGAAGTCCCAGATCCAGAAGAACGATATCCGGATTGTGGGATGAAGCCTCCAGAATGGCCGAAGATCCGTTTTCTGCTGCTAGGTATTTATAGTCATGTGTTTTTAATGTAGTAATAATCAGGTTACGTATAGGCCTGTCATCCTCAACCACTAGGATTAATGTCTTATTCATTTAATGTCACCTCGCTCAAGGGTAATGTAAAAATAAAATTGCATCCGTGTGGATCATGGTCCGTCAGAATCAGTGTTCCGTTATGGGCTTCTATGATAGAGTGGCAAAGTGCCAGACCAAGTCCCAGACTCCGATGACTATCCATAACTGTTGTTTTCCCTGTATAAAACATTTCAAAAATATGCGGTTTCATTTCTTCCGGAATTCCAGGACCATCATCTTCTACACTTATCTGTGCTTTCCCATCTTTTTTGATCCCCCGAATGCAAATAACAGAACCTGACGGCGTATATTTTATCGCATTGTCAATTAAATTTACCAGAACCTGTATAATAAGACGTACATCCATACGTGTAAGAACAAGTTCCTCACAGTCAGCCACAATTTTATAATCATCATGTTTCCTGCTAATATGACGCAGCGACTCTGAAATCACCTCATCTAAAAGCTGATCTGTAAATTTAAATTTCAATCTTCCATCATTCAGCCTGGTAATGGACAGCAGATTCTCCACAACTCCGATCAGCCATTCAGAATCGTCATAAATATCGGTGTAAATCTGATGCTTTGTAGCTTCATCCAGACGGTTACTATTGCTCAGCAACATATCTGCATTGCCGGAAATTGAACAAAGCGGAGTCCGAAGATCATGGGAGATTGCCCGAAGAAGGTCTGCCCGCAGTTGCTCGTTTTTAGCCAAAACCGCATTTTTCTCTTTTTCAGTAGCATTTTTCGCATTCTCCATTGCAAGTGCACATTCATTTATTACAGACAGCAGGATGCTGTATTCAAAAGAATCCAGAATTTCTTCTTGCAGTGGTATTCCAATTACACCGTAAACACTATTTCCGTTTCGGATTGCCAGATATAGACATTTAGCTTGTGGAAAATATTGCGTGGATGCACCGGCACGCTGTCTGTTTTCATAGACCCATCTGGCAATCCGCTGTTCTTCTGGTATTAAAAAATCTTCTGTGTCTTCTTTTTCTTCAGAAAACAGCTTTCCCCCTGATAAAGTTCCATTTTCCACAACATATGCTGTAATATTACGGTTTAGCAAACGGATCAACTGTGTACAGGTAACATCAAGGATCTCTGTTTCTCCTTGGGCCTTTTGCATCAGACGATCTGTATCAAACAGCACCTGTGTGCGAAAGGCAAGCTGTGCGGACATCTTTGCATGCGTCTTTAGCTTTGCCGCAAGTGCTCCCGTAAGTACGGATGAAATAAGCATTATAAAAAAAGTTACCGGATAACCCACCGCATAAGTATGAAAAGACATCCTGGGTTCTGTCAGAAAAAAACGAAATAAAACTACACTTAAGAACGAACCGGCTATACTGCAAAGATAACCATCTGTCACTATTGAAGTAACCAAAACACCCAAGATGTATATCGTTACAATATTCGTATCTGTGAATTTCAGCTTCTGAAACAGCAACCCAATGAAAGTGCATACTGCAAATATAAAAACTGTCAGGAAATAATCTTTTGCAGACGGTTTTTCTACATACCATGTAAATGGCTGTTTCTGATAACTCCTGGTTTTTACCGTATCTGGGATTATATGGATATCAATATCCGGTACAATTTCAATCAACTTTTCCGTCAAAGTTGACTTGCTGAAAAAATGATTCCGTCTGGCATTACTTTGTCCGATCACGATTTTGGTAACATTGGACAGCCTGGCATACTCTGCAATCTGTACTGGTATGTTTTCCCCATGAGTCGTTACAATTTCTGCTCCAAGCATTTCTGCGTACCGAATATGTTCTTCCAGATTTTCTTTATCTAAGGCTTCTGATTTTGTACCAGTCTGCACATACAGAGCTGTAAAACGCGCCTGCAACGCATTCGCCATTTTCGCCGCTGTAGCTACTATTTTCTGATTCGAAGGTGCAGCAGACAGACAAACAAGGATATGTTCATCTGTTTTTTGATTATCTCCTTCAATTCTTAAACTCATCTTTCCTGCCACCTTTTTCTACTGTTTTTGAAATTATATCATGCGACTGTATTATGGTCAAAACTCTTTTTTGTTTCCTCCCTTTACATCAAAAATTACAATCTCTGCTTCCTTATATTGCCTTTTACACTCATGAATTTCTCTTAATAATTCTTCATCTGAAAGAAAATTTAAAAACAATATCTTCGATGAATGCTGTATCTCTTCAACATTTTCCTGAATTTTGCCCAAAAACTGATCTACTATATCTGCAATGTAAAACCCAAATGCAAACATACAAAATACAGCAACTGCCAACATACCTTCTGCCATTACCTTCACCTCTTTACCAGCCTCTTCATAACAAATAAACTATATGCGAAAGCACTTCTGAAGGGTTCTGTATTCTCCCAACACCAGTAATTTAGTATTCTCTGCCAAATACGTATCCGGAGAAATTGCAATATTGAATTCTCTCTCATTTTTTACTGCCAGAATATTAATGTTGTAGCGTTTTCTGATATCCAATTCGCCTACTGTTTTTCCAGCCCATTCCTCTGGTACTTCCACCTCAAAAATCGCATGGGAAGCATCCACTTCCATATAATCCAGAATATGATCGTCCGTGTAACGGATAGAAGCCCATTTTGCGACCTGCTTTTCTGGATAGACCACCTTATCTGCACCGTTGCGTAAAAGAAATTTTTCCTGAACATCACGCTCAGCTCTGGATATCACCAGTTTTGCTCCCAGTTCTTTCAGAAGGGAAGTTGTTTCAAGAGAATTTTGAAAACTTCCTCCAATGGTCACGAAACAGATATCATAATTTCCAATCCCTAGAGATTGTAAAAATTCAGCATTGGTACTGTCACCAATCTGAGCATTGGTCACAAATGCCAGTACTTTATCCACCCTTTCTTCATTCCAGTCAACTGCCATAATTTCATGTCCCAACTGATTAAGCTGCATGGCAACATGTCTTCCAAATCTTCCAAGCCCGATAATCAATACATTTTTCATAATATTATCTTTCTCCTTCTCATCCAACTGTAATTTTTTCCAAAGGAAGCTTTGCATTCCCCTTGTTTTTTCCGGAAAATACCGCATAAATCAAAGTCAGACCGCCTACACGGCCCAGATACATCAGTATGATCAGCACAACCTGTGAAAAAACATGAAGCCTCGGTGTAATTCCCAGTGTCAGACCTACCGTACCAACAGCCGAGGCAGCTTCATATAGGCAGTCTAAAAGAGGAATTCCCTCGTATACGCTGATTGCAATTCCTCCACAAAAGAACAAGGAAAAATAAAGCATAGCTATTGTCGCTGCATTTTTTATCACGTCATATTCCAGTCTTCGTCCAAAAGCCCCTGCATTTTCCTGGCTTCGAAACGTTGCAATCGCATTTAAAATAAGCACCGTAAACGTTGTTGTTTTCATTCCACCTGCTGTAGAGCCCGGCGATCCACCGATCAGCATTAACAATATCATAACCGCTTTTGATGCCTCACTCATCTCTGAAATATTTATGGTATTAAAACCTGCAGTTCTTGTAGTTACGGATTGAAACACAGCTGCCAACAGCCGCTTCCCCATGGGCAAGTTTTTCAGATCACAGGTAAAGAAAAAAACTGCCGGGAGCAAGATCAGACATATGGTAGTCATGAGAATAATCTTGCTTTGCATGCGATAACGTTTAAAATTCAATTTGTTCGTATAAATATCATCCCAGGTAAGGAAACCAATTCCCCCTATAATGATCAGCAGCATAATTACCATATTTATAAGGATGCTCCCATAATATCCTGTCAGAGACGGAAAAGCATGAACTGCTGTTCCCAGTATATCAAATCCGGCATTGCAAAAAGCAGAAACAGAGTGAAAAACTGACAGCCAAATCCCCTTTAACCCATAATCCGATAAAAAAACTGGCAGCAATAACAATGCCCCTGCAGCTTCAGTCAAAAATGTCCCCTTTAAAATAAACCTTGTCAGTCTGACGATTCCTCCAACTTTAGGTGCTGACATCGCATCTTGCATAGTACTTCTTTGCATAAGAGATATTTTTTTCCCGGAAAGAAGAGAAACAGATGCCGCCACAGTTACCACTCCCAGTCCTCCAATTTGTATAAGGACAAGAATAATCGTCTGCCCTGCCTGAGACCAGTAGCTTCCGGTGTCTTTCACCACAAGTCCCGTCACACATACCGCAGAAGTGGCTGTAAAAAGAGCCTCATGAAATGGAGTCAACACTTGCTCCGATGTGGAAATGGGAAGCATAAGCAGAACGGTTCCTAAAAAGATCACGCCTGCAAATCCCAGAATAATTAATCGAAAAGATGTCATGTGCTTTTTCTTACATAAATTTTCCGGCATAATTAATTAAAACTCCTTATTATCAATTCTAATAGCACCACCTTCGTGATGCATTTTATTATATCCAATTGCTTTCAAAGATGGTATAAGAGTCTCTACTTCTGTATTAAGATTATATAAAGACACGGAACACACCTTTATCGGCACGCAACATTTGTACTTACAAGGGGAATGTAAATCAACCTTCGCAACGCCATAAATTATTTAGTAGCCTAAATTCAAATGCTTGATACCATTTTGCAAATCCGCAATGTATCATATCCAAACTTCCTTCATATAATTCTCCTTTACATTTTATCTTCATACTATTTATTCTTTTAACAAAATGCGTTTTTGCTTTGTGTAAGCACTGTACATTTTTTTACCGCCGCTCTTCTTCCAGGTACGCACCCGCACATACAGCGAGCCCTTGGTGGACAGATAACGGATTTTAAAGGTTTCCTTTTTCTTTTTGAGCCGGTTATATTTTAGGGAAAGTCTTGTCCAGGAAGCCTTGGATTTCTTTTTGTAGCAGATTTCTACCCGGTTTCCCTGATACCGCTCCACCCGGAGCACCAGATAACGGATCGATCCCTCTTTTTTCTTCTGCATCTGCACGATGGGAGCCGGAAATTTCTTGGTGCCGGTGTTACCAACATTGGTGATGTTTCCTCCCGTCAGCTTTTCTCCGCCTTCAGGCGTTGCCGCGGGATCTGACGGATCTCCGGATGGTGACAATGGCTGAGCCGTCTGGTCTCCGGTTTCCGGTGCAACAGAGGCTTTAACCCCGTCCCCCGGCTGTGGCACATCAGAGGAAGCCGTTGGCTGCGGCACTTCCGAGGGTTCTGCCGGGTATGGTGTTTCGGAAGGATACGTCGGTTGCGGTGTGGATGTGATCACCGGCTGCGGCGTCGCAAGTCTGGCGATCGCCTCCGTCCGTGTTTCTCTACATCGGCTGCAAGTATATGTCCGGACACCATCCGTCTCATCGGTTGGCTCTGTTGTCACTACACCATTATCCCATTTGTGCCCGCGCGGCGTGGCAAGCTCCTCCTTTTGCTCCCCACAGTTCAGACAAACGTACTTTGCCGTTCCATAGGAATCGCAGTCATCCGTGATCCAGATTGTCTCAATAAGCTGCCAGTCATGTGCCGCCTCTTCAATCTCATAAAGGGCTTTCGCCGTAATATCCTCTGTCACAACACCAGGCAGTCTGTCCGTCACGCCGTCCCCGTCAAGATCCCACCTGAGATTGATCAGGCTCGTCCCGACAGGCGGATAACAATACGAATCCCCGATCAGCGGATACGGACAGTTTTCCCCTTCCTTTACGATATATTCTGCCTCCATGTAGTGACGGATCAGATAGCGTACCAGATGCCACTCTCCCTGATAGAGCGCTTTATTTCCCTCCAGCAGTGAGGAATCCGCAAGCGCCTGCTTTGCAAACGGAAGATCGATTTCTTCCAGATTATTTAAAAATCCTGTCCCTGCCTCCCGACAGACCGTTTCAAAAGCTTCTGCGGAGGTGTCCGTCAAAGCCAGCTTCTTTGACATTGCTTTATCCATCATAATATCACAGACAGACTGTGTCAACTCCGGAAGCACCAAAAGCTCCATCCCCCCCTCCGGTATGTCACTGATAAAATCCTGTCCAAGAGTAACATGACCGGCATCGATCTGCATATATTTTAACCCGGTACAGTTCTGAAACGCTCTCGCTCCGATCTCGAGCGACTCTCCGCACAGATATACCTTTTCCAGTTGTGTCGACTGAAATGCTTCCTCCCCGATCAGACGCAGATCATTCCCGGCAAATTCAACACTCTTCAGATACGGGCAGCGTGCAAACGCTCCCTCCCCGATATATTTCACACTCTCCGGCATATAAACATAATGAAGCTCTGAACTAAAAAATATAAAATTATCGGCGATTGTCGTTACTCCCTCCGGAATATTGATGATCTCCTGTTCCCATCTGTGTTCGATCGCATACTGTTCTCCCACCATCAGAATGTCATTCTTCCAGTTTGCTTCGTTATCTGTATACATTGTCTGATCGATCACATGATATCCCCATTTCCGGATATTGGGACCAGCCTTAATCTGCGTTAATCCAATGCACACATTAAACGCCTCATCACCGACAGTTTCCAGCGAATCGGGCAATATAATACTTTGGAAGCCACAATGGTAAAACGCCTTGCAGCCAATGGACCGCAGGGTATCCGGAAACTGAACCACTTCTAACTGCCCCTGCTCCTCGAAAGCTCCATCACCGATTGCCGTGATCTTTTTGCCATCAATCTCCGTCATGATCAGCTTTTTAGCATTTCCGGTGTATTTAAGGATCGTGACCTCGTCTTTGTCATCCACACTGTAAATGCAGTCTGCTGCCGTCAATGTGGAAACATCCGAAAGTGTTTGAAAACACCGGTTGTCCACCGCATTGCTTTCCTGCACATGCTCTGTCTGTGCATGCACCACCGGTATCATAATGTCCGCGGCTCCTGCCAGACATAAGCCTGCTGTGAGCAGATATGCAATTTTCGCTTTCCATCGTACCTTCATTTACCGTGTCCTCCACAAATCGTCTTTTCCTATTTATCCGTCAGGCGGATCTGCTTTTGTCTCGAATACGCACTGTACACTCTCTTGCTGCCGCTTTTCTTCCAGGTCCGTACCTTCACATACAGCGAGCCCTTTGTCGAAAGATAGCGGATCCGGAATATCTCCTCTTTCTTCTTCAGCGTGTCATACTTCATTGCCAGACGCACCCAGGCTCCTGTTTTCTTCTTTCGGTAACAGATTTGCACATGATCCCCCTGATATTTGGTCAATTTGATCACAAGATAGCGTAGCTTCCCCTGCTTTTTCTTTTGGATGCGGATCACCGGCGCAGAAAGTGTTTTTCTACTTATACCACCGCTCTTTTTCAATGAGACACCCAATGTGCTGTTTCTGTTTTTCTTATCGGAGGAAGCCGGCTTTACAGAAGCTGCCGGTAAAGCATTGTCTGTTAATGAACTGCCCGCTCCCGCCGTATTATCCCCGTCAGACGACGTTGTCTGCTCCTGCTGTCTGGTTGGTTCCGTCGACGGCGTCGCAGACTGCTCCGGCGTTCTGACCGGCACCGGCGTCATGGAAGCAGCCGGCGGTTTTGTTTCCGGAAGCTTTGTCGGCTGCGGTGTCGATGTCCATGAAATCTCCTCGGTACGGGTCTCCCCGCACTGACGGCAGGTATATGTTTTAATGCCCTTTTCTTTCGCGGAAGGCTGCTTCGTCACAACTCCGTTATCCCACTGATGACCCAGACTTGGGATCACCGTAACCGCTCTAAGCTTATCGCATGTACTTTTCCTGCAGTGATGCGATTTGATCCCCGCCTGCGTACAGGTTGCCGCCAGATCAACCGTCCACTCCTTCTCATAGTCATGTCCCGATGCTGCCGACTGCTCCGTCTTCTCTGCTCCGCAGCCGCTGCAGTGATACCGCGACTCCGACGGCTCCTCACAATTTCCGTCCGGATAGGTTATATCGACTAACTCCCAGGTATGTTCCTTCTCAGCGACATCATACAGACATTGTATGACCATATCCTCCGTCACCTTCTCCGGCAGCTCATCCGGCTCGCCATCCCCGTTCAGGTCGTAGCCCTTGTGATAGAGCACAGTACCAATCGGAGGATAACTATATACATCTGCCATCCCAGACTGTGGACATGTCTCACCATCCCTGACCGCGTAAATCTCTTCTGCATGATTCTGCATCATATAACGTACCAGATGCCACTCTCCCTGATAGAATACATTACAGTCCTCCAGCAGATCGGGATCGGACAGCTCCTCTCTTGCAAACGGAACGTAGACGTCATCTGCCTTTTCCATCAGATCCGATCCTCCGTTTTCCTTTAAGATCTTCTCAAACTGTCCGGCAGATGTATTGGTAAATGCAAGCTGTTTCGCACCGTTCCCGTTTTCCAGAAAGCTGCAGATGTCTTTTGTCAGGTCAGGGAGTACAAGCATATCCATTATTTTTTCGGAATCCTTAAAACCATTTTCAGCGATGATCACATTTTTCGCCGCAATCTGAAGAGAATGCACGGAAGAATAACGAAATGCCCCTTCCTGAATCTCTATCGAATCGCCGGACAAATACAATGACCGAATACTTGTCCAAAAAAATGCATCCTTACCGATTACCCGCAGATCATCGGCTGCAATTTCCATTCCCATCAGGCTGGTCATTGCAAATGCTCCTTCGCCAATATAATACAGACTTTTGGGCAGAGAAACATAACGCATATTGGGAGAATACGGTATAAAATAATCTCCCAGAGTCGTAATCCCCTCCGGGATCGTCAATATTTCCGCATCCCCCCGGTACAAGATAAGACTGCTGCCAACGATCAGCATATCATCCTTCCAGTTTGCCTCATCATCCATATAAGCAGTATACTCAAGTGCATTACAGCCCCATTCCCGGATGTGGTCTCCCGCCTGAACCGCTGTCAGACTGTAGCAATGGCTGAACGCTTCTTTTCCGACTTTCTCCACAGATTCCGGCAGCGCAATGCTCTCAACACCGCTTTCATAAAATGCCTTCTCTCCGATCTCCCGAAGTGTATCCGGCAGTTCAACTTTCCGCAGGCGCTTTTTCTCCTGAAAAGCTCCCTCTGCAATTGCCGTGACATTCATTCCGTCAATCCGGGATATAACCAGATTCTGCGCACTTCCGATATACTTTAAGATCGTCACCTCATCCTGCTCATTGACACGGTACAGGCAGTCAACCGCAGACATGGTAACCGCTGTCGGCAGAGGCTGTGGATTCGGTGTCACCTTCGGGGAAGCCGTTGGTGCAGCCGTCGGCTCCGGCGTATGCAGTGTCTCCTCCCCAAAGACCTGATAGGGGATCCTGTTTCCTTTACATTCCCTCTCTGCCCCACCTCCGGCGTAACAATGGATCACAAAATCATCTGCATAACAATAGGTATTCATCAGATTGATTTTGTCGTTCATCAGATAGACATCCTTTACCGCAGGGAAGCGATCAAATCCATAGTTAATCATAACCGGGGCATCCACCATGACCACCTGCACATTGTTGTTCTCCTGCTGGAAGCGAAGCTCCACATAACGAACCGGATAACCGCCGATCTCTGACGGCATACGCCAGATTGCTTCATCGCCCTCATACCCTTCGATCACAGCATATTCTTCCGTGTCATCCGGATTACATTCACTGACGCCCTTCCGCCAGATCACGCCATTTTCACAGCCGGCATTCGCTGTTTTGTGAAACGAATACTGCACATCATAATCTGTTGCACCATCCATACGGGATACCCGAAAAACAAAACGATATGTTCTTCCTTTCCGGAAATAATGATAATGCGACTGACTCATATGCCACACGTCATTCTCATCGACGCTTCCGCCCGGACCATTATAATTTACGATTTCCTGCCATGTATCATATTCTGTCCATTCTTCAAGCACCAGAGAAAAAGTATATCTCTGGCTTCCAGTTCCCTCAGCCCATATATCCAGACTTAGTGCCTCGTCCTCCTCTGCCGTATAATAAAGCTGTGGCATCTTCATGGTAACGCCCAGACTGCCTGTTGCATTCTTATTCAGCCAGACCGCATCCTCCGAAATCTCCGGAGCATTCTCCTCACTCTGCGTGCTGACTGCTGCCAGTGCCCGTGCCGTACCATCCGCCGGACACACCCCTGCAATACAAAAAGAGAGTATCAGCAGCCATACCATGCATTTTCTCCATGTTCTTTTCATGCCGGTTCCTCCCTTTAGATTATCGTTTTTACTTTCTGCACATAATAGAGTTTCTCTGAAACTCCTGATATGAGTATTTTATCATACCATTGTCGTAATGTCATGATAAAAAACGCAGCACCAGCACAAATACAAGCTCTGCCACAAAGATTACCGGAACGCCGATATAAAACTTCGGCTTCTGCGTCTTGTGATGAAACAGATGCATACCGCCATATGCACCGAAAACTCCGAAAACGGCTGCCATCATCAGTGCTGCTTCCGAGATCCGCCATTTGTGATGCTTTGCCTTCCATTTGTCGATCCCATAGAGCAGCAATACGATGAGATTGATAATAAGATACGCTATGATACATTTATAAATCATGATCAAATTCCTTTCTGTGGTTCCTGTCGCAGACCGCACTCTCTTTTATGTACAGAAACCCCCCGGACACTTGCGTCCGGGGGGTGTTGTTTATTTCTTCTGATCCAGAAAATAGGACTGCCAGGACTGATGCTGGTTGGCCATATTATGATAATAACTGTTGGCCACATGATTATTAACCGTAAATTCCTTAATCTCATGTCTGGCACCGGTAAGATACTGCTGGAACGCCGTCTTATTGCGGTGCTCCTGTCCCTCTATCTGCACGCCGGTGTCCGTAATGCTGCGGATCAGATTCTGCATCTCGGTGATCTGTGTCTGATACTCATATTTGTTATTCTTGAGCGTATCACCAGCCTTCGCAAATAATGCATCAAATCCCCGATCCAATGTCTCCATATTGTCCAAAAGCTTTGCTTTCTCCTGAATGATCTCATCAAACCGATCCATATCCGGCTCCTTCTCCTTCAGGATCGCGCCCTGCTCCTTTGTCAGTTTTAAAAGCTCGAGCAGCACATCCAGCTTTTTCTGTAAGGATTCCTGCAATGCAGAAACATACACTCCTATATTATCCATCATTTTCCTCATTTCCTTTGTTATGAAACATTATTCAGCTTCATAACCTCTCTCCATGTATCCCGCATGGTTTTGATATGCTTCAGTGCTTCCACCAGAATGTCCTTGTCCTTTTTCATGTTGGCTTCCACCAGACGGCGGTAAATATAATCGTAAACCACATCAAAATCCTTTGCCACCGGGTACTTCATATCCAGTGTGGAACGAAACTCTACGATAATGTTCTGTGCCTTCACGATATTATTATGAGCCTTCTCAATATCCCCCGCTTCGATGGCTTCGATCGCAATGTTTGTAAACTTCACTGCTCCATCATAAAGCATGAGGGTAAGCTTTGCCGGCGACGCTGTCTGTACGGCATTTTTCTGATACATCTGTGCTGCTCTGTTAAATGTTGCCATATGTCACTCCATTTCCCGGCAGAGATCCTGCTTTAAAGCTATTCCGAAACTCTGCGAATTATTTCCCTTTTGAATTCCTCTTATACGCACCTGCAAATCCTAGTTGCTGCCAAGATAGCTTGCCAACGAATTCTGCTGCGACTGAAGCTTGGAAAGTGCTGTCTCCATTGCGGAAAACTGCTTGTAATAACGATCCTCCATGTCAGACAGCTTCGTCTCCCACGATTTGATGTCTTTCTTGTACTGCGTCATCTGCTTTGTCATCTCTTTGTCATTGTAGAAGGACAACGCACTCTTCATCGTTGTGGTGGTAGAGATTTTCTTGTTGATACTATCGTACAGGTTCGATACGATTCCTGACATAACCTCCATGACAATATCCGGATCACTGTTGATCATGGACTGCAATGTATTCTCGGAATCTGCATAATCAGTGTCATCCTCGTCGCCCTTGATATGAAGCAGACCATATTCCTTATAATCCTTACCGGTTGTAATACCGAGGTTTGCAAGAGAATATGTCTTACCATCGGATGCCTTCACCGTAATACCGGTCAGGGAAGTACGGAAGGTCTCCAGAATACCGCTGAGTGTTGAATCACGACGAAGCAGGGAATCCTTGATCTTTGTTTCCCACTTTTCTACCTCCTCATCGGACATTGCTTCCTTCTGATCATCGGTCAGCGGATCGTATCCTCTGGCAGAATCTGCATAATAATACTTATTCATCTCCGATAATGCGGAGTTATACTGCTCTACAAAGTCCTTGATCGCATCATAAACAGCAGTGCTGTCATTGGATACGGTAACCTTTACTTCCCTATCAGATGCAGAGACCAGATTCAGGGACAGTCCATTGACATCCAGTGTTGTATTGCTGCTGGTCAGCGTTGCACCATTGACCTGCACAATAGAATCAGCTGCCTCGATAACAACCATGCCGGTACCATCTGCACTCTCTTTGACCGCAGAACCGTCAATATCATCCATACCAAGAAGCTTCAGTGCTGATTCCTTTGACTGCTCTGTGCCATCCTTCATTGCCTGCGCATAACCATTCACGGCAAGACGGATCGTTGAGTAGCGTTCACTCTGCTTCTCGATGCCTGCATCCTCCAGACCGCTTGTCACTGCGTTGTCAATCTTACCGGTATATTCCTCAGAAGCAAGATTTTCTGTCACGGCAGGCTCGATGATTTTCTGCTTCAGTACGATCAGACGATCACTATCTGTGTAGACATCTTTGTCCAGACCAGCATTCTGCAATGCCTGCTTCACTTTACTGTAATCGATATCTCCGGCTTTATGTGCATCACCTGTGCCATCCGTGCCATCTGTCTCGTACTTGTACTGGGAAAGTATATCATCCGTAAGCTTGTTATTATAATACTCGGTTGCCTTCTCCTTCGCCGTGCGGTCTGAGATATCCTGCAGACTCTTCTCTGCATCTGCCACAGCACTGGTATCCTGTGCGTTCTTAAGATCACTGAGGATCTTTTTGACCGTGTCTTGATCACCGGAAGACAAATTTGAGTAATCCACCGAGTCCATCAGCTTATTCTGTGCTGCAACCTGCTCTCCGGTCATCGTCTTGCTGGTGATCGTAAACTTACCGTCTGCTCCGCTCTCCTTTGCACTGATAAAGAAACGTCCCTGCTTCTCATCAAAGGACGCATTCAGACCGGCATCCTTTAGTGCATTGACAAAATCACGGACTGTGGTAGTTTCATCCACGTTCAGATTGATCGTTTTCTCACCGGCTGTAATCTCGATCGTGGTATCTCCCTCTGTATCAAAGCCAAGAGCGGACAGCTTCGTGTCAGATGTCACCTTGCTCTCTGTTACCTTACCGGAGGCATCGGTTGACTTGGCAGAAACCTTCGCACTTGTCACATACTGTGCTGCTGCAAGCTGGTTAACCTTAACCGTGTAAGAACCGCTGGACGCACTTGACTGTGCTGTTGCTGTCAATATGGAAGCATCGGAAGATGCTGCCTTCTTGGTCTGGTAGCTTGACTGGAAACGCATCTTTCCGGCGGAATCCGTATAAAAGCTGTAGAGCTTTTTGTTCAGACCCGTCCAGATATTCTGTGTCCACTCCAGCTTCGTTTTCTTATTTTCGACCTTTGTCTTCTTGGTTGTCTGTGCCTCCATCAACGCAGAAACAATGGAATCTGTATCGAGTCCTGAAGTCATTCCCGTCATTCTAAGTGGCATAATAACCCTCCCTTTCTAAAAAACCTTTATCTCTTCTCATCAACAATGATGCCGGCTAATTCCCAGATCTTCTGTAATGCTTCCAGAGACTTCTCCGGTGGCACCTCGCGGATCAGCTGATCCGTCTCCTTATCATAAACCTTAATAGAAACTCTTCTGGTCGGTTCATCATAGGAATACTCACATCTTGTCTTGCTGAGCTTCTGATTGGCTTCTGACATCATGGCATCAATGGTCTTCTGTGTCGGATCCTTTGCGCCGGACTGTTCCGTTTCTCCGCCTTCCTGACCCCCCATCGGTGCTCCCGTTTCGGTCACTACCTTCGTGACGATCGGCGCCGTTATCGGCGATGCCGTCCCTCTGCCAGTCGTACTTTCTACCGGTTTCACAGTGTCAAAATCTCCTTCCGTGCCTGTCTTAACACTTCCCAATCCTTCGATTTTCATCCCTAACACCTCCGTGTGCTTATCTAAATTTGTTACTTCTGGATACTATATCGGCAAAAAGGAGGGAAATCATTACATCTCCCTCCAAATTTCTCCACAAATACGCCTATTGCTGACCACCAAACAGATTTTTGACAGCTTCTACATCCACCTCCCGAACTGCCTGCCGGTTCTCCTCCTGGATCTGCAGATAAATCTCCTTACGGTAGATCGGTACTGATTTCGGTGCCTTGATTCCAAGCTTTACCTGATCGCCCTTGATCTCCAGAACCGTGATCTCTATGTCATTTCCAAGCATTATGGATTCATTGCTCTTGCGCGCTAATGCCAGCATATCTGCACCTCCTTAATGTTGTGCCATAAGATAATGCTTTATCTCATAGTCCTGATTGTCTGCAACAAGCTGTACACCCTTTCTGGTGCCTGCATTAATAATGAGTGGTGCCTTCAGATTCACCGATGTCTTCTGAACCTCCGGCGGGATCGTTGCCAGCACAAGAACCACCAGATCATCCTCGCCGAACTCACCGAGTGATTTCATCAGCTCATCCTCCACCACCGGATCATAGTCGGACTTTACCTTCAGCGGATTCACGACCGGAAAGGCAAGTGACTTCTCTGTCGTGCACTGCAGCCATGAGAAAAACGGCTCTTTCTCACTCTCCGAATCGTACAGAATCGTATAGTCCTTGTACTCCTCAAAACCGAATAATCCATGTTCAAAATGAACGATCTTCTTCTCGTCCATGTCGATCTCCCCAAAATATCTTGTATCAATTAACATAGTTCACCCTCTTTTCTTTGTAAAATAATACCACGTCTCACTCCATTACCGGGCAATTTGCAACGATCTGCTTTCAGCCCATCATATTAAATATAATCCAACAATGTATTGCCAAGGATCTTTGATGTGGCTGTCAGAGCATACTGATACAGATTGTCTGCCTGAGTCAGATTGATATAGGCATCCGAAATATCAACATCCTCATTGTTGGAAAGCTGCTCTTCAACATCAACCTTCTGATCTGCAAGCTTATCGGATGTAAGCTTCAGACGATCATAGCGTGTACCGAGATCTGCCACTGCAACATTCAGCTTCTTCTGTGTTGTATCCACCATGGTCAGTCCCTTGCCAAACGCCTCGGTCATCACCGTGACACGAAGAGACTTCTCCGTCTCCAGAGACTCCTTATACGCATTGAGCTTCTCTAACTCATCCGGATCCGTGGTATTGGCGATCATCTTGTTTGCATTCGCAATGCGGCTCTCCACCTCATCAACATCGGCGATCGCATTGCTCAGATAATCGATCACACGGTAAATATCCGTATCAATCGCATCTCTCGCCTGTGTATTCACAGTCATATTCTGGCTGAAGTTTACTTCATACTTGATCTCCTGTCCATCCGGATCCGCATATGTTGTCTCCTTCTTGGAAACCTTATTGTAGCTCTGACACTCGAAGTACATCTCCGGGCGGATATCGCTCTTGTCAAACTCTGTCTTGCAGTAATTTGCCCGGAAATCAGCCTGATTCTCCTGAATCTCTGTATAAACATTCTTGTCGATCAGCATCTCTCCGGTATCATAAAGGTAAATGACCTCATCATCGCCAACCTCATAGGCATTCGCATCCGTTGAAGCCCTTGTCACCGACTTATAGACCTTCTCGACATCCGTTCCGTCAGTGCCCTTATAGCTTGTCGTCAGTGTCACATAATTCTCTGCTGCATCTTTGCCATCCTTGACAGAAGCATAGGAGGCTGCGGAACAATTCTTATATGCAAGCTGAACTTTATAGAAGGATTTCTTCTCAATGGCAGCCATCTGGTCTGCATAATTCTGCGCATCTGCTCCTTTCTTGTACTCCACCATACCGGTAACAACATTGACCGTTCCGATATCTGTATACTTGAAGTTCTCCTTGATGTCATATGCCAGATTCTTCGTGGATTCATCAAACAGAAGTGATGTGTCCGTACGATAACCGGTAAACACATATCTTCCGGAATAATCCGCATTTGCCTCATCCTCAAACACAGAGGAAACATATTGCTTTAATACGGATAATACGGAATTACGCTCGTCCTGCGCCAGATAGTCATTGGCACCCTGATCAAGATATCCCTTCATGTTGACCAGAATGGAGTTGATATTCTTCATGGCAGACTCTGTCGTATCCATCCATGAAAGACCGTCCTCCACATTCTTCTCCACATACTGCTTGATCTGGGATATGGTACTACGGTACTTTAAGGAACGTACTGCCACCGTCGGATCATCCGATGGTCTCTGGATCTTTTTTTCGGAAGTAAACTGCTCCTCGTATTTCAAAAGACTGCTCTTGGCATTTCCAATATGCGTCTGCGCACTGTTGGATATCATTGAATTGGTTACTCTCATATTTCACACGCTCCTTCTGTCTTATACACCTGTTGAATTGATCAGGCGGTCCAGTACCTCATTCATTACCGAAATGACACGATATTGATATTTCAAAAGATTCTGATACTCGATCATGTTCTTTCCTTCTTCGTCTTCATCAACGCCGGACTTGGATAAACGGCGGTTCTCGACACCATCCACAATATTCTTGGAATTGGTGGTGCAGTCATTGATCTTTGTACCATCGACACCGACTGCTGCCGTCATAATCGCAAGGAAGTTGGATGGCATTCCCTGCTTGAACATAGTGTTATCCTCCCGCAGTGCCGAAAATCTGCTGAGATTATCAAAGGAAGCTACACCAGCATTGGCTTCCGTAGAAAACGCCAGCTTCTTCCCATCGCTCAACACATCCTCCGATACCTGTACATTTAATGCGGTCATGCTGTAGTAAGACAGCTTCTGTCCTTTCTGCGTCTTCGAGGAGAAGGTATAGACCACATCCGCGCCGGCAAGACCCTTCTGCGCCTCGCCGTTCAGATAATAACAGCCCTCCGTCTTATTGTACAAAAGCTCTGCCATCTCATACTCTGTTCCATCCGCAAGCGGAGCCGCCACGAAAAGATCACAGCCCTTTTCCTGATAAAGATCATATCCGGTATTCTGGATCTGATTGACATTGGCAGAGAAGGTACGCACAAACTCATTCAGCTGTGCCACATAATAAGGAATGCCTCGAAATCCCACATCGTCTCCGATCGTGGAGGTAGTTTTTCCTCTCTTCAGGGCGACATCCAAATGACCGCTCTGTCCCGCATTTAACGGCTTCTTTAAGGTAAATGTATATTCATAGCTTCCGTCTGCACTGACAGATACCTCAAAGGAATCATACTGAAATTCATAATTATAGATCTTAAGCTTCCCATCACTCTCCGGAATGTTGAGCTTTGACAGATTCCAAGAGCTGTCACTGCATGCGCTGTCAGCCTGGGATGCCTTCAGCGTGATCGTTGCAGCAGTATTATCTTCGGCAGAGCCTGCTGTGTATTTGGTCAATGTCGCCGAAAAGTTCTCGGAATTATTACCGTCTCTCATTTCCAACAGTGCCTGCAGCTCTCCTCCGAGAATACTGCTGCGCATATTGAAATCCTGTCCGTTCTTCCAGTGAAGTTCATAAAGACCATCGTAATCCGTCTGGTTGTCCTTGGTCGTTTTGGCCACAAGCTCGATCTGATTCGTCATATACGTATCGACAAGTACACTGTCACCGATAAATACAAGAAATTCTTCTGTGCCCTGTCCATCTTTCGGGACAGATGTTTCGACCTCCACATCAACCAGAGCAGAAAGATCATCGATCACCTTTGCTCTCTGGTCTCTCAGATCGTTTGCAGAACCACCATTTACCTCCAGTGTATTGATCTGCTTATTCAGGGAAGCAATCTGGCCGGCATAAGAATTGATCTTGTCCACGGTGCTTTTCACCTGTGCATTGACCTCCTTCTGTGCCGTCTGCAGATTATCGGCTGTCTCACGGATAAAATTCATCAGCGTATCGGCGGATCCGGATACCTGACGACGCATCGTGGTATCAGATGCATCTGTTGTCTGCTGCGTCACGGTCTTAAAGAAATCATCCAGTGCATTGGTGATACCGCCGGACTCTGCATCCTTGGAATAAAGATATCCCTGAATATCCTGCAGATAATGATCTAACGTACTGTATCTTCCATAAACCGAATTGCTCTTACGGTACTTATAGTCATAGTAATCATCACGGCTGCTGACAATATCCGTAACCTCCACACCGGTACCAAGCATACCGTATGAAGTGCGCAGACTCAGCGGAATCCCTGCCTTCTGCTCAACAGACTGCTTACTGTATCCCTTGGTGTTGCGGTTGGAAATGTTATGCGCCGTTGTATTTAAGCCCATGTTATAGGCATTCATACCCGATGTCGCTATATTTAATCCAAAAAATGTAGATGGCATATTCTTCCTCCTATCCGAGTCGTTCGATCAGCGTCTCTAACATACTGTCGATGGTATTAATATAACGGGACGCCGCATTGTATGCATGCTGATACTTCATCATATTGACAAGCTCCTCATCCGAGGAAACACCGGCCACCTGCTGCCTCTTGTCCTCTATGCTCTCCGCCAGAGACGTCTGGTAATCGACCATGTTATTCCAGTCGTTTCCGCGAATGCCAAGACCACCGATCATATTGGTGTAATAATCGTCGAAATTGTAGGATGCCTGTGAGTTCGGATCAAGAACTCCCAGATCCTCATCCCAGGAATGTAAAAGATCCTGAAACAGATTCTGTCCGAATGCATACGCTCCATCCAGTCCCAGCTCCGGATTCGCCTTAACCTCCAGCAGGGAGTAATCGGCGGTCAGCTCCTTGTTGATCACCATACTGTTAAGCGTGTACATCCAGTCGATGTCGCTTTCATTCTCTTCATTATACAGATACAATGTATATGTCTCATTGCCGTCCGCATCTACGGTCTTTTGTGCCAGCGGAATATCGTTGCCGTCCGCATCCTTTCCATAAATCTGTCCGTTCAGGGTAATCTTCTGATAACGATCGATCTGCCCTCTCGAAAATACCTCTGTGCCGATTGTCTCATGATCATCCGCCCCGACCGGACAATTGATCACATCCAACACCTTGTACTTTCCGCCGGTAATCTTTGTCATATCAAAGGCTTCCCCGTCTGCTGTCGTAGCTGTCGTTACTGTACCAAGATTCACTTGATTGCCCTTAATCTCAATATTTGGTGCAAATGCATCATTGATCTTTGTCACAACATTATGGATCAGACGGTCAAACTGTGCCTGGATCTGCGTAATGATCGAATTGCCCGTTGTATTATTGTAAGCGGAAACCGCCGCCTCGTATTTATTCTGTGCAACCTTGTATGCGGTCTCGTCAAACACACCCTTGTTGTCAATGAAATCCTCTTTCTGCGGCTGATCCGGAATATCCGAGTAGTTGGCGATTTTAAGACCTCTTGCCGTCAAGATACCACGCAGAGAGCCGACATCAGTCTTTCGCTCCGTGGAATATGCCTCTGAGGTATCAAACGCATCACCATATCCGTTATCCATCCAGCGCACCGTGTAGAAGCCATTCTCTGGAATCTTCTCACAGCCAAGATGATAGCTGACTCCCGCATCCACAAACAATGCATTCTCGATATACACCTGGATGCTGCCCTTCTCATCCTCCTGATAATTGAAGTTCGTGTAGGTTGCCAGCTCATCCAGAAGAAGGTTTCTTGCATCACGGTAATCGTTGGCATTCTCCACGCCGCCTGCCTCGATCTTCGCAATCTCCTTATTGTAATAAGCAATTGTCTCGCCAATCGTATTGATCCGGTCGACCTGGTCACTGATCTCCTTATTCAGACTGACCTGATATGTATTGAGCTGGGTGTAAATGTTCTGTGCCGTCTCCAGGAAAGACTCTGCCGTTGAAACAAAAAGCCGTCTCTTGGTGATGTCCTCCGGATTGTTTGCCATCTCCTGCATCACATTCCACAGAGACTGGAGATTATTACGAAACTCCATGCCCTCCGTCTCGCCGAAAATATCCTCAATCTCTCCAGATGTCTCTGACAACTTCTCGTAAAATGCCTTACGTCCTGTTTCCAGATGGTACTCCTTGTCCAGAAACGCATCCCTGATCTGGCGGATGGCGGAAACGGTTGTTCCAAGTCCCGTCTGGATCTGTGAGCCATCGACTGCCACCTTGACATTCTGGTAATAACGATCCGTCTGTATATTCTGCTGTCTCGTATATCCCTTTGTCTTGACATTGGCAAGATTATGGGATGTGGTATTTAATCCCGACTGGGCTGTGTGAAGCCCTGACACACCGGTATTAAAGCTGGTAAATAAGCTTCCCATACGATTACCTGCACCTTTCTATCTCTATCTTAAGCTCTCCCTTATAAATGGAAAAAGCGAATGCCTCCAGCGCCCCAAATCATTGGTCTGAACCAGCGAAAGTGCTGGTTCGGAATAATTACTGCTTGGCATCAAAAGCGCCCGGTCCCATATCGATCCCGTAGCTGCTTGACGCATTGCGGTTGTAATTATTGCTCCCCGGTGACATCCGTGTACTTTGAATAAAATTCATATTGAATTCAATCATTTCTA
>OIWU01001183.1_pt1 | contig 27298 bp, 14 predicted proteins | sample 1587711 | NCBI WGS metagenome assembly OIWU01 (sample SAMEA3888909, study PRJEB22519) | human gut metagenome | biome: human gut; feature: human-associated habitat; material: faeces | place: Denmark | collected 2010 | reverse complement strand
TAACAGTATTGGCAAAGAAGGGGCGTTAGAATCATTCTTTCGACCAGAAGGAAAATTCGCGGATAGAATATGTGCTATTCCTCTACTTCTTTCACGTCGAAAATCTTCTGATAAATGCGGCAGTTTAAGACTATATTGTATCCGCATGTCAGATTCGCTACTCATACTTGGAGGCGGCGGAGAAAAGAAAACAAGAACATATGAAGAAGATCCGATTCTTTCAGAAAAAGTGAAAACGCTTCAATCAATAGACAAAGCATTGACTGATATGGAAGATAACGGAATTGATATTGCTTCTACTATTTATAATGTAACTCTTAAGATTCAATGACATGAACAAAGCCAATTATGTCAATCCTCTTTTTGCAGAAATGCTCAACGCTGTGCCTGAGGAGGCGAGACGTGAAAGTGAGAGGTCCTTCGCGATTGCTGGACGAATAAAGGAAATTCTTCAGCGCAAAAGATGGAGCCAGGCAGATTTCGCAAAGGCGGCAGGAAAGAAAGAAGCTGAAATTTCCAAATGGATGAGCGGCACTCACAATTTTACCATCCGCACAATCTCATACATCGAGACTGTGCTTGGTGAAGATGTCATTTCCATCAAGAGATACCATCGCCAAGTCAGCGGATATGGCACTGCCAATGCTGACCGGACAGCCATCCTAAATGACAACGGCAACCAGGCGGAATATCATTCTGTTGACTAACATTCTTTTATCCGCTTGGCATTGCCACCTCGCTGAGCGCAATTTGTCCGTAAGCAGGTGGGGTTTCACGGATAAGTTATTCATTTTGAACAACTTGTCCGGTAGAAGGCGGGGTTTTCCGGACAAGTTGTAGATTTTCAGTCAATAGTTCCCAGGAATAGAAACGGTTGGGGAATAAATGCACGCAAACAAATGCACGCAAATGATGAAGCCAAGCAGATAAGGCTTAGCGTTCCTTCCAGTAACTTTCGATTTCCTCGAGCGTCTTGCCGGTGGTCTCAGGGACAAGTTTCCACATGATGAGCAGATATGGGACACACATCAGCGCAAAGAGGAAGAAGGTGCCGCCCGGGTAACAGGCCAGCGGAGGGTCTTCTTCAGGGTGAGCGGCAGGGTTGTGACAATGGTGGAGGCGTCACGGTTCAGCTGGAGGGTGTATGTGCCCTCCTGGCTCACGAATGCAGAGAGGGATTCGTCAAAGGATGCCAGGTCGTAGGCTGAGAAGGTGAGCTCGAGGGTTGCCGAAGAGCCGGGAGAAAGCACAGGGGTCTTGGCAAAGGCCTTCAGCTCCCGCACAGGCTTGTACAGCTCCGATTCCGGGGCGGAGGCATAGAGCTGCACCACATCCCTGCCCGGGCGGTCACCCTGAGGGTCACCCTGAGGGTCACGCGAAAGTCATTGCCCTTGCGGGTGAGGGCTGCATCAGACCACTCGAAAGAAGTGTAACTCAGGCCGAAGCCGAAAGGGAAGGATATCTTTTCAGGGGCTTTGGTGCAGAAATAGCGGTAGCCGACATCCACTCCCTCAAGGTATTCCGTCCAGCCAAGATTGCGGATTTTCCTCTCTGGCGCATCATATTCCCAGTCACTCCTTTTTGAGGTGTAGTCAAAAGGATAGTTCTCGGAGGAAAGGTGGTCACGGTAATCCAGAGGGAAGGTCATAGGGAGTCTTCCCGAAGGGTTCACCTGAGCGGAAAGGACTGCCGCAGTGGCATTTCCAAGTTCCTGACCCGGGAGCCAGTTCACGAGGATTGCATCGGGAAGGTCCTTCCAGGACGCCGTCTCGACCACTCCGCAGACATTCAGCACCACGACAACCTTTCTGCCGCGTGAATGGAAGGCGGCACAGGTCCTGCGCAGAAGGTCCAGTTCATCTTCGTGAAGGTAGAAATCCCTGGTGTAGCGGTCATTGTACTCCCCGCTCAGACGGCCGAAAGAGATGACTGCAATGTCGCTGTCAGCCGCACGCATCCCCAGAAATGCATCGCTGAGGAAAGCCTCGGCAGGGAAGGTTCTGTCACCAAGATGCTTGCGGGAATTTTCCTCTCCGAGCAAAGCCTCGGAATAGTCCATATACCTTCTGTAAACCGCATCAGTCTTCGGATTCAGGATGAAGCCGGCATTCCGCAGGCCCTCGTCCAGATTCACCTTGTAGGACGAGTTCACGAAACCCGCACCGATTCCGGCCACGATTCCGTCGTAGGCGTTCACTCCCAGAAGGGAGACATTGGCACCCTCAGCCAGAGGCAATGCCCCGTCTTCATTTTTCAGAAGGACAATGCCGTCTGAGGCAGCTGAGGCACTAACCCTGGCATTCTGCTCAAGCGAAGGGGCATCCGAATAGGCATATTTCCTGAAATGAGGGGTCTTGAGCACATATTCCAGCACCCTGCCGGCACAGATGTCAAGGTCCTCCACGGCAAGCGCCCCCGAGCGGACCGCAGCAATGATTTCATCCACCTGAGCCTGTTCTCCCGGCATCAGAAGGTCATTTCCGGCGTGAATCTGGGCAGGGGTGTCCCTCTTGCCGAACCAGTCGGAGACCACAATGCCCCTGTAGCCCCAGTCCTTCCGAAGAACATCTGTCAGCAGGAAGCGGCTTTCCATCGAATAGGTGCCGTTGACACGGTTGTAGGAAGACATCACGCTCCAGGGATTCCCCTCCTTGACCGCAATCTCGAAACTCTTGAGGTAAATCTCCCTCAGAGCCCTCTGAGACACGACAGCATTGTTCTGGATACGGCAGGATTCCTGGTTGTTCGCCGCGAAATGCTTTGCGGAGGTCCCCACGCCACAGGACTGTATGCCCCGGATCATTGCCGCAGCACATTTCCCGCTGAGCACCGGATCTTCGGAATAGTACTCGAAGTTCCTGCCGCACATAGGATTGCGGTGGATGTTCAGTCCCGGTCCGAGGATGACGTCACAGCCATACTCCAGAACTTCATTTCCCATTGCCCTGCCGCAAGCCTCAATCAATTCTGAATCCCAGGTAGCCGCCAGCATCGTCCCCACTGGAAAGGCTGTGCACCAGTATGTCCTGTCATCATCTTTCCTGTGAGGGTCAATGCGCAGTCCGGCAGGGCCGTCAGCCATCACGGTGTGCGGTATGCCGTACTTGTCGAAAGCTTCCGTGATTCCCGCCGCACCGGCAACCATCGCGAAGGTCTTCCCTCCGACAGTTCCGTCACCGGCATATCCGGCAGACCAGGTTCCGCATACAAGCGCAGCCTTTTCCTCAAGGCTCATAGCCTTCACTATGTTTTTCACGGGGTCTTTACCCAGACGAGGCGTCTTCTGCGCGAGGGAAGGTACGACATTGAGCGACAGTGCCGCGAATGCGGCAAGTAGTATTTTATATCCTTTCATATACGGTATATTTTATATTCATATATATTATCAAAATTCAGAAACCCTGTAGGTGAGATATGTTATTTCCGTAGAGTCAACGGCGCTTATGCTGAAATCGGGACTCTCTTCAAGGAAATATGTACTCAGGTGGATGGATGTCGAGCCGTCGCTTGTGAAATTGGAGTCGATGTGACTGCCCATCCTGATGTGAAGGGTTCCCTTGAAGGCGATTCTCAGGCTGGCTCCCGAAAGGAAAAGTTCCGGCAGGCGTTTCTTTTTGAGTTTCAAGGGTTCACCGGGTTCCAGGGAAACACAATTCTCAAGAGAAATGTTGCAGAGATTGCCGTGACGTATTTCATTGATGTCCCAACCGGAAGCGGAGAAATCGAAGCCGAGGGAAAACAGGCGGGCGGAGGTCTCCGGGGATTCGTAGCAACCTGCAAAACCGACATAACAGCCGTGGGAATGTGCTCCGGCAGCAATCTGCCTCAACTGTTCGTCAGAAAATGCGCTGACATTTCCCATACAGTACATATACGGTGCTCCCACATACCGGCATTGCTCCACCACTTCCCCAACGGTGGGAAAGGACTTGTACTCCATTATCATTCCCTTGTGCCCGAGGTTTCTGCGACCGCCGTAGAGGATGTAGTCGTCGCCCATAATGCTGCGGATTATTTCCAAGGAGGTTTCATCCACATACTGAATCATAGGGGCAACCCCACAACTGCGACATTCGAGGAGAAATTCTTCGAGGGATGTGATCGGGGTGCGGTATTGCGGATCTGAAGAACGGTAGCGGTACTTTGTGCGCAGGGTGTCGAAAGGAGACTGGCTGATGACCACCTCGGGAGCGAAATTGTCTTCAAGGTCTTCGACCTGGTAGCCTAGCATACCCCTGTAGCCGTGAATGACAAGGTACTTGCCGGGGGTAGCCGTAGGGTGGAGATTTGCCTCGACATAGCGGAAGCCCAGCCGGGCGGCGATTCTGACATCAAAGACGCTCTGACAGGGAATCAGCGGCTCGCTGTCCTTGTAGATCGTGTCGATGAAAAGATGGCTGTAATAGGGGTGGCCAAAGCGGAAGAGCGGGTCAGTCCAACGGCTGGAGAACCCGTCGGGCGTGGACGGCTGGGCAACGGATGTCCCCGGATAAAGGACCAGGGACAACAGCAGAGCGCACAGGCGGAGTCGCGGGAACGGGAGCATAGAGTCAAAGAATGTCCGGTTCTTCCCAGATTCTGTCCTCAGTGCATCTGACAATCAGGCTGAGAGGACCGCAGGCAACACGGAAATCACCTTTCTCAAGACGCCATCTGCCGTCCTGGCCCACAAAGGCAAGGTCGGAGGCTTTGACGCTGAGAGTAACCTTCTGAGTTTGCCCCGGTTCGACGGCAACCTTGTCGAATGCCCTGAGACGACGCACGTCAGGGACCTCGCTCGCGTACATATCACTTGTGAAAAGCAGCACTGCCTCCTTCCCGGCACGGTTTCCGACATTTTTCACATCGACCGTGAATGTCAGGACATCATCCGATGAGAACTCCGTCCTGTCGCAACAGAGGGATGAATATTCAAATGAAGTGTAGCTCAATCCCTCACCGAACTGCCACTGGGAATCCATCTTCGCGTCATAGTTGTACTCCCCTTCCATAGTGGCCACATTCTCGGAGACCTTGTAGTCGTACGGAGCATATCCGGCCGTGTACTTCGGCCAGGTGAAAGGAAGTTTCCCGCTGAAGTTCACATCTCCGGCAACAAGGGAGGCGAAAGCATCTCCGCCATAATTCCCCGGGAGCATCAATGCCACAACCGCGTCGGAAAGCGGCTCAATTTCACGGATGACCCGCGGACGGCCTCCACTGTAGGCCAGTACAACAGGTTTTCCGGTGCGTGAAAGCACCCTGACCAGTTCCTGCTGGTTTGCAGAGAGGTTCAGGTCCTTCCAGTTTCCGGGTGTCTCGCAGTAACTTCTCTCTCCAACGCAGGCAACAATGACATCCGCTCCGGAAGCAGCCCTGAGCAGGGTCTTGAAATCAGGCTCGCCTTCTTCGTACCAGTTGTCCCCCTTTTCAGGAGCATACTCCAGGCCCGGGCACCAGGTCACCTGACCGGGGAAACGACCGGAAAGAGCCTCGTAAATCGTGTTGTAATCCTTTGAGTGGGCATCAGATGCATCTCCCTGCCAGGTGTAGGACCAGCCACCGTTCAGACAGCGCATAGAGTTGGCATTCGGGCCGCAGACAAGGATTCTTTCAGTGCCCTTCAGAGGCAGCACACCGTTGTTCTTCAGCAGGACCTCGCTCTCAAGGGCTGCTGCAAGGGCATTGGATGAGAATGCCCCACAAGCGAAGTCAGTGTAGCAGTCAGTGTCCCATACAGGATTCTCGAAAAGCCCCAGGCGCATTTTCAGCCTCAGAACGCGACGCACTGCATCATCGATTCTGTCCATACCCACTGCCCCCTCTTCAACAAGTTCCTTCAGGTCGATGCAGAATTTCCAGGTTGAAGGTACCATTGCCATATCTATGCCGGCATTGATTGCCAGCCTGACGGCATCCTTCTCGCTTGTGGCAATTCTGTCGCGGTAGTAAAGATTGTTGATATCATTCCAGTCCGTCACTATCAGCCCATCCCAGGCAAGATTTTCCTTCAGCCAGACTGTCAGGAGCTTGTAGTTGGCATGGAAAGGTACTCCATTGTTGGAGGAGGAGTTCACCATCAGGGAAAGGGCTCCGTTTCTGATGCATTGTTTGAAAGGTTCGAAATATTTTTCCCTGAGTTCGGCATCACTGACCTTCGAAGGGGTCCTGTCCTGTCCGGACACAGGGACTCCATAGGCCATATAATGCTTGATGCAGGCCGCTATGTGTTTGCCGTCCACATTGCCGGGGTCATCTCCCTGAAGTCCGTGCACCGTCGCCTTTGCAAGTTCGGCGTTGAGATAGGTATCCTCTCCGAAACTCTCCCACATCCTGGGCCAGAGAGGTTCGCGGCCAAGGTCCATCACCGGAGAGAAAGTCCAGGGTACCAAAGCGGCTCGGGTCTCGTAGGCCGTAACCCGACCCATATCCTCGGCATATCCTCTGCTGAAAGTCGCCGCAAGATTGATTTCCTGAGGGAAAAGGGTTGCTCTCGCTATGTAGGAGGCACCGTGAATCTGGTCCAGGCCGTAGAGGCACGGAATTCCGATTTCCTTCAGGGATTTTTCCTGGATTTCGGAGATGATGCGGACATATTTTTCCTTCCGGGGCGCGCTGTTGCCGATGACATTGAGAATTGAGCCGACCTTGTATTTTCCGAAGACGGTGTCCATCAGTTCGGGCACAAGGTGTTCCCTTTCCTCGTCCATTATCACCCCGATTGTCAGCTGTGTCATCTGACCAATCTTCTCCTCGAGGGTCATCTTTCCTAAAATTGCTTCAATTCTTTTCTCCACTGCACTGTCACAGGGGAGAGCCGGTTCAACGGCGGTGCCGCAACCTGAAATTGTTCCGAGCGTCACTCCGGCCACGGCAATAGTTTTCAATCTGTTCATTGTAATAATCAATTATTCAACAACAAGGTTGTCAATGTTTCCTTTGATGACGACGGAGGAATCCGGGGTGGCAAAATCCACTTTGCCGTCTGGGGAAGGATTGCCGATTCCCCGGCAGGGGCTTGCAAAAAGAGCTTTGCCGTTCCTCTTCAAATGACTGAGTTTCAACCCGTCAATCCTGTTGTGGAAAGTCCTGGCTTCAAAAACCGAAGCGGCAGTTCCGTCATCATCGATGCAAATATAGGAAAGTTCCACGTCAGACATCACACAACCCGGAACCGAATTTTCATCCTGTGCAATCACGATTGCCCTCGAACAGGATCTGAGATGGTCGAAATAAAGGTTTTTCGCCACTATGGACTGCATCTGCGGTGGTCTGCCTTCCTTCCATTCCGGAGATTTTATCTGATGGATGGCGAAAGCACCGCGGACATCGTCCTTCTGTGCAATTGTGTTGTGTTCCAGGAATATGCAGGAAGACACCGTGCAATTCCTGATTGCTCCGGATGAAACCGCCTCATTTCCAGCCTCGGGGCCAACCACCACACCCCTGGCAAAATCAGCCCAAATGAGGCAGCCTTCAATCCGTATGTTTTCAAGGTCGGACATAGGCTTTGCATTGTGCCTGACCTTCAGGGTAATGCAGTCATCATAGCAGCGCAGGAAGCAGTCTTTCAGGAGCACGTCCCGGGAGCAGACCACATCGATCCCGTCTCCGTTCAGAATCCAGTTGACCAGGTTGATATTCTCGATTCTGACATCGGACATATTGTAAACGGAAATCGTCCAGCTAGGGGAATCTATAATGGTAACATCCTCTATGACAAGATTCCTCCTTCCAGGACTGCGGTCCTTGTTGCACTCAATCAGTAGTTCGCCGCTGGCCCACTGGGTACCTGTGTGAGGGAGTTCCGCTCCGGTGATGATGCCGTGACCGGCGATTCTGCAGTCATTGCCCTGAATCTCGACAGAGGCATACAGCACTGCACCATAGTCCACATACAGGGTTTGCCCCTGCTTGAGAATCACCTTCCCTTCGCGATGCTCACCAGGACCGTAGTAAATCACGGAAGGGTCATCCAAAGAAGGTTTCTCCCTGTCGGGGATGTTGCAAATCAGGAATAGGTTCGTTGCACGGTCGTCGTCAAATTCGACCGAAATCTTTCTGTGGGAATATTCATCAACCAAAAATTCAACCATGTGGTTGTCAACTACTTCCGGAACAATACCGTAATGAGTTGGCCTGATGCGAACATCTGAAAAGGCATCCCTGCGCCTTACCCTGACTCTGAGAGGAAAGTCCCCGGGACATTCCACAAGGGCTATGGACATCGTGTCTCTTAGGGCCTTGGAATTGTTCCAGTCATTCCAGATTTCCGGGTGATGAGCCGCAGAATCGGAACACAGGGCTTTATATACCGTTACGGGAACAAAGCCGTCTCCGCAGTCAACTTCGACGACATAGTCAGTCCCACGGCCGGAGGCCGAGGACAAAGCTAAGGGCAGAAGCAGGAGAAGGGTCAGAATCTTCTTCATAGGTTTTTCCAATGATCCGGTTCTACATAAGGGAAATATTCAACCATGGAAGAATCCGTCCCCACGAAAAGGGAGTCCACACCCAGAGGAGTGCCTGATTCAAAACGGGAGGCTTTCACAAGAACGGGCTCAGTCACCTCGAAAGGATTCTCGTAGAGAGGAGAGGAAGAGCAAGGAGTGCTTCCGTCGGTTGTGTAACGGATTTCCGACGGATATTTTTCACATTCCAGGCTGACCAGGGCGCTTCCCGATGATGCCACGGAACTGATGTCAATCCTGTCTGAGAGAGGATAGCAGTTCAGGCCCATTGAACGGAGAGAGACAACGTGAGCATTCATCCTGCGTTTGAATGAGTCCCAGTCACGCAGATGTGACGGTGTCCAGCCAAGTTCCGCAACTGCAAGAAGACGAGGAAAGACCATATATTCCAGATGCTGACAGTCATCGATGAACTCGCTCCAGGCACAGCCCTGGACTCCCAGAAGATTGCCGGCAGCCTCCTCTGAACTAATCCATTCGATTTCCCTGTCGATTTTGTGCCCCAGAATGAGTTCCTCATTGAAAAGGGCTTTCTGCGGAGTGTCTGCAAGAGGTTCAGTCAGGTAAACCTTTCTGATAGGAGAATATCCTACCATTGCCCGGGGCTGAGTCTGGGGAGTGTCCTGATACCAGTCGAAATAAAGGGCTGCCCCTGGGGTGAATATTACCTTCTGGCCCTTGTTCGCTGCCTGTGAGACATATTCCTGACCACGGTAGGAGTAAACCACCGATTCAGGATAGAGTTCGTTTTTGCTGATTTCGTCCCAGCCGCACATTATCTTTCCCTTCGAGTGGAGATAGTCCTCAATCCTGTCAATCATATAGCATTGGAGTTCATCGTAGTCCGGGATGCCCTCCCGTTCCATCAGGGCACGACATTTCGGGCAGAGAGGCCATTCCTTCTTGCGGGCCTCGTCTCCTCCGATGTGGATGTAGTCAGAAGGAAAGACCTCCATTATCTCGTCAAGGACATTTTCAAAGAATTCGTAGGTCTGTGGATTTCCGGCACAGAATTCACCGCTTGTGTAGGCCCTACCCTTGCAGCACAACTCCGGATGGGAGATGAAAACTGCATCGGAATGTGCCGGGAATTCGATTTCGGGGATTACCTCGATGTGGTTCGCAGCGGCATATTCTACTATTTCCCGGAGTTCATCCTTGGTGTAATAACCGCCATATGCATTCGGAGTACCCTCGTCAAGATAATGTCTGTCCTGCTTGTCCCACCACTCGATCCAACTTTTCTGCGTGCGGAAGGAACCTTTGGCTGTAAGCTCAGGGTAACGGTCGAGTTTCACTCTCCATCCACCGTTGTCTGTCAGATGAAGGTGAAAGTAATTCATCTTGTAGCGGGCCATCTGGTCCAGCAGAAGGAAAATTTCCTCCTTAGGAAAAAAATGTCTCGAAACATCCAGATGGAATCCCCGGTAAGGAAAGCGGGGAGCATCTTCAATCCTGACACAAGGCAGACCCTTGTCCGTCAGTATCTGCAGCAGGGTCTGGACAGCGTAGAAAGCTCCGTCCTCATCTGAACAGTTCACAGTGATTTTCCGTCTTCCGACAGTCAGCCTGTAGCCCTCGGCTGGGATTGACTTGTCATCGACAAAGTTGACACAGGTCATCGGATTCGCACGGAATTCAGCGCTGTCCGTGCGGAACCATCCGCCGGATAGCGAGATTGCGCCCGGCTGCGGGACAATTGACAGGTCCTCCTGACTGGGAGAAGAGCAGCAGACGGCGCAAAGGTAGGCCGCCGCGGCCATCATCAACTTTTTCATATTGTTTAATATTCAATTTCTATATTATCACCGCTGACCAGCCATTGGGAAGTGTTCTGAATCAACGTCCCATTGTAGGTTACATTCTTGATTTCCAGGCCTTTGATTGTGTTTTCATTCGAGACCACCGTAGAGATTCCGCACCCTGTGTCTGAAAGGATGGATATGTTCGAAAACTTCACCCTTTCCATCAGGCAGCCTCCCTGAGATGGTTTCTGCCAGACTGAAACAGGCCGGCCGTTCGGACGGATGTTGTCAATGACGATATCCTGGAAGCTGATGTCTGAAATAATGCCGGATGTGGTACCGCCCGAAGGATACTGGCTGATGCACAGACCTCCACGGTCGTCATTGGAGTAATTGTTGTTTTTTGTCGGATAATCAAGCACGGTGCAGTTCGAAACAAGCACATCGTGGATGCATCCGGTCTGTGTTGAGCCGCTTTCCGGACCAACGACGATGCCACCGGCAAAGTCAGCCCAGATGAGGTTGTCCTGAATGGTGATGTTTTTGGTATCATCAAGGGAAAGATGATTGACCTTCAGGGTAATGCAGTCATCATAAGTCCTGATGAAGCAGCCCCGGATTACGGCATCGCTGACGGAACACAAATCGATTCCGTCCCCGTTCAGAATCCAGCAGATTATGTTCGTGTTCTCGATTCGGACATTGTCAGTGCGGTAAATCGAAAAAGTCCAGCTCGGAGAATCAACGACGGTTATGCCCTCTACCGTGAAGCCGTTGCGGGTGCCGGTTTTTGTAGCATTGGTTTCAATCAACTGGTAGCCGCTGGCATATCTGTCTCCAGTGTGGGGGAGACGTGCTCCTGAGAGCACTCCCCTGCCCTTGATGGCCGTGTTGTCACCGACCGAATTGATTTTGGCATAGACGACGGCACCCTCGTCTATGTAAAGTGTCTGGTTGTCCCTTAGGGTAATCCACTGCGGATTCCAAACTCCAGGACCGTAGTAGATGACATTTGAAGGGAGATTTTCGGGGTCAGGTCTGTCCGGATCCGGTTTCTCGGGCAGGACCATCAGATTGTGGAAACGGTCCCCGTCATATTCAATGGAGAACTTCCTGACCTGCCAGGAAGGTATGGTGAGTTCGATCGTGTTGGCATCCACGGCCACCGGAACGATTCCCGAGAGGGTCGGGCGCACTTTCACGCTTGAGTAGGATCCGCTGAGTTTCTTCACCCTGATTGTCACGGGAGAATCAAAATCTGCGGTAAAATTCACGAAACTGGCAGTGTCGCGCAGTCTCTTGGAGTTGTCCCAGTCATTCCAGATCTGGGTGTGATGGTTAGGAGCATCCGACACAAGGGCATCGTGCACAAAGGCCTCCTTCCACTGTCCGTCGCCCTGAAGAACGCTCACGCTGTAATGAATATTCTTTTTGAGGACTTCCTTCAGTTGGACCGTCTTTCCCCAGACTTCAGGCTGTGCAGAGTCTGCGGAAGACATTTTCACCCAGCAGGCGAGAAGTCCGTCAGTCTCGAATCTGGAGAAATCCAGTTCAAGGGAGAGACTGCATCCCATGACAAGAGGTTTGGTGAGGGATATGTCAATCCTGTCGGTTTCCAGGCCGTCAATCTTCAGGTCCACCGGCAGAATCCAGTCACCATCCCCACACATCGGCATCAGGAAAGACCCTGTCTCAGGCGTTTCTCCTGTCACCTCAAAGGTCTTCGACCAGCCACCGTCCTTTGCCGAAGTAATCCATCCCGGCAGGGAAATCCTGTCCGCAAGGCCTGAGATTGTCGTCCTGGCAGAGACAAAAGTCTGAGGAGCACCCGTGACAGTCATAGTGAACGACGGAGCAAAAAGAGTCAGAGGCACCGCCGAAGCATCGGCTTGAGAAGACTTTCCGTCCCAATGCCACAGCCCCGGCAAATCCGAGGCCGTGTCCTTGGGATAGAAAAAGTAGGATGACAGAGGAAGTCCCTCCGTCCTTGCCCCTATGACAAATTTTTCCATCCTGTCTGAAGCTATGACATTCATCCTCTCCCCAGAAGTGAGCACCATGGCTGGTCGTTTGGAAGATCCCTCGGCCACATCCACGCAGTCTTCACCCTTGAAAGAATAGACTATGCAGTCCCAGTCCTCCATCTCCTGAGGCATTCCTTCGACCGAAACCTCGAAAGAACCGTCAGGAATCTCTGAAGAGGGAACTTCAGACCGCCTGCAGGCGGCAAGAGAAAGTCCTGCCGCTGCAAGCATAAGAAAATATCTGCCTGTTCGAAGCATAATGGTTCAGAAATTATTTCGCATCGAATGCAATGACATATTTGGCCATCTGACCTTCCTGTCCGGCAACTACAGCACCGTCGATGACGATTGTAGGCTGGAATGAATCTGCCTGATAGTTGTCACCACCGACATAGTAAACATCGGTCCAGCCGAGGTCTGCAAGGACGTATGCACCCTGCATAATGGTCATAGTCTTGTCGTTGATGGTTGCAAGGCCGAGTTTGTTGTCGATTGTGCGGCCGATGAAGCAGCGTGACCTTGTGCCATTGAAGCCCTGTCCGAGGACCTCGGTGTCACCGTCGTTTGCCATAGCGTCTGCAAAGCGGACCTTGTAGCCGTCGACAACGAGGGCAGGGTTGAAGTATGCGGCGCCTGTAACGGCCCAGTCCTCACCTTCAACCTTGAAGTCATCCCTGAAAGGAGCGTATGACGTGTCATCAAGTTTGGTTCCATAGTCGAAACCGAAGTCGGAAGCCTTCCTGAAGTCACCAAGGACGTGGAAGATGTCTGCACTAGGGTCAGGGGTGATTCGCTTCAGGCCCATCTTGCCATTTGAGTCAAAGCCGAAGCAAAGACCGTGGGACGTTCCCTTGGCCTTCACGCCTGTCCACCCGGAAGCGGATGCCTTGGATACGATCTGTCCATCGGATTTCACCCAGCAGGTCCAGGCAGCAGGACAGCCGCTCATTGTAATCAGGGAATTTACACTTTCAGCTGATTTTCCACTCTTGACGGCAGTCGCGTCGGAGATGATCTTGCCCTTGTAGTCACGCTCGTTGAAAGTAACGATAGTGAAATTGCAGGTAGTCATATCAACCATTGCCTTGCTGGCATCATAGTCTCCCAGAAGACCCATTTTTGCAATCTGGTCCTCATAACCGGAGTTGTCCCACCAAGCCTGAGTCTCGTCTCCGGTGTTAGGTGCAGGTACCTGTTTCTTCAGAGCTTTGGAATTGAGGACTGTCAAAGAAGGAATCTTTGCCCTCTGTGCATCGGTGGTAGTCTCCTCGAAGCCCCAGGCTTTCGGATCTCCAAGAACGGCGGAATAGTCGATGCTGACAGGGAATTTCTTTGTTGTGGTACCAACTGTGATGGAAATTTCTGCAGGACCTTCTGAAAGGTCAACGGTTGGATTTTCCACCTTGGCTCCTTCCATCAATGTCCCTTCACCGAAGACAAGGGTAACCTTGCTGCGGTCCATTCCGGCTGCGTAAGTGATGACGAATGCCTTTGTAGCCACATTGTAAATCACAGCATATCCGCCTTCAACTGACACTTTTGAACCGTCAGCCACAGGAAGGGCATTTGAAGTGATGGTCACGACATACTTAACTTTCTTTCCATTAGGGTCTGTGAAGTAGATGTTCGGGTCGGTGCTTACATCATAGTTGTCCGGATCCGCAGGGAAAACGAGTTTCCATCCGTCATTCACATTGAGGATGAGCTTTGCTGCAGAGAAGTTCTCGGCAGTAGTGAATCTGAAGGAAATGGTGTTGTCAACGACAACGCCTTCAACTGTCTCTCCGCCAACTTCAAGGGAAATTGCATCAAAAGGTTTGTCCGAATAGACAGGTCCCTCAGGAGTTTTTTCCGTACAAGAGTAGAGCATTCCAAGCGAAATCACGCAAAGAGCGCTCAGGAACAATTTTTTGAGCTTCATAAAAGTTTGATTAAAAGTGTTGTTAATATTGTGTCTGTAAAATTGTCCTACCATCCGGGATTGACCTGGAGATTGGAGTTTTTGTATCTTTCGTAATCGGAATAAGGGTAGAGATAGTACTTGTCATCCCATTTCCTTGTCTGAACAAGGTTCTTTGTGTAAGCCACTGTCCCGCTCGCCTCATCCTTCACGAGAGAAAGACCGTAGATTTGGGTATCCCCGCACTGGAGTTTCCATCTTCTTGTGTCCCAGAAACGATGATTCTCAAAGGCGAACTCGACGCGGTTTTCTTTCTGAACGGTCTTCAGGAAATCAGTCGTCGCACCCACCAGACCGACACCTGCCCTTGCACGGACGGCATTCAGGGCTTCCAGCGGAGACATAGTGTAGTTCACCTGTCCCAGACTTCCCTTGAAAGAGGCATCACCTGTCGCAAGGTAAAGGGCCTCGGCGTAAATCAGGTACATTTCCGCAAATCGGATGATGGGATAGATGTGAGGGTATGAAATCGAATTTCCAGTCACGAACGAGGTCTCCTCTATGAGGTTCTTGCGCAGGTAGTAGGAAGTCGGGGTCGCACCTGTCTTCGGAAGTGCGTTCTGTCCGCCCTCCCACATTTCCAGAGGTTTACCCTTGAACATCGAGCCGTTGACATAGAAAGTCTCTGCAAAACGCGGGTCTCTCTTTGACGGGTCGAGTGCGATGGCACGGTGGGCAGGATTGTCCCAGTCGAAAGGAGTACCGTCCAGCAGGTCGAATGCCTCAGCAAGGTTCTGCGACGGGCAAGCTCCTGAATTTCCGCCCTCCACTCCCATTGGGAAATTGGAACTTTCAAGACCATTGCTTGCAGAACGGATGATTCCGAATATGTAACCCTTTGCATTGAAGTTATTGATCTTCTGTTCTTTGACAAGGGAATACCAACCACTGTCAATGACCTCTTTGGCTGCCGCCGCAGCTTTTTCATAGCGGGTTTTGTCTCCGGTCGGATTGTGAAGCTGACTGGCATCGTAGAGAAGTACCCTCGCCTTGAAGGCCATTGCCGCTCCCCTTGTGATTCTGTTTGTCCTTCCGGTGACAAATTCCGCATAGCTCACCGGGAGTTTCGGTGTAATCTCATCCAGTTCTCCTACAATCCACTCTGTCACAGTGTGAAAATCCGAAGGAACCATTTCATTGACCTTTGCCGGGTCGGCGCTATGATCCATCAGGACGATGTCACCATAGCGTCGCATCAGTTCAAAATGGTACCAGGCACGCAGGAAACGGACTTCGTAGGGATAGTTTTTCAACTGCTGCATCCTGTCCTTGTAATCTTCCAGGTACTGCGTCTGAGGAAAATCGTCAGGTGCATTCTCAAGGAAATAGTTGGCCTGTGCTATGCCTGCATAGTAATGAGAGAAGCAGTCGTTGATTGTGTTGCGGGGACTCCAGGTCCCGTCATAATAGGTTTTGATTCCATTGCTTTCCCACGCATACACAGCATCGTCGGTGGCGCTGCTCTGGGTTGTCCACAGCCATTCGGTGTCAGCATCAAGATAGCTGTAAACGTGGGAGCAGACTTTCTTCACGTTTTCAAAACAACTGAACTGATAGTCGGTGGTCTGGTAGGTATTTTCCGTCTGTTCGAGAAAATCGCAGGAACCCAGGCCGGCAATCAGGGCTGCCGAAAGAGCCATATATTTCATTATATTGTTCATATGACGAGAATTAGAATGTGAATTTAAGTCCGAAGGAGAATGACCTCACGGAAGGATAACCAAGGGATATGGACTCAGGGTCGAAAATCTTGATTCTGTCAACAGAGAAAAGATTCAGTCCCCGGAAGAAAATGGAAATCTCACGGAATTTCGCCCTCCTCAATGCCTCCGACTGGAATCCGTAGTAAACATAGACCGAGCGGAGCTTGAACCAGTCGGACTTTTCAACCCAGAAATCACTTTCTCCCTGGAAGTTGTTCCCGTTGCTCAGGGTGGTCAGACGCGGATAGCGGGCATTCTGGTTTTCTTGTGTCCAGCGGTTGTTGTAATAGTGCATCGAGATGTTCTTGTCATCATTGTAGAGCGGCCAGTAAATTGACCCGGTTGTGAGCATGGCATACTGGTTGATGCGTCCGTCGAAAGTGGCCTCGAAACCCAGACCCTTCCATTTGAATCCCAACTGGATACCGTAAACGGCTGAAGGAAGGGTGTGGTATTGATCCATATACTGCTTGTCATTCACGTCAATCACGCCATCCCCGCTGATGTCCTTGTAGCGGATGTCTCCCGGTTTCACTCCTTTTCCGTCGAGGGTGCTGTGAGGGTATTTCGGAAGCAGATTGCCCTTGGAATCGAAATCGGAAGTGCTGTAGAGGCCGTCGCTGGTATAGAGGGTCAAGGCCGTGATGGAGTGACCGGTCCGGTACATATAGGAGTAAGGATGGTATTCCTCACCCATTTCAAGAATCTTGTCCTTAGTGTAGGAAATGCAGCCTCCTATGTGCCAGGAGAAATCTCCGACCGTCTGGCTCCAGCTTGCGGAAAGTTCGCCTCCCCAGTTCAGGGTCTCTCCGTTGAAAATGTACGGAGCGCCGAGGCCGAGCAATGAGGAATATACTCCGGAGGATGACACCTTCAGATGTTTCCTGTGGTTGCGGAAGGCATCAATGCTTACCTCAAGACCTCCGAAGGCCCGAAGATCGATTCCTACATTGGCCTTGAAGTCCGTTTCCGGGAGAGCCCCGTAAGAAGGGTAGGAGCCCTGCATCATTCCGGATTCGGACGAGCCGACCATTGCAACAAATCCACTGCCACTGCCGTTGTTCGGAGTGTCCAGACCGTAACCCAGCCTTGCATCGTAACCGGTGATTCCATAGCTTGCGCGAAGCTTCAGAAGGTCGAGTCCGGAAGCATCCTTGAGGAAAGACTCGTTCGAGATGATCCAGGCTGCGGAAACGGCAGGATAGAAACGATATTTCTTTCCTTTCTCGAGGAAAGCACTGCCTGAGCAGGTCGACACTACATCCACGAGATATCTGTGGTCGTAGTCATATCCTGCCCTGAGGATGAAATCATTGTAGGAAAACACATTGCACTTTCCCCTGTTCTTCCATCTGTCCATCGACCAGATGAAGGAAGCCTTCACGCCATTCTTGCCGAAGGTCCTGTCGTAGTCAGCCATTGCCGTTACGGAGAAATTGTTGTTGACATTGCTTCCGCCTGCAAGAGCAGATGAGAAGGACAGGTCGGTGTCATTGCCGTATTCGGACCAGTTGAGTTTCTGAACGTCTCCATTATCGTCCCGGTCGTAGGCCATCTTTGCATACTTGTAGGTCTTTGACCTGTTGTCATTGATCACCGCACTGTTGTCGAATGCGCCCTTGAGTGTCAGGGAGAGTCCCTGTGTCAGCATCGACAGGTCCTGGATGATCGAGATATCAGCAAGAAGTGTTCTCTGGAGAGAAACCGAATATCCACTCTGGGTGTAGGTCGAAAGAGGATTCGCAAAGAGTTCCGACCGTGCCCAGAGACCATCCTCGGACTTGAGAGGGAAAGCGATTGCCGGAGTGGTGTATATTCCCGAGACATAGGTTCCCGCGTAAGGCTGCTGTGTCTGAGAGAGACGACCCATCATATTGATCCTGATTCGGGTGGTCCTTGTCATTTCCGATTCAAGGTTGGTCCTGAGTTTGAGACAGGAATTCTGGAACTGGGTGCTGTAGCCATCATTCATCCTTGTGTTGTTGAACAGGCCATCGTAGCCGTTGTAGTTGGCGAGCACATAGTAGCGGAAGCGTTTCTCCTTTCCCTCCAGGGAAACGTTCAGGTCGTGGACGAATGCCGTCTTCCTGAGAACTTCCTTCTGCCAGTCCACCGAAGGGAAGAGGGAACTGCCCTGTGCGATTCCCTTAAGGTCGGCAGCCGTGTATCTCGGCTGAAGGCCGTCATTGGCAAGTGCCTCATTAACTGCATTGGCATAGGTAAGGCCGTCCGCCATCTGAGGCATTGCAAACGGGGTCTGGACGCCGAAACTGTATTCGGCATTGATTCTCATTCCCGGAGTATGTCCCCTCTTGGTCGTGATGACAATCACTCCGTCCGCTCCCCTGTTTCCGTAGATTGCGATTGCGGCGGCATCCTTGAGAACCGTGATGTTCTCTACCTCTTCTGCTCCGATGAACGCCGGAGATCTCTCGACACCGTCAACTATGTACATCACATTGTTGCCCGAGAAGGAGCCCCTTCCCCTGACAAACATTGCCGGTCCGTTGTCCGGAAGATTTCCTCCGCTTGTCACATTCACTCCGGGAAGCATTCCGGCTATGCTTGCAAGTGCCTGTCTTCCACGGACAATCTGAAGGGCCTGTACCCCTATGCTGGAAGCGCTGACTGTTGAAAGGTCCGTGCTGACAGACTTGTCGTAACCCAGGAAAAGGACGGTGTCCCTGATCGGGTTTATTTCTCGTGCAAAGGAGAGTGAGGCTGACAGCAACAGGAGAGCCAGGGTAATGTATATCTGTTTTTTCATCATTTCAATATTTTCAAATTACTACCATCCCGGGTTCTGGACCAGTCCATATCCCTTGTTGATCTCATCGGACGGGAACGCGCTCAGGAACCATTTCGGGCTGAATTTATCCTGCCAGATTCTGCCCTGGTCCATCTTTGACGGGTCTGAATAGGTGAGAACAAGGTTGCCCTCCTCGAAAGAACCACTCTTGCGGGTTATCTGGATTCCGTAGAGAAGCTTGCGCATCAGGTCTTCCCTCTTCCAAAAAGCGATGTCGAACCAGCGGACTTCTTCGAAACAGAACTCCCTCGCCCTTTCATCTAAAATCTCCTCGCGAAGGTATTTGTCACCTTGGAGGCTGCATTCAGGATAGTCCGGAAGGGCTTGCCCCGAATGAAGCTTGGCGGCATTCGGAAGGGTCATTTCCGGAAGGCCCACCCTTGTGCGGGTCTTGTTGAGCCAGGAAAGGGCTTCCTCGGAACGGCCAAGCTCGTTCAGAGCCTCAGCGTACATCAGATAGAGTTCAGGAAGACGGATATAGGCCGAATTGGTGGCCTTGTTGAGGAACTCGTCATTGTAATCCCAAAGGAACTTCCTGATAATAAAGCCCGTGGCACATTTCGGATTGGCTGAACTTCCGTGTTCCAGACCGTCAATCCAGGTCTCGGCACAACGTGTCCTGTAACGGTCACCGGCTATCAGCACCGTCTCGTAAAGACGAGGGTCCTTCCCCGTGAAAGGATTGTTGTAAACCATTCCGTCGTGACCGTGGTCGGAAAGCCATTTTCTGTAATCGGAAGGTGTTCCGTCGGCAGCGGTAAACATATCCACGAAATTCAGGGTCACGCAGCCTCCGCCATATCCCCTTCCTGCCTGTCCCTGGTCGGTCAGACCGAAATAAAACCTGTGATAGGTGTTGGAGTAGGTCGGTATGGCCCTACCGGTGTGGATGATGATTTCCGGGGATTCCCTATCAGCGTAGCAGGTGCTGAAAGCCTGACGGTAGCCCTCGGCGTCATTTGTCTGAGGCATCACCATCCTGTAGGCATCACCGTTTTCCGTGTTCTTCTTGAAGAAATCCTCACAGGCATCAGCCACGGCCTGCCAGTTCTCCTGCGTGTAGGAACCGAGCCAGGTCATCAGTCCGGGATCTTCCTTTACGGAAGCTTTGTTGGCTGCCGTCGGTTCCTGTGCCTGAAGGTAAGGAGTCGATGCATTGAACAGCGGACGGGCCGCAAGTTGAAGCACCCTTGCCTTCAGTGCGAGTGCTCCGGCAGCGGTCATTCTTCCGTTGTCCGCATCTGCGACAGTCCACGGAAGCTCTTTCGCTGCCTGATCGCAGAGGGCAACAATAAAATCCACACACTGTCTTACCGTTCTGCGGGAATAGTCCGCAGTCATTTCATTTTCCGGGGTGGCATAGTCATCCAGAATCGGCACTCCTCCGAAATGACGGAGCATCTCGTGCATCTGAAGGGCTATGATCATCCTTGCCTCACCTTTGCGAACTTTTTTCTCCTCATCAGTCATATCGGGGACCCTGTCCACATTGTTTATGAAAATCCACGCGCGCCTGATTCCTGTCCAGGCGCCTTCCTGATCCGGAAGGAAGCCGAACTTGCCACTTCCTTCATTCTCCGCCTCGGCATTGTAGGTGCCTGCATAGTAGGTCTTGATAACACCTCCCCAGGTACAGTGGCTCTGCATCAGGTCAGTCATTGTATCAAGATTGTCCCAGCCAATCTTGTTCCCTCCGTTCTGAAACTCGTAATTTCCGTTGTTGGAATGGACTGTCAGACAGGTACGGAGCGAGGCGTATGCACCGATGAGTTCTCTCTCGGCATACAACTTCGACGAAAAGATCTGCTCAAGGGTCATATCCGCTCCAGGCGCCTTCTCGAGAAAGGCGTTGCCGAATTTGAGGTCGCTGCAGGAAGAAGCGGCAAAGAGCGCGGCAGCAGCCATTATATTTGTAAATATCTTTTTCATCATCAGAACGTTATATTAATGCCGAAGTTGAAAATCCTGTTGTTTGGATAGGTGTAGGTCCCGTCTCCGGTGCTGCCTTCGGGGTCAATGTCATACTGCTCGAGTTCAGAGAACAGGGTCAGAAGGTTGTAACCGCTCAGGAAGACTTTGAAAGATGAGATTCCGGCTTTCCCGAGGGCCTTGTCCTTGAATGTGTAGGCGACCTCGGCCGTCTTGAGCCTCAGATAGGAACCGTCCATCAGCCAGAGGTCGGAATCTCTGGTGTACTGGGTCTTGTTCACGAATGTAAGTCTCGGGAAACGGGCATTGTCCATATTCTCCTCGGTCCACCTGCCGTCAGCCAGATAGGTCAGAAGGCTTCGGGAGTTCTGGGTTCCGAAAGGCGTGCGGTACTCGCCCGAAAGCACCCTCGATGCGTGCAGGGCCCCGGTCCACTGCATAGAAACCGACAATCCCTTCCAGCTGAGTCCCGCCACAAGACCGAAGACATAGTCAGGACGGGCGGAGTAACCGTAAAAGGTACAGTCGTTCCCATCAATCTTCCCGTCATTGTTCAAATCCTTGAACAGAGGGTCACCCGGTTTGTTTGTTCCGGGCTGCTCCGGAAGAAGATACCTGCCTTCGTCGTCTTTAAGCAGATTTCCGTCGGAGTCGAAATCGGACGGACGGTAGAACCTGTCGAACACAAGACCGTAGCTCTGTCCGGTAGGGCGTCCCGTCTGGGCCATATACCACTCGTTCGGAGTCACCTCATCCATAAAGATGATCTTGTTTTTGGAATATGACATATTCGCAGTTATCCAGTAGCCTACCTTGCGACTCGGGCGCGTGTCCTTCCATCCCAGAGAGAGTTCATATCCCCAGTTGTCCACGATTCCCAGGTTCATAAGAGGGAGCTTGTAGTCTGTCACCGACGGGGATGTCTTCCTTTTGGAGAGAATGTCCTTACGGTGTTCAAAGAAGAGATCACCGTTGAAAGACAGGCGGTTGTCAAACATTTTCAAATCGATTCCGTAATTCTGCTTGTAGGCCTTCTCCCAGGTCACGTCCTCATTGCCCTGGCGGCTCTCGACCGCATCCCGCAGCATCCCGATGGTCGGATTGATGCCGAACTGCCAACTGCCATAGGCTCCATCACCAACAGCACTGTGGTTGCCGTTCCAGCCTCCAAGGTAGAGGAAACGCTCTCCGGAATATTTGTCATTGCCGACAATTCCGTACGAAGCCCTGATTTTCAGGAAATCAATCACCTCGGCCTTGCTCATCCACTTCTCGGACGAAACCACCCATCCGGCCGAAACGGAAGGGAAGAAACCGTAACGCTTGCCGGGAAGGAAGTTCTCGGAACCGTTGTAGCCGGCATTGAGGTCAAGCATATATTTCTGTTTGTAGGAATATGTGGCCCTCCAGACATATCCCACATATCCCGTTGGTATGTCGGAATATGAGGAAGGATAATATTTCTTGCTCTGGTTGTAGAGGAAGAGACCCGAGACAGCGTGGTCTCCAAAAGTGCGGTTGTAATTGATTGATCCCTCGAGATACCAGTCCCTGGCACGGCCGGAAGAAGTCTCGGAATAGGAAAGAGGCTCTTTGAGGTTGCTGATGCCCTCGGTCCGGTAAACGATAGTGTTGTCAAAACGAGGGTCGGAAATATCCATTCCGGGCTGTGTGACTGAGCCCTTGTAAATCGGAATCCAGGTACTGTCGGTACCCGTCGGAGAACGGAGGATTGTCACGCTGTGGGTAGTGTTGTAGGCTCCCTTGACCTGTGCGCTCAAGCCCTTTGTGACAAAATCGAGATTCTGCTCGATAGCCAGGTCGAGATTCAGGACATTCTGATTAGTGGTGTAAAGACCCCAGTTGTAGTAATAGTCGTAAGGAGACTTGGTTTCTCCGATCGGGATGTAGGGATTGAAGCCGTTCTGGATGAGTTTTCCGTCCACGAAACCCGGACTCGAGAATGGCACGCACCACATCACGGTCCTCCAGAGGTCCTCGTTCTGCGGTTCCTTGCGGCTGCCCAGACGGCCTCCGATGTTGAGTTTGAGCAAGGTCGTCTTCGTGAGGTTCACATCCACATTGGTCCTGTAGTTGAACCTGTCGTAGCGGAAGTTCGAATTGAAGGTCTCATAATTCTGCTTCAGGACACCGTCCTGGTGCAGATAGCCCAATGAAACAAAGTAGCGGAATCTTTTCCCGCCACCGGACAGGGTGACATTATGCTGTGTCTGCCAGGAGAAATCCTTGAAGATTTCCTTCTGCCAGTTGACATTCGGGAACATTATCGGCTCGTCGCCCTGGCGGAATCTCTCGGTCACATAGTCGGAGAAGATGAGGTTCTTGTCGGAGACACCATCAGATTTCTGGGCTTCGGTGAAGAGGGTCGCGTAGTTGTAGCTGTCCACACAGGTAAGCTTGCGCAACGCCTGGGTCAGGCCAAACTGACTTGAGACCGAAATGCTCATCTTTTCTTCGGTGCCTCGCCTTGTGGTCACGAGGATGACTCCATTGGCGCCACGAACTCCGAACACTGCCGTCGAAGAGGCATCTTTCAGAACTGTGATACTCTCGATTTCATTCGGGTCCATCTGGAAAAACGACCTCTCGACTCCGTCCACCAGAATGAGAGGGCTGGAAGCCGTGTTGGACAGCGAACCGGTTCCACGCACGAAAATTTGAGGGTCATCCGCACCAGGCTGTCCGGAAGTCTGGACGGTGGAAATTCCGGTGACGGCTCCGGCAAGAGCGCTTGCTGCACTTCCCGCTGGAGATTTCAGAAGTTCGCTCGTGCTGATTGAAGTGATGGCTCCGGTGATGGAGAGCTTACTCTGTTTTCCGTAGGCGATGACCTGAACTTCATCAAGAGTATGGACATCCGGAACGAGAGCAATTTTGCCCATCGATGCGGCAGCCTTTACTTCAAGGGTCTCGTAACCCATCAGGGAAATCTCAAGAACTGAACCGGCAGGTACCTTGAGGCTGAACCGGCCGTCTAAATCAGTGATGACGTGGTCTGTTGAAGACTTGGCTTTCAAGAGCACGACCGCTCCGATGAGAGGCTCCCCTGTTGAGGAATCCACGACCGTTCCGGTTGCCGTCACAGTCTGGGCGGATGCATTGAAAGAGCCAGTGATAATGACCAGTGCTGATAGAATAATCAGCAGTGAGCCTTTGCAAAATCCGTTTGACATTAGCCTTGTTATTAACTTAGGTTTCGACAAATTTAAATCAGCAACAGGCTATGCAAGGTCGAAAATTGTTCACAAAAACTCCACTTGTCAGAGAACCTGCCCTCGAATGCTGTCCAGATAGGCTTTCGGCGTCATCCCATACTTCTTCTTGAAGCAGGCGGAGAAATATTTCGGGTCGTTGAATCCGACTGAAAAAGCAATGTCGGAAATCCTCACGTCATCCTTGTTTTCGGTCAATGCTTTGTAGGCGACGGTCATCCTGACATTGTTGATGAATGCTCCCGGCGACATCCCTGTAAGGGCCTTGAGTTTCTCCGTCAGGACAGTCTTGGATGTTCCCATTGAAGAGACGAACTCCGGAAGGTCGAAATCACAGTCCTTGTAGTGGGCATTTACGCAGTCAATGGCTCTTCTCAGGAAAGTCTCATCCATTGAAGTGTACTCCATATTGTCCACATCCAGGACAATCTGCTTCCGGAAGTCAGCCCCCTTCCGTTCAATCTTCCTCAGACACTCGACAATCTGGGCATAGAGAAGTTTCATCGAGAACGGCTTGCAGACATACCCGTCGGTTCCAGCCTGCCAGCCTTCAATCTGGCTTTCCTCGGCACTTTTTGCGGTCAGAAGGATGACAGGGATGTGACAGTATTCAAACCTGGACTTGATTGTCCTGCACAGTTCCAGTCCGTCCATCTGAGGCATCATCACGTCGGATACGACGAGCGAGACATCCGAATGTTCCAGGATTTCCAGAGCTTCCTTCCCGTCCCCTGCCGTCAGCACATTGAAATGCTCCGCAAGCATACTCTTCACCAGATAGCAGAGTTCCTGATTGTCATCCACAAAAAGAATGGTGTAGTCATTCGACAGTCCCTCGGGACGCTCCAGAACCACTGTCGCAGTATTCAGGACAGGACAACTGTCCTGGGAGGTGTCCTTTCCGATTTCATCCTCCTCAAAGGCCTCCTCCGAGATCGGCAGCCGGACAGAGAAGACATTGCCTTGCTCCGGACTGCTTGACACAGTGATTTCACCTTTGTGAAGAGTGACAAGGTCCTTGACCAGAGACAATCCTATGCCTGTTCCGATGGTGTTGTGCTTTCTGTAGTCACCTTCGTAGAATCTCTTGAAAAGCCCCTTGATGGTCTTCTCGGACATAGTATCCCCCGTGTTCACCACGTCAATCATCACCATCCCGTCGGCCAGGGATGAAACCTTCACGCTTATGTCCCCGCCCTTCGGAGTGTATTTCGCGGCATTTGAAAGCAGGTTGTACACTATTTTGTCAACCTTGTCCGTGTCATACCAGCCCTCGATCTGGTCCGGGGAACTCGTGAAGGAAAGGTTCTGGGCCTTGCCGGCAATCAGAGGGCCGAAAGCCTCCACACAAGAAGATATGAACTTCGTGAGATTTCCCCTGGAGACGGACAGTTTCAGATTCCCGCTCTCGACTTTTCTGAACTCGAGCATCTGCTGAAGGAGTCTGGTCAGCCTGGTTGTGTTGACAGACAGGACTTTGGGCAGGTCCGGATTCCATTTTCCGCCTGTCAGGCTCTCCACCGATGCATTGATGATGCTCAGAGGGGTCATCAGTTCGTGGGTGACATTGGTGTAGAACTGGAGTTTCAGGTGATTGAGTTCCTCAGCCTTCTGTTTCTCCATCCTGCTGAGCCTCACAAGTTCACGCGCCTTGATGCGGTCATAGGTGTATCTCCAGATTCCGTAGGCCAGAGCAGCAAAGACTAGCAGATATGCCATAATAGCCCAGGATGACAGGAGAGGATGGCGCAACACCTTGATTCTCAGGATGCGCTCGTGAGTCTTGTCCCTTCCGAGGGTCTTCAGGCGGAAGATATAGTTCCCCGGCGGTACATTTTCATAACTTGCAGTGTGTCTCCCCTCGGCATCAATCACCTCTTTCCGGTCATACCCTTCGAGGATGTAGGAATATATGTCCTGCTTTCCGGCGCCCTTGTTCAGAAGAGCGAAACTTATTGAAAACGAATGCACCGTGTGGTCTATCCTGACCAGGTCGGCATAGTTGATATCCTTTTCGCAGACTTTCCTGCGCTGTTTTGGGGACATCGACCTCAAAGAAGTCTCTCCGAGACGGAAGTCAGTCAGGCAGAGATTCTCCCTCACGGGGAAAGACGGGGTCTGGCTGCGCAGCGGGAAATAGACGATTCCCTTGGAAGAACCGGCGGCAACCGTCCCGTCAGGCAGATTCACAAGAGTGCTGGTATTGAATGACATCGAAGCATCGTGATCCGAGAGTGAAATATAGTCCACGTCTCCGATTCTGTCACCTTCGGAGTATGTGAAGGAGACAGCGGCATCGGAAGTGGTCACCCACAGTCGGAAAGTGATGTCTGAGGATATTCCTGTAATACCTTTATTATATAGGGCGGAGATATTGTTGATCTGACTGAACTCCCCTTTCTTCCTGTCGTAGAGATACAGCCCGTCAAAAGAGGACCCTGCCCAGACATTCGAGGCCGGATCCACTAAAAGACAGGAAACATTGTCAGACTCTCCAAGGGACCATCTGACCAGACTGCCGTCGGAAGGGGAAAGACGATACACTCCGTTGTAGTTGGTAGCAATCCAGACTGAGCCGTCACGAGCCGACTTGAGGTCGGTCACAATCACATCCGAAAGAGGGTCCAGGGCAGCATCCGGCAGATAATCCGCAATTGAAAAAACCTTGTTCCCTGGTGTCATCACGAAAACGCCTTTCCTTGTTCCGATCCAGAGGTTCGATGCATTGTCTTCAGCGATTGCAGTCACTCCCAGATGAGAAAAATCGGGATATTCCTCAGAAATAACCCTCCGGGCACCGCTTCGGGAGGACGGGTCCAGAAGCCATAGCCCCTGACTGTAAGTCCCGAAACAGATTTCCGAAGTACTGCGTCTGCGCGATATTACATCAACGGCCGAAGTGTAGGGGAAATCCCTGAAAGCCGGATATTTCTCGTAAGGGAGGAAACTGCCGTCAAAGGGGTCGTAAAGCACCATTCCGAAACCAGTGATTCCAAGCCAGAGACGACCGTCAGGCATAGGAAATATACTGCGTACCGAATTGGTCCTGAGAGACTTCCTGATGTTTTCAAGGGCATCGGTCCTGAAGTCGGCATCGGGATTTTCCACCTTGAAGACCCCTCCGCAGAACATACTCAGCCAGACATTCCCGTCGTCTGTCCTGAGGATGGAGCTTACCTCATTGTAAGGCAGGTCGTGACCGGGTTCTCCCGGAGCGTAGTTGACGAAAGAGAAAGGATCCGAAATGTCTTCGAGAATGCTCAGGCCGCTTCTTGAAGCCACCATCAGTCTTCCCTCGGAATCCTGTCCGATGTCGTAGATCACATCATCCAGAAGGGATCCGGCCTCCGGCGTGTTGGAATAGACGGTGCAGGATAGATTCCCGGGGGCGTGGGGAGCATCGATCCGGAGCAGTCCCTTTCCCCAAGTGCCGACCCAGAGGCGG
>OIWU01001182.1_pt1 | contig 27301 bp, 37 predicted proteins | sample 1587711 | NCBI WGS metagenome assembly OIWU01 (sample SAMEA3888909, study PRJEB22519) | human gut metagenome | biome: human gut; feature: human-associated habitat; material: faeces | place: Denmark | collected 2010 | reverse complement strand
TCAAGACGACGCCCTCTCACGGCGTAAACCCGGGTTCGATTCCCGGACAGGTCATGAAGCTGTATGGAACTTCCATACAGCTTCTTTTTTTATATCTATCATAGTTTTCATTAATAGAAAATTGTAGAATATCAATATAAAATGTGATATGCTGTAAACGCTGCCGAACCTCCAGTAGAAAGGAGGTGTGCGTCCATGACCGAATTGTTCACCACATTTCTTGTCTCTGTTATAGCAGGTGTAGTTAGCTGCTACATATGCAAATGGCTGGACAGAGATAAATAGGCAGCAACAGCCTATGCGGAGTGGTTCACCGTAACGAACAAGAAAACCCCAGAGGTGGCAGCCTCTGGGGTTTTTGCGTCGCATGAGAAAAGTTCACCACATTTCTTAGCTGCCTACATCATATTCTATTTTTTTTTAAATGTCAATATGATATCAAAATCACCCATCCAAAGAACTCCAGACCGAAACCTATTTCCATACGCTATGACTTATTTCAATTTTTTTCACAAATAATTCATGTTTTCTTTCCTCTTTTTGTTACAATTTATGCTATAATATCTATGAATGAGTCATGGTAAAGTATCATGACTCTATTTACGCAAGAAAAAGCTGATCCGCTGCTGCTTTGGGACCGGTTTTTGCGTCACTGACCCGGCGGCTGCTGCCGTCTGTACCAGAAGGAGGAACATCGAGAACTTATGGATTACCCTGTATTAAAAAAGAACTTCGAAAACCATCGTTTCCATACATCATATTTTGAGACAAAGGAGGAAGCTGCAGCTTATCTTGCTGAGCAGATCAAAGGTGAGACCGTTGGCTTCGGTGGCTGTATGACCGCAAAAGAGATGGATCTCTTTGAGATCCTCAAAAAAAACAACGAAGTGATCTGGCACTGGGAACAGGGACCGGATGCAAGGATCCGGGCAAAAAAAGAATCTACCGTATACATACTGAGCGCAAATGCCGCTGCAGAGACCGGTCAGATCATCAACATTGACGGAAGCGGAAACCGTCTTTCCGAGAGCTTATTTGGACCGAAACGAGTATACTATGTGATCGGAAAAAATAAGATCGCGCCGGATCTGTCCTCCGCAATGGACCGCGCGAGAAATATCGCCTGTCCAAAGAACGCGGCGCGTTTTAATAAGAAGACTCCATGCGTCGTGTCCGATGACAAAAAGTGCTATGACTGCAACAGTCCGGAGCGGATCTGTAACGCGATCCTGATCTTAGAACGCCCCTGTACCGGAATGGAAGTTGAAATGGTATTTATCAATGAAGATCTTGGATATTAAAGGAGAGACACATGAATATTCTGTTTTTTCTAACACCAAAGAATGATGTGGCATTTATTTATTCCGACGCGAACCTCAGAGAAGCGATCGACCTGATGGAGGCGCACGGCTATTCCGCCCTGCCGATTCTCACAAAGCAGGGACGGTATGCGGGAACGCTGACAGAAGGTGATCTGCTCTGGTACATGAAGAGCCATCTGAACCAGAGTTTAAAGGATATGGAGCTGATCTCCGTCATGGAGGTAAAGCGCCGTCAGGACAACAGCCCGGTAAACGCCGGAGCAAAGATGGAAGATCTGCTGGATAAGGCGATGCAGCAGAACTTCGTCCCGGTACTCGATGACAATAAATCCTTTATCGGAATTATCACGAGACGTGATATCATGAAATATTTTTCCGGTTCCTATAAGAAAACAGGAAATGCTTAAGTTATTGGATTCCGGGTGAAATGGCTTTTTTCAGACCGTCGCATAAGTTCCTGTCATTTTCTTCCAGCATCATTTTCTGCCGTCCGGTTATACTGATACCATCCCAGAAAAAGGTGGTGAGAAATGATGAATCAGGAAAAGAACGACAGCATCCAGTGCTCGATCCATAACTGCGTGCATCATGCGGAAAATGTGGATTACTGCACCTTAGACCGTATCCATGTAGGAACGCATGAACTCAATCCTACAAAAAAGGAATGTACCGACTGTGATTCCTTCCAGTGCAAGATGTAGTCCGGTCTGATGTTTGACGAGAAAAGAGATCCCTTCCTCCCATAAATTTTATGGAAAAGGAACGGGATCTCTTTTTCTATTCTTCTACCGTGAATTTCCCACCGCAGCCGGCTGCGGATCGAAGCTCGGGTTGAAGGCGTAGAAGTTTCTGGAGTCCAGCTTCTCCTGAAGACCGCGAAGAGCTTCTCCGAAACGCTGGAAGTGGACGATCTCACGCTTCCTTAAGAAACGGATCGGTTCGCAGACATCGGGATCTGTCACGACACGAAGAATGTTGTCGTAGGTGCTCCGGGCTTTCTGTTCTGCAGCAAGGTCCTCGAAGAGATCCGTCACAGGATCGCCCTTCGACTGGAACTCGCAGGCGTTAAAGGGCACACCGCCAGCCGCCTGAGGCCAGATCCCCGTGGTATGGTCGATATAGTACGGGCCGAATCCCTGCGCTTCCAGCTCCTCCGCTGTTAAGTTTCTCGTGAGCTGGTGAACGATTGCCGCAACGATCTCCAGATGGGCGAGCTCCTCCGTTCCGATATCCGTCAGAACCGCTTTCTGCTCCCCATACGGCATTGAGTAGCGCTGGGAGAGATAACGCATGGATGCACCCATCTCGCCGTCGGGTCCACCATATAGCAGAAACCTATAATATTTTCCTTAAAAAAGCAGTCACAAATAGTCACAAATCCAAAATGTTTACGTTTATATTGATGAGAGGTTGTGTTTTATCTTATCTTTAGTATCTTTCATGACCATTTAAGAGGCGGCTCTTGCTTATGCAGGATGCCACCTTCTCCCTACTTTTCTACATACCACACCTCCATCGCTCCATTAGTTTTGCTATGCCAACAAGCACCCTGAAGATCTCCGTCCTCCTGGAGATAATACCAGTCTCCAGAGCCGTCAGCCGGATCCACCTGCTTTGTGTCTGGATTCCAGCGGTGCCAACCAGTCCTGACGTAACCGTTTGCTCCGAAGAGGTAATGGTGACCATTGATCAGGCGCCAGTCATTCGCTACCCAAGATCCGTCTTCAAGTTGCCACCACCAGCCGTGCGCGTCGTGCTGCCATCCTTCTACGATCTGTTTTTCTTCCGCCGATGGCCATGTCTTCATGAACTCTTCCGGGGTCTTGTAATGTTTCTTTATCCCACTGGTGCTGCTACCCCAGTCGGGGAGCTGGAAGTGAGGTTTATCCACAATAGATTTCCAGTTTCCTCCCCATTCCAGGCCGATGGATACTCCGATCGCGCCGACTTTGGAAAAGAATCCATCTTTATCATAATAGGCACCGCGGCCGTCGGCTCTGTAAATATCAAACGCCACTCCCCACTGATGATAAGAACTGTAGCTGCTACCTTTCGCATTCGTGACAATAGTCCCCGGCTTTGTGCGTCCCTGAGCATACAGGGCATCCTGCTCTGCCATGGTACGCAGCGTCTCACCAATTTTGATCTGCAGTCCCTGCTTCGCGCATTCCTTGATTAACTCAGTAGCCAATGTCTGGAGCCGCGGGTGGCATAATGTAATATCTCTCATATGGTCACTCCTCTACTGAAAAGCAAACATTTTGCCACTTTTTATAGGCATCAAAGTACAGTTCCTGCTTGTCCCCGTTGTATGTCAACTCATAATACATACCATCAGACACTGTGGTACTGAGAAGCGCCTTGTTATTCTGAAGCGTTTTGCAGGACCACACTACAAACACATCCGCCTCGGTGATCTGTTTCTGATCTGTCTTATCAGCATTTTCGTTGAAATATTCTGTTACATGTTTCTTACATAAACTAATAAACTTCTCGCTTCCCACTGTTTAGCCCTCCTCGTAAAGAATAGTTAATCCATATGCTACTGCTGCGTCGTGCTCGATCCGGCACCCTCTCGCCTGCTCCCAACCTTTGCAGAAATAGGCGGCATGGCACAGCGACATGTTTTCTAATGACTTCGCCAGAAAGCACAGAGGAATCTGTACTACTCCACGTTCTTTCATCTTGTCACTACTGTACCATTCATCTGTAAACAGAGTATTGACGACCTCATACTCCTTGTCTTTTAACACTTCGATTGCTTTTTCTCTTGTTGTTTTAATTTCTTCTTCCGATTTTCCAGCCATCGGCTGAGATAACATTGCTTTCATCATAATCTTATCCTCTTTCTTTATTTTTCACTATAAAAATACCCGGAAGAATATACTTCCGGGTTGTTGCACCGGTGCAACTCTGGTATCAATCGTGATCTTCCGGAATCGTTACCCCGGCATGAATCAATTTCTCCGTCACCGCCAGTCCTCGGATCAGAAACTCCGGCACATTATATCCACACTCCACTAAATTTTCCAAGATGCTCCGGATTTCATTTACAAGCAACGAGGTCAATGTAAACCAGCCCAGTAATACCAGAAATCCCAGATCAATTCCTAAAAGATCTTTTCCAAGATGAATAAACAATGCTGGAATCAAAAATGCGACGGCAATGATGATCCAGTATCCTACTTTCTTCGCCGCTCCTTTCAATCCCGCCTTGCTGCTTTCTTTTCCCAGCTTCCTCGACTTATACCATCCTGTAAGCCAGTCCAGAATATTGCAGAGCAAATAGCCTGCAAAAACGTACCAGTAGGTTCCGAAAATTAATGTTAAAATCATCACTACTGAGCCTGCCACAGCATTGTAGCGATCAATGAAGGTTTTTGTCATGATTATCACTCTCTTTCTCTAATTTTATAAATTTTCATCTTTTAAAATTTAATAAATGTCGCTGTTTCTGGAGATTTGTATGGCATAATGCAATATCATTCATGATTTTCTCCTTTATTCAAGCCAAATCTCATAAATTTCTCCGAGTATACCAGATACTGCGCTTCCACTACTTGCGCTATACAGTTGGAAATAAATGCGATCATTAAAGCTCTTTGCCGCACTTCTTAAATCGGACTCATAAACCATCTCACTATATGACAGACTAACTTTATCATTTGCCAAAAGATCAAAGTCGCTGTTTTGTTTTCCAAAAACATTCACGTAAAATCGATCATAACGTGCTGATGAGATTTTGCATCTCATTTTAAATTTAGAAAATGCGCTAAGATCCCACTTACCATTAGTTACCAATGTTCCGCCCGTCCAAGGACTGGATCCAGCTTGACTATAAACAATGGCATTTGATGCAAATGTAATTCCCCCATTGTAAGTGTATTCATCACTAACAGAAATTCCTGCGATATTGTTTCCCCTATTGTATAGATATACATGGGTAGTAGTCGCGCTAACATCTGCTTGTATTCCATCATCAAGTCCCGTACAAAAGCTGGTGCAGGAAAAATAGTACTTTGTAAGTGGCTTCAATCCGGTAATATCGGCATAGTTATTCCCATTAGCTTGGTTCGGATTGCTGCCAGCCCCAGTGTAAACCCTTGTTCCGCCGCTCGCCCCCGGTGTTCCGTCAGTAGACATCTGGATGCGGATACCTTCCCACGGTCCCTTTGCCGGGTTCTTCCAGCTGACACGGATCGTATTATGAGAGAGAGCGGCAGCACTAAAAGATATTGCAGACTGAATTTCCATCGTCCCAGTCCGAAGTACCCCATCTTTCCAATACTTCAACCCTTTTTTTACATACTTATCCTCTGCTGTCGCGCCGGCAGTTTGGCTCGCCAAGCTTGCTGTTGTAATTTTGCCTGATCCATTATGTATTCCAGCCGGAATGGTAACAGACTGCCCTGCTAAAAGTCCCGTACTGGACCATGCACCGCGATCTTCCTGTGTCCCTGTAATCGTTTTACCATTAACAACCGCTGTCTTGCCTTTTCTTATGTCTGAGTCTGCCGCGGTTCCACCGGTCTGGCTTGCAAGGTCTTTTGCCGTTACGGTTCCCTTTCCATCGTGATATCCTCCCGGAACCGTTACAGACTCTCCTGCTGCTAAGGTCTTTTTCCAGCCAGACTGATCTAACATTGTTCCTGTTGTTGGATCGTCTCCAGAATCTCCTGTGATAGCTGTATACGGGGCAAGGACATGTTTACGATTGGCTGTGCACTCATCTGATCCGGATCCGGCGGCTCCCTGCTTAATTAAATACGCGTCTGCCACTTTTTATCCCTCCTTCGAGTTCTCCTGAAGCCACTTCTCTGTCTTTTGTCTCCAATGCTTCGGAACATCTTCAAGTTTCATTTCTCCTGCCTTGATACGCATACCATAAAATCTCGCCATTATTCCGCCACCCCTTCCATCTGCTCTGCAAGGTCACTCGTCACTTCTCCAAGATCTTTGATAGCTCCATCCTGCGTCGCCTGTCCCTCTTCCAAGGCATCCAGACGCTTCTCTTCGGCAGTTTTCTCCCGTAAACCGAAGAGAACCTTCACAGTGCCATCTTCCTGTTCTGTAGCCTGAATATGAGGTTCTATAAGAACCATTTCAGAATAAACACCGACAATAAGATCCGCACCATTCTTCACTGTGACCTCCTGAAGATTCTCCTGGGTAAGTCTTTTCCATAACGGGATCACATCATCAGCAGACTGGCAGATTACCTGCAACGCTGTGAGGGAAGCTCCCGCCTCCAGTTCGATGGTTGAGCCATCCTTTAGGATCAATTTATCTTTGTTCATATGAACTCCTTTCTGCCCTTCCTTATGGGCATAAACAATAGCCCTGGAATGGGCTTGTCTACGGGTAAAAAAAGAACCATCACGGTGTAATCACCGAAATGGTACTGGACTTAAGCATCGTTTTGTTGACATCAACAAAATCATCACCATGTCCCCGACCCCGGGAAAATGGTATGTTAATAACAATTTGAGTAACATCTCAAATCGTTTTTATGTGCGAGCATCTGAAAAGGATTTTAACAGGCTAACGAAAAGCGGCTATTATTTCGGAGTACTCACACAAAACACTCCTGATGGCACAACAGATTCTAACTGGATCATCGAAGTGCAAGCCTTTGATAACAGTACCAGTTGGACATTTCAAAGAGCAACCAGATCATCTGATAAAGCAATTTTTACACGTATCCAAGACAATGGCACGTGGAGCGACTGGGAAGTGCTTGCCCGAAAGTCGGATTTAAATAATGTATCTAATAAACTTATGATTGATGGGATGAAAACATTATCGGTAAAATGGACCAATAACGATACTCTGGAATTTTATGTTGATAATACCAGAGTGTTTGGCATTTTAGCAAAATGGGGTGGAAATTACTCATAAATCATGATTTGTAAATAGCCAATACAGTAACAATAAAATTTTTGTTACTTATCGTCGGGTGTGATACAGCGCAAAACGTGTCTGTTGCTCGATAAGAAATTATTCCCGCACGACTTGCGTCGGTTTCTAATCTTGCGCCATATGGGATTATACATACTGTATTTGGGGGACAGTTTTTATCGTCTGAGATCTTAACATTTCCGTGGTACATTTGTGATTCTCCGTCTTTTACAGTATCTGTTTTGATAGAAATTTGAAACGTTTTAAAATTCAACAAATCCGACTTTGTAACGCCAACATTCCATGCTCCCCATGTGCCTTTTGTACAATATCGAGTTGCTAAAATGGCAGCATTCTCACAGGACATAATCCTTTGCATGGCATATGGACCTGAAGTGTCAACAATGCTACTATCAACAAAACACCATTGTCCACCGAAAGTTGAGTTGTAGTTGGAATTTACCCAAGTGATTCCATAGAAATCTGCGATCTGATCAATTTTTGAATGATTAGCGTTACTGGTATCACCCAGCTTCACAAAAAGCTTTTTACTCAAATTGTTATTAGTCGTATCAATCAGCTCCTTCAGTGCCTTCCCCTGTGTGGCATCCAGCGGATTTCCTTCCACTGTAGCCAGAAGATTATTGACAACCTGAGATTTCGCCAATAGCTTGTTCGCGACCTGTTCTGCAAGCGCATCAAGAAGCTCCTGAGCAGTGACCTCTCCACCTCCTGCCAGATTCTCCGTATCCGTTGCAAGCATATTCTCTAACTTTTTAAGCACCACCTGTGCCTTCGGTATACGTTTCAGTTCTCCGCCGTCTTCAGCAATAAAATACTGGCTGTCCGTCAGATCTGCGGCCGGTACCGTACACAGGTTTTTTGTCTTTGTTTCGCTCATTCTGTCTCCTTTCCGCAGGTCAAGTAAGCTCCATCATTGTCCACCAGCTGAACCCCTGCATTGTCCGTAAGATAAATATTCAGATCCTTATCTCCGCCACCTTCATCAATCCGGCTGGCCGTCGCAAGGATTCCTCCAATTACGGTCCACATCCCTATGCCCCCTTAATCTTCAGAGGCAGATCCATGGATGGCTTTTCGAAATTACAGTACGCCGTAAACTGCCCTTCTTCTGTTACAATACGATCCACTTTGTCCCATTCTTTTCTAATCCTTGTCTTCTCTGCTTTTGATGTTATATCAGCCGCACACTCAATGAATGGGCGGTCCGTATCCAGCATTCCTTCAACCTTAATTGTCTGCGCATACGGCGGTGTACTTGTCCATCCTGCCTCCGTCAGCGTCACTGATTTTTCCCCATACAGCCTGTTTACTGCCGTGTTGGTGTTATTCATATCCAGTGCTCCGAAGCTCGTACCTTTCTGGGTGTACGTGGTCGCATCCTTTAATGTAACCTTCCCTTCCGTATCCGTTGTCATTTTATATTTCCGTTCTCCCTCAAAGAGATCATCCTTGTAATCAGTCTTTAACATCTGAAATCACCTCCTCCCAATGTGAATGCCAAAGACTTTCTTCCCGCAAGTGCTCCAGTGAAATTATTGTACATGATGAGGCATGCCGACTCGATCCGGTTCAGCTCCTCCCATGTGATGAACGGCTGGTTATCCTGATAGGTTTTCCGCACTCCCACATCAAACGGATATGTTCCTTCACAGATATGGTCCACATTCGCCTCAAACCGGTTGATCTCATCAGCGTAAAATCCGTAATCTGTATATGTCTTATCCTCACCCATCTCCTCAAAAGGAAACTCTTTCCACAATTCTCTGGACATATCCCGGAGTTCATTCAGATTATTTTTGATCCGGTTATAATCCTCGATATTCATGAAGTCACTGGCCTTCCAATCTGTCTTAGGAGTCTGCCACATATCCCATTTCCCTCCTTGCCTTTACTGATCCGGAGAATGCTCCATTAAAATTCAGCGTATGCTCGTAAATTCGGAGCAACAGCCCTGATACATATTTGTTTTCCAGATATGCCAAATCGTTCGCGTCAAGCCGCGGATCCCCGCGATAACTCAGATCATATTCCCGGTCCGCTTTCATGTAGTCCCCGATCCAGTCCGCCAGATCCGCTGCATGAACGATATCGGATACCAGAGGATTTTCCCAGGTCTCTACCGTTCCTGTGGTGCCAAGTTGACGGCTTACTTTTGCCTGCGATATCATGTACTCTTTTCCCGATATGACGACCTCACAGGCTCCCGCTACCCCGGAAAGCTCCACGGTCGCAAAGTAACACCCTGATTCTACAATCTTCGCCGTCTGCCCCTCCTGTGCGTCCGTGATTGCACATGCAAGGTCATATGAAGCGTTCGAAAAGTAAAATGTATATCGGTTATCCAATGCTGATACCGCTATCGTTTCTCTCGTGAGTTCTTTCGCTGCTTCACTGCTCGGTCCGTAAATCGTGCGTACCACCTGCAGTTCCCTCACTTTTGCCAGCTGTGTGCCCTTCGGCGTTTTCGCCAGTTCTTCGCCATACTGAAATTCATAATCAGTACTATCTCCGAAAATCACATTGTCGAGGATCACGCGGTTATATGGTGTTCCCTCTGTAAACTCCATGATCATCTGGTCAAATTCCGGAAATTCATGGTTTACTGTAATTGTCTCATCCAGCTTCGCGATTGTATAAGACTCCTGCTGCACTCCTGCAAGATACGTGTGAATGATCATCTTTTTGGGTGGATTCTGGCCAAATTCCAGCGTGATCCCAAAGCATTTATATCCTGCTTCCATGTCGATCTCCAGAGACGGATTTTCCGTGAAGCTGCCGTCTGCCGCCGCCACCTGTTCTGATATATATCCCGTGCTGATTTCTTCCGAAGCCTGACGAGGTAAAAAGTATCTTGTTGATTTTACATCCGTATAGTCCCGCGCCGGTGATGCGTAGGCTCTTCTGGATCCACGCTGTAAGACTCCGGCCGCATTACTGTAATAGGTTTCATTGTCTGATTTTGCCATGGCATCCGGATTGAAACTGGATCCCATGAATATCTTTCCGGTTCGATCCTGATAAAGAAGACATCTCCCGGCATTTGCAATCAGCTGCAAAGCCTCCCGGTGAGACACCGCAGGCATGGGATTTTCTACCAGAATATCCTTTAAGTAGGTATCCAGCCAGTAATCGCGCCGGTCAACCCCCGCATCTTCCAGTACATCGACTGCTAAGTCGTACAGGCTGATTCCTCCCGAATGCAGGATCCCGCCATAGTACGTCCCCGTCAAGTCTTCGAAACGATCCGACGCTGTGAAACTCATTTCTTCATCATCAGCTGACCACTCCCGAAGATATGCGGTTGCTCCCGGCATCCATTCCACAGAGCCATCATCCAATGTCTGACCATACAGCACTGTGATCTCCTGCCCGATTTCCAGATAGTTCACCGCGGACTCTGAATTCTCAATATCCCAAACGCGGTTCTTGTTGTTGATCGTCAGGTCCATGTCCAGAGTCGGCAGTTCCTCCATGATCGGACTGATATGCTCCTTTTTCGTGGCAGATAAGATCTCGCGATTTCCGAAGTAAATTCCGATACCCAGTGTGATCTGCTGGAGCCTGAACCGACTTTGCCCATTTACCATCTTTATCGGAGTGAATCTCAAGAATGTCGCTCCAATAAACAACTCATCCGTGGTAAATGCCGCCGTGGTGTTCCCAGTCACTGTGACCGTGTGATTATCCGATTCAATTGTAAAATCAACCGGATAGGCTTTTCCAAAGTCTATCGTGACTCCTTTGATATCATGAGCCTCCGGAAGCCGGATCTCGATAGGTCCCAGAAGTGGTTCACTGACAAGCCCCTGATTCAGCACCACGTCCGCCCTTGTACGGGGAAGAAAGTACATGCTGCCGTCTACAACGCTGTAGTTTTGGTCACACGTCGCATACAGTTCTTCCACCTTATAATTGTCAAGCGGCATCTTAAAGCTGCTGTAGTAGGTGTACTTGTCGTGATCCGGCACATACGCAGATGCCTGTGCCTCCTGATTGATCAATCCGATCGATACCCGGATATATCCCTGAAGCCGGAAGCTTCCCTTCATGTGTTCTTTGTATGCGTTGCTTGCTGACTGCATTATTCGATCACCCCGCAATCGATAATATTCACTTTGCAGTCCTGGTATCTGGTCGGAAGCCCGTCATCGTCAAACTCGATCGGCGTGGCCGTCCGATTTCCGGGGTACATCCGGATCGTCTGGAAACAATTATGTACCATGTCCGGAATCTTCGCCGTCACCACAAACTTATCGAATTCCTGAAGCATCGCGGCCCACATCTCAGCATCCAGAAACTTCCACTGTAAGCTGTCTACCTTATGCTGATCCCGGCCGACCTTCTGCCCTACGAATTCTCCCAGAGCATTTTTTCCGTCTGATACGTTCGTTGCTACTACAAAATTCGCTCCGATATCTGGGGCGGGAAATTCCCGCCCGTTGATCGTGATCACTGCCATGTTCCCGCCTCCTTATGTCGTTTTCAGTGTGTAGCCAGTCCTCTTATCCAGCTCTGTCAGCTTCTTCTTGATATCCCGCACGTCGATCTTGACTGTCAGGTCCATCGCCTCGATGAGGTTGATGATCTGCTTCAGGAGATCCACCATAAGTGCCAGATACTGGTCACTCATATTGTTTCCGGACGCGAGTGCCACGGCACGGTCTACCATTGCCTGCATACGATCCTCCGGTGCTACAATCTCGCCGTAATGCCGGTTATCTCCGATCATTGCAAGCTGCGGTGTATTTGCCCTCACAAAGCCGCCCTGCGCCAGTCTTGGGAGTTTTACCGTGGACATATTCGGAATATCAAGACCGAAGCTCTCACCGCCGATTCCCGGCACCCAGTCCGGTACGTCAAAGTTCAGGTTATTCAGTGCGTCTATCATCTTGTTGACGCCCTTCACAACTCCGTTTGCCATCTTCTCAACTCCGGAAAGAATGCTGTTGATCGCTCCACGGATTCCGCTCCAGATATCATCAAAGATACTGATGGTCTTCTCCTTTAAGCCGCTCCATACGCTGGTCCATTTGTCCTTGATGCCATCCAGTGCTGTGCTAATCCCGGACTTGATCGCCGTCATGATCGCCGTGATCTTATCACGAATTCCTTCGGTAATGGTCGATACCGTGGTGCGGATTCCGCTCCAGATCTGCTCAGTCTTCGACTTCACGGAATTCCAGACTTCTGCGATCTTATTGCTAATAGCAGTAAAGATGCTCTCTGCAAGCGTCTTTATGCTATTCCAGCAATTTTCACCAAAGGTCTTGATAACATTCCAAGAGTTTTCCCATGTAGATCGGATCTGCTGTAAACGGTTCAATACAAAGGTCTTTACAGACTCTATGGCATTGCTGATAGTCTTTCTAATTGCATCCCAGGCTCTTTCCGCATATTCTTTTACAGTGTCCCAATGCTGATATAGAAGAACTCCTGCTGCAATCAGTGCTGTTATAGCAATAATGACCAAGCCAATCGGACTTGTTAAAAATGCAATCGCCGTTCCCAACGCTGTCGTAACCGTTGTCGCAATCGTACACACAGCATTCCACGCTGTTGTTGCGACCGTCATCGCCTTCTGCGCCACGGTATCTGCGATCTTAGCTGCTGTATTTGTCGCAAACTGAGCCGCCTGCTTTACTAATGTAGCAGTTCCCTGAGCCATAGTCACGATAAAGTCTTTCGCATACATCGCAACTATAGCCATTGTTTCCATCCTGTCGGCAAGTAAGGCTGCCGTATGAGAAACAATTGCGGTTACATTTGCCGTAAAGCCCGCTGCCATACCGGAAAGCATCGAGATGATTCCTCCGGCATTGATGATGAATTCACCCAGTTTTGATATCTGCCAGGCTGCGAAAAATCCTCCTACAAGCGCCGTCGCTGTATCAAAATCTCTTTGTGTTCGTGTAAGCCAATCTACAACTCCTGAGAGTGCCTGCGTAAATGCATCAAACACCGGTTTAGCAATTACATCATAGGCAGTGTTTAAGCCATCCCAAAGGCTTCCCAGGATCTTCCTAAATGCTGTAAACTTCGGTTCCAGTTCGTCCATCAAGCCTTGGATTCTCTGCTTGATCTGGTCTGAATTATCTGATATTGGTTTTAAAATCACCTGGAGTAAATCTCTGACAAATTTCCCTCCAAGCTCAGTAACTCCCATAAAGGCATCCGTAAATATGCCTAAAATATCCTTTGTGATCTGCTTCGCTGAATCACTTCGAATGACCGAAAAAATATCAGCAAACGACTTCGCAAAGTTTCCAGAAAGTTCCGCAATACTGCTTCCAATATCGAACATGGAAACGATATAACCCCGGATCCGGTCCGTATTCTGCTGCAGATACTGGTTCAGTCCCCCGAGAAGGTTGTCCGCAATCGACATCCCGATAGATCCGAACGATCCGGCTATCTTCCCAAGGCTGTTCGCCGCAGTAGCTGCAAACTCATCTGCGGACCGTTTTACCTCCGGATCCCCGAAAATACTCTTAACGGACTCCCGAATTCCGTCAACAGACCTCTGAACATCATCAAAGACTGCTGTATCGCCAAACCCGCTCCAGAATCCGTTCATGAAAGACTGCCGGAGCTCATTGATCTTCTTCTGGATGCTGTCCAAACGGCTGTCGATCTCATCGGTTCCTTCTGCGAGGGATCCCATGTCGATATCTTCGGCACCATAATCCCCACCGGCTCCGCCGCCGGAGTTTCCGCTTCCGGAGCTGTCTGAAGGATTGATTATGTTCAGCTCATCGATCCCCGTGGACATGCCTTTCATGTCCTTGGCAGCCTTCTTTGCCGCAGTTCCGGCTCCTGATGCTGCGGATCCTGCTTTGTCTGATGCCGCGGCGACTGCCTCCATTCCTGCTGCTGCCGCAGAGACTCCTCCACCGGATGATTTCTTTCCGGATATCAGCTCCGTAAATGCCTTGAACGCATTCGCCAGAGTCATCAGCTTCCCGATGATCGTATTGATCACCTTGAGCACCGGAGAGAGAACATTGATCAATCCCTGTCCGATTGTTGCCCTCAGGCTGTCAAATTGTAATTTGAGGATTCTTACCTGGTTTGCCCATCCATCGGAAGTTCTCGAAAAGTCTCCGGCCGCAGAGGTCAGCTGATCCTGCACAAATTTATACCGCAGGGCAACCTTTTCAGCCTCGGACATCTTCGCCGTCGTCTTGCCGAATCCATTTGCCAGGGCATAGCTGTCTAATGCGGTTTGCGTCATGACGATGCCCAGATCCTTCAGGCTCTCCGTCTCGCCGGTAAATACCGATTTCAGCTTTGTGTACGCTTCATCCTGACTGATATTGTAGAAAGACGCTACATCTCCCGCCAGACCGGTCAGCGTCGTTCCCATTTCGTACGCCTGCTGCTCACCGAATCCAAATGCCTTCGCCATAGCTCCGAAGGTTCCTGTGAACTTCTTTGCCATCGTCTCCGACAGTCCAAACTGAGCTGCGGAATTCTTTGCAAACTCATTGATCTTCTGATTCATTCGCGGGAACACAACGTCGACGACGTTCTGGACCTCCGCAAGGTCGGATCCGAGTTCAATGCACTTTGCCCCAAAATCTACAATCTTCTTTACAGCGAACGCGGCTGCCAGGGAGGCACCTGCTTTCTTTGCAAGTGCCTGGATCCCTGTCATCTGCTTCTTAAATGTTCCTTTATTGACGACCAGATCCAGCCCGATCTGACCAACACTGTCAGCCGCCATACCTATCACCTGCCTTTTAAGACAGGCACATCGGCACAGCGTCTTAGATTCTTAATTCAAATATTTTTTTACAGTCTTTATTTTTGCACTTAAAAAAGACACCTCTGCACTTGGCGTCCTCGGATCGATTCGCATTGACCGGATGCCCACAGTATGGGCACCGGACTTTCTCCTGCTTTACTTTTTCAATTTTTACCGCCTCCAAACATCTGAGCCATTATCTGCTCCAGAGCAGCCATCTCACGGTCATAGTTCTTTTCCGTCATATTATCGGCCTTATGTTCCCGCCATGCATCGTAAATTCGGCGCTGATCCATCGTGAAATGCTTGATCACTTCCTTATCCGTCTCGGATCGGATGGCTACTACACGCCCCAAAGCGGTATCCGGGGACAGCCCGGCCAGCAGCGACTTAAACTCATCCCAGGATACTGTCTCAAATTCTTTTGTTCGGATCCTAAGCCCGTACTGCGAGAGGAAGCTGGAAATGATCAGGTCCCAGTCCTCAAACAGGTCGTAGTACGGGTCAGTGCTCTCCCGATGTGTCTGTATCTCCTGAAATGACGCTTACCGCCGCTTCTACCACGGTGATAAGGTCTGCGAAATTCAGCTTCATGTCATCCAGTACTTTTCTGGATTCTTCCGGGAACACGAGATTATACAGTGCGATGACGTCTTTCGGCGTCGGATCGTCCCCCACCAAGTTCATGACCTTTAACATGGTCGGCGCATCCGCGATCACCTCGATCTCCTTATCCTTGATCCTCAGCTTCGGATTTCCATCAAATTCCAGCTTACTTGTAATATCTACTACTTTTGCCATCTTCACTCCTCCTTATAATGTTGCTGCCGCCGTGAATGTCGGTTTTCCATAGAATACCGACTCGAACTCCAACGTATCCAGATTTGTAGTATCGCCGCCGCCCGGGGTCGTGACGTTGATCACCACGATGCCGGAAAGTTTTGCACCGGAGACCATTGTCCATTCGAATTTTGTCATAACGTCCTGCCCGAACTTCCATGCGAGTCCTGCAATATAATCGTTTCCTGCATCTCCCACGGATCTCTTGCCTTTAAAGCTAAAGCTCAGTTTCTTTCCGGTCATTGCGGCTTTCGCCCAACCGGCTGCATCCATTGCGTACCACTCTTCCACAGTGCCATCAATGGAAGGAGAGAAGTTCTCAAGGTCTGACGGCATCGCCATGTTTTCGTCCAGGCTCTCCTGTCCTTTGGTGCCGAATTTAAAAATATTGTTGTGTACCGGGTACACTTTTCCTACTGTATCAGCCATTTTTTCGTCCTCACTTTCTCTGATAGATGAGATCCAGCCAGATCACATACTCATATATCCCGCTGTCATCCGTCCCCACGTCCTGGGGCTCGGGGACCATCAGGCAGAGATACCGGATCGGAGTCTCCCCGATGGTCAGTCTGGTTATCTCTCTTAACTTGTTAAATAATCCATATGCCGCCTTTTCGCTCTCTCCCTTGCTCTTAGTCCAATGGACCAGCAGGGAGAGCGGTCTGGTATCATAGGTCGTATGTTCCAGACCGCCCAGTGCGGTATGCGGTGGACCGCTGGATGCGCGGCCATATACGCCGACCGACTTCTGTTTCTTATTGTCCAGCTTGCCGATATAGACGTTCTCATCTTCCGCGATTCCCAGAGTCACGATCCATTCCCGGATCTCCGGTAATGTCAGCATCAAACGCCACCTGCTTTCTTATAAAGTCTCTTGAATGCGTTTTGTGCGAAATCTGCATTAGCACCTCCCGGAAGCCACGGAGCAAACCACTTTCCACCTGCAAACGGATTCTCGTACTTCTGGAAGTGATATTCCGGATGATAGTAGAGACGGCGCGCATACGGCGTACTGGAAACGATAGATACCTTTCCATTCGCAGACTCACTGTAATCTATGAACGTCGCATCCTCTTCCAAGTGTCCTGTGTCGAACGGCATGACCTGTGCCTGCACAACTTCCGTGTGCAATGCCTCTGCTGTCTGCTCCAACGCCGTCACCGCCGCCTCCGACAGCTGCCGGATCCGCGGCCAGTTTAACTTTACCGTTGATCTCACTTCCATCAGACCACCTCCAGACTGCAGAAGTTCACCGTTCCATCCGGGTTCCTGTTCTTGCATCCCTGCTCGATCCGGCGCTCTGCACCAAATACCGTCAGGGTCCCACCGCTTAATGTCGGCATATCCGGGGCGATGTCTCCCGGGAACAATGCGCTTCCCGTGATCTGCACCAGCTTCTTCTCAGCTGTCAGGATCGTTTTTGCACGGTCCTGAAAATTGCATATCAGATCTGCGTCAAGCACATACTTCGGTTCTCCGAGGTTATTGATCTCCTCAGATTCCAGATGGACGTGCACAGGCGTCTTGCACAGCCGTTTCGGTACCAAACATGGGTATTTCATCGTCTCACCTCGCTAACCGGCAGCACAGCCCCGTCTGACACAACAGAGCGTACACATCGCGCTTCATGGCTACTCCCTTATCTGTAAACACATTCCAGGAACTTCCAAACTGAGAGGTCACTCCGTTGATCGTGTAGCTCTGAAGAATCGTGTCGATCTCATCTGCGTTCTCCGTCTCGAAATCTGCCTGCTGGCATATGACTTCGCGGATAACTTCCTGCTGAAACTCTGTCAAATTATAAAATCCCTGGCCTACGATCCGATTGTAGGTCAGGGAATCAATGTGACGGGACGCCTGCCGGAGGGCTTTTGTCAGCTTCTCCTCCGGCACGGTCTCCCCGCCATATTCGGTCTGGTAGTATTCCTTTGTCACATACGGTTCGTATGCCATACTACTCACTCGCTTTCTTCTTTCCTGCTGTTTTCGCCGGAGCCTCTGCTGCCTGTTCCTGTACAGCCTCTGCTTCGATCTTACGGTACTCTTCAAGTGCCTCTTTCAGTCCCTTGTTTTCAGCACAAACTTTCGCGTATTCTTCATACGGGACACTCTTTCCAGCTCCATATGCAACGATTCTTCCATCATCATCGCGGATATCATAGCCCTCTGTGCGATACGCTTCCATCTGTTCCTCGGTGATCATATAGACTTTATTCGCCTTTTCTGCTGTCATATTCTTCCCTACCCTTCTGCCTCTGCATTGATCGCAACGCCGCAGGCTTTGTTTTCGATCAGGAATGTATCTGTGTAGTAGCGGTTCTGGTATACATACTTATCTGCAGTTCTGGAGTCTGTTCCCGGAGTAAATAACTTCATGTAGGCGTACTTATCACGGGAGATCACACAACTCGGATGTACCAGGATCGAATTGATCTGTTTGGCTGCTTCTGCTGCCACACAGCCATTCGTGAAGTCGTACTTTGTCTTGAAGCGCGCAGACGGCACGTTTTTAAGTTTTACATCATCGAGAGTATGCACCCGGCGGTCGATCACGCCTGCTGCACCGACGCTAAATGTTCTCGTGATTCCTTCCGCACTCTTTAAGAGCTTGTTAAACGCGGATGTAACATAAAGGATTCTGCCTTCCTGAGGAACAGAAAGATCATCCATGATGGCCATCTGCTCATCGAACCAGTCCAGGACATTGGTCTTATCCAGTGTCGTGTTATCGATCACTGCACCGTTTGATTTGTAAGTCTTTGCCTCTGCGTACAGCTTGGAATAGCGATAGCTGTCTTTTTCCGGGATCGCCTGCTCTGTCTCGAACACATTCTGAATGTTCGCAACTTCCAGAACCAGGTTTGTCTCATCGATATCCATCGGATCGATCGGAATCTCGATATCACGGTCATGGGCAAGCTTTTTCGGCTCCCAATCATTTGTGATAGTTCCTGTGTTGAATCCCATGCTGTTGCGGTTATGATCCTTGTATCCGGATACAGTCATTCTCGGGATCTTGATCGTCTGTGCATTTAAAAACTTAATTCCCGGGTTCGAGAGAGTTAAATCGTAAGATGTCAACTCTCTTGCATACTTCTGTGCAAGTTCCCGTTCGAATGTCTCTGCGTAACTATAAACTGCCATATTCTGTTTCCTTTCTACTTCTTATCGTTGCCGAAGATTGCCGCCAGCTGGTCTGCCTGGCTTCCAGCCTGTCCGCCATTATCACCTCCGGATGCTCCCACCTGGACAAATCCGGATGCTCCTGCGGTCTGCGGTTTCAGCGCCGGAACGTCTTCCAGTACTTTCTTCAGCGCATTGTTTACGGTTTCTGTGTTGATTTTTCCATCTTCTCCTACTGCCTGACTGAAATCCGCAAGTTTTAAGACATACGGAATCGTCTTCGCATTGATTCCCAGCGTTACTGCCGCCAATGTCGCTGCTGATTCAATCTGCGCCTGCCTTGTTGCCGCCTGCTGGCTTGTGATCTGCGCCTGCATTGCTTCCACGTCCGGCTGGTTCTTTGCTTTTTCTGCCTTAAAAGCTGCCATGGCCTTCTCGGCTTCTTCCTGAGTAAGTCCCTGCTGTTTGAAGTAAGCTTTCAGCGCCGTGTCCTCTTTTGCCGCCAGCGTTCCATTAAGCATCTGCTGGATCCTGGCATAATCGATCTGCGGACCCGATGCGCCTGGCTGACCGGTTCCCTGTCCAGTTCCTGCTGCCGGATTCTGCTGACCGGTTCCAGTGCCTCCCGCACCTTCTCCTGTTCCACCCGCCGGATCTGCGAAAAGCTGTAAGTTCATGGAAAATCTGTTCTTTTTCATATGGTTTCTCCTTTCCATTTTGAGGGTGTCTCCCTATCATCCATTTTCATCGGTGTCGCCGGCCGCGCAGAGTTTAACGCCATACTCGCGTTTGGGCATAAAAATAACACGCAACTGTTTCTGCGTGTTATACTCTTCATATACGATTATGTGAGGTGAAGCTTATGTATCTTTCAAAACGGTCCCGCCAACTACTCCGATCTGCCTGCAAGACAGCTCCAACCGTTCAGGGAAAATATTATTCTGGTATCGAGCTCGCTCGAAAATTCAAAATCTGCACCGACGGAGAAGCGGTCCTGGTTGTCAAAAACCTAAAGGACAACTTACTGGTTGAAATTCCCTACGACACCTGCCCCGACTTATTTTATTTGACGGAACCGGGAAAATCATATAGTGAATTCTGTCTGCATGAATTTTGGGAATTCTTCAAATGCTCTGTTCTCTGCCCTATTATCGTAACCTTCATTACAGAGGCAATAATACATGGACTACCACTACTGTTACAATTGTTATCACGACCGGGACAATGAATTCGTAATAATATTCTTTCATGCCTACCTCCTGCTGTTGCACCGGTGCAACTCTACTGTAAATAAAAATCTCACCAGTTTATTTACTGGTGAGATCTACTCTACATTCTCGATTTTATCTGCTATCTCATTAAGGCTTTTTCCATCAAAAAACGGGGTATTCATCGCTTCTGACACCGACGCTGCTGTCATCGTGTCATCTCCACACCACAAATCGATCTGATCCAGAGCAAGCGGATCAACGCCACATGACTTCCCATGAAAATCGAATGTGACATGGGAACATAAGCTTGCAATAAAGTCTCTTAATTCATTTGCACTCATATAATATCTTCATTCTCCTTTCTTTCCTGTTCTGTCAGTTCTCTTACCGGACGCCCTTTCAGCTTTCCTTCTTCGTCGTAAATATAATCATGTGCATGTTCTCCATGCTTTCCATACGGATGTCTCTTCGGGTTTCCATGATCATTGTTGCTGATCTGCTTATTTTGCTTGCCATCAGCTCCATAATAGTTCCGATCAATTCCACCACGTTTTCCAACGACCTCTGTTATGGTATTAGGTTCTGCTGTAAGAGTTGTCTTACTTACCCTTATTATATCAGAGCCACGCATATTTTCAACGGGTTTCGCTCCTGCTGCCTTCATTGCATCGGAAATGACCTCTGCGATCCGATCCGGAATCCTTTCTCCCTTCTCCATCGCAAGGAAGCCCTCAGCAAACGTCTCATATGGATTTTCTGTTGCATACTCACTGATCCGGGCCGCTTCGACCTTTGCCTCCCTGGAATATTTTACATTTCTCTCATAAAACCAATCGCCTCCACTCATTTTTCCACCGAGCTCTTTTGCCTTAAATATATTCTTTTTCTGAATGTTATTTTGGTCCCCACTCGCATGGCGATGGATAAAATGACCATATTCATGCATTAGAACGTCATGGATATTTTCACGCACTCCAAACCGTTGCGTGTTCAGCATGATCTCAGCCTCTGCTTTCTGTAGCAACGCCTGTTCCCGTTCATACCCCTGGACTGTCTTATCCGCAAGAATCTTCTCGACTTCTTCCAGTCTCTCTTTTCCTAACTGTTTTATATTGTAATGCTCCCTGTATGCCTCGTGGGACTCCTCTACTTTTTTTATAAATTCAAGATATTTCTCCGGATCCGTTATTTTATTGGAAAGATATATCTTATCATCGATCCAGTTATAGCTTGCAGTTCCATCAGAAACTTTAAGCGGGCTGAATACGATTCCTTTCGGCATCATTCCATACTTTTCTTTCATATACCGTAATGTTTTCTCAATCTCATCTACCGCTTCCGGTGTCATCTTATCAGCTAATCTCACTTCACTAATAATTCCGTCCTTCATCAGACGCTCCTCGACCGCTTTCCGGTAAATCCCCTGCTGTTCCTTGATCTGGTCTTTTACTGCCTGAATCTGACTCTCAAGCTCTTTTTCATTTTGAGAAATAGACTGCAGCCGCTCCATTTCTTCCTGCGTACCGGTTAAATCAAAATATACCTTTTTCTCAAGCTCTTTTCTCTCGGAGGCGAGCTCATCTTTCTTCCGGATCAGCTCATCTCTTTCGTTTCTCTTTGCAGATATCTTCTCTTTGACCGTCTGCGTATTCGGGCCTTTCTCTTCTTCAGCCTTCTGCATCGCTGCACGGCGGCGTTTTTTCCATTCTTCCCGTCTGGCCGCATAGCGTTTCTGATTTTCATCATCCAGAGAATATTCTTCCAGACGTTCGTACTTCTCTTCCTGCCTTTTCGCATACTGCTGCCTGGCTTCTTCCTGATTCGCCAGTCCGACAGCCTCCAGTTCTTCCTTTGTCCATGTATCATCTGCCGTGGAAATTCCCGGGAAATAGGTCGTGTGGCTGTCCTTACATCTGGGATGATACAATCCTTTGCTGATTGCATAACTCATCAGCGGATACTTCTTCCCTGTTTCCGGATCCACGCCGTCGCTTCTTCCACCACTCCACACATCATCGATCAGGACCTTTCCCACGAACGGCAGGCACTTCGGACACGGGTTCCCGCCTCTCTTTGCCAGAATGACGGTCGTGATTCCCCATTCCTGCCGTTTCTCGCCTTCTCCCTGAAGGTATGCCCGCTTGCTGGCGGTGCGGATCGCCATGTCTGCATAGTCCTTCAAGGTGTGTTGAGCACCATTCGAAAACGTAACGCAGCTCAGTCCCCGGGAAAGCATGTCCCGCGTCGCCATGTCCACCGCTTTTTCATAGGTTCCGGCCCCGGTGTTCGCGTATACCTGTGCGCTGTAAATCGCCTTCCGGTAGTCATCGTTTGCTTTCCTCAGGATTGCTGTCTCAGCCTTCTCCATGTCCGATACTGTTGCTTTTATCAATGCGTCGAGTTTTCTATCATTAAGCTTGAAAAACTCTCCTGCTGCCCCGCGTGTGACTTTCTTGGCTCCCTGAAATCCGTTCTTGATTGCTTTCAGGATCCTGATCTCCTGATTCATGTTTCCACGCGCTCTCGCTTCCCGGATCAGTGCCTCGATGTGTGCATTGATACTCTTGAACTGCTTGGAATATCTCTTCTGGTTTTCCTTCTTGTACTTCTCCAGTGCTTTCAGCTGCTCAGCCTGCCACATGGTCCACTCATAGCCTTCTTTCTCCTCCTCTGCCCGGTGCCGGTCCATGTTACGCATCATGGAGTCAATCAGCTCCGCCTCGATCTTTCTGAAAGCCTCTGTAATGTCATACTCGTTTTTCTCCGCCATCTGCATTCACCTGCCTGTTTGCCAGCACCCGGAACCCCTGCGATTTAAAACCGCGGGTGAGTGCTTTCAATTCAGTCACGCTCCGGCATTTATCATTTCTTAACTCCGCATATCCATCTTTCTCAACCGCATATACTCCGAACGGAACCTGATCACTCGCCACCTTCAGAAGCCCCTGATACTCCTCCCGGCTCATCCGGTACATTCGGTTCATGATTTTTACCTTCATTTCCATTTCCTCCCATATTTACCCGAAAAGAACCGGCAGCCATATTGACTCCCGGTTCTTCCACCTCTACAATTCCCTGTTCTGCCTTCAGGCGGCTTACTTCCTCTTTTTTCCACTCGTCATCGCGAGAATCTCCGTACATTTCTTCTACCTGTGCCTCTACACTCATAAGCATTACTCCCGGTCTTGCTTTCGCCAGGGTTTCCACCAGGCTCTCAAATGATGGGTTCGCATATTCCCCAAAAGGAATGTCTACGTTTACTTCCTGCGGCGGCTGTTTTAAAAGGATATAATACGAATTGACGGCGGCACTGATCACTTCCGGCAGTGTTTCCTGTAACGCTTCCACAATTGCGTTTCTCGTATACAACGTTGTCTTCTCTTTTTCCCTCTGTGCATCCGCATTATCCAGCTTCTTTGTGTCGATTCCAAGCGTACTCGGACTGATAATGCCCTGCAGGCAAAGGTCGAGCGCCGTAATATATGATGACAAGTAACTCTCGTGAGGAATATTAGGCTGTACCGTGATGATCTGGTTTTTACCATCCTCCGCCATATTGTCTCCACCTGAAATAAACCTGTTATCGAAGGGATTAGGTTTCATTTTCCTGCCGGTAGTCGGATCATTCGGAATGCAGCTGTCCGGAACATAGGTATGAGCTCTTCCTTCTCTCAGTGCCTGCATCCACTGGCTCCATACCTCATCAAACGCATCGAAGTTATCCAACTTTCCTTCAAATATAGAACCGCCGCGGCCTTTCCACTTGGCATTTTCATATATCTTAAGCGGCACTGCCAGGATCACATTCTTATCAAACTGGACATCTTGGAGATTCTTCGTCGCATCCACTGTTTTAAAGTCTATCAGCGTATTTCCTTTATACAGCTCATTCCGAATATACCCATATCCATAGTATTCGTATAAGGTGTATTCCCTTCTATGATCTTTGATCGTAGTCTTAAATATAATCTCCCTAATTCTTCCTCTCGACCGGGTGATTTCGATTCTTTCTCCCGGATACCATTCCAAAATCGGATACTGGCTCACCGATGTATCAATCGTTACCTTGTATGCCCCATCCCCGATGTACAAAGCTTCTTTTAATGTCTCTTCAAAAGCTTTCCGGAACTTATTTTCTTCTTCGATTTTCTTCCAGATTTCTTCCTGCTGGACATCGTTAAATTTAAAATCATTCATGTCCGCCAGAACGATCGCAGTCAACACTCTTACAATCAAAGACGGGATACCTGTATGGATCTTCCTCATCTCCATTCCCGGCGTGCATTTTGACGCCCAGAATTTATACTGATCTGCTGTCTCAGCACTCTGCTGGTACAACTGCTCCAGCTCATTTCCATCTCCGCGGTACCAGATTCTATTGCGGATTGCAGACAGTTCAAAATCCATGATCTCCTGGATCTGAATCGCGGTCGGGCTTGCCTCCTGGACATTCAGCCAACTTCGAATTCCTCTTGTAATGTTATCGTTCAACTTTGATATCCACCCCACTTCTATTCCTCCTCAAATCCGATCATGTTCTTATACGGAATCCACGCATACTGATTTGCGTTGATCGTATGGTCGTTCCGGTCCTCTGGCTCATCCTTGTCTTCTTTCCAGCTGTATTTCTCAAGCTCTGCCAGATGCTCTGTGCACGTGTCTCTCACCAGGTAACATCCCTGTTGGATCCATCCAAGCTGCAGCTTGATACGGTCCAGGATCGTCAGTTTCTTGTATGCATCCCAGAAATTATACAGACAGCTATGAAGCCGTTTGTATTTCTTCAGTTCCGTGATCGTTGCCTGATCGGCGTTATCTATAAAAACATCTCTGGCCAGTCCCCACTTCTCGCGGCACTGCTCCAGGAAGCTGATCAGCTTTACGGCCGTGTCACTCGGCGCGATCGGGTTCTCCAGATCAGCGTTGTTGTAGACGCGTTCCTCCAGCGTGATCAGCCGTCGGTCCTCTGTAATTCCCTGGAAGATCATAGCGATCGTATCCGGGGACTTTGTTGAGTAGGCAGTATCTACTCCGGTCGTGAACTTCTTCCATACAATCTTTCCGGCTTTCATCTGCTGCCGGATCCACGCCTCTGTTACAACATGTTGCTTCCGGTCAAAGTTCACAAACACAAGTCCGGTCGCTTTTCCACGAAGACCCTGAATCTTATTCTTCCAGATCTTCGTCCCCTTCGGCGTATTCGCCAGGATCTTGTCCAGCTTTTCCTTCGGCAAACCTAAATTATGGTTAAAAGAAAAGGAAATTTGATTTCATCCCTATGCAGGATGGATAATATTCTCTTGGCAGATACAAATGCTAGGAAAGCTAAAAGGAGGAGTAGAAGATTTATAGAAAAACATGATAAGAATATTATAGAAGAGATTCAATGGAGCATGATGGCTTCATGTCATTAGAGGATAGAAACTATCCTAGAAGGCATGAAGATGATGGTTTCATGGATGTGTTTGATTCTAGAAGCAATAGGTTTGGTGACAATGTAGACCAAAAGATAATAGAATCTGCTATTATATTCTGGTTCAAAGATGTGGATTGCAAATCCAGAAATAAGGTAGTAAGTTACTTTAAAGAATACTGATAGGACAAGGGCAAGGTATAATCTTGCTCTTTCTTTTTGCATATATAATAAGTATCTTATTTGTGCTTGCAAAGTAATTTATTTACTATATTGTATGGGTGTAAAATTCTATATAACTTTGCATTGTTTAATTATATCATAATGGGAGATTATGGAAGAAGAATTGATTTTAGACAATATTCTAGGAGCAGAGGAAATAGAGAATCTGTTTGTAGATGATGAAGTACAGGATACTTCGCCTGAAGATGAAGTAACTCCTGACCAAGAGGATGGTAAGGAGGATAAAAAGAATAAAGAGAAAGACGAAGAAACTACTGAGGTTATTGATGTAGATAACTTGTTTACAGATGAGCCAGAGAGCGTAGGTAGTGGAAAGGATAATACAAAAGGAAAGGAAGATACTTCCTCTAGAGAGGACAGCACTTCTCCCCAAAAAACTATCTACTCTTCCATTGCTAAAGCCTTGAAGGAGGAAGGTATCTTTCCAGACCTTGATGATGAAGTCCTCTCTAAAGTCAAGGAGCCTGAAGATTTCAGGGACTTAGTGGAACAGCAAATCAAGGCTGGTCTTGAAGAGAGACAGAAGAGGATTGATGATGCACTTAATTATGGCATTGAACCCACAGAGATAAAAAGGTATGAGAATACCTTGAACTTCCTTGACAGTGTTAAGGAGGAAAATATCACTGATGAGAGTGATAAAGGTGAAGAGTTGAGAAAGAATCTTATCTTTCAGGACTTCATTAATAGGGGTTACAGCAGAGAAAGAGCCACAAGAGAAGTACAGAAATCCTTTAATGCTGGTACTGATATTGAGGATGCAAAGGAAGCATTGAAGAGTAATACTGAATACTTCAAGGGTAAATATGATGACCTTATTGAGGATGCCAAGTTAGAGGCACAGAAGGAAGAAGAGAACAGGAAGGAACAGGCTAATAAACTAAAGGAGTCTATTCTCAATGAAAAGAATATATTGGGAGACTTGTCAATAGATAAGCCGACAAGGCAGAAGATATATGATAACATATCCAAGCCTATATATAAAGACCCTGAAACTGGAGAGTATTATACTGCTATTCAGAAGTATGAAAAGGATAACAGAGTAGACTTCCTGAAGCACTTGGGTCTGATTTTTACATTGACTGATGGGTTCAAGAGCCTTGATGGTCTGGTAAAAGGCAAGGTAAAGAAAGAGGTAAAGAATGGCCTGAGGGATTTGGAACACGCTATTAATAACACTGCAAGAAACTCAGATGGTAATCTGAAGTTTGTTAGTGGAGTAGATGAAGACCCTGAATCATTCATAGGTAAAGGTTGGAAAATAGATGTCTAAACAATTATGCCAAGGATAAAAAGGTTGATACAATGGGTAGGAGACCCTAACCTCCTACCCAACAGAGAAAAAAAAACAAACATAGTGTATAAGGATAAGTCTGCTTCTTACTCTTCACTTATAGAGAAGTGTGAGAACACAGATAATCCTTCACTTCCATATGTATTTACATTAGGTCCTGCTAGGACCTATAGGGCAATATGTGTCAAT
>OIWU01001171.1_pt1 | contig 27445 bp, 24 predicted proteins | sample 1587711 | NCBI WGS metagenome assembly OIWU01 (sample SAMEA3888909, study PRJEB22519) | human gut metagenome | biome: human gut; feature: human-associated habitat; material: faeces | place: Denmark | collected 2010 | reverse complement strand
ATATGGCTCGCACATCATCCAGCACTTGATCCTCAGCGAGCACAAATCAATCCGCCTGCACCCAAACGGCCTGCAGAAGGAGTATGGGGACTCTCCCATTTGCTGCTTCAACAATCCGGCACACACGAATATCTTTAACCTGGGAACGATCCAATCTGACAAGGGCTTCTGCTCGATCATTTGCCGAGACCAGTGCCTCGACAAACCGCGCCTGAAGGAGATCGGCTGGGACGCCGACACGTGGAGCCACATTGTGAAGGACAAGCACATTGCGTCGTTCCTGCTCGACGACACGCCGAACGACCGCAATGCGCTGAGCGTCAGCCGCGACGACATTCGCGCGTTGGAGAACGCGTGGAAGAAGAACCCGGACGCCACACTGGACGACGTGTACGCGATGGACCTGAAGGAGAACAACGAGCTGGAGCCGATTCCTTCGGCGTTCGGGACGGCGAAGGCGTACAACAACATATTCATCCCGGTCATCAACTCGGAGCGGCTGAGCGACAAGGAGGACAACGACACGAAGTGTATCGAATCGGTGAACCTGCGGTGGACGAGCGGCATCGGGAAGACGAAGATCGCGATCTTCCACGTGGACACGTTCGATTCCCGGTACCGGATGAACATCGGGCAGATCATCCAGCTGCATCTGCCCATCTCGCTGCTGAACACGCAGGAGGAGATTTGCTTCGACGGGAAGGTGATCTTCATCAAGGACAACGAGGTGCGCGTGCAGGTGGACGACAACGGCGAGCTGCCCCTGGGCCAGACCAACGGCTACCGGCTGACCTTCAACTGGGTGGACGTGCCGTTCGACCGCATGCGGCAGGCGGTGCGCGCGCTGTACCGCGACGACTGCATGTCGGAGTACCTCTACAACCGGCTGATGGGCAACGAGGCGACGCCGCACCCCTTCCCGGCGCTGCCGCTGCGGTCGCTGACGATCCCGGGGCAGCCGGAACTGAACAACTCGCAGACGATCGCGGTGAAGGCGGCGCTGCAGAACGAGCTGACGCTGATCCAGGGCCCGCCGGGCACGGGCAAGACGAGTGGGTGCGGTGAGTGGGTGTGAGCGTAGTCACGTCGGCGGCGATCGTGTACCACATGGTACGGAACTACCACCAGCGCGTGCTGGTGTGCGCGCCGAGCAACATCGCGGTGGACAATCTGGCGTTCAAGCTGCACAACATCGGCATCAACGTGGTGCGCGTGGTGGCGCGGTCGCGCGAGAGCGTGAGCGGGCTGGTGGAGAACATCTGTCTCCACAACATGGCGCTGTACGTGGGCGGCAAGCTGTTCCAGTCAATATTCCTCTGCACCACCTTTGTTAACACCCTGGCGTCCGGCCTGGCGTCCCATGCCAGCGTCTCCCGTCTGCTGTACGTGATGGGTCGCGATAACGTCTTCCCGGAGCGCATTTTCGGCTATGTGCATCCGAAATGGCGCACCCCGGCGTTGAACGTGATTATGGTGGGTATCGTCGCGCTGTCGGCGCTGTTCTTCGACCTGGTGACCGCCACCGCGTTAATTAACTTCGGCGCGCTGGTGGCCTTCACCTTCGTTAACCTGTCGGTGTTCAACCACTTCTGGCGTCGCAAGGGGTACAACAAAACCTGGAAGGATCGACTGCACTATCTGCTGCTGCCGATGGTCGGGGCGTTGACGGTAGGGGTGCTGTGGATCAACCTCGAGGCCACTTCCCTGACGCTCGGCCTGGTGTGGGCGGCGCTTGGTCTGCTGTATCTGGCTTATCTGACCCAACGTTTCCGTAAACCGCCGCCGCAGTTCGATGCCGCCAAGGCGGAGCAGGCCTGGGAGTCCTAGAACCTGACGCTGAAACCGAACGAAGGCAGGCCCGCAGGCCTGCCTTTGTTTTTGGTTCGGTAAGGGACAGTACAGGATGGTAAAGCAATCAGCAGAAAACGGCGGAGAACGGAAGGTATTATTTCTTCTTTTTATGGACAGGTAACTGACTGGCGCGCCGCTCTTTGAGGTACGACACCAGGCTGTAGATGGCGACGCCCAGCAGCGCCACCGCGACGATAAAGAGAATAAGACCCGACATAGACCAACCTAATATTCTGTTTAGAAAGGGAAAAAGATACAGGGCTCTGTGTGAAGATAACATCGGGATATGTCTGAAAGATGACGCCTCATCGCGAGAATATCTGCTGTCGGGGTTGTGATAAAATATTTCCCGCAGGAATGTGACAGCCTGGCTTTCAGCTGAAATGGCGTAACACTCCGTTAAGTGATTTTACAGAAGTGCGGCCAGCAACGGGTTACGCTGACCGCGAATAAGAATGATCTGAGAGTAAGACATGTATAAGACAACCCTCAGCCTGCTGGGCGTGGCGCTGGCGCTGGCGCTGACGGCCTTCGCCAGTCAGGCTGAAAATGAACGTCAGGCGAGCCGCGAGCGGATCGTGGAGCAGGTCCTGAAACCCTGTGAAGGCAAAAAAGCGGGCGATAAGGTAGTGATCATCGATCGCCGCGGCGGGGAGCACGAGGCGATCTGTACCCTGGCGGCGGTTCCGCTGCCGGAATAATGCCCGCCGCCGGGGCGAGTTAGCGATACCGCGGCGCCGGTTGCCCGGTTCGCGCGCTGGTAAACAGCGCCAGTCGCGTCTGCTCGAAAGCCTCCCACAGTCCCAGATCATGCACTGGCGGTAAGGTGACCTTTTCCCCCATTTCGAGTCCCCTGAGAGCGGCGTCAACCAGATCCTCGGTGGTCATTACCGTACCGGTGGGCAGGGCGTCGAGCGCCACGCCGGAGGTCGGCCACAGATCGGTGGCGGTCGCCGCCGGCAATACTGCCTGAATACGCACGCCGCTGTCGGCGAACTCATCCTGCAGGCCACGGGTAAAGCTCAACACCCAGGCTTTGCTGGCGCTGTAGACCGCGCTGCCCGGCAGCGTATGCAGCGCAAGAATAGAGGCAATATTGATCAGCGTTCCGCGGCCCCGGGGAGCGAAAGCGGCCAGTGCGGCATAGCTCAGGCGCAGAAGCGCGGTGGTGTTGAGCGTATGAATCGCCTGGTGCTCGCGCGACGTGCTGGCGAGAAAGCCCGCCATTTTTGCCGTTCCGGCGTTGTTGATGAACAGGTCAACGGCGGGATCCTGCTGCAGACGCTGCTCTACGGCTTCAATGCCTTGCTCCTCGCTCAGGTCGGCCTTGAGGATGCTGGCCCGGATGGCGTAGCGCGCCTGCAGTTGCCCGGCGAGCGCCTGCAGCCGATCTTCACGACGGGCGGCGAGGATCAGATCGTAGCCGCGGGCGGCAAGTCGTTCGGCATAGATCGCGCCGATACCTGAGGAAGCGCCGGTGATAAAAGCAGTGTGCGATAACTGGGACATGAGTATTGCCTCTTAAAAGGTTGCATTATTAAACCAAATTCAGCATGAGATATCTAGTTTAATAATGCAACCATTTTGCCGGGCTTTTTTTATTTCTGCCTGCCGCAGGGAGCGATTAGTCGTTCAGCGGGAGGGCGATGGTGATATCCGCTGGGGACAGCTCACGGCCATCGGCCGCGTGCAGCACCAGTTTACGCAGGGGCTGACGCTGCTGGCGGTCAATGAGCCGCGTCGCCGGTTCGTCCGGGTCGAACAGATAGTCGTCCGCCCACTGGGAGAGGGCGACCAGCACGGTCTGCAGGGCGCGGCCCTTATCCGTCAGGACATACTCCTGCCAGGCGCTGCCGTCGGAGGCCGGCTGCAAATGCAGGATGCCTTCATCCACCAGCATTTTCAGGCGTCCGGCGAGCATATTTTTGGCAATGCCGAGGTTTTTCTGGAATTCGCTAAAACGGCGTACCCCGCGGAGGGCATCACGGACGATAAGCAGCGACCACCAGTCGCCGATAACGTCGAGGGAGCGGGCGACAGGACAGCAGCTGTTTTCCAGACGGGTACGTTTCACGAAAGCCTCCAGGTTAGTTGTTTCATTATAAAACTATTTGGTCGGCAGAGGAAATTTTCGGCTCCGGTCTAAGTTTGCGAGCGAATGCCAGGAAAAATGGCCTAAATCCGTCACAATTAACCCGATGATAATAAATGACTAAGGATGAAGGGATGAAAATATGTCTACTCGCCGCCGCCGTAGCCGGCGCGGTCATGTTATCCGCTGGCGCCCAGGCGCAGGACACGGCCGCCCCAGAGGGGTATCAGCTGCAGCAGGTGCTGATCATGAGTCGTCACAACCTTCGCGCGCCGCTGGCCAATAACGGCAGCGTGCTGGAGCAGTCCACCGCCAAAGCCTGGCCGCAGTGGGATGTGCCGGGCGGCCAGCTGACCACCAAGGGAGGCGTGCTGGAGGTGTATATGGGCCACTATATGCGCGAATGGCTGGCGCAACAGAAGCTGGTGACCAGCGGGGAGTGCCCGCCGGAAAACGCCGTTTACGCCTACGCTAACAGCCTGCAGCGCACCGTCGCCACTGCGCAGTTCTTTATCACCGGCGCGTTCCCGGGCTGCGGCATTGCGGTGCATCATCAGCCGCAGATGGGCACCATGGACCCGACCTTCAACCCGGTTATCACCGACGACTCCCCGGCGTTTCGCGAGAAAGCGCTGCAGGCGATGGAAAAAGAGCGCCAGGGGATGCAGTTGACTGAGAGCTACAAGCTGCTGGAGACAATGATCGATTACCGCAACTCGCCCTCCTGCAAAGAGAAGCAGGTCTGTTCCCTGAGCGAGGGTAAAGATACCTTTAGCGCCGGTTATCAGCAGGAGCCGGGGGTATCCGGGCCGCTGAAGGTGGGCAACTCGCTGGTGGACGCCTTCACCCTGCAATACTATGAAGGCTTCCCGAAAGATCAGGTGGCGTGGGGGGAGATCACCAGCGATAAGCAGTGGCAGGTGCTGTCGAAGCTGAAAAACGGCTACCAGGATAGTCTGTTTACCTCGACGGCAGTGGCGCAAAATGTGGCCAAACCGCTGGTTAAATATATCGATAACGCGCTGGTGGGTGAGGGAGCCAGCAAGGCGAAAGTCACCCTGCTGGTGGGACACGACTCGAATATCGCCTCACTGCTGACGGCGCTGGACTTTAAGCCCTATCAACTTCCTGGCCAGTACGAGCGCACGCCTATCGGCGGCAAACTGCTGTTTCAGCGCTGGCACGACAGCGGCAGCAACCGCGATCTGATGAAGATTGAGTATGTCTATCAGAGCACTGAGCAGCTGCGTAATGCCGACCCGTTGACGTTGCAGACCCCGCCACAGCGGGTCACGCTGGCGCTTAACGGCTGCCCGGTCGATGACCAGGGATTCTGCCCGCTGGAGACCTTTAAAAAGGTGATCAACGAGGCGGCGAAATAATGAAAAAACCCGGAGCAATCCGGGTTTTTAGCAGGTTAGGGTGAGACTCAGCAGGGATAAACACCCTATACGTTTTTACGCTCAATCGTCTGTTCACCCCAGAACAGCGCATCTTTATCGGTTTTGGCAAAGGCCAGCGCCAGCACTTCGTCGCTGCCTTCCTCCCAGATTTGCTCAGCCAGTTTTTCATCGTAGTGGGCAACTTCGAAAATCGCCTCGGCGATCTCCGGCGAGGTGTTACGTAAACTTGCCCATTCGCCGACGCGATGTGCTTTTGCTTCTTGAGTTGGCATAGTGCTCCTCCTGCGGAAGATTAGCCGTGCAGTTTAACGGCCAGTTTGGCGACATGTTCACCCTGATAGCGGGCGATGGCTAACTCTTCCTCGCTTGGCTGACGCGAGCCGTCGCCGCCGGCAATAGTGGTGGCGCCATAAGGCGTCCCGCCGCGGACCTGGGAGATGTCGAACAGCTCCTGTGCGCCGTAGCCGATTGGGACGATGATCATCCCGTGGTGGGCCAGCGTCGTCCAGGTGGAGGTAATGGTTTGTTCCTGGCCGCCACCGGTGCCGGTTGAGCTGAATACGCTGGCGATCTTACCGTACAGCGCGCCGGATGCCCACAGGCCGCCGGTCTGATCGAGGAAGGTGCGCATTTGTCCGGACATATTGCCGAAACGAGTCGGGGTACCAAAGATGATGGCGTCATACTCAGCCAGCTCCTGCGGCGTGGCGACAGGCGCGTTTTGCGTTTTCCCGCCTGCTTTGGCAAACGCTTCTGCCTGCATGGTTTCCGGCACGCGCTTCACAACCACCTCAACACCGTCCACCCGGTTCGCCCCATCGGCGACGGCGTGAGCCATGGTTTCAATGTGTCCATACATGGAATAATAAAGCACCAGAATTTTAGCCATTTCCATCACTCCTCGGTTGCATTATAAGCCAGCCAAATAGCTGGTACCTTTAAAGATAAAGCCTCTGCCGAAGAGTGCAAATCCAACGGGCATTTATTTGATTTATAACAAAATGACAAAACATTATTTACTTTTCCTTGCGCAGCGCGGCCTGAGCGGCTGAGAAGCGGGAAGCGATGCCTCCGTTATACTGGCCGGTGCGGCGAGGATGTAGCATCAGGATACATTTTTTGCTGACTATTTTTTCTTCGGCAGCAGAGCAGGTTAGCGCCATCAGGCGGCGCGAGGGGATTTTTTTCGCCAGGCTTTGTTTCTGAATGTGACATTTGCCATCGTCAGCGGCAGTCATTCACTAACCTTATAGATACGCGGCAGAACAGCGGCGTCGCCGCTCCCGCGTAATGCACTATGATGTCTAACCTAATGGAGGTCAGTAATGGCAAACCATCGTGGCGGTTCTGGCAACTTTGCTGAAGACCGTGAAAGAGCATCAGAAGCAGGACGTAAAGGTGGCCAGCATAGCGGGGGGAATTTTAAAAATGACCCTCAGCGCGCCTCAGAGGCTGGCAAAAAAGGGGGTAAAAACAGTCATGGAAGTCGTGAGAGTTAACGCGCGACTGGCACTGTTCTCTTTGATGCGGTGTTAATCTCCCCGACCCAACCGCATCGCCCTCGCCGCCGGCATCTGCCGGCGGTTTTTTTTAGTTGTCGGAGGTTGCGCTCCCGCCGGGCCGATTGCACACTGGTCGCCCGTTTATCGTCATGGCTGTCTTATGTCTTCGTTAAAATTCTCCGTTAGCCGCCAGGAAGCGCTCCTTATCATGATCACCATGTTCTGGGGAGGGACGTTCCTTGCCGTACAGTATGCGGTCAGCCTCAGTGGGCCGCTGTTTTTTGTCGGCCTGCGTTTCGCGACCGCCGCGCTGGCGGTGGGCCTGCTCTCGCTCCGCACCCTGCGCGGCCTGACGTGGCTGGAGGTGAAGGCGGGGGTGGCGATTGGCGTGGCGATTGCGCTGGGGTATGGCCTGCAGACCTGGGGGCTGCAGTCGATCTCCAGCAGCAAGTCTGCCTTTATCACGGCGATGTATGTGCCGCTGGTGCCGCTGCTGCAGTGGCTGTGCCTGGGGCGTATGCCGGGGGTGATGTCCTGCGTGGGGATTGTGCTGGCCTTTATCGGTTTGATCCTGCTGGCCGGGCCGGAAAACAATCTGTTGGCGCTTGGCGTGGGGGAGATGATCACTCTGGCGAGTGCGCTGGCGATCGCCGCGGAGATTATCCTTATCAGCGCCTGGGCCGGAAAAGTGGATGTCCGACGGGTGACGGTGGTGCAGCTGGCGACCGCGTCGCTGGTGGCTTTCGCTGCCATGAAGCCGGCCGGTGAGTCGGTGCCGCCGTTGACGCCGACGCTGCTCTGCGTGGCGCTGGGGCTGGGCATTTTCAGCGCGATCATTCAGGTGACCATGAACTGGGCGCAGCGCAGCGTCTCGCCGACGCGGGCCACGCTGATCTATACCGGCGAACCGGTATGGGCCGGTATTTTTGGCCGGCTGGCCGGCGAGCGTCTGCCGCTGCTGGCCCTCCTTGGCTGCTTCTTTATCCTCGCGGGAGTGCTGGTGAGCGAGCTGAAGTGGAAGCGCAAACCGCCGCCGAAGTTGTCAACGAATGACGATGCGCAGCCGCTCCCGGACCTGGCCGATCGTCGCGAGCCGTAATTTTACGCTTCTGATCCTACAGCGGCGCTTATCCTGGCTGGCCTGCTCGTCCGGCTCTGATCGTCTCCAGGCCCGCGCAAGCGTAGCGCCGCCTGGCAAGATATCAGGCACGGTATCCATGATTTCGCCGGGTGGCGGCTGCGCCTTACCCGGCCTACGTTCGTACGACCTGTTATTAATTTAACCACTTGCGCGACTGAAACTGCCGGTGCTGACGGCCTCAAAATCGCTGAGACGTTCCCGGAAGGCCGGGGCAGCCCGCATGGATGCGGGCTGAGGGCCGTGTTTTGCATGGACGCTGCCTCGGCCCGACCCGAAGCCTGCAGGGATAAGTCGAAGGGACCGCGCAGCGGCGATTTTGCTGGCCGGAGCCCGGGGGTACAGGGGGCGGCGGCGACTGGCCGCCCCCTGTGCGCTCCCTGCGCTATGGAAAACAGAGTGCAGAAAAATTAACCGGGAGCGCAATCTGCCCGGCATTAACATAGAAGTTGTAGCCCTGCTAAGCGCAGCGCGAGCAGGGAAATATTCGGTTGTACCGTTATTTCGCCGGGTGGCGGCTGCGCCTTACCCGGCCTACGTTCGTACGACCTGTCGTTAATTTATTCACCATTGTTGCTGAAACTGCCGGTGCTGACGGCCTCAACATCGCTGAGACGTTCCCGGCAGGCCGGATGGCGGTATAAATGCCTTATCCGGCCCACCCGCTCCCTGCGCCAACGCCGCGCTAATGTGGCTTAAACCGGCGTTACTCTGGCCTCCTTCGCCTCCCGCGTCCCGCGATGAAGCAGCGCGTGCAGCAGGATCGCCCCGAAGGTGGCGGTACCAATCCCGCCCAGCGTAAAGCCGCCCAGCGACAGCGCGAAATCGCCGGCGCCCAGCACCAGGGTCACAGACACCATGATCAGATTGCTGTTCTGGCTGAGGTCGACGCGGTTTTGCACCCAGATCCGCGCCCCGGCGACGGCAATTAAGCCAAAGACCACGATCGAGGCGCCGCCGATCACCGGCCCGGGAATGGTGTGGATTAATGCGCCGAATTTCGGCGAGAAGCCCAGCAGCATGGCAATCAGCGCCGCGGCGACAAACACCAGCGTCGAGTAGACCTTGGTCACCGCCATGACGCCGATGTTCTCCGCATAGGTCGTGACCCCGCTGCCGCCCACCGAGCCGGAGAGCATGGTCGCCAGACCGTCGCCGACGAAGGCGCGCCCCATGTACGGATCCATATTGCGCCCGGTCATCCCGGCGACGGCCTTCAGGTGCCCGAGATTCTCGGCCACCAGGATCACCGCGACCGGGGCAATCAACATCATCGCCTGGCCGTTAAAGGATGGGGGTGTAAAGTGCGGCAGCCCGAACCACGCCGCCTGGGCGAGGGGGGAGAAGTCCAGCGGTTTGCCGAGGCCAAAACCGTTAGCCAGTAGGGCGTACAGCGCGCAGGCGACGATCAGGCCGACCAGGATCAGCAGACGCTGCAGCATCCCGCGGGTAAATACCGCGACTATGCCGATACAGAGCACGGTCAACACCGCCATCCAGCTGTCGAAGGCGCTGGCGGACACGCTGCGCACGGCAATCGGCGCCAGGTTCAGGCCGATAGCCATCACCACCGCCCCGGTCACCACCGGCGGCATCAGGCGCTCGATCCAGCGGGTGCCGATCTTCATCACCACCAGACCGATCAGGGTGTAGACCAGCCCGCAGGCGATGATCCCGCCAAGGGCGACGCTCAGATGAGGGTTGAGCCCCTGGCCATTAAAGCCGGTAATGGCGATCACCACCCCGACAAAGGCGGCGCTCGAGCCGAGATAGCTCGGCACCCGTCCGCCGGTGACGACAAAGAACAGCAGGGTGCCGACTCCCGACATCAGTATCGACAGGTTAGGGTCGAGCCCCATCAGCAACGGCATCAGCACCGTCGCGCCGAACATCGCAACGGCGTGCTGCACGCCCATCACCAGCGTTTGCCCGGCCGATAAGCGTTCATCGGGCGCGACGACGCCGGATTCGGCGGCGGGGGAGGTCAGCTTCCAGCGAGGAAAATCGAAGAGTGCCATGATGATATCCCGGGTTAGAGGTTAACAAGCGGGTCGCATAAGCGTGTGATAGCCGCGGTCAAACCACATCAGACCCCGGGGTTCCGGGTGACGGGTAATGGCCACGACGTGACAAAACAGGATGTCGTGCGTGCCGACGCTGACGCGCTTGTCGATGCGGCAGTCAAAGCTGACCAGCGCCGCCTCCAGCCGCGGGCAGCCGGTGGCGCCGGTCTGCCAGTCGGCGGCAGCAAAGCGCTCGTCCATCGCCGTTTTTCCGCCAAACAGCGTCGACAGCGCCTCCTGTCCCGCCGCCAGGGTATTGACGCACAGCGTGTGATGTTCGCTGAACACCGGCCACACCGAGGCCGAGCGGTTCAGGCAGACCAGCAGGGTCGGCGGGGTGTCGGTCACGCTGCAGACCGCGCTGGCGGTAAATCCCGCCCGGCCCGCCGGGCCATCGGTGGTAATAATGTTAACCGCGGCGCCGACGTGGGCCATGGCGTCACGGAAACTCGCTTTGTCCGCTAACTCCATCGTAAACTCCTTATGCCAGCAGGCAGGCTTCATCAAAGGACAGACGCGGCAGGCGGCCGTACAGTTTGCCGGGGTCGCCATAACCGATGTTCACCAGCAGGTTGCTTTTCCAGCCGTTGTCGGCGAAAAACGCCGCATCGACTTTTTCCCGGTCGAAGCCGGACATTGGCCCGGTGTCGAGGCCCAGCGCCCGGCAGGCGAAAATCAGATATGCCGCCTGCAGGGAGCTGTTGCGAAACGCGGTCTCCTCCGCCAGCTGTGGGCTGGAGGTGAACCAGCTGCGGGCGTCACCGTGGGGAAACAGGGTCGGTAGCCGGTCGTAAAAGGCGCTGTCCCACGCCACGATGGCGGTCACCGGCGCCTGCATGGTTTTTTGCAGATTGCCGCTGGAGAGCGTCGGGCGAAGTTTCTCTTTGCCTTCCGCGCTGCGCACAAACACGATGCGCGCCGGCGAACAGTTGGCGGAAGTCGGCCCCATTTTCATCAGGTCCCAGACTGCCTGCAGCTGCGCATCGCTCACTGGCTTATCCAGCCAGCCGTTGTGGGTTCGGGCCTGGGTAAACAGCGTCTCGCAGGCCGTCTGGTTTATCGCGTCGTTCATCGGGTCTCCGTGGCGACCGGCAGCATAGCGGCCAGCCCGTCGCGTAAAATGGTATTAAAGGTATCGGCGTCGGTGACGTTACAGGCATGGCCGCCCCATGGCATTTCCACGTGCTGGCTGCCGGGGATCGCCGTCTGCAGCACGCGGGAGCAGGAGGCCGGGACCAGCAGGTCGTCAGCGGCGCTGACAATCAGCGTCGGGCAGGCGATGGCCGCCGCGCGACGCGAAAAATCAGCCTGCTTCAGGGCCTGCAGCCGCTTCAGCAGGTTCTCCTTGCCCTGAAAATGGCTGATGGCAAGCGCATCTTCCGCTTCGAGGCGCGGCAGGCGCGCGGCCATCCATTCCGCCGGGTAGAGAAACAGCGGCTGTGCTTCGACCCACGCCTGCGCGCCGCCGGCATGCAGCAGACGCTCGCGCACCAGGAAGCAGCGGCGGGTGTGCGGCGACAGCGACAGCCAGCCGTTGACCAGCACCAGGGCGCTCACCGCCTCGGGGCGATCGAGCGCCAGCTGCAGGCCAATTAGCGCCCCCAGCGCGTGGCCCACCAGCGCGAATCGGGCGATCCCCGCCGCCTGCAGAGCGCTGAACAGCTCTCCGGCCATCGTCGCCATGCTGTAGTCGGCGGGCAGCGGACCGGCGTTCTCCCCGGTCCCGTTATGGTCATAACTCACCAGCTGATACTGTTCCTCCAGCGCCGCGCGCTGCGCCAGCCAGTAGCCGCCGCCGCCGCCCAGACCGGCGCTGAGGACCACCACCGGCGCGCCGGGCCATGGGGCCGGAGCAATATTGAGCCTCATCATGTCGGGGTGCCGATATGGGCGACGCTGGCGATTTCCACCAGCGCATCGGGCTTCACCAGACCGCACTGAATGCAGAAGCGCGCGGGTTTATCGCCGGGGAAAAACTCGGCGTAAACCTCGTTAATCGCGGCGTAATTTGTCCAGTCGGTGATAAAGATGCTGTTGAAAGTCACATCCGCCATACTCCCGCCCGCCGTTTCGATAACGCTCTTGATGGTCTCCAGCACGTGGCGGGTTTGCGCCTTTGGGTCGCCGATGTGCACCACATTATTTTGCTTATCAAACGGCAGAGTGCCGGAGACGTAGACCACGCCATCGGCGAGCGTCCCCGGAACAAAGGGGGCAATCGGCGTGGTGGTGCCTGGCGGAATGATCACCTGTTTAGGCATAACGTTTCTCCTTGGCTAAAGACAGCGGGGTGGCAGGGGATAGCGCGCGGCAGAAGCTCTCGACGTCGCTGACCCAGCCGAAAAAGGTTTCAATATTGAACAGCGCCGCCTGCTGGGCGAAGGCCGGGCCGGCCTGATGGGTGGCATCCTCCAGCACTACGCCGAAGTATTCGAGGAAGAAGCCATCGCGCAGCGTCGATTCGACGCAGACGTTGGTGGCGATCCCGGTGAACACCAGGTGGCGTATACCGCGGCTGCGTAAAATGCTGTCGAGTGGGGTGTTAAAGAAGCCGCTGTAGCGCGGTTTCGGCAACACGATGTCGCCTTCCTGCGGCGTCAGTTCGTCCACCAGCTGATAGTCCCAGCCGCCTTTCGCCAACAGCTTGCCCTGCAGCTCCGGGCGCTGACGCATCGTTTTCAGCGCATTGGACTTGTGGTAGTTCGGCGAGCCCGGGCCGCCGGCTTCAACATACTGGTCATCCCAGCCATTCTGGAACCAGATAATCAGTATGCCCGCGGCGCGGGCGGCGGCGACGGCGGTATTAATATTGTCGATAACCGGTCGGGTGGCGGAGACGTCAAAGCCGGCAAGATCCAGATAGCCGCCCTGGCTGGCGTAGGCGTTCTGCATATCGACAACAATCAGCGCGCTCTGCTGCGGCGCGAAGGTCAGGGATTCCGGGCGAGCGGGAAGGGTAATCATCAGGCCACCTCACGGGTAACAGGAGCAATGTGGTCCCGGCAGCGCATCAGCGGCTGAATGCGTTCGCCAAAGGCGTCGATGCCGGCAAGAAAATCATCAAAGGTCAGCAGCACGCCGTCGGTGCCGGGCACGCTCGCTACTTCATCAAGCATACGGGCGACGCTGGCATACGATCCGACAAGGGTGCCCATATTGATATTGACCGCCGAGGTTGGGTCGGCCATCTGGCGCACGTTGGTATCGCTGCCGGAGCGGGTGTCTTTCTGACTCTGCTCGGTGAGCCACGCCAGCGCTTCTTCATCGGCGCCCGCTTTGTAGTGCTCCCATTTGGCGCGCGCCGCTTCGTCGGTTTCGTCGGCGATCACCATGAACAGCACATAGGAGCCTACGTCACGGCCGGTTTTTTCCGCCGCCTGCATCATGCGCGCTGCGGTCGGCGCGAAGGCCGTCGGCGTGTTGACCCCTTTGCCAAAGCAGAAGTTGTAGTCCGCGTGCTGGGCGGAGAAGGCCATACCGGCGTCGCTCTGCCCGGCGCAGATCACCTTCATCGGCTGCGAAGGGCGCGGGCTGACCCGGCAGTCGTTCATGGTGAAGTAATCGCCTTTGAAATCGCTGCGCCCGGTGCCCCACAGGTCGCGTAGCACCTGAACGTATTCGGTGAGATAGTCATAGCGGCTGGCGAAATAGTCATCCCCCGGCCACATGCCCATCTGGTCATATTCCGGTTTTTGCCAGCCGGTCACCAGATTGACGCCAAACCGGCCGCCGGAGATGGAATCGATAGTGGAGGCCATCCGGGCGACGATCGCCGGCGGCAGCGTAAGGGTGGCGGCGGTGGCGTAGATCTGGATCTTCGAGGTCACCGCGGCCAGGCCGGCCATCAGGGTGAAGGACTCCAGGTTGTGATCCCAAAATTCTGTTTTCCCGCCGAAGCCGCGCAGCTTGATCATGGAGAGCGCGAAGTCGAAATGGTAGTGCTCGGCTTTCTGCACGATAGCCTTATTCAGTTCGAAGGTCGGCATGTACTGCGGGGCATGGGTGGAGATCAGCCAGCCGTTGTTGCCAATGGGAACGAAAACACCAATTTTCATACCTACCTCTCTACAGTCATGGAAGATGGGTTGCGGTGGTGCGGCATCCTGCCTCTCCCTGGACCACCTCGCAGAACAGGTAAAGCAAACGCGATGCCAGTTTTATAAATGCTAATGTTATTAATGTGTTGCTATTGGGTTGCTAAAAAGGACGATAAAAAAGTGGACTGGATGGTCAAAATCAGTGCACGAAAAAACGGCAGTCATGCGCAATCAGGGTGCATGGGGTCGTGTCGGCGAAGGGCTTTTGCTATGCTGGTGGCGTCAACTGAAGGAGAGGATGTATGGCACAGGGCGCGGTGAAGAAAAACGGCAAACGTTCACAAGCGGTCAGCGCCAAAAAGGAGGCCATCCTGGCCGCCGCGCTGGAGGCATTTTCGCAATTTGGTATTCACGGTACGCGGCTGGAGCAGGTAGCTGAGCGCGCCGGGGTGTCGAAAACCAATCTGCTTTATTACTACCCTTCGAAAGAGGCGCTGTACGTGGCCGTTCTGCAGCAGATCCTCGCCATCTGGCTGGCGCCGCTGAAGGCCTTTCGCGAGGATATCAGCCCGCTGGTGGCGATCCGCGAGTATATTCGCCTGAAGCTGGAGGTGTCCCGCGATCACCCCCAGGCCTCGAAGCTCTTCTGTCTCGAGATGCTGCAGGGCGCGCCGCTGCTGATGGGTGAGCTGACCGGGGATCTGAAAGCGCTGGTCGATGAGAAATCGGCGATTGTCTCCGGCTGGATCGACCGCGGCAAGCTGGCGCCGGTCGATCCGCAGCATTTAATCTTTATGATCTGGGCCACTACCCAGCATTACGCCGACTTCGCCACCCAGGTAGAGGCGGTCACCGGCGCCACGCTGCAGGACGCGGCCTTTTTTGAGCAAACGGTCGATAATGTCCAGCGGATGATTATCGAAGGCATTCGCGTCCGTTAGTTAATTGGCCGGCGGCAGCGGGCAGCTTTGATCGCCGTCCTCGCACTGCAGCAGCGAGGCGAGGAAAGATTCCCGCTCCACGCTCTTATCGGTCATGCACTGGCTCAGCAGCATCGGCTGCATGCTGCCGCCTTCGGCGCCGGACGCGAGGAAGGCGCAGTCGGCGTCGCGCAGAGCAATCCATGCCTGCTGCGCCTGTTTCAGTAATGTTTGCTGTTTACCCACCGCCCGCTGCAGAGCCTGCTGCCAGGTGTCGTTCAGTTTTTTGTCGGCTGCCTGAAACTGCGCGGCCGCGCACTGATTCATTTCGGTTTGGGTGTTGGCGTTGCTGCACTCGTCCGCCAGCGCCGCGCCGCTGGCCAGAAGGGCCGCCACGGCAAATAACATGCGTTTCATTGTTCTGCTCCCATAAAAAAGGCTCCCGTCAGGGAGCCCTAATTAAGCACAGCTGACGTCGGCTGTCATTAGCTGATCGCATCGCAGATAGCCCGGATGGCGGCGCACAGCGCCTTATCCGGGCTACCCTTTGCGGTGTTATGTAGCCCCGGTAACACAGCGCCACCGGGGGGCCCGGGTTAGCCGATGGTCATCAGGCTGGCGTTACCGCCTGCCGCCGCGGTGTTGACGCTCAGCGAACGCTCGATATACAGCCGCTCCAGCAGCAGATTGGTTTCGCCGCGGGCGAAGCCCTGCACGGAGACAATCGCCCCGTCGCGCGCCGCCACCTGCTCGCACAGCTCGCGCAGCTGGTCGGAATCGCCGTGATAGATAACCGCGTCGAAGGCCTGACCGGGCAACTGATCCGCTTTGGCAAAACGGATCCGCTCGCTGACGTCCCGCGGCAGTTTCTTCGCCAGATCGCGCTGCAAGGCGCTGTCCGGCCACAGCACTTCACAACCGACCGCCAGCACAGCCGCCAGCTGGATCAGCGTATCCTGCTCATTATCCGCCACGCACAGCACGCGCTCGCGGGGCATCAGCGTCAGGGTGTTGCGCTCGCCGGTTGGCCCCGGCAGCAGGCGTTGGGTGCCGCTTTGCGCCTGCTCGCTGTACTGCTGGCACAGCGCCTGCAGCTCAGGTCGGCCCGCCGCCCACTGCTGCAGCGCCTGCAGTGGTTTTTCCAGCAGCGTTTTCAGCTGGGCGTCCAGCGGACGCTCTGCATCCTGGCGGGCGAAGGTCACGCCAACGGCGCCCTGCGGTCGGCTGGAAAGCAGACGGTAAAGGTACAGCGGGCCGCCGGCTTTCGGACCGGTACCGGACAACCCTTCGCCGCCGAACGGCTGCACGCCGACCACGGCGCCAACCATATTGCGGTTGACGTACAGGTTGCCCACCTTCGCGCTGCCGGTGACCTGGGCGATGGTCTCGTCGATGCGGGTATGCACGCCGAGGGTCAGGCCGTAACCGGAGGCGTTAATCTGCTCCACCAGTTTATCCAGCTCGTTACGGTTATAGCGCACCACGTGCAGCACCGGGCCGAAAACCTCTTTTTTCAGCTCGTCAAAGCTGTCGAGTTCGATAAGCGTCGGCGGCACGAAGGTCCCGTGGTTCCATTCGCGGGCGTCTTCGCTATTCTCGCGCACCGCCTGATAGACGGTGCGGCCTTTGGCGCGCATCGTCTGAATATGGCGTTCGATATTCTCTTTCGCTTCTGCATCGATAACCGGACCGATATCGGTGGTCAGGCGGCCCGGATTGCCCATCCGACACTCGCTCATCGCGCCGCGCAGCATGGTTAAGGTGTGGTCGGCTACCTCTTCCTGCAGGCAGAGGACGCGCAGGGCGGAGCAGCGCTGGCCGGCGCTGTCGAATGCGGAGGCCAGGACGTCGATCACCACCTGCTCGGTGAGCGCCGACGAGTCGACGATCATCGCGTTCATCCCGCCGGTTTCGGCGATCAGCGGCGTCGGGCGTCCCTGAGCGTCGAGGCGGCTGGCGATATTGCGTTGCAGCAGGGTGGCCACTTCGGTGGAGCCGGTGAACATCACGCCGCGCACGCGCTCATCGGATGTCAGCGCGGCGCCGACGGTTTCCCCGCGGCCCGGCAGCAGTTGGATCACCCCTGGCGGCACGCCGGCTTCCAGCAGGATCGCCACGCCCTGGGCGGCGATCAGCGGCGTCTGCTCGGCCGGTTTCGCCAGCACGCTGTTGCCGGCCGCCAGCGCGGCGGCAATCTGCCCGGTGAAGATCGCCAGCGGGAAGTTCCACGGGCTGATACAGACCACCGGACCCAGCGGACGGTGGGTTTCATTATCGAAATCGTCGCGCACCTGGCCGGCATAGTAGTGGAGGAAGTCAACGGCTTCGCGCACTTCGGCGATGGCGTTGCTGAAGGTTTTACCCGCTTCGCGCACCAGGATCCCCATCAGGGTCGGCATCTGGCTTTCCATCAGCACCGCGGCACGCTCGAGAATGGCGGCGCGCTCCTGCGGCGGGGTGGCGAACCAGATTGGCGCGTTGTTGATAGCGCTGGTCAGCGCCTGCTGCACTTCGTCATCGCTGGCTTCGCGGACGTAGCCGACAATGTCCTTTGGCTCAGCCGGGTTGACTACCGGCTGCATCTCGCCTTCGGCTACCGGCTGCTCCAGCATCGGCAATGCCTGCCATTTATGCAGGGCGCTGTTGAGCAGGGAAGAGGAGAGGGAGGCCAGACGATGCTCGTTAGCCAGATCCAGACCGGCGGAGTTGCTCCGGCCGCTGCCGTAGAGATCGCGCGGCAGCGGGATTTTCGGATGCGGCAGGCCGGCCTGGCCTTCCTGCTGCGCCAGTTTTTCTACCGCGCTGACCGGGTCGGCCACCAGCTCGTCCAGCGGCAGGGTATTGTCCGCAATACGGTTGACGAAGGAGGTATTGGCGCCGTTCTCCAGCAGACGACGCACCAGATACGCCAGCAGCGTCTCGTGGGTGCCCACCGGGGCGTAGATCCGGCACGGCCGGTTCAGTTTGCCGTCGGCGACTTTGCCCACCACCTGCTCGTACAGCGGTTCGCCCATGCCGTGCAGGCACTGGAACTCATACTGGCCAGGGTAGTAGTTCTGGCCCGCCAGCTGGTAGATAGCCGCCAGGGTATGGGCGTTGTGGGTGGCGAACTGCGGATAAATCAGGTTCGGCACCGCCAGCAGCTTTTTCGCGCAGGCGAGATAGGAGACGTCGGTGTAAACCTTGCGGGTGTAGACCGGATAGCCTTCGAGACCTTCCATCTGCGCGCGTTTGATTTCGCTGTCCCAGTAGGCGCCTTTCACCAGACGGATCATCAGGCGACGGCGGCTGCGGGTGGCGAGGTCAATCAGGTAATCAATGACAAACGGACAGCGTTTCTGGTAGGCCTGAATCACGAAGCCAATCCCGTTCCAGCCCGCCAGCTCCGGCTCGAAGCACAGTTTTTCCAGCAGGTCGAGAGAGATCTCCAGACGGTCCGCCTCTTCGGCGTCGATGTTAATGCCGATGTCATACTGGCGCGCCAGCAGGGTCAGCGATTTCAGACGCGGGTAGAGCTCTTCCATCACCCGGTCATACTGGGCGCGGCTGTAGCGTGGGTGCAGAGCCGACAGCTTAATGGAGATGCCCGGCCCTTCATAAATGCCGCGGCCGTTAGAGGCTTTGCCGATGGCGTGGATCGCCTGCTGATAAGAGACCATATAGGCCTGGGCGTCGGCGGCGGTCAGGGCCGCTTCGCCTAGCATGTCGTAAGAGTAACGGAAACCTTTATCTTCCAGCTTGCGGGCGTTGGCCAGCGCTTCGGCGATGGTTTCCCCGGTGACGAACTGTTCGCCCATCAGTCGCATCGCCATATCCACGCCCTTGCGGATCAGCGGTTCGCCGCTCTTGCCGATGATGCGGTTCAGCGAGCGGGAGAGGCTGGTTTCGTTGTGGGTGGAGACCAGTTTGCCGGTGAACAGCAGCCCCCAGGTGGCGGCGTTGACGAACAGCGACGGGCTGCGGCCGATGTGCGACTGCCAGTTGCCGTTGCTGATTTTGTCGCGGATTAGCGCATCGCGGGTGGCTTTATCCGGAATACGCAGCAGGGCTTCCGCCAGACACATCAGCGCCACCCCTTCCTGTGAGGAGAGGGAGAACTCCTGCAGCAGACTCTGCACCATGCCGGCGCGGCCGCTGGCGGTCTTCTGGTTGCGTAGTTTTTCCGCCAGTTGATACGCCAGCTTATGCGCCTGCTCGCCCAGCGGCTGCGGCAGTCGGGCCTGCTCCAGCAGCATCGGCACCGCGTCGGTTTCCGGGCGACGCCAGGCGGCTGTGATCGCCGCGCGGCTTACCGACTGCGGCAGGATCTGCTCGGCGAATTCGAGGAACGGCTGATACGGCTCTTCCGTTAATACGCTGGCGTCATCGCTTTCGTTGGCGGCCCCGGAGAGCAGCGCCGGTAGCTCGGGCAGCGTCTCATCGTTCTCCAGTTTTTCCAGATAATTGAAGATGGCCTGCTTAATCAGCCAGTGCGGCGTGCGGTCAATGCGGCTCGCGGCGGACTTAATGCGCTCGCGGGTTGCGTCGTCAAGCTTAACACCCATGGTGGTGGTGCCCATGCTCAAAACTCCTGTCATTTATCGTTAGCTTATGCGGTTGCATGGAAATATCCACTATGTTGCAACTTTGTGCAACCATGTTAATTGTGGCTTGTGACGAAAGCCGTGAAATGGCGGATTTGTTAAAAATAATGCCTAAAATAGCAGAATTTTAACCCCGGGCTCATAGGGTATTTGTATGCGTGAGTTAACACTTTTGTTTGGTGCAACCTTTAAAAACGTGAGAGAGTGCAACCTCTCGCAAATTGACGTTTTGCGCCGTCGGATTTTCGTGTAAATGCTGTGTTAAATCGTTTGTGAAAAACCGAAGCTTCCGTCAGGATACGGTCGCCCAATTAAACAATGCGCCATTACCCCGTTCCGGTAGTGGAAAAAAACGACGAAGTTGGACGCTGTCGATAAAAATTCTGGAGACTTTGCATGGCTATTAGCACACCGATGCTGGTGACATTTATTGTTTATATTTTTGGTATGGTATTGATAGGGTTTATTGCCTGGCGTTCGACCAAAAACTTTGATGATTATATTCTCGGGGGACGGAGTCTGGGGCCATTTGTGACCGCGCTTTCCGCCGGGGCCTCGGACATGAGCGGTTGGCTGCTGATGGGCCTGCCGGGCGCCATTTTCCTCTCCGGGATTTCCGAAAGCTGGATTGCCATCGGCTTAACGTTGGGGGCGTGGATTAACTGGAAGCTGGTCGCCGGGCGCCTGCGCGTGCATACCGAGGTGAATAATAACGCCCTGACGCTGCCTGATTATTTTACCGGCCGTTTTGAAGATAAAAGCCGGGTGCTGAGAATTATTTCGGCGCTGGTTATTCTGCTGTTCTTTACTATCTATTGCGCCTCGGGAATTGTGGCGGGGGCGCGTCTGTTTGAAAGCACCTTTGGCATGAGTTATGAAACCGCGCTGTGGGCCGGCGCGGCGGCGACAATTATCTATACCTTTGTCGGCGGCTTCCTCGCCGTCAGCTGGACGGATACCGTGCAGGCCAGCCTGATGATTTTCGCGCTGATCCTTACCCCGGTAATCGTGATTATATCCGTCGGCGGTTTTGGCGATTCGCTGGAAGTCATTAAGCAGAAGAGCATCGAAAATATCGACATGCTGAAAGGGCTGAACTTCGTGGCGATTATTTCGCTGATGGGCTGGGGGCTGGGCTATTTCGGTCAGCCGCATATTCTGGCGCGCTTTATGGCGGCGGATTCGCACCACAGCATCGTCCACGCGCGTCGCATTAGTATGACCTGGATGATCCTCTGCCTCGGCGGGGCGGTGGCCGTCGGCTTCTTTGGCATCGCCTACTTCAATAACAACCCGAGCCTGGCGGGCGCGGTTAACCAGAACGCCGAACGCGTGTTTATCGAGCTGGCGCAAATCCTGTTTAACCCGTGGATTGCCGGGATCCTGCTGTCGGCGATTCTGGCGGCGGTGATGTCCACCCTGAGCTGTCAGCTGCTGGTTTGCTCCAGCGCGATTACTGAAGATCTGTATAAAGCCTTCCTGCGCAAAAACGCCGGTCAGAAAGAGCTGGTCTGGGTGGGCCGTATGATGGTGCTGGTGGTTGCCCTGGTGGCCATTGCCCTGGCGGCCAACCCGGAGAACCGCGTGCTGGGTCTGGTGAGCTATGCCTGGGCCGGTTTCGGCGCCGCCTTTGGCCCGGTGGTGCTGTTTTCGGTGATGTGGTCGCGTATGACCCGTAACGGCGCGCTGGCCGGGATGGTGATTGGCGCCCTGACCGTGATCGTCTGGAAGCAGTTTGGCTGGCTGGGCCTGTATGAAATTATTCCGGGCTTTGTCTTCGGCAGCATCGGGATTGTGGTCTTTAGCCTGCTGGATAAAGCGCCGTCAGCCAGCATGCAGCAGCGCTTCGCTGAAGCGGATGCCCACTACCATACGCCGCCGCCGGTACGCGCCACGGCTGAGTAAGCTCATCTGACGCTCACGAGCCCGCCGCTGGCGGGCTTTTTATTGCCTGTTGCCGGGCCGGAATATTATAACCCTTGCTAATTATTTGAAAATCCGCTGATATTTCCTGACTAATAACAATGAGGATAGCAAAGATGACGTTCAGACAGGGTGTAATGGCGCTGGTGCTGGCAGGGTTACTCAGCGGCTGCGCGGCGGGTGGAAGTTCATCGACCAGCGCGCCGAAGCCCGGCGCCTGCCCGGCGGATCAGTCCATGGTGCAAACCACGCTTTACTTCGGTCTGAGCCGCCCGGCGGGGAAAGACATCACCGCTGAAGAGTGGCAACAGTTTGTCGACCGCGACGTCACGCCGCGCTTTCGCGACGGGCTGACGGTGTTTGATGCCCACGGCCAGTGGCTTGGCCAGAATGGTCAGGTGGTGCGGGAGCAGAGCAAGGCGCTGATGGTGATCCATGGCCACGACGCGCAGAGCGAGACCGGTATTGAGGCCCTGCGCGCGGGCTATAAATCGCGCTTCGCGCAGGAGTCGGTGATGCGTGTCGACCAGCCGGTCTGCGTGCAGTTCTGAGTAAACGGCGGGGGCAGCCCCGCCGTTTGTCTTACAGCACCAGCCCGGCGAAGCTGGCGGAAAGCAGGCTCACCAGCGTGGCGCTAAACACCAGCCGCAGGCCGAAGCGGGAGACGATATTGCCCTGCGGTTCATTCAGGCCTTTGATCGCCCCGGCGATAATGCCGATTGAAGCAAAGTTAGCAAACGACACCAGGAAGACCGAGAGAATGCCGAGCCCGCGCGGCGTCATGCTGGCGGCAATCTTTTGCAGCTCAATCATCGCCACAAATTCGTTAGCGACCAGCTTGGTGGCCATGATGCTGCCGGCGTTCAGCGCATCGCTCAGCGGAATGCCGATAAGCCAGGCTAACGGATAGAAGACGTAGCCGAGGATCTGCTGGAAGCTGAGGCCAAACAGGGTAGCGAACAGCGCGTTAATGGCGCTGATCAGGGCGATAAAGCCGATCAGCATCGCCAGAATAATCATCGCCACTTTAAAGCCGGCCAGAATATATTCCCCGAGCATTTCAAAGAAACTCTGTGATTCATGCAGCTTCTCCAGCTTTATTTCCTGCTCGCTGCCCGGCCGCGTCGGGTTAATCACCGACAGCACGATAAAGGTGCTGAACATATTCAGGATCAGCGCCGCGACGACATATTTCGCGTCCAGCATGGTCATATAGGCACCGACGATCGACAGCGATACGGTCGACATGGCCGTCGCCGCCATGGTGAACAGACGCCGTGAGGAGAGGTCGCCCAGTACGCCTTTGTAGGCGATGAAGTTTTCCGACTGGCCGAGGATCAGTGAGCTGACGGCGTTAAAAGATTCCAGCTTACCCATGCCGTTGACCTTCGACAGCAGGGTGCCAATCACGCGAATAAAAATCGGCAGGATCCGCCAGTGCTGGAGAATACCAATCAGCGCGGAAATAAACACAATCGGACACAGGACGCCTAGAAAAATAAAGGCTAAGCCTTTTTCGCTCATGCCGGCAAAGACGAAATTGGTCCCTTCGGCGGCAAAGCCTAACAGCGAAGCAAAAAAGCCGGAAATATTTTTTACCAGCCACAGGCCGCTTTCGGCGTGCAGGAAAAAGAAAGCGAGCGCTATTTCTATAATAATCAACTGGAGAATATAACGTATACGAATTTTTTGTCTGTCGTAGCTGACAAGCCAGGCCAGGGCGAGGATCACCGCCAGCGCCAGCAGGAAATGAAAAAATGCAGTCATGTTGTTCTTTTCGCAGGTCAATAAGGCCGCCATTTAGCCATAGCCGCCGCGACGGGTAAATATCTGGCGTGAAAAATCCTTTGCTTATTCTTTTCCCTCATAACAGGCGAATATTTTCATAAGTCATTATTTGCCAGCGATTTATTTACAGATAGTCATCATTCTCTAAACATTTCGCTTGTGTTTCTGAGTATTGTAATGATAATCACTATCATAAATATTACCTGTTTTTGCATTCGTTGACGGTGCTTTACATTTAAGGGTATTGGCATGTTTGTCCCATTTCTCATTATGTTACGCGAAGGCCTGGAGGCGGCGCTGATTGTCAGCCTGATCGCCAGCTATCTGAAACGCACCCAGCGCGGCAACTGGATTGGCGTGATGTGGATTGGCGTGATCCTCGCAGCGGCGCTGTGTCTTGGCTTAGGCATCTTTATCAACGAAACCACCGGGGAATTTCCTCAGCGCGAACAGGAGCTGTTCGAAGGGATCGTCGCGGTCATTGCGGTGGTGATCCTGACGTGGATGGTCTTCTGGATGCGCAATGTCTCACGCAACGTCAAGCAGCAGCTGGAGCAGGCCGTGGATAAGGCGCTACAGCGCGGCAATCACCACGGCTGGGCGCTGGTGATGATGGTCTTTTTCGCGGTCGCCCGTGAGGGGCTGGAGTCGGTCTTCTTCCTGCTGGCGGCATTCCAGCAGGACGTTGGCATCTGGCCGCCGCTGGGGGCGATGCTGGGGCTGGCCACGGCAATCGTGCTGGGTTTCCTCCTCTACTGGGGCGGTATCCGTCTCAACCTTGGCGTGTTCTTCAAATGGACCAGCCTGTTTATCCTGCTGGTGGCCGCTGGCCTGGCGGCGGGGGCGATCCGCGCCTTCCACGAGGCGGGCCTGTGGAACCTGTTCCAGGAGACCGCCTTCGATCTGAGCACTGTGCTGTCGACGCATACGCTGTTCGGCACGCTGCTGGAAGGGATCTTCGGCTACCAGGAGACGCCAAGCGTCAGCGAAGTGGCTGTCTATCTGCTTTATCTGATCCCGGCGCTGGTGCTGTTTGCGCTGCCGCCGCGAAATAATACGACTGCCTCGCGGGCTGCCTGACCAGGCGCTGCGAGCTTATAAGCGACACTCTACTTACCGAAAGGGATGATCATGATGATTCATTTTCGCCGTAATGCGCTGCGGGTGACCGTGGCCGCGCTGCTCAGCTCTGCATTCGGTGCTCAGGCTGCGGATATCCCGCAGGTCAAAGTCACCGTCAACGACAAACAGTGCGAGCCGATGCAGGTGACCGTTAACGCGGGTAAAACCCAGTTTATTATTCAGAACCACAGCCAGAAAGCGCTGGAGTGGGAGATTTTGAAAGGGGTGATGGTGGTGGAAGAGCGCGAAAACATCGCGCCGGGCTTTACCCAGAAGCTCACCGCAAACCTGCAGCCGGGCGAATATGACATGACCTGCGGTCTGCTCACCAACCCGAAAGGCAAACTGATCGTCACCGGCGCCGCCACCAAAGACGCGGCGAAAGCGGATGCGGTGCTGAGCCTCGGCGAAGCGATCACCGCTTATAAAGCCTATGTGACGGCGGAAACCGCGCAGCTGGTCAGCGGCACCAAAGCCTTTACCGACGCGGTGAAAGCTGGCGACATCGAAAAAGCGAAAGCGCTGTACGCCCCGACGCGCCAGCATTACGAGCGCATTGAGCCGATTGCTGAGCTGTTCTCTGACCTTGACGGCAGCATCGACGCCCGCGAAGACGATTTCGAGAAAAAAGCGGAAGATCCGAAATTCACCGGATTCCACCGTCTGGAAAAGGCGCTGTTTGGCGATAACAGCGTCAAGGGCATGGAAAAATATGCCGATCAGCTGAACAGCGATGTGCTGGAGCTGCAAAAGCGCATCAGCGAGCTGGCGTTCCCACCGTCAAAAGTCGTGGGCGGGGCGGCAGGATTAATTGAAGAAGTCGCAGCCAGCAAGATCAGCGGTGAAGAAGATCGCTACAGCCATACCGACCTGTGGGACTTCCAGGCCAATATTGACGGCGCGCAGAAAATTGTCGATCTGCTGCGCCCGCAGCTGCAAAAAGAGAACAGCGCACTGCTGGCTAAAGTGGACGCCAACTTTAAGAAAGTGGACAGTATCCTCAGCAAATACCGCACCAAAGAGGGTTTCGAAACTTACGATAAGCTGACCACCGCTGACCGTAATGCGCTGAAAGGGCCGATCACCACCCTGGCGGAAGATCTGGCTCAGCTGCGCGGGATCCTGGGTCTGGACTAAGTCGATGGCACAACAGAAACCACACGACGTGAACGAGCCGTCACGTCGTCGCTTACTGAAAGGGATCGGCGCGCTTGGCGGCGCGCTGGCCATCACCGGCGGCTGCCCGGTGGCGCACGCGGCAAAAGCGGAAAGTTCCCCCGGGACGCTCACACCTGACGCGCGCCAGGAAAAACAGCCATTCTATGGCCGGCATCAGGCGGGTATTCTGACGCCGCAGCAGGCCTCGATGATGCTGGTGGCGTTCGATGTGCTGGCGTCAGATAAAGCCGACCTCGAGCGTCTGTTTCGGCTGCTGACCCAGCGTATCGCCTTTTTAACCCAGGGCGGCCCGGCGCCGGATACGCCTAATCCGCGTCTGCCGCCGATGGATTCCGGCATCTTAGGGCCGTGGATTGCCCCGGATAATCTGACCATCACCGTCTCGGTCGGCCATTCGCTGTTTGATGAACGCTTTGGTCTCGCGGATAAAGCGCCGAAAAAGCTGCAGCCGATGACTCGCTTCCCCAATGATTCACTGGATGCCGCCCTGTGCCATGGCGACCTGCTGCTGCAGATCTGCGCCAATACTCAGGACACGGTGATCCATGCCCTGCGCGATGTCATCAAACATACGCCGGATTTGCTCAGCGTGCGCTGGAAGCGGGAAGGGTTTATCTCCGATAGCGCGGCGCGCAGCAAAGGCAAAGAAACCCCCATCAACCTGCTGGGTTTCAAGGACGGTACCGCTAACCCGGCGAGCCATGACAGCGCGCTGATGGATCAGGTCGTGTGGGTCACGGCGGATCAGGACGAGCCGGCCTGGGCGGTGGGCGGCAGCTATCAGGCGGCGCGCATCATTCAGTTCCACGTCGAGTTCTGGGACCGGACGCCGCTCAAGGAGCAGCAGACCATCTTCGGCCGCGACAAGCACACCGGTGCACCGCTGGGGATGAAAAACGAACACGATACCCCGGATTACAGTAAAGATCCTAACGGCGAGACGATCGCGCTGGATAGCCATATTCGTCTGGCCAACCCTCGCACGCCGGAAACCCAGTCCAGCCTGATGATGCGCCGCGGCTACAGTTATTCGCTGGGAGTCACTAATGCCGGGCAGCTGGATATGGGGCTGTTGTTCGTTTGCTATCAGCACGATCTGGAAAAGGGTTTTCTGACGGTGCAGAAACGGCTTAACGGCGAGGCGCTGGAGGAGTACGTCAAACCCATCGGCGGGGGCTACTTCTTTGTTTTACCCGGCGTGGTGGATGATAAGCACTACCTGGGACAGACGCTGCTGCAGGCTTGATACCGACCCTGTCCGCAAGGGCAGGGCGTTTTCTGCTGTTTTTCTCTTTTTTATTATATTTCCTGCCATGTGTTATATTTCTGTAATACAAATGACCGATAGTCTCCTACACTTGCTTAAGAACTATTTGTTGCGTCATTGTGAAAAATAAGTTGCATTAAGAATCTTTTTTGATGTACTTATTACATACGCGGTAGTTCCCGGCAGTGTGACGTTTCACTATGGAGATCGCGAATGGTAAGGTCCCGTACCGGACAACGTAAAACCACAGACCGTACTCTTCAGCACGGAAGCCCCGCTTCCGGCAGCGATTTTCTCACTCTTTCTCCCTCCGCTTCGAATTATTACCACCTTGGCAGGGTACGCGGTGCGCGTAGCCGCGACTCGTTGTCAGTTCTACCGGCAAGCAATGGCTTACAAGGAAGCCAAACCTCAATCGTTCGTGCGCATAGTCGCGTCGATGTTGACGCGTGTGATGTAAACCTACAACGCAAGGTGCTATCCATGGGAAGACAAAAAGCAGTGATCAAAGCTCGTCGTGAAGCAAAACGTGTGCTGAGACGGGATTCACGCAGCCATAAGCAGCGTGAAGAAGAAT
>OIWU01001137.1_pt1 | contig 28098 bp, 39 predicted proteins | sample 1587711 | NCBI WGS metagenome assembly OIWU01 (sample SAMEA3888909, study PRJEB22519) | human gut metagenome | biome: human gut; feature: human-associated habitat; material: faeces | place: Denmark | collected 2010 | reverse complement strand
CGCCCGCTTGCGCCTGCGCACCTCCGCGCTGCGCGCTGCGCCCTTGCGCCCGGCCTCCGCGCGCCCGGCCGTGTCGCCTTTGACAAACATCTGCTTCACCCTATCCTCTCCGTAATCGCTCTGATTACTCTCTGTATAATTCCATGTGTACAGTCTACCACACCCTGCCCACGACATACCACGACATCGCCGAAAAAACTTGCACAGTTTGTGCTCGCTTTTCTTGTGCACAATGCCGAAATTACTCAAAAAGGGTTGACAATTACCCGCTCCGAGTCGTATTCTCGGGGCGTACTCGGAAAGAGTAATCGCCGAGTTACCAACCCGAACCGAACACCAAACCAACACACACATCACGAGAGGAGCACAACCCATGATTCACAATTACAGCTACAAGCCCGAGCCGGAAATCGGCTACAAGAACGACCGCGAGAGCCGCGAGCACCTGACGTTCGGCGTCGAGCTCGAGTGCGAGCCCCGCAACGATGGCGGCAACGTCCGCATGGACGCCTTCGAGCTGTCCGACCGCATCGACGAGATCCCCGGCGGCCGCACATACTGCAAGTCCGACGGCAGTCTCTCCAACGGCGTCGAGATCGTCTCCCACCCCGGCACGCTCGCCCACCACATGTACGTCATGCACTGGCGCCAGATTCAGCGCACCTGCGAAAAAGCGGGCTTCCGCTCGCACGACGCCACAAACTCCGGCCTGCACGTCCATGTCGGCCGCGCGCAGCTAGGCAGCACGGACGCCGAGCGCGACGACGTGACGCGCAAGGTGCAGGTGCTGTTCGCGCTCTACGCCGCCGAGCTCACGCGCTTTTCGCGCCGCCGCTCCTGCCTCGAGCAGTGGGCGCCCATCGACCGCCTGGGCGTGACGCCCGACGACATCCGCCGCGTGAGCAGCGGCGCGCAGCTTGCGTCCTGGGCATCCGCCCGCGTCCCGGCGTATCTCTCCAACCACAACGACCGTTACACGGCCGTGAACGTCACGAACCGCGCCACCGTCGAGATCCGCATTTTCCGCGGCACGCTCAAACGCGACACGCTCATCGCCGCGATCCAGCTCGTGAGCAACGTGTTCGAGTATGCCATGACGCACGACTGGGCGGACATCCCCGCGAGCACCTGGGCAGACGTAGCCGCGTACAAGCCCTACAAAGAGCTCGTAAACTACATGATCGCCCGCAACCTGCTCGCGGCCGAGGACGTGCCCGAGACGCTGCCCGCGAGCAACCGCCCGAGCGATTTTTACGGCGTCGACGGAATCGCCCGCCCGGCGCACGCCTGAAGCAAGCCCCACCCCGCCCACCTGATGAGAGCCGGACGGTATCCGGCCGAAACGGCGCCCCGCGCCGTCGTGGGAAACCACCAAACACAAACCGACACACGAGAGGAGAACACTCCATGACACAACGTGAACGCATTTACCGCGCGCTGTCCGAGCGCGACGAGTACGATCTGCGCGAGCTGGTCAGCGGCATCAACAGCTATAGCAGAGAGCTCACCGAGCTGGAATTTCTGCCCATGGACGAGCTCACGGACTGGCTCACAAACTGGGGCGATGGGCTCGACAGCTCGCGCCTGGATGACCTGCTCCGGCAGACCCGCAACGGCGACTTTGACGAGCGCGACCCGTACTTCCGTTTCGACTCCTGGGACGACCCGGTTTCGTCCGACGGCAGCTTTTCGTCCAGCGACCTCGACGACATCGCCGAGTACATCGACGACAACGCCGACGATCTGCCCTACTGGGGCCTCAGCGACAGCCTGGCCGACAGCATCCGCGCAGCCCTCGATGACCCCGAGGACGAGGACGACGACGAGGACGAGGACGAGGACGAGGACGAGGACATCGAGCTCCTGCCGCGGGAGGACATCGCCGCCGTGCTCGCGGACTGGTACGCGGACACCGAGCGCGCCATGCCCACAGACGACGAGCTGCGCCGGAACGCCGCACGCTGCGAGGCGCAGGAGCGCCCGCTCGACCCGGCCGACGTGCGCGACTGGGCCGACTTCCGACTCACGCTTTGAGCACAAGCCCTCACTCACCCGCCTGACGATGGCTCGCCGGTCACGAGCCGAAACAGCGCTGCCCGGCGCTGTCGCGGGAGACCCGCAAAACTTCAATACACTGGAGGTCACACACATGAACAGAACCATTTCCTTCGGCAAAATCGACTGGTACGGCCACGGTCAACGCAATTGCCGCGTCGAGGTAAAGCTCCGCCTGGAGGACACCGACCAGGGCGCGGTCTTCGCGGCCTGCGCGAACGTCTGGAACCCGCACGGCACGGACATCGTCTGCGGCGGCCAGTGCCTCGACGAGCTCGTCCCGTTCATCCCCGACCCCGCATTTCGGGAGATCGTCCGCCTCTGGCGCAGCTACCACCTCAACGACATGCACGCCGGAACACCCGAGCAGGAGGCCGAGGTCAAACGCTGGCTGGACGGGCGCAGGTACGACTACTCGGCCGCGCGTGATCACCTGCGCGAGGTGGGCCTGCTCACCGTCGAGCATAACGGCAAGCCCTACACCTACGGCACCGGCTGGCTCTATGAGCCCATCCCCGCCACCGATCTGGCATGGCTCCGCTCCGTCATCGAGCGCGGCACGATCGGCGAGGAGGTGGACGCATGAAGCACCTCACGCGCGACGACATCCGCCTGCTCGCGGGCTTCCTGGGAATCATACTGACCCCGGAGATCATCGAGCGCATCCTCCGCCTGATCGGCGCATGACCGCGCGTCGAGCAGGCCACCCACCTGACGAGAGCCGGACGGCAACCGGCCGAAACAGCGTCGCTCGCACCGGCGCTGTCGTGGGAAGCCCTGACCGAGGGAGACCCCAAAAATCCAAACCACAGGAGGACAACAAACCATGTGTATCATCGCAGCAAAACCGGCGGGCGCGAAAATGCCGTCCCGCGACACCATCCGCACCATGTGGGCGGGCAACCCGGACGGCGCGGGCGTCATGTACGCGCAGGACGGCAAGGTCCGCATCGACAAGGGCTTCATGGCGCTCTCGGATCTGGAAGCGCATCTGGACAAGCTCGAGCGCAGTCTCGACCTGACCGCGACCGGCGTCGTCCTGCACTTCCGCATCACGACGCACGGCGGCACCTGCCCGGAGAACTGCCATCCGTTCCCGCTCACGGATTCCCTCGCCCGCCTGCGCATGACCCACACGAGCACGACCGTGGGCATCGCACACAACGGCGTCATCCCCATCACCCCGCGCGACCAGAAGACCAGCGACACGATGGAGTACATCGCCTCGCAGCTCGCCCCGCTCGGCCGCGCCCTGCCCTGCTTCTGGAAGAACCCGGACGCCATGACCATGATCCAGAACGCCATCCACAGCCGCATGGTCTTCCTCACCGGCGACGGCGAGCTGTACATGACCGGCGACTTCGTCGAGCACGACGGCGTGTTCTACTCCAACCGCAGCTTCGAGGGCTACGGCCGCCGCTACGCGCCGATCTACTCGTGGAGCGGATGGGATGACTGGAGCGACTACGCGCCCGCAAAGGGCAAGAAAAAGGGCAAGAAGGGCAAAGCGAAAAGCAGCGCCTGCCTGCTCCCGACCGAGCGCCGCCTCATGTGGCTGGCGATCAAGGACGCGGACGCCTATGTCACGACGAAGGGCGGCGCGATCCTCGAGGGCGAGGACTTCCTGCTCGACGAGCATGGGCACGTCTACCAGTACGACATCTCGACCGACCTGTGCCTGCACTCTGCGGAAACGCAGGCCTTCACCGGCACGGGCCTGCCCATGCGCTACGACCCCCGACTGCGCAAGCGTCGAGTACGTCATCGACTGACCGCCTGCCCATACAACGCCGAACCGCCCTGCACCGATCTGGTGCAGGGCGGTTTTCTTTTTCTCCCGCGCGGGGGCACGGGTACGCCCGCTCGCGCGCACGCATATACGCGCGGCCGCAGGGGCGTATGCACACTCACGCGCGGCCGCAGGGGCGTATGCACACTCACGCGCGGCCGCAGGTCAGCTCGTCGAGCAGGCGATCCACGTCGGCATCTGACCAACACACGGCGACACGCTGGCCGAGGCGACGTAGCTGCGCGTGGCGATACTTCTGCCGGGCCGAGAGCACGCCGCCGCTCGGGCGCTTGAGCTCGACCCACACCAGCACACCGCCGGGCAGCATCACGATCCGATCGGGCATCCCGGCCATCGCATCGGGCACGAACTTCACGCACAGGCCGTCCGCGTCCCGCACACATTTCCCGAGCCGCGACTCCACGTCTCGCTCCAAAATCATCTTCCTCACCTCCCGGTTCCGAGTGCCGATTACAATGGCGTTTTCTATAACTTTATTGCGCTTTGTTTTATTTTCATCTTCTCGTTTTTTATTTTTCTCGTTCAAGTCTTTTTTAGCTATTTTATTGGAACTATTGGAACCGGTAATAAAAAACGTAAAAATACCAATGCTTTGAGGCGGTTCCGATGGGGGTGACAATGCGGGTTCCGATGATTTTTGGAACGCGATACGCGACTCTGTGTCTAATATCGTGCTTCAAAAGTTCCAATAAAGGCGAAAACTTGCAAACATTTTTTAACACCATCTTCTTACATATGTCCAAATTGTAAACACGTTAGATGCCTCTTACCAAAATGTTTCTGGATTATGAACAAGGAGGGCGGTTCGCAAACCGCGTTCCGCCCTCCGGCGCCGTGTAGTTCAGGCTGGATTGTGTCCGTCAGTCGCGGACATTTCGCCCGTTTCGTCCTCGTCAGTCGGCTCGTAGCCGTCGCGGTAGTACACCCACTGCGCGCCATACCCGCGCAGTTTCCGCCGCTTTTTGCCCTTCGTCCAACCGGGCGCGCGGTTCAGCGCCGACAGGATTCCCGCGCTGACCTGGTCGCGTTTGAAGGTCGCCCGCGGTTCGCCGAGCAGCTCCACGCGCACCTCCACGGCGCTCACGCAGGTGCGCAGGTGCGTCGCGGCCGCGTGGTCGTCGAGCGTGTCGCCCCAGATATAGGCGCGGCGCTCCTCCGGCGTGCGGCTCTCCCAGTTATCCGGCAGCGGCGTGTCGAGGTATTCCATCAGCTCGCCGAGTGCGGTGTCCTGCACGGTCATCATCTCCTGCGTGGCCTGCGCCTCTTCGGCGACGGCCTGATCGTCCAGCCACAGGGTCTCCCCCGCGCGGTAGCGCACGACGGCCTCCGCCCAGAGCTGATCGACCTCATCCTCCAGCCCGATGTGCTGCCCGTGGTTGACGCCCGCGCACAGCACCGGCCAGTACCGGCGCGCGCCCGTGTCGTCCTTGAGCGGCTCCATGTCGTTCGTGCTGCCGTAAAACACGCACTGCCTCGGCAGCGACACGACGTTGCGTCCATAGGCGGGGCGGTAGGTGTCGACCTGCGAGGAGATGAACTTCTTCTGCGCCTCCTGCTCGCTCCTGCGCGCGGCCGCAAGCTCGGCGACCTCGATGATCCACGACCCCCGGATGGCCTCATACGCTTCCTTGCCGTCCATGCACGTCAGGCTGTCGGTGAACCATCCGCGCGACAGGATCGCGGCGAGGCGGGACTTGCCGATCCCCTGCGCGCCGACGAGTACCAGCATCGCGTCGAACTTGCAGCCCGGCTGATACATGCGCTTGACGGCGGCGGTCATCCACTTGCGCGTGACAGCGCGGGTGTAGGGTGTGTCCTCCGCGCCCATGTAGCGCACGAGCAGGGTGTCGAGGCGCTCCGTGCCGTCCCAGCACAGCCCGTCGAGGTATTCCCGCACGGGGTGGTAGGCGTTCTCGTTTGCGACGACCGTCCAGGCGTTGCGGATCTTGTTCTCCCCGACGAGCCGCCACGTCTGCTCCATGTACAGCAGCAGGTTCGCGTCGTCGGCATCCCCCCACAGGTCGCCGTCTTTTGCCCGCCTCCACGGCAGATCGCGTCGCACGACCGGCCGCATCGAGAACTGGTTGATGGCGAACGCGCCGCGCAGCCTCGGGTCGTTGCGCAGGATGAGCGCCGCGTTCGTAATCGTGGAGTCCGCCTCACCGGTCTTGCGGTTCACGCCCAGCTCCGCCAGCCATGTGTCGTCCGGCGTTTGCTCTTGCGCGGGCGCGTGTGTGCCTGCGGCCGTTTGCTCCGGTGTGCCTGCCTGTGCCGCGTCCGGCTTGTCCTGCCCGGCCACCCCGCCCATGTCGGCGAAGTCTGCGTCTGCCTCGGCGAGGTGCTCGGCGAGGAAGGCACGGCGGCAGGCCTCGTCTCCGGTCACGAACGCGCACATGGCCTGATAGCTCGGGCGGCGGGTGATCTCCTGCTGCTGGCAGTCGGCGTCCAGCTCGCCGAACTTGTGCACGCGCACGAGGTCGAAGGCGTTGCACAGCATCCCGCCCGCCGGGTCGGTCGCGTGGTGGGAGTAGAGGAACTTGCCGTCCTCGTACACGACCGCGCCGCCGCTGCTGCTTCCGGCCGCGTAGGTGTAGCGCGGCTGCCCGCTCGGCAGCTCGCATGGTGTGTACACGCCGGGCAGGAAGCGCTCGATGGCGGCGTCGATGTCGAACGCCCGGCAGAACTTGCCGACGATACCGGGCTTGGTCTCCGGGTCGCCCTGCCGTCTGGCCTCGCGCAGCACCACGGTCGTCTCCTTCTCGCTGATCGGCCACAGGCTCGCGTCCCGCCATGCGCCCCCGGCCCCGTACTCTGCCAGCACGCTGTCGGGGTCGAGGACCGGGCCGTCCTGCTCGCGGAACACGTACTCCCCGTCCTCCGGGCAGCTCGGCCAGTACATCAGCCGCTCCGGCTGGTAGGTCGTCGGATCCATCTGCTCGATGTCGATCCACTCGGCCACCTTGCGCGCCACGGCCGGGTATTCCTCCGGCGTCACGGCTCTGCGCAGCGGGATGACCCAGCGCAGGCGCGGCGCTTCGGGCGTGTGTGAGTGCGTGGAGTACAGGCACGCGCGGCAGTCCCACAGCGCCGTGAAGTTGTCCCAGTCCCCCGGGCTGGCGGCGTCGGCGTCGAGCGTCACCAGCCACCGCTCCGTCACCGCTGCGGCCGTGCGCTGTCCGCCGCTCAGCGCCCCGCCGACGAACCCGCCCACGTCCTTGCGCGCGCTCTGCTCGCCCCGGCTCATGCTCCGGTATTCGCGCATCGTCTCGCCCGTGCGCTTGGGTGTGCGCAGCCGCTCGAGCAGCCAGTCCCAGCTCACGTCTATCGTTTTCCACCGGCGGCTCGTTCGGCTACCGGCTGTTGCAATCTTCATGTGTTTCCTCCATAGGTGCAGTACCCGCCGCTCGGCAGCTCGCGCGGGTCTTCGGCGTACCATGCCCCGCAGCGCTCCCGCGTGCAGGGCACGAAGTCCGTTGTGATGACCTCGACAGTCTGCGTAAACACCGCGTTGCCGTTTTCGTCATACTCATAGTGCGTCTGCGTGACCGTCCGGCTCTGCACGGCGTAGGGGCAGGTCGGGCCCGTCTGCTTTGCCTCCGGTGTCATGCGTTCTCCTCCTCCCGCGCCGCTGCCAGCCGCTCTACGACGGTGCGCACGATCTCGCGGTCGGCGCTGTCCAGCGACAGGAGCGTCCGGATCAGCAGGTAGTGGCCGTTGCAGGCATCATAGAATTCCTGCTTCCCGCACCCGTTGCAGTAGTCGTGCCTGGCCTCCGCCTGTCCATCTCGCCGCCCGCGTGCATACTCCCGCTGCCGCACATCCTCCACGGATTCCGCCGCGCGAACGCCGTTTTCCATGCGGCAGACCATCCGCCCGAGCTCGCGCTTCACGGCCCGCCATTCTTCATACAGGGTCTCCATTCATTCCGCCTCCTCGCAGTCGCGCTCCAGGGAGTTCAGTCCCTGAAACGGCGGGCAGGCGCCGCTTAGCAGCGCCGCCCACTGTGTGTCTGTCAATTCAAGCATTCGGTGTGTCCTCCTTCTTTCGTCTCCGGCGTTGCCGCCTCCGGCAGTTCTTCCAGTAGCTCGCGCTCGCTTGCAGCTCCAGTGCATCCGCCCGGCAGCCGCTCGGTGCCCGCCACGGGCATCGGGCGTCGCAGTCATACCACACCCACCAGCGTGTGCGGGCGGTATCTGTATCGAGCAAAGCGACCGGTCTATTCTTCCGGTTCGGCATCGTCGTCATCCTTTCGCACGCCGAGATTGCAGAAAGCGTTCGGCGGCATTTCACGATGCAGCGTCTTGCACCGCTCCCAGCTTTCGCATTCATTTCTCCTCCTACTCAAGTACGGCAGTAACGCCGTATTCCTTTAACATCTGGTTGATGTCAGGCCATGTGATGTATCCCTCAGCAACACAAGAGGCAGCATGGTTGAGTTCGGAAGCAAGCTGCTGCAAGTCGTCCATTGGTGCATCGTGCTTGTCAATGAGAACATATAGCATCAAGTCGATGCCTCTGTTAAGCCCTTCAACAATGCCATCATTGTATGCCTTATCAACATCAGCTTGTGTGCGCGGGACTCTTCGCGGGTTAACCCGCTTTGGCATCGCTATCACCGTCCATTCTCGCACCGCAGTTGGGGCAGTAGTTCCACGAATGCCCGTTGTCAAGAATGCGATTGCCGCAAATCGAGCAGTCATACATTACGCCGAAAGTATATTTCTCTTGCTCAATCCACCGCCCATGCACCACCGGCGCAACGTCGGCGGCCGGAATTGAAAGCAATCTCCGGACATCTTTTGACGTGTGACCGTCCCACGGCTTTCCTTTGTCCAATTCCTCGCACTGAAACAGATCCCAGTCTTTTAACTCATAGTGGTATGTGTAACATCCTTCGTCGGTGTCAAAACCCATGATGAACCATCCCCCGCCGAAAGGAACGCTGCCGTCCTCATGCCGCTTGCTTTTCCATGCATGCGGATTATTTTTGGCAAGAGCGGCAGACAAAATGAGCCTTTGTTCATACAAGTCAGCGAAAGTGTGGTATCCGTCTGACATTTTTTCAACGTCTGCGGCTGGCTCGCTGTCTATGTAGTCCAAAGTGTCATCTACCCAGCACGCTCTGCACCTTACTCCGTGGTAGCTATCGCACTCAGCGCAATGAATTTCTTTTATTCGTCGCATCAACGCTTCTCGCTCGATGTATTCAGCCATTGCTTTCTCCTCCTTCTCTTTCTTGCATGGCCTCCTTACGCCCGGCGATCACACCGAGGAAGTAGGCGTTGCTCCCATGCAGGTTCTCATAGCAGGCGCAGTGCGTCGCATTGCCGGGCGCCATCGGGTTCCCGCCGCATTGCATGACGCCCGCCCACTCATGGATACACTCTCTGCATGACCGGCCGGAAGGCGCTGGCTTTGCTCGTCTCGGCATGGTTATTCCTCCTTCCTCCCTGCGCAACGCCGTTTCCATTTCAGATTTTGTATCCAGCCGCTTACCACATCGTAGGCGGCCGTGAGAAATTCGTACAGCACTACGCTCGTAAAGAGTGTCAGCACAATGCAGATCAAAGCGGCCATGTAGATTGCAAGTATACACAGCATATCCATCACTCCGCCTCTTGCAGCCAGAAAGCCCTCTTGCAGAGATAGCAAGTCGTGTTGTTGCAGTTAATCCCAGCCGATTTGTAGATCTTCCGCGGGCAAACCCGCAGGACACCATTATCCAGAGCTGCATCAGGATAGTGCGCCATAAACACATCCTGCCGCGTCTTGCGCGGGTGCTCCTTCGACCACTGCTCAACGGCGGCGATGTATTCTGCCGTCACCGATCGGACGTCGACGCACGTCATTTGAAACGCCGGGCACTCCGCGCACCCGGAGAGCGCATTGCCGCCCATGTAGTAATCACACATCCGGTTTCGTTCTTCGATAAATTTCAGCGCGTCCATCCTTACACCCCCGCATCATACAGCGCCATCCGCAGGAAGCTGACCTGCTGGTTCAGGTCGGCGATCAGCTTCTCCTGCTCGGTGATCCGCGCGTCCTTGTCCTGCCCGGAGGCCTCGAGCGCGGCCGCCCGCTCGGCGTAGTCCAGCAGCATACGGACGGCGTAACGCGCGGCCGGAGAGAAATTCGTTCTGCCCTTGTCGTCACGCAGCAGATCTTCCACGTTTCTGCAAATCTCCTGAATGGTCATGCCTTTGTCTCCTCCTTCCGGCGGCCGCCTTTTCCGTGGCCGCGCCGTTTGCGTTCGCGTATCACGGTTCTCCCGATCGGGGTCTTCGCCCAGTCATCCTCGCTGATCCAGTGCTCGCAGCCGGGCCCGGCCGCACAGCCGCGCGAGTGGTTCATGTCCAGTATGTACAGACATACCCGCGCCCCGCTGACATTGTGCGAGTCACTTGCACACAGCCGCTGATAGTGCGCGCAGCCGCCGCAGTATCGACTCTGCGGGATGCCGCCCCGGAAGTAGATGTCACCTGTCACTCCGGCCATTCGTCTACCTCCTCTACGCAGCCGGGGCAGCCGACGATACGCCCCCAGCGGTCTTTGTATACGCTCTCCGTCTCCTCCCCGCACAGCGGGCATAGCCGCGGCCGGTCAGGCTTTTGCTCCAGCGGCGGCTCGAAGCCGAGGTCTCTCATGTGCCCACCTCCGTGTCCGCCCGCGCCCAGAACAGGTCGTTATACTTGTTGTATCGGTCTTGAATCGTGCCTTCGGCCGGGTAAAAGTGCTCCCAGAATCCGCAGGGCAACAGCTCCGGGCAGCCACCGCGATACACACAGTTCGGTACGAGTGCGTCGCTCAGCTCCGGTTCGAACGGATGCAGCGCCACTTTGAAGTCCTCGGCGTATTTCCGGGTCTCCGGCGATGCCTGATAGCACAGCCGCTTGCGCCAAGTGTCGATCAAACTCTGTGCATTGGCCTCGCCCGTGAACGTGACCGGCGCGTCCTGCGGCAGACCGCCGCGCGGCACGCCGGTGCGGTCAGAGCGCTGCGTGCGGATAAAGCACTCCCATTTGTGCCGCGCCCAGTGCGTGGCAACCCAGCTCGGAATGTCGCGCCAGCGCCAGCGCACGCGGAGGTCGCGGATCGGGCTGTGCTCCGCGATAAGGATATTGCGCTTGAATTTTTCGCTCGGCTCGTGGCCGAGACTCTCCTTGCCCACAGTCGCGCGGCAGTCGTCCACTACCTCGCGCCAACTTCCCTTGACGCCAAGCAGCTCTGTCTTATCGTGCATCGCCGCTCAGCTCCAGTTCCGCGCCGCAGGCCGCATAGCCCGCGAGGTCGATCCAGTTGTCCTGCTTCGGCCGGTTTCCCGCGATGCGGGCCACCTTCAGCAGCGCCAGCATGGCCGCCACGTCTTTCGGCTTGAGCCCCTTCCACACATGCGGAGTCGGGTTCTCCATCAGCCCGGCGCCATAGAGATAGCTGTTCCAGAGGCTCGCGATCGTGCGGAAGTTATTCTCCGGTGAGCCGTAGTCCTGCTCGCGGTCGCCGCACACGCAGGCACGCGCGGCCGCGAGCACCTGCTCTCTCGTGGTGGCGGGGGCGGCACACCCCTGCGCTCTCAGGCTGTCGAGCGCCGCGCCCAGCGTCGGGAAGCAGCCGTCTTTTCCGTCATCGGTGTGCAGCACATAGCCGTCTGCGTCGCGCCTCAGGGTAAAGTTCGGTACAGAGTTCATAGTTTTATCTCCTCTCAGATTTCTTCGTCCCACAGTCTCTGCGCGGCTTGCAGTGCCGCGCCGTGTAGGCGTTGTAGGTGTCGTTCAGATTGCGGGCCTCCGGTTCTGGCCATGATCTCAGCGGTCTCCGGCCAGCTCCGCAGGTCGATATAACGCAGCGTCAGGATGTCCCGGTACAGCTCCGGCCGCACCCGGTCGATCAGGTTTTGCACCTCCCGCTCTTGCCGCTGCGCGCGATACATCTGTCTGGTCAGGCGGCGGCGTTCATCCGCCAGACTGGCCCACTGCATTTGCGCGTCGGTCGTCCCTCCGCCCGGCGTCTGCCGCATCTGCGCCGTCAGCCGGGTGCATTGTGCCTCCAGCTCCAGCACGCGCTCGGTCAGGCGCTCCTGCTCCAGCCGTGCGTGCCGGACGCTGCCGAGGAAGTCCCGGAGGCTCTGGTAGTCCGCTCGGTTCATGCCGGTTCACCCGGGCAGCGTCCGCGCCGGACAGCCCGGTCGTCCCAGTATTCGTCGGCCGTGATCTTGCGCGACTCGCAGCCATACGCGGCCTTGACCTCCGGTAGATTGTCATTCACCGCATCAAAGTGCAGACCATGTGCGGCGCACCAGTCTACGGCGGCGGCCAGTTGCTCGCCACAGCGGCATGTCCAGAGGATGATGCGGCATCCGGTTCTCTGCCGGTGTTTGATCTCGGCCAGCACCTCTGGGATCGGCTCGCCCAGCTCCGGCCAGTGGCTGTCGCACAGGCAGCCGTCAAAGTCTACGGCGATGACCCGGCGGTCAGGCTCGCCGGTTGGCGTAGTGTTTGTGGTAATCATGCCAGTTCCTCCTCAACGTAAGATTTCAGGGCATCAAGCAGGCTCTTTTGTGTTGCCTGCTTCCCTGCCAGCACGGACATGACGCGCTCGTCCAGTGTGCCCTGCGCGACCAGATGGTGCACGATTACGCCCTGCGTCTGCCCCATGCGGTGCAGGCGGTCGTTGGCCTGCTGGTATAGCTCCAGCGACCACGGCAGGCCAAACCATACGATGATGTGCCCGCCCGCTTGCAGGTTCAGTCCGTGCCCGGCGCTGGCCGGGTGACAGAGCAGCATGGGTATCCGCCCGGCGTTCCAGTCGCGGATCGTTTCGCTGTCTCGTATCTGCACCGCCCCGGGAAACCGGGCCTGAATGCGGCTCAGGTCGTGCTTATAGGTGTAGAACACGAGCAGAGGCTGCCCCGGGTTTGTGTCCGCCAGCTCCTCGAGCGCCTCCAGCTTGGCGTCGTGGATGTGAAACACCTCGCCGCCGTCGTCGTACACGGCGCCGTTCGCCATCTGAAGCAGCTTGCCGGAGACCTGCGCCGCCATGTCGCCGATGACTGCCGAGTCGCAGTTCTCCGCGTCGTCGCTCCCGGCCAGATGCAGGCCGTCATCCCGCCGCAGCAGCGGCAGGATCTTCTCGCGCTGGAATTGGTCGTAGAGCTTGCGCGCTCCGGCCGTGAGCGCCACGGGAATCGTGTTATAGGTGCGCTCGGGCAGATCCAGCCAGTCTTCCTTGCTCATGGACAGGCACAGGTCTGCGAGCTTGGCGTCGATGCGTTCTTTTGCTCCTCGCTTGAGCCTCCACTCGTAGACGATGTGCCCCTTGTGTGCGCCGGGGTTAAAGTATGTGTTGCGGTACTCGCCCAGCGTCCGCCCGAGGCGCTGTCCCCGGTCGAGCAGGTACATCTCCGGCCACAGGTCGATGTAGCCGCCGGGTGCAGGCGTGCCGGTCAGGCCGTAGACGTAGTTCGCGCATCCGATCACGCGCCGCAGCGCGCGCCAGCGTTTGGAGCGTGAGGACTTAAAGCTCGACAGCTCGTCGATCACGATCCCGTCGAACGGCCAGTGGCTGCCGAGCGTCTCGACCAGCCACACGACGTTCTCCCGGTTGATGACATACACGTCGCCGTCCTGCCGGAGGGCGGCCTCACGCTGCTTGGCTGACCCGAGGACCTTCACCACGCGCAGGTCGGACAGGTGATCCCACTTTTCCGCCTCGCGGCTCCATGTGTCCTCGGCCACGCGCTTCGGGGCGATCACCAGCGCTTTGTTCAGCGCAAACTCGTCATACAGCAGCCGGTGCAGCACCGTCAGCGTGACGACCGTCTTGCCGAGCCCCATGTCCAGCAGAAGCCCGGCGTGGCTGTGCGTCATGCAGAATTCCTCTGCGAGCCTCTGATGTCGTCTCGGTTCGTAGTTCATGTGTTGCCCGTGATCCCCAGCGCTTCCAGCGCGGCGCAGCGGGCCTCCAGCTCCTTGATGCGCAGGTCGGCGTCCGTGATGTCGGTCTCATACTCCTCGTCGCGCTCGTCCATTGCCCGGCGCAGGTACTGATACCGCTGCCAGAGGTCGGCATACGCTCTCGGGGCGAAGATACGCCAGAGCCATTCTTTCACCAGCTCCCAAATCTCAGCGGCTGATCTGTCTCCAAAGGGGTTGTGCATTGTGTGATCTCCTTTCGTATTCAAGTGGGGTACGGGCTCTCTGCCGTCCACTGCCATGCCGCGCTCTGCCGGAACGTCGCCCGGAAAGCGTTATGGCCATGGCCGTCAGCGGAGAACCACAGATAGTCTTTCGGCAGCACCCTGCCCACATCGCCAGCCCCAGCGCTCTCCGCGCGCCAGCGGTCGAGTACGTCCTGCGCCAGTGCGAGCAGCTCAGGATCGACCGGGAAACGCTCGGAGAAGCCGAGAAACTGATTGGGCGCGGAGAGCACGCCGTGGATGGTGTCCGGGAAGTCGGGGTGGTCTACGCGATTGAGCACGCACCAGACCACCGCAGCCTTCTCCGTCTGACTCGGGATGCCCCGCGCTTCGCCCCACAGGCATTGCGCCAGATAGACCGCATCGCTCTCCGGCTGCCGGGGTGTCGGCGCAGGCTCCGGTGTCGGCGTAGGCTCCGGTGTCGCCGCCGGGGTCTGCGCCGGAAGGGGCGTCTCGTTTACGGTCGAGACCTCTGCGCCGAGGTACATCGTCTCCGCTTTCTCGCCGGGCAGCATGTGCCGCACCCAGAGCGCGACCACGACGGCCCAGAGCAAGAGCGCCAGCGCCCGCCTGCGGTTACCCGCCGCGCGCCTCACCGTGACACCTCCGTGTACGCAAACGTAAGGGTGAATGTCACCTCGCGCGGGTCGCCCTCGAACAGGTGCGCCAGCATCTGCGCCGTCGCGCCTGCCGAACCCGTGGCCGTGAAGCTCCCGCCCGTTACCATCGGGGTCTGCTGGGGTACCGGCGCGGGTTCGGTCTTCGGGGGGTCATGCTCGTCTTCCGGGTCGGCGTCTGTTTCAGATGCGTCCTCGGGTCGCGCGGCGCGGGGTGTCATCGAGACCTGTCCGCCGTTGACCCACGCCGTCCACTCCTCTTTGTTCAGCTCCGTCTGCGGCAGGCGTGTTCCCGGCGTGATCCGGATGCCCAGACGATCCCGGTGCTTTTTGATGACCGGGTGAGACACGCCCATCATATCGGCGATGCGCTTGTCCGATGCGCCGAAGCGCCACCGCAGGCTGCGCAGATACTGCGCTTGCAGGTCGTCCGGCATCGCCAGAAACTCAGCATAGGTCATAGGTTTCGACAGGTTGTAGGTCTTCATTTCACCATTCCTCCGTTTGCGTTCACTTGGTGTCAGGTAGTCGCTCGGCAGCGTGCATTTGCGTGTGCTGCGCTTCCGGCAGCGGTCGCTGCGAGCGAGGCGTTTCTTTTGCAGTGCGTCGTAGTCAAAGTCGTTCATGACAGATACCTCAGTCTTTCATGTAGAAGTCGCAGGCGTAGCCGTCACCCCGCAGCGGAAGTCCGGACGCCCACGGGAGCTCGCGCCCCATGATGGCCGACACGTCCTCCACCGTTCGCCCGTCTCGCGGCTCGGAGATGATCACCTCGTCGTGGACGTGCGCCCGGATGTCGTACCCGGCATCCTCCAGCGCCAGCATCGTGTCGCGCAGGCAGTCGCGCGCGGTCGCTTGGGTGACATTCTCGGCGAGCTTACCACCCCATGTCTCTACGCGCCCCCAGCGTTTTGTCTTCTGGTCGACGCCCATATAGCTGAGCGCGCGCCGGTCGCGGTGAAACTTGCTCGGGCCGTACTCAGCGCCGTAGTAGGCGATGCGCCGTCCGGACGGCAGCGTCATCCACAGGATGCCGCATTCCATCTCGAAGCGGATGCCGCCGATTGCAGATACCTGCGGCGTCTTGTGTACCACGCAGCGGATCGCGGCGCGCTCCAGCGCGCGCCACAGTGCGCAGATGCGCGGGCTGGACTCTCGCCAGAGGTCGACGGTGTTCACCATCTCCTCCTCGGTCATGCCCAGCTTGTCTGCACCGAATGCCTTGAGCGCGCTCACGCCCCCGCCGTAACCGCAGTTGTGAACCAACACGTTCGACACGGTGAACCGGTGTCGCGGCCCGGCGTTCTTGATGTCATAGACTCTCACCTTTCGAGATACCGGCGCTGGTTCTGACAGTTCTCTTGATGTGTGACCCAGCGCAGATTTCCAGGCTCGTAGTTTCCATTGACGTTTATTCGGTCTATCTCCAGTGCGCGATCTGGTAAGCCATACTTTTCGATCATGTACTGGCCCGCCGCTGTCGCGTTCGGAAAGCAGAATTTGATTCCGCGTGCGCCGTAGTTTTTGTAGTTGCCGTCGTTTGGGTTTGTGCATCGCTGCTTGGCCGCGGTAAAGCGTCTTTCTAACCAATGCGGTACCGTGCGCGGTTGAGAGCATGTCTGGCAACCTTTGGACTTTCCGCCCCGCAGATTGCTCAGGTTCTGCCACTGAACTGCGCCGCACCCACGGCATCTGGTCAGCACATAGCAGTGATTCCACTTTTGATTCCAGCGCTTTTCCGGGCTGATGACTTCCACCCAGCCGTATTGCTTGCCCACCATCTCCGGTTTGTAGGAGATGTGCGCCGCAGGAGGCGGCGAATCCAAAGTGTACCGGCCGCGCCGCCCCCGCAATTTCGGCCCAGACGATGTGGTCGGCGGTAGCTGTGAGACCTGCGTAGGTCAAAACCTCCTTCGTTCCGTTGCAGACGACGCCGTCGTGGTGAACCCATCCAACGCCGTCCCAGAGTTTCATGTCGGGCGTAACCTGTTCAATGGGGACGCAGCCTTGGTCGGTTAACACAAGCTGCCCCTCCGCGATGCAGGCCAATTCCGCGACCTTCCCCTTCTGGCGCAAATGTCCGTTGATGCCGTGCTTTTCGACCGGCACCTTGAACATAGCCGAAGCGGAACGGCAGTAAATGTCGCCGCCGTTTCGGAAAACATCGAGCCGCCATTGCTCCCCCGCGATCCACGCGATCACACGGGCTTCGATGGCAGAGAAGTCTGCTACGATAAAGCGGTGGCCGGGCTCTGGTATGAGCGCAGTACGAATCAGTTCGGAGAGGGTATCGGAGACGCTGTCATATAGCAGTCGTACCGTCTCGTAATCGTTGTCCCGTACCAGAGACCGGGCAACCGCCAGATCTTCCATGTGGTTCTGCGGCAGGTTTTGTAGCTGTACCAGCCGCCCGGCGAAGCGCCCGGTTCGGTTTGCGCCGTAGAATTGAAAGCAACCCTTGATGTGTGCATCGGCGCAGGCGGAGCGTTCCATCGCCTCGTACTTCTTCGTCGAGGACTTCGCCAGCCTCGCGCGCAGCGCCATGAATTGTTTCGCGCGCTCGCCGTTGAGCTGAGACACGACCTCGGCCACGACCTTCTTGTTCAGGGACGGCACCTCGATGCCCTCCTGCTCCAGCAGCCATTGCTTGATCTGCGCGACTGAGTTTGGGTTTTCCAGTCCGCTGATCGCGACGGCCTGCTCGGTCAGCTCGGCCTTGTAGCGTGCGTCCATAGCGATCGCGTTGTGTACCAGCTCGCGGTCGACGCGCATCCCCCGCTCGTTGATCCGGGCGTCCAGACACCAGAATCGGTGCTCCAGCGAGTCCGGCTCCCAGCGCAGCAGCCGCTTGCGGATCGTCCGCTCGGCCACGATGTCCTGCCGGTTGTACTCGATGAATAGCGCCCACTTGTCGGTGTCATGCTGGGGCAGGTTGCGGGTGCGCCCGCCGTTGACCTTTGTCGGTCGGCAGGGTGAGCAGAAGTAGCGGATCAGCGCCTTGCCCTCTCGGTCTTTCGCCTCGTCCGCCTCCAGCCGCAGCGCCTTGCCCGCCTCTCCGAGCCCCAGCGGCAGCCCGCACACGGCGGAGAGGATCATCGTGTCGCTCCATTGCTCCGGCGGGCAGTATCGGCCGAAGTATTTCCACAGGCCGAAACGCTCGAACGCGCAGTTCCATGCGGTCTTTGTCACTTCCGGGTCATACAGCGCGGCGAGGAAATCCGCGGGGACTTCCTCGTCGGCCGTGAGGTCGATCACCGTTACCGGCTCGTCGTCAAAGGCGTAGCCCAGCAGCAGGATCTCAAAGCTCTCGTCGTCTATGTACCGGAAGGATCCGCACTTTGCGATGTCGATCTCGGAGTAGGTCTCGAGGTCGATCGAGAGCGTTCTCTGCATGGGTCTCAGCAGGTGCCGAGGTCGGCGAAGTCTTCATCGGCGCTGCGGCCGCCGGACAGACGATCGCCGTCGCGCGTCTTGATGACGTTGTTCAGGCCCGCGCCGACGCCCTTGTTGCCGGAACTCTCATACGGGAAGAAGTCGAGCGTCACTGCGCCATAGCAGCCAGAGTAGAAGTCCTCCTCGTCCAGTGCATCGGATACGACACCGTCCTCCAGCACCTTGACGCCGGGCTTGTTGCGGCTGCTGGCGTTGAGGAAGTAGCATCCGGCGAAGGCCTCGTCGTCCTCGCGGTCGATGTCGCCGTCGCGCAGGCAGCTCTTGACGTTGGCCGGGATCTTGCCGCCCCACTTCTCCAGCTTGCCGCGCTGTTTCGCGGCGTCGATCGCTTCCTTCACGAGGTTCACGGTCTCGGTGTCCTCCTTCGGGATGATGATGCACACGCCGTACTTCGAGGGCGTACCGTCGTCGTTTTTCTTCGGCTGGAACACTGCCGTGTAGCTGAAACGAACCTCGCCGATACGAATGCTGGTGTCCTTGATCTTCTTGTTAAACTTAGCCATTGTGTGATCTCCTTTTCATTCAATGTTATTTGAGTTGTTGGGGCTTCCCATGTCACGGAAGTCAATGTCGGCCGTGGAATATTCCGGACGGCCGTCCGTTTCCGGGACGAGGATCAGCGCGCCTTCGCCCTGAACGGTCTGGTCTTTGAGCAGCACGTCGAACGCAGTCTTGCCGATGAGTTTCTCCACGGCAGCGGCGCTCTTGAGCTTGTGCTCTTCGAACTGCTCCGGTTTGTACCCGGCGCGGATGAGCTGCTCGCGGGCGGACTCCTCGTTGCGCCATGCGCGCCGCGGGCGCTTCCCGTGCACCAGCTTGTATCCCGGCCAGCGCTGTCCTTTGAGCGCCTGCCGCAGAGCGTATGCCTTCAGCTCGCCCAGCCATGTGATCGCGTCGTCCGCCATCGCAAGCATCTGCGGGATCTCGGAGTCCGGCAGCACTGCCGGAGCATCCATGCCGCTTTGAAACAGCTTCATCGCCTGCGTCGCTCGGGCGTAGCAAATCGCGCGCGCAGCGCAAAAGCGGCAGTGTTCTCCGGGGCAGAAGTCTCCCTCCCCGCGCCATGCAAGCTGCGCCTTGGGAACAAGCTCGGTATCCGCCCATGCTAGCAGCTCCGTGCGAGAGAGCTGTTCCTCCGTCACGTGGTCAAGCATGGGCTGGATGATGGTGTTGCGCACAGTTTGGAATCCGTACAGATCGCCGAATGCGTCGATCGCGCCCAACCCATAGCAGCGAGCCTGCGGGTTTTCCTGCGCGTTGACTCGCACACCGGACCCGTTTTTGTAGTCGCACACGTCGAGGATCTCGTCGGAAACGACCACAGCATCGCTCGTTCCGAAGCAGCCGGGGACCCATCGCGCCATGTCCAGCCGCTGCTCCACGAAGAGCTTGGCGTCTGGGCAGGTGCGTCTGGCTGCGAACAGCTTCTCCATGACGATATCCACATACAGGTCGGTCGCCTGGTGCATCTCCTTGCTCACGTCGCCGAGTGCTTTCAGACGGGCGTCATAGTTGAACTGATTGATTCCGTCTGCATCTCCGAGCCGCCCCTTCTCGCGCAGCAGCTTCAGTTCCGCGACGGCGTGCGCTTTCGTACCCTCCGCCGCAAACGGGGATGACTGCTCGCCAAAGCGGTCGTGCAGCTTCTCCTCCAGTCGTGCGCTCGGTGGGCAGGCCATCCAGCGCTTGGATGCAGACGGGGATAAAATCGCGTGTGCGCGCATTACTCCACGCTCTCCAGCAGTTCAGCCACCCGCGCCATCAGCGCGCCGTAGTCGGTGGACGGCACACTCATGATGCTGCTTGCGCCGAACTCCTGAAACAGCTCCGGCAGCGCAATGCCCTTGCGCTTGGCCTCGGCCAGCTTTGTGCGCACCTGCGGCAGCGTGTATGTGGGTTCCGGCTCAGGTACGGCTTCCGGTTCGGGTTCAGGTGCGGGTTCCTCGGCGGGGGTGTCCGGTGCCTCAGCGGCGGGTGCTGCCGGGGCGTCATCCGGCGGTGGCCAGTCGTAGTCCGCGTCAGGGATTTTCGGGTTCGCGAAAAACCGTAGCTGCATGAGCGCGTCCAAGGCTTTCTCATAGCGCTTCGAACCGACGTCGTCGATTTGACTGACGCATTTCGCTACACGCTCCCGTTCCGTCTGAGCCCATGCGTTGAGGGGATCTTCATTCTCCACAAAGCATCTCAGAGTCGAGACGGCGCTCAGTGCGTGCTCGTAACGTTTTGAGCCGACGTCGCTGATCTGGCTGACACGCTGCGTTGCGCGCGCCAGTTCTGACTGGGCCCATGCTTCGAGCTGGGTTTCCTTCATCATTGGGTTTCCTCCTTATTGTATCTTCAGAACCGGCCTGCGCAGGTTGGTCTCCTGCGGGGTCGGTGTCTGTTCGTACTGAATGCGGGCGTCGTCGGTGATGCGCCATGACGCGCCCAGCTTGAAGCCGTGCAGCTTACCCTGCCGCAGCAGGTCATACACCACATCGGTGCTGCACCGCCAGCGTGCTGCCAGCTCCGGAACCGTGTAGTATTCCGAGCTCATACCAGCAGCCGTCCTTCGGTGTCCACCGGCAGGAACAGATTCTGGCTGTTGTGGCGGTAATCGCCATCCGGGGCTCCTGCCGCGCCTGCGTGTCTTGCGTCTTCAGCGTCGCGGTACGGTACTCTGCTACGCGGGGGGTACACGTCGCCGTCGTCCGCCGTGATGCGGCCGTCCACGACCTCGTAGATCTTGCCGACCGTCCACCACGGATACGGAGACTCCGCACAAATCATGCGCCCGTTGTAGGCCGCCGGCGTCGCCGTGCACTTCGGCTTCTCCGGGAACGGGTCTCTGCCACAGAGCCGCTCGAAGGCGATGCGCGCGCCCTCGTCAAAGTCGAAGCTGTCGTTGGGGCCGCATTGCGCGGTAGCGGTTACCTGAATCGCCTTGCCGATGCGGCGGGTCGCCGTCGTGGTCACGCCGTCTGAGGTGATGACGATCACCGGCTGCGGCGCGCGCTTTGCGGTCTGTCGGTGCGCGGCGGGTCCCGTGGCCTGACCGCGCGAGAACATCTGGTCGAGTTCTCGCAGAACGGACAGCGACTGCGGCACGTCGACGATCAGGGTGCTGCCGCCCAGGTTCATTTTGTACTTCATGGGGTTTCCTCCTTTTGTGATATGGGGTTTGGTGTTGTTCTCCGATTCCAGACGGCCTCTGCCGCCTCGGTCGTTGGCAGGAACGGCGTCTGTAACCGGCACCTTGAGCACATAACATAGGCCACGCGCTGCACGGTTCGGTGCAAAGACGCCTCTGCCCCACAGCACGGACACGGTTTGAGCATAAGCCGCGCCTCCTCTAATCCGCTTCGATGATATCGACGCAGGCAGCGGCCTGTGTGATGAGCGACGAAGCGATCTGCCGCATCGGCAGTCCGGTTTGTTCACTCAGTTCCCGGAGTGCGACCTCCGCGTCCGGTGTGATCTTCACGGTACCGATCAGGTTGTAGCGCGGCGGTTTCGGCCGCCGCCGGATGGTCAGGGTGATTCTCTGGTTTGGGTTCTTCATAATGTGTGGTCTCCTTTTGTGTTGTTGTTTCCAGCGGAGATCAAACGGGGATGTGATATACCGTAAGTCCTCCGTTTTTGCTGATATGGCGCCCTATTGGGTTCCTATTCGGCTTTGGCATCAAGCCATTGTGTAATTCGATCATAAGTATCGGGGCGAGGAAATTTACCACCGGTCATCCAGCCCTGCAGCGTTGTATACGGAACCCCTATTTCTATGCTCAGGGCTCGCATGGTCAACCCGCGGTTTTTCATTTCGCCTCGAAGTCGGTCAATCAGAATACTCCGAACGCCCAATGTCGTGCCTCCTTTCTACTCTTTAAGAGTAAAGAGCGAGTATTAAAAAGCGCTGCATGCCTTGATGCGGCCTTCGAGATGTATAATATACTCTTTTTGAGTAGGTGTCAATAGCAAAAAATATTTTTCTTGCAGAAATACTCTGATTGAGTTATAATACAACCACAACAATAATAATAAGGAGGCGTTGAAAATGAGCGAAACCGAGGCGAGAGTGCTCTTCGCACTTAATTTGGATGATTACATGCGCGACCGAGGCGTATCACGCGCCGACGTATGTAAAGCTACCGGCATCCCATACACGACACTCGCCAACTGGCTTCAGGCCAAACGTTACCCCCGCCCCGAGCACGTAACAAAGCTCGCCAAGTATCTCGGCGTTTCTGTCGCAGATTTGATCGATGAAAAGTATGAGGGAGGGGCTCTTCGGGAATCGCAGGATCCCGCGCAGACTCATCCCCTCCCCGACAACATCCTGTCGATGCCAGCGACCTATACGGTACCGCTTCTCGGGACGATTGCCTGCGGCGAGCCGATTCTTGCGGCGGAGAACATAGAAGATAACGTCGAGGTTCCGGAGCATATCCATGCTGACTTCGCGCTGCGCTGCAAGGGCGACAGCATGATAAACGCCCGCATCCATGACGGGGATATCGTCTACATACGCCAGCAGCCCACCGTGAACAACGGAGAGATCGCTGCCGTGCTGATCGGGGACGAGGCGACGCTCAAGCGCGTGTATGTGTATGAGGATCATGTCGTGCTTCAGCCCGAGAATCCGTCCTACGAGCCGCTCGTGTACTTCGGTGAGACCATGTCGACCGTCCGTATCCTGGGCAAGGCCGTCGGCTTCACGAGTATCATTCCTTAAATAAAAAAAAAAACACCCCCTTCCCGTCTCGCACGCGGGAAAGGGCGAATGTTAGGAGGTGCTGCGCATGAACCTGGACTTTTTCCACCGCTCCCCGGCGGAGCTATGGGATCTGGTCAAGCAAGCATTCTGGCGTATCTTCGCGCCGAGTGCATACGCCACGCTGTACCGTCGGTATCAGTACCTGAAAAACAGCGTTGCCGAAATGGAAGAAGAGGCGCGCTGTGATGTCGTCGACGCCGAGAATGAAGTCCGCCGTCTGCAACGGGAGAACCGCGAATTGCAGCAGCGGATAGACGAGTTGACCGCGCAGCTTCAGGCCTTGAAAGAATAAAAAAAGAGCCGCATCCGTCTCGCACACGGATGCGGCCCAGCCGATTGAATACAAAGGAGATCACACACACTCGCATTGGCTCCAATAGGCGTCTTCATTGTATCAGTTCGGCCGAGCTTTTACAAGGAGGATTTTTCAAATGTCAAAACTCTACACCAAAACCATCACAACACCCACCGGAAAACGGAAGTATATCCGCGCGTCAACAAAGGAGGAATTGGAGCGAAAATATCAGCAGGCGAAGCTCGAGATCGGCGCGGGCGTAGACATCACTGACGCCACGACTTTCGGCGAGTTCGCCCAGCTTTGGTTTAACACCTATAAGCGGCCGAACCTGCGCGAGAACAGCAAAGAAAACCTGCTCTACATTCTCAACCACTACATCATGCCTCAGCTCGCTGCTATGCGCCTGCGCGACATTAAGCCTGTGCATATCCGTGGCGTCATGTCGAGCCTAACCGGGTACAGTCGTTCCGTGCAATCAAAGACCGTGCAGGTCCTGCGCTCCATCTTCAATGCCGCCGTGGAAAACCATCTGCTCCTGCGGTCGCCTGTGTCACCCGCACTGAAAGCAGGTGGAGCCCCCGCCGAAGAGCGCGTGCCGCTGACGCCGGAACAGTCCCAGCGTCTGCTTGACGCCACGGCTGGTACGCGCGCGTACCCTGCGGTCGCCCTCATGCTCGGTGCGGGTCTGCGAAAGGAGGAAGCCGTTGGTCTGATGTGGGAAGACATCGACCTGAAGAACGGGTATATCCACGTCCGGCACGCGAAGCCTTTCCACCACGGCAAAGGAGAAGTCACCGACCAACTCAAGAGCAAAGCGGCGTACCGGACAATTCCGATTCCGGCTTGGCTTCTCCAGATCCTGCGGGGAGAACACTCGAAAACAAACTCTCTTTTCGTGCTGGCTATGCGCAATGGCGAGTCCTTGACCGAATCTTCATTCGGGCGGTTATGGGGCATCATCAAAGCACGGACAACGGATGATCCGGAAAAGATCGGAACGCCCGTTTCTGCCCGCCACCCGAACGTCATCTATGCGCTGGACTTTCACGTGCACCCGCATCTGCTGCGCCACACCTGCATTACCCGCTGGGTCGAGTCCGGTCTAGATGTAAAAGAGATTCAGTACCTCGCCGGGCACGCGACTCCGGACATGACCATGCGCGTCTATGCGCATTACGATCGGCTCGTTCGCTTGGAGTCAACCGCCGAAAAAGTACGCACCAGCACCCAACTGTCGGCCCCCAGCGTCTCGATTCAGGACGCGGTGCAACATTCTCCCGCCCAGCGCGTTGCACCACCTTTCCGAGTCGTGTGAATTGCCGTTGCGTCAGGTGGTTTTTTGAACCATAGACCTTTAGTTTTTGGTGCAACACGGATGCAACATCACAGAACCTTTTATAGCCGAAAGAAGCCCAAATTGCACCTAAATTTTTACAGCCCAAAAGCAAAGAAAAAACCCTGTAACCATTGGAATTACAGGGTTTTTGATGGAGCTAGTGATGTGACTCGAACACACGACCTGCTGATTACGAATCAGCTGCTCTACCGACTGAGCTACACTAGCATATTTCTTACAGCTTGCACATTCTATCACATGTCTCCGGGGATGTCAACAAAAAAGTTCGACGATTACTATTTGTTTTCATGCATGAAAAAATGTTGCATTCCTGCACAAATTGTCGATTTTCTTCGTTTTCTGTCGGTTGTGCAGAATTTGCACTGTTACAGCCATCCGGAAAACATACGTCGTTTCAGGCATTCCCGCTCGCAGAGAAGGTCAAAGTTCTTACATTTTCGTGACAATGTGTTTACATAATTATTTTTCGGCTTCCCGTTTGCTGTGAGTTATCAACATTTTCAACCGACTTTTCAACACGAGATTTTCTTTTGCATTTCAATCGTTTGCTTTTTTTCTGCATAAATCAGGAAACGCCGGAAACGGACTTTGTGGATTTTGCAAACATCGATTTTGTTACCATAACAAAAATCTCTCGCAGCCGCGAGAGATTTGAAAAAATGCTTGACAGGCAAAATGCAGGATTTGTGCCGCCGGTGATGATTCAGAGCAGGCCGCTGTCGGCAAACGACACATAATCCTCGCCGCAGACGATGATATGATCCGCAAGCGTGATTCCTACGAGCAAAAGTGCGTCCCGGATGCGGCGGGTCGTGAGCTCATCCTCGCGCGACGGGAGCGCATAAGCGTCCACATGGTTGTGGCTGAGGATGACGGACACCGCCTTCTGCGACAGGGCCGTCTCCACGATGGCGCGCACGGACACTTCCGCGGCATTGACCACGCCGCGGCCGACCTCCTTGCAGCTGATGAGACCGCCCTTGGCGTCCAGGCACAGAAGGTAGACGACCTCCGTGCGCTCATACAGGTACAGCGGCACAAGATAGTTCCCGGCGTCCTCACTCGAGCGCAGGATCGTCTGCTGGCGGCGCTTGGCCATCTGGTACCGGCGACCGACCTGTGGGATGAGCGTGAGGAGCGTGGCCACGTTCTCCCCCACGCCGGGCACGCGCATCATGTCCTCAAAGCTCGCCTCAAAGACGGCGTCGAGCGTGCCGAAGTGATTGAGCAGTGCGTGCGCGAGCTCGTTGACGTCGCGCCGGGGCACGGCATAAAACAGCAGCAGCTCGAGCACGCTGTGGTCATCGAAATTATCGAGCCCGCTGCGCACGAAGCGCGCCTTCATGCGGGCGCGGTGGCCGTCATGCACGCCCATAAAACGGCACCTCGGAGATCTCCATATTGGCCCAGGCGTTGAGTTCGCTGCCGGCGTGCGCGCCGCGCAGATACTCATAGTACGCCTGGCAGCCGATCATGGCGGCGTTGTCGCCGCAGAGCTTCAGCGGCGGGACGAACAGGCGGATGCCGGCCGCGTCGCAAGCGGCCTGAAAATCGCCGCGGATGCGGGAATTGGCTGCGACGCCGCCCGCCACGGCGAGCTTGTCATAGCCGAGCTCCCGGACCGCCGCCATCGTGCGCGGCACGAGGCTCTCGCTCATGGCGCGGCAGAACGACGCGGCGAGCGACGCTTTGTCGAGCGGCTCGCCCTTCTGCTCCGCCGTGTGGGCGAGGTTAATGACGGCCGTCTTCAGACCGCTGAAGCTCATGTCATACGGGCAGCCGTCGACGTGGCCAATGGGTAGCTTGTACTTCCGGTCGTCGCCGGTCTTGGACAGGTCGTCGATGGGCTTGCCGCCGGGGTACGGCAGGCCGAGCACGCGTGCAGTCTTGTCAAAGCACTCGCCGGCCGCATCGTCGCGCGTAGCGCCGAGGATGCGCAGGTCGGTATAGTCGCGCACGTCGCAGATGAGCGTGTTGCCGCCCGAGATGGCCAGGCACACAAACGGCGGCTCCAGCTCCGGGTAGGCAATGTAGTTGGCCGCGATGTGGCCGCGCACATGGTGCACCGGGATGAGCGGCACGCCGAGCGCGAGCGCGGCGGACTTGGCAAAGTTCACGCCGACGAGCAGCGCGCCGATGAGCCCCGGCGCGCAGGTGACGGCCACGGCGTCAATGTCGCCGCGGGTCAGGCCGGTCACCGCCAGCGCGCGGTCGGCCAGCTGGGAGATGACCTCCACGTGCGAACGCGAGGCGATCTCGGGCACGACGCCGCCGTAAATGGCGTGCAGATCGGCCTGGGAAAAGACCTGATCGGTCAGCACCTCGCGCCCGTCGCGCACGAGGGCGACGGCCGTCTCGTCACAGGAGGATTCAATCGCAAGAATAATCATATCGTCTCTGCCTCTCTCCGGAACCAGGTCATGAGGAGCGCGTCCTCGTCCGGCTTCTGATAGTAATTTCGGCGCTGACCGACGGTCTGAAACCCGTGCTTGCGGTACAGCGCGATGGCGGGCGCGTTCGATACGCGCACCTCCAGCGTCAAAAATGCGAGATCGAGCGCCGCCGCCCGCGCGCACAGCGCGTCGAGCAGCGCGTCCGCGATGCCCTGCCGCCGGTACTCCGGCGCAACGGCGACATTGCCGATGTCGCCCTCGTCGAGCACGTGCAGGAAGTTCGCGTAGCCGAGCACCGTCTCCCCCGCCGCCGCGATGAGAAACACGTGCCGGTCGTCCGGCAGCTGACTTGCCAGCTGTGCGCGCGTCCACGGTGCGGAAAAGCACGCACGCTCGAGCGCCTCGAGCTGCGGCAGGTGCGCCGGCCCGGCGTCGCAGATCGTGCAGTCCATCAGTGCGCCTCCGCCCAGCTCGCGCCGATCTTCGCGTCCACGAGCAGCGGCACGCGGTAATCGACCACGTGCTCCATCTCCTCGACGAGGATGGCGCGGACCGTCTCGGCCTCCGCCGCCGGGCACTCGACGATGAGCTCGTCGTGCACCTGCAGCAGGAGCTGCGCCTCCAGCCCTTCGGTGCGCATGCGCGCGTCCACGCGCACCATGGCGGCCTTGATGATGTCCGCCGCCGTGCCCTGAATGGGCATGTTGAGCGCCACGCGCTCGCCAAAGCTGCGGAGGTTAAAATTCGACGATTTCAGCTCCGGCAGGTCGCGTCGGCGGCCGAAGAGCGTCGTGACATAGCCGTCCGCTTTGGCCTGCGCGACGATGCGGTCCATATAGTCGCGCACACCGTGGTACTTGGCAAAATAGCTGTCCATGTACGCCTTGGCCTCGCTCTGGAACACACCGATGTCCTGCGCGAGGCTGAAGGCCGAGATGCCGTAGACAATGCCGAAATTGACAGCCTTGGCGTGCGAGCGCTGCAGCGGCGTGACCTCGTCGAGCGGCACGCCGAACACCTGCGACGCTGTGACGGCGTGGATGTCCTCCCCGCTGCGGAAGGCCGCGATCATGGTCTCGTCATCGGCGATGTGCGCGAGCAGACGCAGCTCGATCTGGCTGTAGTCCGCGTCCACGAGCACCTTGCCGGGCGAGGCCACGAACATGTTGCGGA
>OIWU01001125.1_pt1 | contig 28308 bp, 23 predicted proteins | sample 1587711 | NCBI WGS metagenome assembly OIWU01 (sample SAMEA3888909, study PRJEB22519) | human gut metagenome | biome: human gut; feature: human-associated habitat; material: faeces | place: Denmark | collected 2010 | reverse complement strand
CCTTTAGAGGTCTCTTTCCATTCCTTTAGTTTGGAATAGATTTTACGCTTGAATAATACTTCTGCCATAATTCCCTTTTTGCCCGCAAAATTACATGAAAAAAGCCTAATACCAAAATTTATTTTGCCCAAATACTGCCTAATACCAAAATCTTTGGTGGCAAAATGCGGCCTAATACCAAAATCTTTTGCTATTTGGAGTGGTAGAGACAGAAGATTAGCTGCCGTTTTGAGGAACTGGTGCTGGGTTATTAGTAAATACCCGGTGCAGAGTTATTAGTTTTTATCCGGACTTGCATGGTTTTTTCAATCTAAAATTCCCAAGATTTTCAGTCTAAAACTCCCAAGATTTTCAATTTGCGGAGAATGTAGTATGAAAATGTCGCCTCGATAGTAACACATAATCGAGTTGAAACCTATCTGAGTCACATGGAAAATCCCTGATACCAAAATTTATTTTGCCAAAATACTGCCTAATACCAAAATCTTTGCTATTTGGAGTGGTAGAGACTGAAGATTAGCTGCCGTTTTGAGGAACCTGGTGCTGGGTTATTAGTAAATACCCGGTGCAGGGTTATTAGTATTTACCCGGTGCAGAGTTATTAGTATTTACCCGGTGCAAAGTTATTAGTTTTTATCCGGATTTGCAAGGTTTTGGGGCAATAAAAAAGGGTTATCGCAAAAATGAAGAGATAGGGTTGGTTGTGTTGCTTCAATGCTGCCTGCTGATAAAGGAAAACGATCCAAACAATAGGTACGGCAGGAACAACGCTTCGCACGGATAAAGGGGGTGTGTACGGGCTATGTGCGGTTTTGAGCGAAAAAAATGGGTGATTTTGAAGAAATCGCTTATACAATTCGTTTGGATGGAGAAAAATGGCTATTTTTGCATGGTGGGTCGTTGGATGTGCAAAAAGCATGGTCAATGGGCTCGCTAGTATTCATACATTAAAACAATCAGCAAAGGATGAGGTTGAATAGTTTGTCTTTACGAAATATGCGTCTCTTTGGGGATCCTGCCAAGGAAATAGTTTTTGATGGTAGCAAGAATATTACGATTTTTCTTGGCGATAACGGTTCGGGAAAGACGACTATAATGGATGCCATCATCCACATGTTGAGTCCGTTTATGGGTGAGTTTCCGGGCTCTTCCACTACGCAGTTTACGGATTCTGACATTCACAAGGAGGACGGAGTGCGTACGGCGGACTATCTGAGTGTGAAGGCTGAGGTGCTAACGGAAGGTGGTGAAGCCGTAAAGGTGGTTCGCTCTCGAAAAGGTAGTTCTGTCCCCAAGGAAACGACTGACTTGCAAGGCCTCAAAAAGTATGCTGCCAGCATTATGGAAAGGGTGCAGGCGGATAAGCTCGTCGAGTTTCCATTAATAGCCTATTATGGCACGGGGCGTGGGTTTATTCAGATGCCTGAGCGTCGTAGAAATTTTGCAGATGTCTTTGAGCGTTGGGATGCCTATATTGGTGCTCCTCAACCCAATACGGATTTCAAGCGGTTCGTGAACTGGTTTGACTTGCAGGAGGATGACGAGCGCAGGGAAAAGATAGAGCGCAACGACACCAGTTATCAATCGCCGAGCCTGAATGTGGTGCGTGATGCGTTGGCAAGATTCATTGGCAACAGATGCTCTAATCCTCGTATTCTCAATAGGCCTTTGCGCTTTGTCGTGGACGAGATGCAGGATGATGGCACTGTGCGCGAAATGCGTCTGGAAGAGATGAGCGATGGCTATAAAATTGTGATTGCTATGGTGGCTGATATCGCTTCGCGTATGATTGAAGCGAATCCTGTCACGCCCCAGCAGCCTAACCCGCTGAATGCTTCGGGGATCATATTGATAGACGAAGTGGACTTGCATCTTCATCCCAAATGGCAGCGTGAAATCCTGAAGCAGCTGAAGGACACATTCCCTAATATTCAGTTTGTCGTCACGACGCATAGTCCTGTCATTGTGGTTGGTGCTGCTGATATAGCTCAGGTCGTCAATTTGAACGCTGGTGGCGCTATGCAGCAAAAGGCGTTTGGAAACATTGCCCTTTCAAATGTAGGGCAGGTGTTGCTTAGCGATCTCTTTGGGCTTTACTCTCTTCAAGCTCCTCAATGGGATGAGAAAATCAAAGAGCGTGACTCTATTTTGCAGAAAGAGAAGCTAACTGGTGCTGACAAAAAGAAATTGGCTGAGTTGGACAAGGAGATGAGTGGTATGACTACCATCCAAGACTCTAATGCTATTCGATCAGCCATGTTGTTGGAGAAAATCGCCAAGCAACTAAACGTTAAGCTATGAGAAAGATAAACAAGTCGGCGTCTGTTCCTCCTACTCTGAAGAATGTTTCTGCTCCGACAAATCCATCGGAGGTACGCGAGACCGTGTACCGGGCTAATGATGTTCGTCAGCAACTGATGAAAGACCAGTTTCATAAGTGTGCTTACTGTGAATGTCGTGTGACGCTCCCATATAATGATGTGGAACATTATCGTCCAAAGGCATCTTATTACTGGCTGGCGTATGAATGGAGTAATCTTCTATATGCTTGCAGTCTGTGTAATCGAACATATAAAAAAGCATTCTTTCCTTTGGTAGATGAGTCTCAAAAAGTGACGGCTCCAGGCAGTTTGGAGGCGGAGAAACCTCTTCTTATCAACCCTGCCGTAGATATCCCTACAGACCATGTGAAGTTTCGTCGACATGAGATAGTCGGGGTGACGGATAAGGGCAGGGAGACGATAAAACTGCTCCACTTGAATGACAGGCAGAATCGTCCGGAATTGGTGGCTGACCGGGAGCGGTTGTACGAACAATATAATTTGGAGTTGGATAAGATTGATAAGGTTGGTCGAATCTTGCTGGAACCAGGGCTTCCTCGGAATGTGGTGTGCGAACTGCAAGGAGTCATCGAATTTTCGAAGAACAGCATTGGTTTGATGAAATCTCCTAAAACCGCTTATTCTGGTATGTTGGTAGCTCAGGCTGTTGATTGAAAAAAGAATTGATTTACAAAAAAGGGTTTGCGTATGAAGTATCCCATCGGCATACAGGATTTTAAGAGTATTGTTGACGGCGGTTTTGTCTATGTGGACAAGACGGCCTTGCTGCACAAGATGGTGACGGAGGGTAAGATTTACTTTCTGAGCCGTCCTCGTCGGTTTGGCAAGAGTTTGCTCGTCTCTACGCTGAAGTATTATTTCGGTGGGGAGCGGGAGTTGTTTCGTGGTCTGGCCATCGAGGACTTGGAGCAGGAGTGGGAACAATATCCTGTATTCCATATCGACTTCAACAGTACGAACTATACGAAGGGTGGGGACGCGCTGCCCAAACTGATTCGGGGTATCATAGAGGAATGGGAGAAGCAGTATGGCTACGAGGGAAATCCCAACTTCGATGATGGCAAGCGCTTTGTCGATCTGCTCGCCCATGTGCACAGGGTGACGGGCAAGCAGTGTGTGGTGCTTATCGATGAGTATGACAAGCCGCTGCTTGATGTGCTCGACTCGGGAAGGACGGAAGTAGTAGGCAATGGCAGGGAGGTGCTGGTAGAAGACATCAACCGCGAGACGCTCAAGGGTTTCTACTCTGCCTTCAAGGCTGCTGACCAAGACTTGCGCTTCGTGCTGCTCACGGGCGTGACGAAGTTTTCGCAGGTGAGTGTGTTCAGCGGTTTCAATCAGCCGGAGGATATCAGTATGAGTGCGGCCTATGAGGCGGTCTGCGGTATCACGGAGGCGGAACTGGAGGGGACGTTTCATGACGAGATGGATGCTATGTCGGACGAGATGGGGGTGAGCCCCGAGGAGGTGCGCTTGATGCTGAAGCGGCATTATGACGGTTATCATTTCAGTAAGCGGAAGACGGATATCTTCAATCCCTTTAGCCTGCTCAATGCGCTTAGCGTTAGGGATATCCAGGATTATTGGTTTCGCACGGGTACGCCCAGTTACCTGGTCCGCCTGCTCAGCCATACGGACGAGAACCTCAACGAACTGACGGGGAAGTATTACGACACGTCGGACTTTATCGACTACAGGGCGGACGTGGAGCGCCCGTTGCCAATGATCTATCAGAGCGGTTATCTGACCATCAAGGACTACGACCGCTTCTCCAACTCCTACCTGCTCGATCTGCCCAACAACGAGGTGAAAAAGGGTTTCCTCACGCTGATTGCCTCCAACTATCTCGGCACGAAGGAGTCGGCGAACACCTTGGCGATACAACTGACGCGTGCTCTCCTGCGCGATGACCTCGACACATGGCGCAAGAGCCTGACGGCCTTCTTTGCCAGCATCCCTTACTCGATGCGTCGGAAGGACATGGAGACGGAGAAGGAACGCTATTTCCACTATACTTTCTACCTTATCTTCCGCATCCTCAGCACCTACCTCGTGCTCACGGAGAAGCAGCAGAGCGAGGGGCGGGCCGACTGCATCGTCGAGACGCCCAAGGGAGTGTATATCTTTGAGTTCAAGCTCGACGGCACGGCGGACGATGCCTTGCGCCAGATAGAGGAGAAGGGGTATGCGCGCCCCTATGAGGCCGACTCCCGTCCCGTCCATCGCGTGGGCGTCAGTTTCTTGTCGCGGACGGGAACGATTGATGACTGGAAGGAGGCGTAGGCAGCGCATGGAAATAAAGTCAGCGAATAGTCACATTAATACTGTTAGAACATCATGAGCACCATGAAAAAGGTACCTATAGAGAAGAAAGAAGAACAATCTCCAGTGGAAGCTTCAAGCCCTGAAAAGGGCGGGGGCAAAAGGCGAGGGAAGGCGACAGCCCAAGGCGCCAAGAAGACGAAGGGCCGGCACAAGCGAGCCAAGGTGGTGATGCCGAAAATAAACAATATGCAGAAGCCTGCGGGCATGAAGCTCGAGGAGTGGCAGATCGCGTTGCGAAAGCTGCAGGCCGAGAAGGAGACCTTTGCCATACGGATGGTGGACGAACAGTATGCTCCGGGAGAGTTTCGGGTGGTCAATGCGGCTACGAGAAGCGAATACAAGGTGGTATATCGGGGGAAGGACAGCCAGTGGAACTACTGCTCCTGCTATGACTTCAAGACTTCGCAGCTCGGCACTTGTAAGCACATGGAGGCCGTGAAACTCTGGGTGAGGAAGAAGCGCAAGAAGGTGCAGGTGGCAGAGCCCGACTATAGTTCGGTCTATATCGACTATAAAGGGCCGCGCAGGGTGAAGATACGCATCGGCGACCATGGTCGGGAAATGCTGGAGCGATTGGCGAAAGACTATTTTGACGAGTTGGGTGTGCTTCGCGAGGATGCCTATGCCCGCTTTGACGTGTTCGTTCAGGCTGCCAAGGCCATTGCTCCCGACTTTCGCTGCTATGACGACGCCCTCGATTATGTCCTGGAGCGGCGTGACCGGATCAAGCGTTGCCGGTTGTTGGAGGAAAAATACACGGACGAATATCTCGACCAAATGCTCACCGTACCGCTCTATCCCTACCAAAAGGAGGGGACGCGCTTCGCCGTGCGTGCCGGCAAGGCCATCATTGCCGACGAGATGGGACTGGGCAAGACGTTGCAGGCCATCGCCTCGGCAGAGGTCTATCTGCGTGAGGGCATGGCTGAGCAGGTGCTGGTGGTCTGTCCCACGTCGCTGAAATACCAGTGGAAGCGGGAGATAGAACGATTCACGGGCGGTGACAGGGTAGAGAGTAGTGGGAAAGGCGTGGAGGACGGCTTGACCATTCCGAAGGTGGTGGTCGTAGAGGGCACTCCTGCTAAGCGCGACAAACTGTATAAGGCGCCCGCACCCTACAAGATTGTCTCTTACCACACGATGAGCAACGACGTCAGACATCTGGGCAAGTTGGATACCGACGTGTTGATCATGGACGAGATACAGCGGCTGAAGAATTGGGACACGCTGATCTCCCGTGCCGCCCGCAAGATAGCGTCGCGCTATGCGGTCTTGCTGTCTGGCACGCCGATGGAGAACAAGTTGGAGGAGCTCTATGCCAACATGGAACTGGTGGACCAGTTTTGTCTCGGACCTTACTACCAGTTTCGCGACCAGCACATCCTGCTCCATCCCGAGACGGGTGGTATCATGGGCTATAAGGATCTCAACGCCATTGGCGAGGCCGTCAGCAACCGACTGTTGCGGAGGACGAAGAAAGGCGTGCGCCTGCAGTTGCCCAAGCGGAGCGACCAGTTTGTGCTGGTCCCGATGACTCAACGCCAGGACGATCTCCACTCGGAGTTTAAGTGGGACTTGTTGGTGATCCTGAACAAGTATCGCAAATACCACTACATGACGGAGCAGGACAGGCTGCGCGTGCTCAAGTTGCTGGGTCAGATGCGAATGGTGGCCGACAGTACCTTTATCTTGGAACAAAATCTCACGACGCGTAGTGATGTCAAGATAGCGGAGGTGATGAACCTGCTGGACAATGTCTTGGAGAGTGGGGACGAGAAGGTGGTCGTCTTCAGCGAATGGGAGCGCATGACCCGTCTGGTGGCGATGGAACTGGACAAGCGGGGCATAAGCTATGAGTATCTCAATGGGCGAGTGCCGTCGAAGAGGCGCGGGGAACTGGTAGATGATTTCACAACGCTTCCTGAGAGTAGGGTGTTTCTTTCCACTGATGCAGGATCTACGGGTCTCAACCTCCAGGTGGCGAGCACACTCATCAATATGGATTTGCCATGGAATCCTGCTGTCCTTGAACAACGCATTGCCCGTATCTTCCGTCTCGGACAGGAGAAGCCCGTGCAGATCATCAACCTTGTCTCGAAAGGTTCTATCGAGGAGGGTATGATCAACAAACTGCGGTTTAAGAAGTCGATGTTTGAGGGAGTCTTGGACGGCGGTGCAGACACCGTGTTTGTCGATGAGAGCAAGTTTAAGAAACTCATGGACGACCTCGCAGTCGTCATGGAGGCAACGCCAGACGCTCCCGAGGTGGAATATGTGGACGAAGAGGTGGAGCAAGAGCAGAAGGGGAAGACGTCTATGGAGGCCTCTTTGGACGAAGCGCTCGCTGACGCATCGGAGGCAGACGATGAGTCTTCTGTAGATCAGGAGTCGTCTGTGGACCATGAGTCTTCAGCAGAGCATGAATCTTTAGCAACCCACCAGTCTTCCGAGGGGCAGCTTCCTTCAGCAGACCATGGGGCTATTGCAGACCAGGAGCCTCCTGCGAACCACGTTCCTTCTCAAGGACAGACGCCAACGAAGGCACAGGACGGCGCGCAGGAGCGGCCTTCCAGCCACCATGCTTCGCCCCATCCCCAGCAATTAGTCAGTCAGGGTGTCTCCTTCTTTAGTGGACTGGCCGAAACACTCAAGTCGGCTGAGGCCACTCAGCAGTTGGTCGATAGCATCGTGGAGACCGACAAGGAGACGGGTGAGGCCCACCTGAAGATACCCGTCGGTAGCAAGGACACCGTCATGCAGATGCTCACGCTGTTTGGCAAACTGATGAACAAGTAGCGATTGCGATGTAACGAAATCGGGACGCTCCCCATAGGCTGTTTCTTCGGGATGCTTTCGGGAAGTCTTCGGGATGATGTCAGAATGATTTTGGGATATTGCCCTTGAAATAATCATCGGCCATTGGAAATGAGAAATGATTTCCAATGGCCGATCGTTTTTTATCTGGACCCTCAGCATCCGACGGGGGTGGGTGCTGAGGGCGGCAGGAGGCTACAGGGAGTAGAACTCCGTGAAGGCGCGGACGCAGTACTCATGGTCGGCTACGCTGCCCGTCTCGCGGCAACTGTGCATGCCGAGGATGGCATTGCCCATATCGACACCACGCAGGGGGACCGTGGAGGCCAGAATGTTGCCCAGGGTGCTACCGCCCGCCACATCGCTATGGTTGACGAAGCGCTGGCAGGGCACGCCTGCCTTGCGGCAGATCTCAGCGAAGATGGCTGCAGAGACGGCGTCGCTGGCATACTTCTGGGAGGCGTTGAACTTGATGGCGGGACCTCCACCGAGCATGGGGTGGTTGGTCGGGTCGTACTTCTCGGCGTAGTTGGGATGGAAAGCGTGGGCATTGTCGGCAGAGATCATGAAGGCGCGCTCCACCGCCTGCCAGTAGGCTTCCTCCGTTCCACTCTGCTGACGGGCAATACGCATCAGCATCGAAGCCAGGAAGGGGCTGCCAGCACCCTGCTTGGTCTGCGATCCCGTCTCCTCGTTGTCGAAGATGGCGAGCACCTGGGTGGTGTCGCTCTCAGGAGCTGCAATCAGGGCCTCGAGTCCGGCAAAGCACATCGACAGGTCGTCGAGGCGGCCCGAGGAGATAAACTCGTCGTGGACGCCGAAGGTGCAGGCGGGCTGCGTATCAGCCAGGTAGAGGTCGAAGTCGAGGATGTCCTCGTGGCTGACGGGGCGCTGCTTGCTGAGTTCCTCGACAATGACGTTCATCAGCAGGTTGCCCTGCTCCAGTTCGTCGTTGATCAATCCCAGGAGGGGAAGCATATCCTTCTGCTTGCTCAGTTTCACGCCGTCGTTGACCTGGCGGTTGAAGTGGATGGCGAGGTTGCTGATCTGGAGCAGCGGACGACGGACGTGCATCAGCATTGTCTCGGGCGACATGGCATCCTTGCCACGCACGATGACGCGGCCAGCGAGCGTCAGCGGACGGTCGAACCACGTAGAGAGGATCGGGCCACCATAGACCTCGGTGTTCAGACGCACCAGTCCGCCCTCACCCGTCATCTCGGCATGGGGCTTCACGCGGAATGTGGGCGAGTCGCTATGGGCGCAAATCATGTGGAATCCCGTCTCGGCCAGCGGTTTGCGGCCAAGGCGGAAGGCATAGACCGAAGAGTCGTTCTTCGTCACATAGACCTTGTCGCCAGCCTTCAGTTCGCCGAGGGGCTGCTGTGGGTCAAGGCGGCGGTAACCGTTCTGCTCGAGTTCACAGGCTATGTTGCGCGCGGCGAGGAAATTGACGGGCGACGCATCCAGAAATTTCAATAAGCGATTGATCATAAATCGGTTGTTTAAGATGAGTAAATATTTCGGCCACAAACTTACACATAATTTCTGAGATACCCATCATCAGACGGCAAAAAAATCATACTTCCCCCGTGGCTTTTCTCCATTTACCGCGGTTTGTGGATGGGCATCGGGGCAAAAAGCTGCGCAATTGCAGCGTGAACCCTCCTTTTCTTTGGCCGTGTCGGCTTTTTTTGCTAAATTTGCACCTACACAATCACCAATGGAAATAAGGAACAAGCAGATCATGATAAGAGAGAATACTCCCGATGCGGCTTTCCAGTTGCTGCCCGAGTGGGCGGAACAGGAGGCCGTCGTGCTGGTGTGGCCCGACGAGCAGACCGACTGGGCCTATATCCTCGACGAGATACGCCAGACCTATGTCGAGTTTATTGAGGCCATTGCCCGGTATGAGGCCGTGTGGCTCGTGGCGCGCGATACGGCGGCGGCCCGCGCGTGGTTGGCAGGTCGGCTGAGCGATCGTGCGCTGGAGGCGATATGCTGGATAGAGGCCGAATACAACGACACATGGGCGCGCGACACGATGCCGCTGACGCTCTCCGATGGCAGGGGACGGCTGCGGATGATGGACTTCCGCTTCAATGGCTGGGGCGAGAAGTTTGTCAGCGACCAGGACAACCAGCTGGGGCGCGTGCTCCAGGGAAAGGGAGTCTTCCGCTGTCCGATGGACCATTGGGACGACTTCGTGCTGGAGGGAGGATCGGTTGAGGCTGATGGCGAGGGCCATCTCTTCACGACCTCGGTCTGTCTGTTGGCCCCTCATCGCAACCAGCCCCTCACGCAGGACGACCTGGACGAACGGCTTCGACAGGCTTTCGGCGTGGATCGGGTCTATTGGATCGGTCATGGAACTTTGGAGGGCGACGATACCGACGGCCATATCGACACGCTCGTGCGTTGTGCGCCGGGCCATACGCTGCTCTATGTGGGTTGCGACGATGAGGCCGATCCGCAGTATGCCGACCTCAAGGCCATGGAGGCCGACCTGCAGGCCATCAATCGCGAGGCCGAAGTGGCCTACCGACTGCTGCGTTTGCCGATGCCCGATGCCATCCTCGACGAGGAGGGGAATCGCTTGCCAGCCACTTATGCCAATTTCCTGATCGTCAACGGGGCAGTCATCGTGCCTACCTACGACCAGCCACACCACGACGCCGAGGCGCTGCGTGTGGTTGGCGAGGCCTTCCCCGAGCATGAGGTGGTGGGAGTGGACGCGCGGGCCGTCATCCAGCAGCATGGGTCGCTCCACTGCCTGACCATGCAGATCCCCGTAGGCGTGGCCCAAGGAGGCGAATAAACCGAAGGGGCTGGGGTGGAGAGAAATCCTCGTCGGCCCTCATATCATAGAATATATCACAAGACTCACAATGAAAATAGGAATCGTACAACAACACAATACCGCTGACGTGGCGGACAACATGCGCCGTCTGGCTGCCTCCGTGGAGCAACTGGCCCAAGAGGGGGCACAGCTCGTCGTACTGCAGGAGTTGCACAACTCGCTCTACTTCTGCCAAACGGAGGACGTAGCCAACTTCGACTTGGCGGAGCCGATCCCCGGTCCATCGACTCAGTTTTATGGTGAACTGGCGAAACGTCTGGGCGTCGTCATCGTCACGTCGCTCTTTGAGCGCCGCTCGGCAGGTCTCTATCACAACACGGCCGTGGTGATAGAGCGCGACGGAACCATCGCAGGCAAGTATCGCAAGATGCACATCCCCGACGATCCAGCCTACTATGAGAAGTTTTACTTTACTCCTGGCGACCTCGGTTTCCGCCCCATCGACACGAGTGTGGGCCGCTTGGGCGTGTTGGTCTGCTGGGACCAGTGGTATCCTGAGGCAGCGCGCCTGATGGCCTTGCAGGGGGCAGAGATTCTGATCTACCCGACGGCCATCGGCTATGAACCCTCCGACGTGGAGGAGGAACAGCAGCGCCAGCGCACGGCGTGGACCACCGTGATGCGCGGCCATGCTGTGGCCAACGGACTTCCTGTCGTCGCTGTCAACAGGGTGGGCTTCGAGCCTTCGCCCGTAGGCAAGACGGAGGGACAGGCCTGCTCGGGTGGCATCCAGTTTTGGGGGGGCAGTTTTGTGGCTGGGCCTCAGGGCGAACTCCTCTGGCAGGGGTCGGACAGCGAGGAGGCATTGCGCCTGTTCGACATCGACCTCAAGCATAGCGAGAATGTGCGCCGCTGGTGGCCCTTCCTGCGCGACCGCCGCATCGACGCCTATGAAAAAATCACCCGCCGCTTCATCGACTGACGCGTGCAATACTTCTTTACCATCACTTGACCATTGCTAAGGTTATGAAAAGAAATACTATCCTGGCGGCACTGACCGCCGTATCGCTCTCTGTTGCCGTCACTCCCGTCGGCGCACAGCAACTGTTGCCGCAGCCGAAGCAGGCCGTCTTTGGCAAGGGCACTTTCAATCCGCAAAAGGGTGTCGTCCTGATGGAGGAGACTTCTGGGGCGGGCCACGGCAAGGAGTACTACCGACTTCATATCACGCCCGACACGATGCGGGTGGCCTATGCCGACTCCACGGGCCTCTTCTATGCCACACAGACCATCAGCCAGCTCCGCAAGGGAGACCTGCTGCCCGTCTGCGATATCGAGGACTGGCCGAGCTATGAGTGGCGTGGCTGCATGATCGACATCTCCCGCCATTTCTTCCCGCTGAGTTTTCTGAAGAAGCAGGTGGATGTCCTCGCCCATTACAAGGTCAATCGCCTTCACCTCCACCTCACCGACGCGGGAGGATGGCGCATGCAGATAGACCGCTATCCCGAACTGACGAAGAAGGCGGCATGGCGCACGGAGAGCGACTGGACGAAATGGTGGATCGACAACGACCGCCGCTATATGAGGGAGGGCGATCCCGGGGCCTATGGAGGCTACTATACGAAGGACGAGATGCGCGAACTGGTGGCCTATGCTGCCAAGAAGGGCATCACGGTCGTGCCCGAGATCGAGATGCCGGGACATAGCGAGGAGTTGACCGCGGCTTGTCCCCAACTGAAGTGTGAGGGCAACCAGGAGGCGCAGGGCGACGTCTGTCCGTCGAGCGAGACGACCTACGCCGTGCTCCACAACATCCTCGACGAGGTGATGGAGGTGTTTCCGTCGAAGTGGATCCATATCGGTGGCGACGAGGCAGGCAAGGGTAGCTGGGGATCGTGTCCCAACTGCCAGCGCAAGGCTCGGCTGCTGGGGCTCCGTAGCACGGCGGACCTGCAGGGGTATCTCATCCAGCGCATCGCCGCCTATCTCCGGCTGGAGGGCAGGGAGGCCATCGGATGGGACGAGGTGCTCGACGATAGTCTGGCTGCCCACGCGCCTTCGCTCGGCGAGAACGTCAACGTGATGGTATGGCGCGACATCAAGGCGGCTCAGCGGGCCATGCGCAGGGGGCACAATGTGATCCTATCGCCGGGCGACTACTATCTGGACCGCTATCAGGACGCTCCGCCCACAGAGCCCTTTGCTGGAGGAAGTTATCAGCCGCTGCGCAATCTTTGGAACTTTGACCCCGCGCCCTATAGTGGCGATGGCTTCACGGGTCGTGTGCTGGGTGTGCAGGGCAATCTCTGGACGGAGTATATCAAGACGGAGGACTATGCGGAGTATATGCTCTATCCCCGCGAACTGGCCATCGCCGAAGTGGGATGGAGCGGACGTAGCCGATCCTACGAGGAGCTGAGTGCTGCCGTCGTGGCGCAATATCCGTGGCTGGCTGCGCAGCATGTCCAGGCTTTCGACCTCAGACGGGAGAAGGGAGACCGCAAGGAGAAGCAGAAGCCCGTGCGCCATCTGGCTGTCGGGGCAGGAGTGACCTATCACCAGCCCTACTCGCAGTCGTATGTGGGACAGGGCGACGGCACGCTGACCGACGGCATGTGTGGCGGATGGTCCTATGGCGACGGCCGTTGGCAGGGATTCATGCAGCGTCGCGACACGACGGTGGCTCCCTTCGACATCACCATCGACCTGGGCGAGGAGAAGCGGTTTAGTACCGTCAGCCTCGATTTCATGCAGAGCGACGGCGCATGGGTGTTCTATCCCAGCCGCGTCACCATCAGCATCTCCAGCGACGGCGACCATTTCGTGCCTGTCTATGACCAGGCGTACACCCGCGAGCGACTCAATGTGGTCGGTACGCGTACGGTGACGTATCAGGGCAAGAAGCAGAAGGTGCGCTTCGTCCGTATCTCCGCCAAGGAGGACAATCCTGGCGAGTGGGTCTTCACGGACGAGGTGAAGGTGTATTGACGCAGGATAGCGGTAGTGGCAGGTCGGCCATTGGAAACGGAAGAAGTCGTTTCCAATGGCCGATTTTCTTTGTGGGGGAGTGATGAGGGTGGTGCTTGTGTAACGACCGTTAAACTCGCTAAGTGATGTTAAATTATTCTCGGCTCTGTGGTTTAAGCCATAACTTTGCGGCTTCTTTCCAAATAGGTATAACGAATTGATTGTATTCATGGTATGAGTAACTTGAGAAATGGAAGCACTGCCGAGAAGCGCTGCAACCGTATGGGGTGGATTGGAATGCTTGTCACGCTGGGCATTGTCTTTGGCGACATTGGCACGTCGCCTCTCTATGTGATGAAGGCCATCCTCCATGTGGGCCAAAGGGTGGACGAACCAATGATCTTGGGTGCGCTGTCTTGCATCATCTGGACGCTTACCCTGCAGACTACCGTCAAGTATGTCCTCGTGGCCCTGCGGGCGGACAACCATGGCGAGGGAGGCATCCTGGCGCTCTACGCCCTGCTGCGTCGCCACAAGAGAAAGTGGATCTATCTGCTGGCCCTTATGGGAGCAGGCACCTTGCTGGCCGACGGCATCATCACGCCTGCCATCACCGTGACCACGGCCATCGAGGGTTTGGAGAGCGTCAGTCCACATCTGCCCGTCCTCCCCATCACCCTGGCCATCATCACCGTCGTCTTCTTCGTGCAGCGCTTCGGCACGGAGAGCATCGGCAAGTCGTTTGGTGGCTTCATGCTGCTGTGGTTTCTCCTGCTGGGTGCGGTCGGCACGATCAGCCTCGTCTCCTGTCCGCAGGTGATCCGGGCGCTCAATCCCTATTATGCCCTGCGGCTGCTGGCGACGTCGCCCGAGTGGTTTCTCGTCTTGGGCGCGGTGTTTCTCTGTACTACGGGTGCGGAGGCACTCTATTCCGACTTGGGACATTGTGGTAGGCGAAACATCACCGTGAGTTGGGCCTTTGTCAAGACGATGCTCATCCTCAACTATCTCGGGCAGGGAGCGTGGATCCTCTGCCATGCCGACGTGGCGGCTTCGGTCAATCCGTTCTATGCCATCATGCCTCAAGGCTTGCTGATCTTCTCCATCGTGATGGCTACAGGGGCAGCCATCGTGGCAAGCCAGGCCCTCATCAGTGGCACGTTCTCCATCTTGAGCGAGGCGATGAACCTCGACTTCTGGCCTCGGATGCGCATCAAGCATCCCACTCATGTCAAGGGCCAGCTGTTTATCCCTGCGGTCAATATGGCCATGTATATCGGTGTGGTGCTGATCCTCCTCCTCTTTCGCGACTCCTCCCACATGGAGGCCGCCTACGGACTTGCCATCACCATCACGATGCTGATGACCACCTTGCTCCTGGGCTTCTACCTGCGCCAAAGGGGCGTGTCGCGCATCCTCTGCATGGTCTTTGTCGGCAGCTACTGTGTCATAGAGGGCATCTTCCTGGCCGCCAACCTCTCCAAGTTTCTTGCCGGAGGATGGTGTACGTTGCTCATCGCGGGCGTTCTTTTCTGCATGATGCTGGTGTGGGTGCGTGCCAAACGTATTCGCCGTCAGCATATCTCCAGCAAGCCGCTGAGCGACTACTATCAGATCATCTCCGACATCAAGGCCGACGATCGCATACCCAAGTATGCCTCCAACCTGGTCTATGTCAATCATACGGGAAAGGAGAGTACCGTGGACGACAAACTGATCTATTCCATCATCAACAAGCAGCCGAAGCGTGCCGACCACTATTGGCTCATCAACCTGGAGTATGTGGATGCGCCCGATACGCTGGAGTATAGTTGTAGCACGCTGGTGGAGGACACGCTCTATAGCGTGACGATGCGTATCGGTTTCCGCATAGAGCCTCGTGTGAGTCTCTATCTGCGCCAGGTCGTCGAGGACTTGGTGGCAGAGGGCAGGGTGGATCTGACCAGCTGCTACCCCTCCTTGCGGCGCTATGGTGTGGCGGGCGACTTCCGCTTCATCATCATCCATCGCGTCTATTATCCCGAAGACTCGTTCGACCGTCGCCACAACCTCTTGATGAGTCTCTATGCGCTCATAGGCAAGATCAGCATCGACGAGCCCAAGGCGCTCGGTCTCGACACCTCGGTCGTGGTGGTGGAGCGCGTGCCCCTGATTCTCTCTCGCAGGGAAGGCCACGTCCGTCGCATTGTCCCAGCCTTGCCCGAGGGGGAATAGGCGGGGCGTGCGAGGCGTTTTCCTTGTCGGTATATGCTTTGGGGGCTGTGCCAAAACCAATGGTTTGACACAGCCCCCAAAAGATAAAGTCGTCAGGTCGTTGCGTGGCGTGAAGAAAGACGCCTCAGCGTCCTACTTCGTCTTGGTGAGCAAATACAGTTTGGCCGTCTCTCCCTCGGGCTCGTTGCCCAGCGAGTCGGTCATGACGACGTGCTGGTCGTCCTTCACCTTGTAGTAGGTCTGCTCGCCACTCGACGGGCGTTCGAGCACCAGTACCTTGCCGTCGAGCACGCGCAGCACGCCGCTGGCCTCGTCGTGGCCATCCTTGCGCTCCAGGTAGTCCTGCGTCAGCTGGTAGGTGCTGTCGGCATGGATGGTGAGCACGGTCTTGATGCCCGGGCAGTCGGCGGCAGGGAGGGTGCCCTCATAGGTGCCGGCGATGGAGGTCAGGTCCATGCTGTCGATAGAGGCCGTGTCTTGGGCCACGCTGGTGGTGTCGTTGTCCGCAGTGCTTGGTGCGGTCTTCTGGTCTGTACAGGAGGACATCAGCGCCATGGCGGCGAGTCCCCAAATCATCCAATTCTTTTTCATACTTCTCGTTTTGATAACAAACTTATTTTGTCTATAGAGCGGCATCATCCGCTATGGCTTGCCTATTTCGTGCGTAGATAAATCAAGTCAAAATACATCAGTCGCGTTCTGATAGGCTCTGTGGAAGTGGTTGGCTCTTGGTCTTTATAGTGTAAGAACGCCCACTCTTCTTTATCTGATGAAAACAGAAATTTAAAGTTGTTTCGTTGATAATATTCAAAGACTTTCGGATGATTGACGGCATCTACTACGATGTATCGACATCCCGTTTTGTTCAATGGGTCAATAAACCATGACTTGATGAAGTCCAACAACTCATCTCCAATATGATATCCACTAAAAGAATCGCTAACAGCCAATTGTCCAACTAAAACCGCAGGATATTGTGGCTTCCGCTTGGCATTAGGTATTTTTCGATTCAATTTGTTCCTAAGACTAGATGGAAGTGAATCTACTTTTACGCTTGAATTGGCTACAGTGAATGCACAAACAATTTCATACGTGTCAGGTTTGACAAAACAATATGATTTTCCAAGCAACTGATACGTATAGTCTGCATAGTCATGGGTGAAGAACTCTGTTATGTCCTCATCCTTGCAGGTGAAGCTTTTGCATTGCTGCAAGACTTCCTCTGTTAGTTCCATGAAATCACACTGCTCTAACATATTAAATGTACAACCTTGAACGTTTTAATATGGCACGAGCCTTGGCTACTTGTTTTGAGAAGTCGATGGAACCACGCTTTTCCAATGCCTCATCAGCAGCTTCTACGAAACGAGCCGCTGCTTCACCGTGAAGGACGGGTATTGACTTTATTTCTATTGCCATAATCTTCTTGTTTTAAATGTTATGCTCTTGTTCAATTTTGCAAAAATATAATTTTATTCCCATATTGCCAAATATTTTGCCAACTTTCTGCTAAACCCAATTACTCCTCATGCCATTATGAATCTCATGTGGAAGTCACTTGGCCGCATGATGGTCGTTCAGAAACCTGCTCACGTCCTTGACGGCTTCTTCAAAGGCTGTGGGTTGTCCTGGGACTGTTATGAATAGATGGGTGGCGGTGGGATAGACGCGGTAGATGACGGGTCTGCCAAGGTTGTGGAGGCGCTGGACAAGTTCGGCAGTTTGGTCCAGGAGAATGTCGTGGCCTGCCGATATGAATAGCGCAGGCGGCAACGTTTTCAATGCGTCGTCATCACACAGGCCTACCGACACGAGCGGGTTGCGTTCCTGACGATTGGCATAGGCTTCGTTGAACGCTTCGAGGAGCTCAGCATCGTTGCCATACCCCTTGGCATACTTTTCCCACGAAGGAGTCCTTTCGGTGAAGAGTTTGGTCACGGGATAAATCGGTATCACTTTGCGAATGCCCGATGCTGACATGGCGGTTGCCAATGCCAGGTTGCCCCCAGCACTGTCTCCTCCTACGGCTATCATCGTGGTGTCGCCTCCCCAGTCGGCCGCGTGTTCTTGCAGGTAACGTACTGCCCTTTGACAATCTTCGAGTGCGGCAGGGTAGGGGTGGGCAGGTGCCAGACGATAGTCTAATGCTGCCACCAGACAGTCGGCCTCCAGGGCTACGGCGGCACAGAACCGCGCGCAACTGTTGATGCTGCCAAAGCACCATCCTCCGCCATGGAGGTAGAGCAGGATGGGGCGCTTGCGGTCAGTCTCATGCTTGGGAGAGAAGAGACAGATGTTCTCTCTCGGATAGAAAGTCTTGACGCCTTCCGGCAAAGTAGGCGGCTGGTTTCGGCTCTGCCTTATCTGCTGTAGTTCGGTGTCATTGCCTTCCATTGCTTTCCTTACGGCCATCATCTGTATATGCTGCAGTCCTGGCTTCATATTGGCCAAGAAGTCCTGCTCCTCCTCCAACATCTTTTGCTGGCGGATCGAGTCGGGACAAGCAGCCCGACAGGTGAGAGTTGACACGAGTATCATGACTGACGTTAGAAGTATAAGTGATCCTTTTGTCATTTTCAAATCTTTCTTTTCTTCATTTCTTTCTTTTCTTCATCCATTTCTTCATCACCTGGTGATTGCCGTGGTTGCCACCTTTGTAAATTCTTGTGGATGGTTCACCCGGTGGGCCTGAATGATGTCTGCAAAAGTAAGAATAAAAAATGGAAGCGCAAAAATCAAAGCAACACAATTGACCAGGTGGTTGCCTTTAGTTACCCTCCCTGCCACTCATAAGTTATCATCGAAGTCGGTCTTAAGTTACCATCGGGAAGGTGGCTATCTTAGGGTCAAATTCTGTGGAATATTCAGGTCAAAGCTGTAAGATCTTTAGGGTCAAAACCAGTAGAATATTCAGGATAAAAAACTGGTAGGACACACTTGCGCTGATAGAATCTCCATGCTTTTCGCCCTCTATATACATAGACGTCGAGCAGCGACTACGAATATAAAGATCGTCAACGAAAACGAATATAAACGTCGTGCAACGACTACGGACATAAACATCGTACAACGAAAACGAAAAACGGAGGACGCAAAGATGGATAGAACAACAGCCGAAAAGGAATGGCTCCGCCGCATCAGTGGCGGAAAGTCAGCGGTTCCCCAGAGGAAGCCGACGAGCGACCAGACGAGCGATCAGTCAAGCAGCAAGCCCAGGCCCAAGCCTCAGCCGACGGTCAAGAAGCATGGCAATGGTTTTGGCGACATTGCCGGCATGGAGGACCTGAAGCAGCGGGTCAAGGAGGGCTTCATCAATGTGCTCCAACATCGTGATCTGGCCGACGCCTACGGCATCCGTCCTCCCTCCATGCTCTTCTATGGGCCTGCGGGATGTGGCAAGACGTTCTTTGCCGAGAAAATGGCAGAGGAGGTTGGCATCCACTTTATCAAGGTCGTCCCGGACGATTTGGCCAGCACCATGGTGCACGGCACGCAGGAGAAGATCGGCGAGGTCTTCAAGAATGCGGAGAGACACGCGCCGGCTTTGATCTTCTTTGACGAGTTTGACGCCATGGTGCCGCGTCGCACAGGAAACGAAAACAACCAGCACTACGACAGCGAGGTGAACGAGTTTCTCTGTATGCTCAACCATGCTTCCGACAAAGGCGTCTATGTCCTTGCCGCCACCAACCATCCCGAGCGCATCGACAAGGCCGTGCTGAGGACGGGACGCATCGACGAACTGGTCTATGTGGACATGCCCGACCACGAGGCCCGCAAGAGTCTGTTTGCCCTGGAACTGGCCAAGTTGCCAAGGGAAGAGGACATAGACATGGATCGGCTTGCCCACCTGACGCAAGGCTTCAACTGCAGCGACATCAACTATATCGTGAAGTCGGCAGCGCGCAAGAAGTTCAACGAGGCGATAGGCTGCGGAGAGCATACGCTGCAGAATATCACCCAGAAGCAGCTCGAAGAGATCATCTCCGGGCGCAGCCCCTCGGTCAGCAGTCGCGACCTGCGCGAATACCAGCGCGTCCACAGGGAGTTTTCGCCCAAGGACAAGGGCGGTCAGCCGGCCAGCATCGGATTTCGATAACAACAACGTATAACCCATCAATGTAAACGATTATGAAAGAAAAAATCTTAGAGGCTTTTGCCCATCTAGGTTTCTGCTTGGAGAAGAGCGAGGACGTCGGCTATGAGTTAGAGTATGAAGGCATGACGCTTCTCTATCTGTGCAACGAGGACGACGAAGACTTCCTGACCATTGCGCTCCCCGGCTTCTATGAATACGACGAGGAGAATGTCGCCACATATTGTGCGCTCTCGGAGAAGATCAACGCCTCGCTGAAATATCTCAAGGCGTTCACCCCGGGCCATAGCATGTGGCTCTGCTACGAGCGCGAGCTCTTCGGCGGCGAGGATCTGGAGGTCTTGATCTCTCGGATGATTGCCCATCTGGAGGCCGGCGTGGTCTTCGCCAGCAAGGCGGTGAAGGCCATCGAGGAGCAGTTCGCCGATAGCGACGATACGAGCGAGGGCTGCGAGGAACTGACGGACGACAACGAATCATAGCTGGAGGACATTCTTATGGACAAAAGATCAATGGTCATCAGCGTGCTGGAAGACATGGGCTACCAGCCGCGGGTGGATAGCGACGGCGACGTGTTGTTTCGCTTTCAGATGAAGCACCTCTATGTGCTTGCCACCCAGCAGGAGGAAAATCTCTTCCTCGTGGTCATACTGCCGCAGTTTTACGAGATGAGCGAAGGCGAGGAAATCAAGGTCCTCACTCTCTGCAACAAACTCACGCGAGAGGTGAGGCTGGCAAAGATCTTCATAGACACCAACCTCACGGAGGTCACGGCCAGTTGCGAGTTCTTCTACAGCGATGAGGCTTCCCTGCGTCTGCAACTGGAGCATTCGTTGGTGATACTGGGCCGGGTACGCTCCGTTTTCCGCCAGGCGCTGGTAGAGTTCGAAGAGTAATTGGGATTATGTATATATAGTGGTAGGGTGGGTGCGCTTGTCGAGCCCGCCCTATTAACGTTTAACGTTTAACGTTTTTGTTTTCGCCTCTCCGTTTAGACCTCTCTGTTTTGACGTTTTTGTTGAGGCTTGAGAACGAAGCCACGTTATCGCAGGATAGCGTTTATAATGATTCCAACTGCTCTTGTTGCATGGACTCATATCGTTTAACGTTTTCGATATCGGGTGTGCCTTGTCGAGGAGGCCTCATGGAAGTCAGCCTATTGCTTTCCGTTAAAGATGACGGAGAGCGAATGCGTGGCAGAACTGTTCAAGAGGTATGCTGAAATAGCAAAGTAGAAGCCATGTAAAAGAAGGATGCTTTTATCCCACAAACAACAATAAATAATGCGAGGCGTAGCTTGCAATTAAGTTACCCCCCTCGCTTTTAGTTTTTCCTGTTAATCCAAATCTGTAATAACAAGTTTGCTATTCTCATCCACATATCCCCAAAACTCACCCTTTCGAACTGCAGCACGTCCCTCACTATAAGGGCACACCTCATCATATTCTAAAAGCTTATTTTCGTTATTCATATTCTTCTCTTTATACTCTAAACACCATACCTTCATTACAAGCCTCAGCATTTGGAAAAATTGATTTCACCTCTTGTTCAAACTGCTGCTCATCATCGTACCTTATAGAGTAATGACCGATAATCAATTTTCTGGCATTGGCACTTTTCGCGATGTTTGCGGCTTGATGGGTTGTACTATGAAAAGCATTTATTGCTCGATTCTCGTCATTAGCAAGAAATGTAGTCTCATGGTAAAGCAAATCAACATCTTTTAATTGAGACACCATAGATGGATTATAAGCTGTATCACTGCAATAAGCGTAACTTCGGGGAACAAACTCACTTGGAGCTGTCAATTCTTTATTGGAAATCAATGTTCCGTCAGGAAGTATGTAGTCATTACCACTCTTTATCAACTTGAAATCACGTTTTGGAATGTCGTATGACAGGCATTTCTCAGGCAAGAGTACCCGTTTCTTTGGCTTTTCCCTAAATAAGAAACCACAGCACGGAATGCCGTGTTTTAAGGGGATAGTTTCTATCTCCATCTCTTCGTCTTCATATATTTTTTGATTAGAATTGCCCATAAACGTGTTGATATTTACATTGAAAGGTATGTGGCAAAGTTCTTTCAACATTAACATCAGAATGTCTTTCAAATCTTCTGGTACGAAAACATTGATGTCCTTTGTCCTGCCCAGCATCAAGTTCAGTGAAGAAAGCAAAGGCACAAGACCAAAGAAGTGGTCGCCATGAGCATGACTGATAAATATATTGTCCATATTCGTCAATTTTATGCCAGACTTCCATATCTGTGTCTGTGTTCCTTCACCACAATCCACCATAAACCACTTATCATGCACATTGACAAGTTGTGAAGTTGTCATGTGTCTGCCAATTGGTATGGCAGCTCCACAACCCAATATGTTTACTTCAAACTTTTCCATTTTCAGTTCTTCTATATTTGTTGTCGTTTATATCAACAGAGAAACCAATCATAACTAATAGGTTCAGGCCTATTTGAGTATTAACTCCATCGTTTATATCTCTTATATACCTAATTTCCGCAGCACTATGAGTTAGCATTTTTTATAAGTACCTGAGCAACAAAAGTAGCTCAGGATTTTGCCATGTCTTTCCCCTTACACCTCTGCATGCAGGATGTATGTCAGGAATGTTGAGTGCAAGTATTCTGCTGATGTTCATAGCGTTCTCTGTTAGTTCCGTGTCAATTATTCTACTCTCAAAGCTGGAATTTTATTCTCGCTATTTTTGCCTATATGCCATCCGTCACACCATGCGCATTTATAGACAGAGAAATGAACGCCATGTTTCTTTCCCATTGCTTCTGCAGCCTTTTCCGCAACATACTTTGATGGATATGCCACCTTAGGCTTACCACTTCTTCGGGAGATGTGGCTATATTGACTGAATATGCCAAAAGCATTGTGCGTGACGAAAATGTTTCGCCATGCGCCCTTTCTCGTCAACTGGTTCCATATAGCCAGCATAATGTTTTTTGTATTCATAGTCTTTCCTTTTATCTCGTTTATGATGATAAGGAGAGAAAAGTAACCTCTAATCTATCACTCCATTGTTCCCCATCCTCCAACACATTCTTTATATGTCGTGAGATAGTGGACTTATTGCGCTGAAACCACTCTGCTCTCAGTCAAATATTCGTTTTTTCTCAGATATGACGCTCAATAAAGTGCGGATAATGATATTTTTCCCCCGGTTCTTTTGGAAACTTTATTTTTAATGGCTATCTTTGTATCTATTATATGTGATGACGCTATGATAAGGAAAAGGCTATGGGCCGGTTTGGTCGCGCTGTGTGTTTCTGTGGCCTCATGGGGACAGGCTGTGGATAGTTGTTACTACTAGGACGGCAGGGCCATGGTGCCCGTCGAGGAGGGGGCGGAGGCGCAGGGGTTCTTCGCCGAGCATGCCCCTGACGGACTGTTGCGGGAGGAGTGCGACAAGGTGTATGATCCCAACTCGCCCTGCAACAAGGATATGGGCGACCATCATTTCAAGGGCTTCCTCGAACTGTACAACCTGGTGCCGGTCAAGCGCACCAGCTACCTCTTCAGCAACTATTCGGGTGCCGACGACGAGGGGAGCATGAAGCGACGCTTTCGCATGACCATTCCCTATTTCCAGAAAAACCACATCGTGCCCCTTGAGCCGCGGGAAGAGACCGTGGTGAAGGACGTGAAAAACTACGCCACATTCTTTGCCGTGGGCAAGAATCGCGTGGGCTACAAGACCGTCGTCTCGTTCGACGACCGATACATGATAGCCATACTGGGCTTCGTGCGCTTCGACGGCCTGTGGTTTCTCACGGAGTCGCACGTCGGCTTCTTAGACTACCCAGAGTGAAAATGTCAACTCTTCGTTCGCTGATGATCATGTCGAGGGTTGTAGAAAGCCACTTGGTGCACCTGTGTTTTTCCTTCAATAGCACCATGTTTAGTGGTTGTTGCAAAAAATGCAACAACCACGTTTGCGTCAAGTTCGCCATCCTCTCGTCCCTTTGTCCGAGAAAATCACTTGGCGTTGTTGTTGTCCGCATACCTCTTGCGGCTCGTCATGATCCCACTCATGTTTTCCACCGACCAGTTCACCAGCTGGTTGAGCAGCGGCATGAGGGATTCTCCACGCTCTGTGAGGGCGTATTCCACGCGGGGCGGTATCTCTGAGTAAGCCGTGCGGCTCACCAAGCCATCAGCCTCCAGCTTCTTGAGGGTTGAGGCCAGCATCTTCTGCGACACGTCAGGGATGGCTTGGCACAGATCTTTGAATCGCATCTGCCTATGGCTGTCTTGCAGCGCAAGCAGGATGAGCAGTGACCAGCGGTCGCCGATGCGCGCGAGCACATTGCGGATGGGACACTGCGGAAAGACGGGGTCGGTAACTTGTTTTTTGATCATATATGATAATAACGCAAATGCCATCCTCTTATTGTCAAGAGGATGGCTGATGGATAAAATCCGTGTCGTGGAGCGTATGGACGACACGATCCGATTACCACTCCACCTGGTCCTGCAGGATCACGCCGTCTGTGGCGTCCTCGGCAGAGAAGGTGGCGCCACGATACTGCACGCAGAGCACAACCAGCGGTTCGCTGCCATTGTTGTGGATGGTGCGCTTGCCGGCAGGAGCTACACGCACGACGCTTCCCTCCTGGAGGGGGATGTTGACGCCGTCAACCTGGTATTCTCCTTTGCCGCTGAGCACGAAGTAGAGCTCCTCGTGGTTCTTGTGGGTGTGGTAGAAGCCTCCCTCTTGTCCAGGCTGATAGATCTGGAAAGAGAAATCTCCACCTGTGGCTCCCACGGCCTGGCCGCCAAAGACCTTGCCGGGAATCTTGATGTCGCCCAACTGGAGCACGTACCCTCCCAGATCATTCAACTTGCCGAAATCACAGGCAGTGAAATTCTTGCCTTCTGCAATCTTCTTCATCTCTTTCATCTTTTCTGTTGTTTAAATGTGAGTTACTTTCTTTTTGTTTGTGGTTGCAAAATTAGGCAGAAATCTCCATTCCTCCAAGAACGCACCGCTGCGTAAGTCACTTACGCATGCGTTAGTAACATTGAAAATCAGCGGCTTTCCAAAAGTAAGTTTATGGTCATTTAACAGTTTTGGCTGGATCACTTCTTGCGTAAATCTGCACTTGCTTGTTGAATTCACGTCTTCAGATAGTTGACGATTTATCCTAAGATACTTTTTGGCTTACCGTGTTCTGTACAAATAACTTCGACCGACTTAGACCCCATCTATCCACCAGTGGACCAACGTCCGTGTAATCCTTACAGCAACATGACCAACCTTCACGGAATAAGAGGTTCATTAGTCTCAAAGAACAATTACTTGTACGGCCTCACGTCGCAATACGGATGCAAAGATACGACTTTTGTTTGGATTATCATAAAGTGATTATCATAAAATGATAATGAGATTGGGAGGTGACAACTTTCTGCTTTAACCCAAGTTTGATCCCTCACTAAAGGTTTTTCTTGCTAGCCAACGTTTTACGATTCTCATTTGCGCCGCTGTGTACTACAAACTTTTTTCTAACGAAAAAGAGACAATCTGCAAGAGCTTTTAGGGATAATATCCACTAAAGCTACTTACAGATTGTCTCACTACTAACCGGATTGCTTAACGCAACTAAAACTACATTTATTCAGAATATTTCATTCAATCTTCAAAGTCTTCGTCATCCCAAAGACCGCCGCGACCAGTCTGTCCGTCATCATTTTCCTCATCAAAGAGAGAAGGGTCATATTTTTTGACAAGCCCCATTCCTATCTGTCCATCTTCAGGACCGCTTCCACTAAGAAGAGGCTCGATTCTAACTTTATACACCTTGACTTCCGGTTTAATATAACTTTTCATATTTCCTTGGCTTTTTATTTGATGAATTTCTTTCCATTATGAATATACACTCCTTTGACAGGACGTGACACCTTTACTCCCTGAAGGGTATAGAACGATGCGTTGTCGTCTTTACTATTCGGCTTGACTTCTGTTACAGTAGTAGTGCTTCCGCCATCATCTTCGTCATCGAAGACAATAGCCATCTTGGCAAGCGACGGATTGCTCGGGTCGTCCGTCGCATTTCCGAGAAACTGTCCGTTAAAGTCGATATACCCGAACTTCGCTCCTACTCCATCGTCTATAACAGTATTTGCCGGAATACTCAGATAAGCTTTGTTTGCGCCGCTTTTACCATTCGGCGTAAGGCGGAAGAAACCGATATAGTCGTCTCCGGTCTGATTCTCCTTGTAATAGTTTGTGGAATGGAAGTTTGCAAGGCCGAAGAAACGGTGGAGTATGTTCCCTTTATCGTCGGTATCAGCATTACCAAGTTTGTTGATAGCCGTGACTGTCGGCTGGAGATAGTTGTTCCATTCTTCATTGACATAATCGTCTGCCTTTGTCCACACTGCCGTGTAATTATCACCTTCTACCAGCATATCTGCCGGTGCTCCCCTCAAGGAGTAATTCAGTTTGTCACCGTCTGAGAAGGTTCCCTCCGCTGGTTGTTTTCCTACAAGTACCACTCCCATATTTGCCGGAATGTACTTGAGCTGGCAAAGATAAACCGTGCCCTGTGATTGTGGGTCTTTTGCATTCTCCGATTTTCCGTATCTATATGCCTCATACACTTTCACGTTGTCGTCGACAGGTGCCATTGCCACATTGTTGCTGTATGTACGGATAAACTTTCCAACGCAACGTGCGAAAGGCATCTTGATGACTTTCGTTCCTGATATGGTATAGCGGGAGATGTCTTTACCATCCTTGTCGAGCTCGGGGTAGAACCTTACCGTCCATATTCCTTCGGGACGGTTCCAGAGGATATCCTTCTTATTAGGAGTTGTGCTTCCGAAGCCCTCCTCATCCTCTCTCGCCGTTTTACGGAACTGCACGTCGTTCGGATCGTCAGCCATACAAGAGTGATTGTCATCATCGGCGGCATCATAAGTAGCTCTTGCTAATCCAGTATTGTTTGAAATATTGTTGTCCGTCTCGCCCCAGTTCTGGTCTGCGTCACGGTTGGCAACAAACCTGAAATGCGATTTGGCGTATTTTGCGTCTACAGTAGATATCGTCAGCGAGAAGCAACGCTCGTTGGCATCATACTTCATGTCTCCTGCGGTAGAAGTATACTTCCAGTCGCCCGTTACTGCATCATAAGTTCCTTCCACGGCATCGCCTATCATAGACATGGTTTTTATCAGGATGTCGGCATCGGCAGCATTGCCGCCGATTACCTGTATACTGCCCGACAGACCGTAACTGCCGTCTTGTGTCGACAGATCGTTGTCTCCACGGTTCGGGTTATACTGTATTCTTTTTATACCGTGCAGATGAAGGGTGAAAGGTTTCTGGTTAGCCCATACCTTGTCACGATACTCGCTGGTAGAATTGTAGTCAACACCTCCGTTGCCGAGGAAGAAGAGTTTATCGTGAGTTCCGGAATTATTGTGTACGCTCTTTGTTTCATGAATATCTGGCGTTGCCGTTATAGCCTGAGCACTTATCCCTGTAGTGGATACGTCATTCACAATATAATCGATTGCCCAATAGCTGTTGGAACCGTCAAAATAGAGCGGAGCCTCCATATTGTCGCTGAATTCGCCTTCATTTCCACCACTTTTACGCTTATCATAGAGCGGCTGCGCCGTAGCCCCTTCCATGTTGCCAATAAGATAAGTCACACGTGTCGTAGCATCATGCTTCACCTGCCAGTCGGAGGGGTTTCCGTCTTTGTCAAGCTTAAAGCTGAAGGTATACATGCCATCGTCGTCTGTCACTCCGTCATTGCGGGTCACGAGATTCCAGTAGTTGCCGTCCTCTGCTAATGTTGCGGAGCCTTTAAGGGAAGTGCAGCCTGCCGTAGGTGTTCCCATAGTTCCCACAGCTCCGTTTGTTGACGGCAATGCGCTGGTATTATTCTTTGCACCATGCAGGTTGAATACCTCGCCCGGTCCGTAAACCATTTTGTGATCATACTCGTCAACAGCAAGAATCTGTGCATGTGCCGTGAGGCATGCCGGGATGCTGAACGCATAGCTCTTGTCTTTTTGCTCTTCGAATTTGAAATACACATGTTTTTCATAGTCTATCGTTTCGCCGTCGCCTCCCGGATTATATTCTCCACCTTTATTACATGTCGAGAAGAAATTGCCCACGAGATAGTAACCCGGTTCGACATCTGTTGCAGACTGTACAACAGGCTCACCGCTTCCTCCAGCGGAAGTTTTCTTTCCTTCTATCCATACGCGGTGCGTCGAGCCATCCGTGATGTCTACATTAACCGTGAGATATTCATATTCGCCCGCCGTATAGCTTACTTTCCAGGCATTGCTGCTTCCATAGCAGTCGCTTTCTATAGAATAAGAGGTGGGATCTTGTGTTCCTTCCTCGTTTATCGTCAACTGATCACCATTGACTTTAGGCTGCATCTGATTCCCCCCCCCCCTGACACTCCGATACGGAACCAGAATCCCGTTTCGGGCATGGAAGTGATTTTAAGGGAATACACATTGCTGCCATAAGAAGTGCTCGGAGCAAGCTGATGGTTGCTTGGCACTGCATACTTACCAACGGTACCGTTGATTTTTTCGGCTGTAAGCAGATATACATCTGCCGCCTTCATCTCCAACATTGCCCCAAGCATCAACAAAAGGGCAAATAGGCATTTAGTTGACTTTTTCATCTTTTCCCTAATTTCCGCAGCACTATGAGTTAGCATTTTTTATAAGTACCTGAGCAACAAA